>Ga0209125_1000016_pt1 | contig 362869 bp, 321 predicted proteins | sample BarGraIncub1131A_FD_184503 | JGI IMG/M metagenome (GOLD analysis project Ga0209125, IMG submission 184503) | Arctic peat soil microbial communities from Barrow, Alaska - Barrow Graham LP Incubations 11-31A (SPAdes) (version 2) | ecosystem: Environmental > Terrestrial > Soil > Wetlands > Peat...
TTGGCAAATGTCCATGTGCCTTTGATGCAAGAAAACAGTTGTAGGTAACGACTGACAGGTCCGGGTATTTAAAATCATAGACACACATCGAAAACCCTTTACGCAGGTGCTGCCGGATAAAAGGGAGCACAACAGAAAAAGATTTGCCGGAGCCGGGTGTTCCGATCACCATCGTAGCCCGGAAAGGATTTACAATATTGATCCACCCTTCACGAAGCTCTCCACGGTAGAGGTAACTCGTCTGGAGGTTGACTGAATAATTATTCTCCATGAGTTTCTCTTGTTGCAAAAAGCTCTCGTTCTCAATGTTAAAGCGGTCTTTCATCAGGTTGACATTGATCAGTTTCGAGATATTATCAAAACCGATATTCAGAATTACAAAACCGGTAAACGACAACAGGATGTAAAAGAGGGGAGACCTTTCAATAAACAACAGACTGCCCCAGTAGAATATCATTCCTGAAAGAACCTGAATCACAATCTTTGATACCTTCAGCTCCCTTTCCTTGGCGGCTTTTGTCCCGATACAGGTCACCATCAGAAAAAACAGGCAGACCGTTTTGGAGAGATAAATCCCTGACAGAAATCTCATTTGCAAAAGCTTATCCACCAGGGGTGAAAACTCGGGGATCAGGAACCCTTTGCTCTCCAGATAGCTTCGCTGATTGAGGTACAGTGACAGGATCAGCAGCAGGTAACTGAAAAACCGGAACCCTTCATGAAGTTTGATCAGATCTTTATCCTCGGTGGCACTCATATCCTTGATTTTTTAATAAATCAGTATTGCAAAATAATTAGGCTACAAGCTAACAGTCTGCCTGCAACAACCTAAAATCATTCGTTTTTAGAGTATTTCTGCCTTGTGCAGATCCCTGTTTTTGAGTTCAAGGGTGAGTTTACGACCCGTGTTTCCGGTAGATTTCTCGATCATTTCGATCCGGAGGACACGTTTATCGGGGATCGTTAGTTTTTCAATCACAAATACTTCACTGGCAGAATCATAGGCTGGAACACGTTTTAATTCGAAACGGGCATAATCAGGGACAATCAGGTATTCCTGCACATTGGTCGCCTTCTGTTGCCTTTTGTCAGCAATCCAGAAGTTAAACGCTTCCGCATCGAAAGCCATATTAGTGCAGTTTGTGACCTGAATAACAAGGAATAGCGCATCTCCTTTGATACAGATATCATTGACTTCCATCAGTATTCCGTTTTTTCTGGCACTTCGATGCACCGTATAACGCCCTTTTCGGGATAAAACCTGATCACTGACCCCTTTTAAGCTTTCGTCTGGCATTAGTTTGCCGGAAAAGGGATATGCTTTTTCAGATGGAAGTGATTCAAGCTGGTAAGTCAAACTATCACAATTGCCAAACTGTGCAGCCACGGAATAAATGCGCCCGGCACAAACCACCGTCAGGGAAGTTTGACCTTCAAAAGGTTGCAATGCTTTCACCCGGACAATATTGGAGAGTTCCGGAAGGATCTCTGCCTGGATTTGGGAATCGTCACCACAACTGACATAAAGCACTTTATCCGGACAGACCACATGGACACTTTTTTTATCGGATAGCTTTAGGATGTTCTGGGCTGAACTGGCCAGTGTAAAAATTGAAAATAAAAAAATTAGTATAATTCGTTTCATCGGTTTGATTTTTTAATGATTATTTGTTTCTGTTGATAAGGAAAACAAGGGTGTTTTTTTTAATGGTGACCTTTTTCTGTTTGATTACCTGCAACACCGATCTGGCAGCGCGATCAGCAGCCTGAACACCGGCATAGGCGAGCGGATTGCCTGTAAAACCAACCATCGATGAGGTGTTGGCACCACTTCCAACCTCTTTGGTTATTTTCCTTGATGCATTGTCAGGAACATAGAGTCCCGGCAATCCGTCCAGATCACAAACTGTAATCTTTACGGGTATAAACTGACCACCCACCTGGATTTGCTGCACTTCGATCTGAAGCCTTTCATTGTCCGACCGACAGATACCATAAATGAATGTGTTACGTGGAATCATTCGTCCATTAAGCCGCGTATCTTCGAGTAAACGTATCTTCACCCGGTTACCTGTTAGTACTGTTGCCGTCTCATAAATTTCCGCCGGAATAGCGCCTGTGGTTGGTTCGGCAGAATCACTTGTTTTTTTCGAAGCTAAACTGTTATTCTTTCCTCTTTCAAGGTTAAAATGACTGGGCGCTTCGGCGGCGGTTTGCTGCTCCTGTCTGGTGTTCGCTTCCTGAAGTTTGTAGTTCAGTGAATCGTTTTGCCTGGCAAGCGCTAGGCTTCTGTCAAAAAGGGCATTCACTTCCTCAATACCTGTTGTAGCATGATTGACTTTTGCTATAGCAGGTGTCTCTTCGCTTTGTTGGTTGGGGTTGTGATTGTCTGATGAACTGAATTGATTTGCGTTCTTTGCAACTTCTCCCTTTGAGCAGACAGTGGTATCATCGGCCGCCTGGCGCAATTCCAGTTTTACCTGCGCCTCCTGTTGACGGATATGAGCCATCAGGTTTTCCGGAACACCTGAATCAGGTTTAACTGACTGACTGGTATAATTTTCGCTTTTCTTATTTTGCGCTTCATCCTGTTCTGAAGTGCTGTCTTTTTCTGTGGATATCACATCGGAAGTATTCTCAGCCCCGATATGGTAATCCTGAGTTCCGAAACTTTGAGTCTGCGCCTGCACCGCTTCCATCTTGTCAACAATACCAATCGTGCGATCTGCTTCAGGAAGTCGATAGTTGATCGCTACCTTACCGGTTTTTGTTTTTTCCACCTTCTTCTCGCTTGCAGGAGCACTTCCTCCTCCCAAAATATAAAAGATCAGAATAATAAAGGGAATCACCATAAATGGGAAGAAAAGTAACGGCCAGTTTTTATTCAGGTAATTTTTCATGGATCTCTTTTTTAAGGTATTGTTCAAACGAATCAACAGGCATATCAAATGTCATGGATCGCTCCTTTTTCATGGTATCTCCATTAAGTGCATTGACTTCAGGCAATGCATTTACCGGCTGATGACTGATTTTGGGTGCAGGGAACAGGAAGAATGAGGCTACAAAAAGCAGAAATAATACAGTCATCAAAATCACCCATTTGTGCAGGCGTTTTTCCGGGCTCATCAACCGTTCTTTTTCTTCCATTTCGTTGAGCCACTTTGTATACCGGCTGATATCGGGAAACTTCGGTGCTTCAGGGATTTGGGGTATTTTACTGTTATTCATAATCTGAATTTTTAAGAGTTAAAATGATTTTCGTTTCACAGTCTCCAGGTCCGTGTTGTCGTTGATCCGCCAACCCTCGATCAGAAAGCCATGCGGGTTGTTATCAGTTCGTGAGATGTTGCGCAGCCGTCCTGATGTTTCCAGGTTACGCATTGTGATATTGGACTTTCGCACGATCTTCTGTCTTCCGTAAAATGAAAATTCATAGGGGTAGGCAGAGAAGTCTACTTTTACAGAATCGGTCAGAAGCGTCATGCTGATATCCATCGCGATCACCTGGTTATAGAGGTTGTTCTCCTTGAAAGAGCGGTATTGATCCGTAGCGGATTGGTCTGCCAGAAAGAGTGCCTCGCGGACATTGTTCTCAATGTAGGCTTTGTCCGGTTCAAGGGTAAAAAAGAGTTCATGAAACCGCTTGACATGGTCTTTTGCCTCTGCATTGCGATTCTCGCTGATATCCTCACGAAGCGCCAAAAGCAGTGATTTACCATTATCCAGTACATAGATTTTCTGCCTTGATCTTTCCACCATACCAGCTGACCGGAAGAACACCCAGGCGCTTAATGCGGTCAGTGATATGCTGATTATCAGCAGTACATAGACTGTAAACCGGAACTTTTGCTGTATATCAAATACTTTTTTCATGGTCCGTTGTAATTGTGGTTTATTTCATCATCCCTTTTGTGACGGCTATTGTGGCTGCTGTCCGGAACAGACGTCCGCCACCCGAACCAGTCCCGGAAGCCTGAACGATCCACGAGGCGATCTTCGGAACCATTAGAAGCCCGGCGATGCCGCAAAGCGGAACAACGAGGTTTGAGACAAAAAATAGCGAGGGCTGGTAGATCAGGGAACTGTTGATTACTGCAATTTCACTTTCAAGAACATAGATCAACACCTCCTGTACGAGTGAAAGGATCAGCATGGCAATGGGCAGGTAGAGGTTCACATTGACGAAACGGGCGATCCACTGAAGGTAGTTATCCTGGAAACCGTCAAAAATTGAGATGGCAAACACGAGCGGTCCGAAGATAACCAGCAGCACACAAAAGATGGTTCGTAAGAATGCAATCAGGTAAACAACGGCTTCAAAAAACGATTCCAATAGCTGTCTTACGCCATCCATCACATAGAAGTCGATCTGGTTTGCCAATGCCCTGCCTGAAACAATGTTGTAGGTAGTTAACAGCATATTGATTCCTTTATCCCAAAGGGCTGCCTCCTTCTCCTGATTCTCATAAAACGAAGGGAGATCCGTCGATAGAATAGCATTCTGCTTATCCTTGAGCCGCTCGGCTACAATGTGCTTTTTGTCTGCATACACGGCCTCGGAGAGCTTGGTGAGTCCTTTGGTAGGTACCATCAAAAGATTCACAAAGGGTCCCCAAAAGGTGATAACCAGAACCAGTGCAAAAGGTCTAAGCAGCGGCAACATTGAGATCGGATTATCAGCAATCAGCTGTTCATAGATCCGTTTGGAGATATAAAGGAATGTGGCGATACCTCCGATGGCCCTCGCCATATCCACAAGAACCCTGGCATTTTCGACACCACCGCGCACCAGAACATCTGTGAAGTGGAAAAAACTGTCAGTATTCATAATTTGTAAAAGGATTGTATTCATTTGGAATTAGTCTTATTGGGTTAAAAAAGCATAGGCATTACCGGCATCCTGGCTGAAAAAGTTAAAGTGGTAAACTTTTCGGTTCACATAATCCGTCTCCCCAATCTGCCGGGTCAACTCACTTCGGATTTCAGAAAAGGCTTCCAGTTTTTTACCGTGATCGGTTTGTAAAAGGTTGACCATGATAAAACGAACTACGAGTTCATCAGCCTCCCGGCGACTGATCTGTGCAATTGCTCCTGCATTCGCCTGTTTTTCAAGATTACTGATACTTTGGTAAAGCCGGATAAACTGATCTGCAATACCATATACATCAGGCAGGTAATCAGACCGGGAATTGAACAGCTTTAGTTCGATATCTCTTTGCTGCAAATTGTTCTCTTTGATCTGCGCTGTCTCTTCAGACCGCTTTTGTATCTGAGATCGCTCTATTATTTTCTCCACAATCCTTAGAAAGCCGGTTTTTATTGAACCAGTCAGATTTTCAGAATCAGTTACCGGCATGGCACCCAGTTCGATATAGTAGTGCGTAGGCCAGGTACGGACAAAAAAGTGAGGTATCGGGATAATAAAACCGCCTTTAAATGCCATAAATGATAAAGGATAGTTTCCGTTCATCTGCGGATAAGTACCACGCCAGCGTTTGATAGCGAATGCCTGTGCATCAATTTTGTCTGCTGAAATAATAACCATTATCAGAATCAGGAAAATAATTATTCCAACCTTTCTGGTTTTTTCAATCACCTTTATTGTTTCAGTTGTTTTCAAAGTTTCTTTTGTTTTAAACTTTTTCATAGCGCTTATTGATAAAGTGTGTAATAGAAGGCAAAGCTCTCCAGCTTGTTGCTCTGGAAACTTTTCTGGTAGGAGGCGTAAAGCAATTTATTGTAGAGGTAACAGATTGTTCCGTAGTGCTTGCGAACCTCATTGTAGATCCCGTTGATCGTGTCGTACCGCTGCTTGTCATCCATCAGAAATGATTTGTCTTTTGTAATGGCGCCCAGGATTGTGGTAACCAGTTGCCGGCTGTCATCCAGAATCAGGTCAAAGGATTGTACAATCACAGCGGCCTGCTGTGGCGTGAAATTCTCATCCTGTATCAGTCTGGGCAGCTTGCTTGTATAGATACCGGTAATTTTTCCGAGCATATCGCGCGTTTGTTGAATGCGCTTGTAATCTTTGATCAGCGCGGAGACCTTTTCCAGACTCTCCATCATCTTCTGGTCTATGCCCAGCAGTTCTCCTGTCAGCCCTTTGATATCTCCGTTAAGCGCCCTGATCAGGACATTGTACCAGTTGATATTCGAAAGGATCTCTTTCTCCTGTGTCCAAAGGGCTTCCCTTTGGATACCTGCTCCCACATCGGTGACAGGAGCCTGACCGTAAACCTTCAATGTCAAAAGGGTTATCAGGGTCAAAATAATAATCAGATAAATTTTAATCCGGGAATAATTTGTTTTTTTATTGCCGGATTGAACTCGCATAAGATGATTCTCATCCATTTTTGAGTTTTGGGAAAATGCTCGTTTCATAATCAAATGTTTTTAATGGTTTCAAAAAATGATTGATGGTTTTGTAGTTTTTTAAGGATCTGCTCCTTTTCGTTTTGTTCTGTCGTGTAACAGTTGTACTCCGGCCGGCTCACCTCAAGTGCAAAGACCTGTGAGTAGGTGCCCAGTCCGATAAAGACCTCTTTGAGTTTGCGATCATGAGGTAGATTCCGGTTGATGGAAAGTATCTGCTCTTTCTGGAACAGTGAAAGGCCAAGGGTCTGGGAGATGTTGTCAAACTTATTTCTAAACTTGCCCATGTCCAGCAGGATTCGCGTATCCGCATTGTTGATAATTGCATCACGGATCACAGGTGATGAGATTACATCATCGATTTCCTGGGTAACCACCATTGCCTCCCCGAAAAACTTACGGATGGTCTTGAAAAAGTACTTGATGTACCCGGCCATCTGCGGCGTGGCGATTGCTTTCCATGCTTCCTCTATGCAGATTACCTTGCGGACGCCAACGAGCCGGCGCATCTTTTGCATAAAAATGTCGATGATGATCAGTGTGGCTACAGGAAAAATGATGGGGTGATCCTTGATATTGTCCAGTTCAAAGACAATAAACGGACAGCGAAAAAAATCATCTGTTTCCATCTCCCTGTTCAGCAAAAAATCATATTCTCCGCCGCGGTAATATTTGCCCAGGATAAAGAAAAACTCGGGGGCATTAAAGGAGAGTTTCTGTTCTCTAACCAGTTCAGGAATATAATCACGGCAGAACTCGTAGAATCCGTTGAAGGAGCGTTCGGATGTTTCCAGGATAAAATAGGCAGAGATTGCCCTGGCAATCACGTCTTTTTCCATTTCTGAGAGGTTCTCCCTGTAGATCGTGCAGATCACAGAAAGGATGGTCTGTCTGCGCTCCGGACCGGGCTCACCCGAAATCACGAACGGGTTAAATGAGATCGGGTGTTCGGCTGTAAACTCCACCATCATCGCTCCTCCAAGATGTTTAAGCTTTTCATCCAGGTAACGTGTAAGCAGTTCGTAACTTCTTCCCACATCCAGCAGAACAATATGACAGTTTTCGCTCTCTGCATATTGCCGGAGCAAATGATTGGTGAAAAAGGATTTGCCCGAGCCTGATCCTCCAATGATGATCTTGTTTCGGTTATGGATCAGATGTTGTCTGACCGGTTCATCTGACAAGTCTATCCGCACGGGACATCCGCTTAGCCTGTCCGAAAGCAGTAATGTGAAATCAGAATCACTGCTGTGAACACCTCCTTCAAAGTTGGTCAGGCAGCAGGCCTGAGGAACCTGGGTGATGAAAAATTCAGTCTCAGGTATCTGTGTGGCATAAGGAAGCGAAGCAAAAAAAAGCAAAGGGAGATCAAATGTATGCTGATAGGGAAAACAGTTCATCATGGAAAAGGCGGAGCTGGCTTCACTCTTGTTCTGCTTAAGCTGACGGATCGATTCATCGAATAACATCACATTGAAATGAGTCTTTACGATTTTTTCTCCGGACGTCTGAACCGTATCCAAAAACTGCTCAATCAGTGTGGCGTTGATCCGGTTCTCCGATGAGAAACGCGACAAACTGTAGATCTTTTTGTAGTTTTCCTCCAGGCTTGCTTTCACCTCCTGTTGACCCGGCACACTGATAAACTGATTGGTAACATGCGAAAACGGCAGGTTCCAGGTGACAGGATAAACCAGCGAGACGGGAAGTCCGGTCTGCGGATGCGCTGTTGTTGGCTTTACCTCTCCGGGTACATGCGAATAATCACACAGACTGAGGATCTCCACAAACCGGTCCATCACCTTTAGACGGTCGCGAAAGTCAATACCGCCAAGGATTGGTTCCCCACCCTGAAAATTCAGGGTAAGGAACCGTTCGATAAGTCCGGTGGTATGATCATCTCCGGCAGCCTCTTCCCTGGTTATTGGTTCGCAGCCAATACCACTTTGGGAGAATAGGGAGGTCAGGTTGGCCTCAAGTTCCCGAAGCTTGTCGTACTGAAGTTCCAGGCTGTTGCGATCCCTTTTTGAAAAGATCAGCGAAGAAGAGAGATAATTTTTCAGCTGTCCTTTATTCAAAATGCTGATGTAGAGATAACATTCATGCCTGAGGTATGACCTTCCTTCAAAATGTTGCAGATAAGAATACGTCAGGCTTTCTATCTGGTTTCCATCTGATTTGAGGTTGCTACGGAACTTGTCAGCGAGAAAAAAATCTTGTTTATGGAGCAAACTTCCGGTAGGAAGAAGGTTCACAACACGTCGAAAAGTGTCGTGCAACTGTTCGATCTTTTCACCGCTACAGGTGAGCACTTCCGGCAGGTGAAGCTTTAACCCGATGGTCAGATCCAGGTTATCCGAAACCAGTACATTCCCGTTGAATCCAAGGATGGGTAACACTTCTTCTATTGTTTTGATCTTCATTGGATACTGAATTGACAGATTCGTCGTTTAATACTGATAAATTGAGGAAGAGAACGCGCAGTCCGTTTTTTGCTCCAACCCTCCGGCCCCAGTTTTTTCTGTATCGTGTTTAACCTGTAGAGCCAAAAAAAGCAGGACGGGACACAGAGCACCACCGAAGGGAAAACACCGAGAAAGATGTAGAGGAAAGTAAAGAACAGAAAAGCTGCGATGATGCCGTAGAGTGCCATGAATACCAAAGAGCCGGAAAGCCCTTTGATATATAGCCGGGTATCCACTTTAAGGATCTTGTGGGTTTCCATCAGGCAAAGAATGCTTTGATTACCACACCCACCAGTACCAAAAACAGACAGGCACCAAACCAACCCATCAGAGATTTTTGGGTGTCCTGGTCGCCACTCTGCCATTTGATGTAAACCCTTATCCCGCCAATCAAACCAACAACGGCACCGATCGCAATGATCAGGTTGGAAACGGGGTCAATGTAAGATTTCACTTCTGTTGTGGCCTGGTCAATCCCTGCAGCATTCTGGGCAACGATCCGCTCCATAGTTTGGATAATCAAAAACATGCCAATAGCTGCTTTTTTTAAAAAGTTCTTTGTTCTTTTCATTTTCTGATTTTTTTTAAAGTGATTATTTATTGATTAATCCGGATTTTTTTCAGGGTCTCCGGTGATTTGGAAAGATCTTTTTCTATAAACTGTTCCATCGGATACCCGTCATCAATTCCGTTATTTTCGTAAAGGTTAGTGATGAGCGCTACATCTTCCGGTTTGGCATTTGAGATCATCTCCTTTGGAAAGTCGGAAGCAGAAACACTAAAGGGCACCAGCACCTCTTTAGGCAATTCGTCTAAATCATCATATTCAAAAAGGGTTTTCTTGCGGCTCTTTTTGCTTTTGATCCATGCCCAGGCAAACAGTCCTGCATACCACGCACCGGTAACATACAGGAGAAAGAGTGAAAACTGTGTCCAGCTGATTTTGTCCAATCCAAACATTGTGTCCGTTTTTAAATGGTTAAACTTTTTCCCGGTTCCGGAGTGGAGGTTTTGGAAACTTACCTGTCAGGAATTACGGTTGCTGCAAATGTAAATGTGGCATTTTGAAAAAACACCCAAGGTGTACCCAAGGTGGGTGTTTTATATGGTTAAATATCAGATAGGCTGTTTAATACGTTTTGAATCACTTTGGTTCAGAATGACTCGTGACTGAACGGAAGGCAGCGTTTATCCATTCCAAACGAGACTGTTTTAAGCCATTTGAAATGAAAAAAATATTTTAAAAAAAGATGAAAAAAACCGAAATAAAGGCAGGAAGTGTGGTGATGAAGGTGAAAAAGCAGATCCAGTTCCAGTAAATGTTGGATTGGTCAATGCATTTGAGCACATTCAGTACCAATCTTCCCGTTGTGTGACGTATGGCTTGTGAGATGAATGTGCGAATGAGGCGACCAGTTTCGTGAGGAACGAACGGGCAAAGGGAGCAGATGAGCAAAGTGAAAGCGAACAGGCCGTAGGAACAGGGGATTATTGAAAAAATAGGATTTTCATCCACGTTGAAGTTCTGCTTGGATCTGAAATGGCTATTGTTTTTTCAGGCTTACTTTGTAATTAACTGGCAGTAATACAGGCTTAAACGCGCTTATCTTTCGCATTTCTTTCAAATGCCACAAGATTAAACATTTCCCGCATCCGGCTGCGGACGCGGCTGCCGTACATCGATTCGAGTTCAGAAGCTGAAAGGTTGGTGGTGATATGGGTCAGAACGCCTTTCTGAATAAACAGGTCATACCGGCTCAACAGTATCTCTGCCATCACATTGCATTCGTTACCGAAGTATTTGATGGGCTGTTCAATACCCAGATCATCGAAGCAAAAAGCCTTGTTTGTCCGGGAATAAGGGGAATTGCAAAAGGCCAGGTTGCTATATCTGTGGATTACCTTAAAACCTTCTTTTTCAAATTCAAAGGGGATTTCCCGGACCGATTTCAGGGTATACTGCTTCTGCTCAGGAAAAAACGCTTTTATCAGGGTCATCAGCGATGTTTTTCCGCACCCGACAGGTCCATTCATCAGAATTCCCTTTTTCAGACTCAGATTGTGTCGTGCGGTATTTTCAAAATCACCGATGGCATAAACCAGCAATTTGTAAATTAGTTCGTGATCCTCTGCAAAAACAGTGAAGTGATCTCCAAATAAAACCCGTCCTTTTTTTTGCAACCAATCCAGACTTGAAGGAAAGCTAAAATTGAAAAGTCCGTCTTGCTTTTCTGCAATTTCTTCATAGGGGTTCTGAATAATCTTTGTCATTTCCATAACGGATTTGGTGGTTTCCGGATGGCTTTTTTCCTCTTCCATTATTCAAATTTTTATTGGTGTCCTGTTTATTAAAGTTTGTAATGTTTATATAATAAGAAGGCGTATCACTTGCGGTATCACTTGCGGTATTCCTTGCAGTATCAGTTGCAGTATCAGTTGCGGTATTCCTTGCAGTATCACTTGCAGTATCAAAACTGATACAGGTAACATGGCTGCCTACATACATATTTGAAGTGGGGACATACCGGATATATCCCCACTCCTGAAGTTGTTTAATGCATCGGGCATAAGTATTCACCGAACCGATCCGAGATAGCTGCATCATCTCGTCACGCACAATTGCAAACGGATTCTGAAACCTGTTTAGGTTCCAAACCTGAAACAATGCCATATACAGGCTGATGTGAAATGAAGTGATCCGCTGGTCATCTGACATTCGCATGAAAAAACCGTTCAGGTGCCTGATATAGTTCATCTTCGTTTGTCAATGCTAAACTGATTTTTGGATTGGCTTGGTTCCAGCATTTTGCGGACGTCCTCAAAGTCATAAAACAAAACCCCGCCGATTTTTGAGAATGGCAATTGACCATTTACCCGAAGATTTTGCAGTGTTCCGGGTGAAATCCCCAATAACTTACGGATTTCGTAGGATTTTAGCCACTTTTTTGCTGGTTGGCCGTGGTGCTCCAGGAACATTTTTCTTAATTCACGGAATAATTCTAATTTGAATTCCCTGAGATCGTCTGTTGTAATAATTTGTGTTGGCATAACTTTTTAATTTAAAATGATTCATTTTGATTATGCCCAAATATGAAAACTTCCAAAATAAGTTTTTCACAAGGTGTACCCAAGTTGGGTGTTTTATATGGTTAAATATCAGATTGGTAGTTTAATGAAATTTGATACAGAATAGTTCGTTTTGAATTCTGAATGGTTAAATTACCCGATCCTGATGTTCCAAACAAGGTTGTTTTAAACTATTTGAAAGGAGAAAAATATTTTTCAAAAAGAATGAAAAAACTGAATAATAAGCCTTGAAAGTCTAATAATTTGAAGACTTGGGGAAATATGAAGGGCAGTTTCGTTACTTTTATAAGTAAAAGTGGTAATTCAAGTGAAATTGTATCGGAGCACTTATCCTTGCCTTACATTTTTCAATTTCCATGAACAGCAAATTTGGATTTTCTTTTGTTGTTTTGGAGTTTTTTGACCTGGCATGAAAACCATCCGTAAAAATTTTCAGGAACAGGAAATGGTAGTGATGAAGGTGATAAGGCAGGGAATCGTTTAACGTATGGTTTTGCATTATCTCGCTTTGAAAATAAAAATATCTTGCAGATATATTGGAATTTAGCGCACTTTATTGTTGTTTATCCAAAGTGCTCCCGGAGCATCTTTTTAAACTCAAGTAAAGTTACTGCTTAAATTAACGAAGCTTGTTTATGGCAACAAATTCGGTTTGCAAAGCTTTTCAAGTTTGAATGACTGAAGTTGAAACCATCCAACTTTGAAAATTTCTATTATAAGTTTTTACCAGGTTGTACCCAAGTTGGGTGTTTTATATCGTTAATCAAAAAAGGATGGCCAATTTGGCAATCCCTCTTCAATTTTTTAATATTGTTTAGACCGGTGATGATTCTCTTTAATCTGCATCATCCATTCTGCCAAGCAACCGATTCTTAAGATAATCAATAAACTTGGTCCTGTCTTTTTTACGTAATCGCATCTCAATGAAAGTCCGGTAAGGATCACCTAAGTCAATGTGAAATAGCTCTTCAAAAGCCTTTGCCAGTTCATTGATTTCTGTAACTCCCTTATTTATTGCTCCTGAACTTTGAATCGCATAGATCAACTCCATTAATGCCACTTTGCTTTCTGTCCAGAAAAATTTTGAGCCACCAAGATATTCATCCACTTTTTCCTTATTGTCGTTTTCAACGCATTTTGAATCCAGTTTTTCGATTTCAGTTTTGAGGTAAACGGATAACATGTCATAAGCTTTTATGACAGATACAGTATGATCATGACTCGTGGAAAAATTAGGGTCAATCAAAAAATGAAGACTGCCTATACAAAGTCGGATATCTGCTTTCCCCCGAACGAAAAAACGGTCATCAAGATTGGTCGTGTTACAACGGTAATACTGATAAAATTCAAGGTTATCGTTTTGGAAAGCTGCAATTTTATCCTGTTCCAGGATAAGGAATTTCCGTTGAACTTTGTTTCTGCTGTTGGGCCGTTTCGTTTCAATACTAAAGATCTTGGCATAATAGAGTAATTTGCCATAAACTTTAGGCTTGATATTCTTAAAAAACTCAATTTCTTCTTGTTCATCAGTGAAACCGTTCCGAAGTACAATATCTTGCATTTCAAGTAAAGCTGATTTGCAGTTCAAAACAGCTTTTTCCGAGTAAATCAGAATATGATCAGTTTCGGATTTTAAATCAACTAATTTTTCTTCCAGATCTTCAATGATCTTAACACATTCCTTACATGACATAGCTTTAAGTATTTAGTGAATTAATAAAAATTTTGGACGATTGTCCATATCCAGTAAAATTAAATATATGTTTTGTAATTAACTATAAATTAGATGAAGTAATTTACGTAATGAAAATACCTTTTTCAATGAAAAAGAAAGAGACTAAACTTGTGCGATTGATAAGAGGTTATTGAGATAAACGGTCTTTACCATTACAACGTTAATAGTTTAAACTAAATAATGCCTTTCAGAAATTTCTTAACAAGAAATTTCTGAAAGGCATTTATACTAGGTGACAACAAGCTCAGTCGTGGATAAGGATTTTGGAATAGACATGCAATCTATCAATCTGTATTCCGGTTGTTAGTAATTCAATAACAATACTTTTAGCAGGTTAAAGGATTGTTATTGAGTTGCTTTTTCAATGAGTTCACGCATTTTATCCAATGGTTTTGCAAAACCTTTTTCTTCCATATGTCTATTGAAATTCTCACATTTGTTTTAAGTGATCATTTAAAAATAGCTTAAAACATGCTCTCTTTTTTAAAAATGGGAGAGGGAAGCATCAAATTTTACATTGCTTATTTTATGCTCAATTTTTCTTTCAGTTTACTCATATCCTCTCCAACTTTTTTCTCAATCACTTTTGCATAAATTTGAGTAGTGGAGATTTTTGTGTGTCCAAGCATTTTACTAACTGTTTCAATGGGGACACCATTTGTAAGTGTTACTGTAGTGGCAAATGTATGCCTGGCCAAATGAAAAGTTATATTCTTGGTTATTCCGCAAATATCTGCAATCTCTTTTAAATAACTGTTTAACTTCTGATTAGCAATATTTGGGAATAAACGGTATTGCACCTGAGCTTTGATATCATTTCGGTATTTCTTGATAATTTCCATTGCTACTGGCAGGATAGGGATCTTTACTGAAGTGTCCGTTTTCTCCCGACTAGTAATTAACCAAAGTTCTTTGTCAATACCTATCTGAATGTGTTCCGGTGTCAGATGCATAACATCAATATAAGCTAAACCGGTGTAGCAACTAAAGATAAAAAGGTCTTTGACATACTGAAGTCTCAAAATAGTGAATGCCTTTTCTTCAATTCTTTTTAATTCATCATCTGTGAGATATCCTCTTTCAACGTGAAGAAACTTTTGTTGAAAAGCAACAAATGGATCCTTTTCAAGCCATTCATACCGGATAGCCATTTTTATCATTTTTTTGAGACGCTCAATATGCTTCATCACAGTATTGTTTTCCATCTGCCGTTGGTTTTCAATCAAAGTGTGCTTTCTTAAAAAAAGTTCAAAGTCTGCAACAAACTTGTAATTAAGACTTGCAAGATAAATGTCAGAAGTTTTATATTTTTCTTTCAAAAATAACTCAATATATTTCTTTGTTGTGAAATAATTCTTCAAGGTGCCCCACCTTAGAGTTTCTTTGCAATTTGTATTATGATACTCTATAAGTTTGCACAAAGTCATATCAGAATCATTCATTCCAAAAAATTTATTTTTGATCGCTTCCGGAGTTATTTCCTGTTTACTGATAACCAGTTCCTGATAGTGTTGCACCATCATGGTTCTTAACTGTTCCAAATAAGAGTTTAACTGTTTATTTTCGGCCGAAATAGGTTTTGCCATACCCTTACCTATATTCCAGTTTTCGACGGAAATCTTCCGTTTTGCAGAGATTTCACATCTTTTTGAATCAACGGTAATGCGAACATAAATTGGTGCTAATCCATTGATTATCTTGTTCATTTTTAGAACAAAATGAATTCCGAAAGTAACGTTTTTCATTTCAATTTCAGTTCAATAATTTAATACTCAAAAAAGGTTACCTAATCAGTCTCGTCTTTGAATTAAAAAAATTGTCAAAAAGAGCAAAAACGAAGTCAAATCAGGTCAAAACGAACTAAATTTAATGGTTGTAAAAATCTAAAATACAAATACATACAACAACATTGGTGACCTAAACGGTGACCTAAAGCTAATAATTAAAAAAGGTCACCGGATAGGTCTCATACGAACTGATATTGATTGGCTTATTTTGATTTGATAAAAATCAAAAAAGCCACAAAATCAATGTTTTGTGGCTTTTTGATGGAGTTTGGATCCCCATTTTGTCGGGGTAGCCGGATTTGAACCGACGACCTCGTCGTCCCGAACGACGCGCGCTACCAAGCTGCGCTACACCCCGCTGTTATTTTCATAACAACTGCAAATTTAACTCTTTTTATTAAACACATCGCCGATTTGATTTAAAAAGTGATCAGATATTTAACAACTGTTTACCTGTCTTCTTGTTGCCTGATATTAAAAAAGTTATTAGTTTTAACCCAACTTTAACACATAAAAGCATGAAAAAATTATTGGCAATGATCACTTTGGTGATCATGGGTCTTAGCTCACTGTTTAGTCAGAATGTTCCATTCGATGGTATTCAAAATAGTCTCGGAAATCTTTTTCTCCTTTCGAATGCAAAGAGTCGTTCAATCAGTCCCGAAAACATTACTGGAGAAAAGGGGCGAGGCGGAATGGCCAAACTAGGTGAAGGTTCTGCCTCGAATGCCGCACGCGATCTCGGGCAAGGATGGAAAGTCAATCCATTTATTAAAATTGCCAAAGGTGAAACTATTACACTTGCTGAAATTGACGGTTCAGGAGCTATTAACCACATCTGGATGACGCCAACAGGCAACTGGCGCTTTTCAATTCTTCGCATTTACTGGGATGGTGAAAAAGAACCATCCGTTGAATGTCCTGTTGGCGACTTTTTTGGTATGGGTTGGGGTGAATATGCACCTTTGCAGTCACTTGCAATATGTGTGAATCCCGGAAGCGCTTTTAATTGTTACTGGCAGATGCCTTTCCGAAATAAATGCAAGATTACAATGCAGAATATCGATGAGAAGGAGATGAGTCTCTACTATCAGGTTGACTACTGCCTGACTGAAGTTCCAAAGAACGCCTCCTACTTTCATGCACAATTCCATCGCACAAATCCGTTGAAATATAAGGATGTATATACGATTGTCGATCAGATCAAAGGGAAAGGTCAATATGTAGGAACATACCTCGCATGGCAGGTAAACAATAATGGTTGGTGGGGAGAAGGTGAAATCAAATTCTTTATGGATGGCGATAAGGAGTTTCCGACGATTTGCGGAACAGGTACCGAGGATTATTTCTGTGGTTCGTATAATTTCGATCGCAATGGAAAATATACTGAATTTTGTACGCCATATTCTGGTCTTCATCAGGTGATTCGTCCCGATGGAGCATACCGGTCGAACCAACGCTTCGGACTCTACCGCTGGCATATTACCGATCCGATCCGTTTCGAAAAGGAACTTAAAGTAACAATCCAGGCTTTGGGTTGGACCGGAAATGGCCGATACCTTCCTTTGCAGGATGACATTGCTTCAGTTGCATTCTGGTACCAGACAGAACCTCATCAATCCTTCTCAGCCTTACCAACGAAAGACGAGCTGGAAGTCAGGTAATGTCAATTCATTCGGTAATTTGGATGCTTAAATTTGGTTCTTTGCTCTTTTTTGAGTGAAGTACCAAATCAATACAATCCCGGTTGCCAAGAGCGCAAAGTGAATTCCGTAGTTTATGGAAACACCTGATTGCATGAACGATAGGTCTTTTAAATCGGTGTAATAAAAAACAGAAAGGAAAACAAGTCCGTTGTGAATGGCATGACCTGCAATACAGGCGAGAACCGATCCTGTCCGGATCCGGATCCAACCAAGTATCAAACCCAATGCAAATGCTGCCGGAAACTGCCACGGATTGAGGTGGAACAATGCGAATAGAAGGGCAGAAAAGAAGATGGCGAAAACCGGATGGTAGAGCCGCGAAAATCCTGCCATAATTACACCCCTGAAAATTAGCTCTTCAACGATTGGAGCGATAATCACAATACGAAGAATTCCACCCCAGACACCCAAATCAGAGTCAAACAGTCTGGAAAATAGTTCCATAAACCATGAAGGTGGCGGAAGGATTTTTTCGAAATGGATATTTATCTCGTTCAGGAAGAACTGTAATCCGCCAAAGGCGATTATCATCGATGGAATGATCAGTAGATTAAACAATTTAAACGAAAACACCTGGCCGAATGACAGCCCAGAATAATGGTATCCCAGATAAAGGATCAATAAAGTAGAACCCAGAAAAACCGGGACTTTAATCCATGGTTGATACAACCAGTCCGTTCCATGATTGTAATCGTAAATTGCCAATGGAAAATCGATAATCGTTTGAATGAATATATAAATCACGACCAGGTTTGCCGCCTGCCAGAATGTGGGGTAATATTTGAATGCCGAATCTTTCAATATTATTTGTTTAATGATTTACCAAAATTAATGAAAGAGTTGACTCTGCAACTGACCAAATGCATTTTTATTGTTTTCAATTCAAAAATGGTTACACGTAGATGGCAACTGGCGGCCTTCTTTAGGCTTCCGGCTTCTCTTTTCGGACACTTTTATCAGAATAAGTTTGGTTTAGATCCTTTGATTTCAATGGAAATTTTGTTTTGCTTCGTTTTAGTCACTGAAAATATTTTGTATCTGTCTGATTAACAAATATTATTGGTGTTTTATCATAAATAGGAGAAACTAACGATAAAAAAGAGGTCAAGTGTTTGATTATTTAAACAAAAAGGCTTTACTTTGCGAACTGTTTGAAAATTGTAGAAAGAAAGCTAAAAAATACTCAAAATGTCGAGAGTTTGTCAAATAACAGGTAAGAAAGTAATGTTTGGGAACAATGTTTCTCACTCAAAACGGAGAACCAACAGAAAATTTATGGTGAATATTTTCACCAAAAAGTTCTATCTGCCCGAAGAGGATCGATGGATCAAATTGAATGTTACAGCCGCAGGGTTGAGAACAATAAACAAAAACGGATTGGCAGCTAGCTTAAAGACAGCAAAAGCCAAAGGTTATTTAGAAACCATTTAATAAGTTACTAAGCAATGGCAAAAAAGGGTAACAGAGTACAGGTCATTTTGGAGTGTACAGAACACAAGGCTAGCGGACAACCCGGAACTTCCCGCTATGTGACCAAAAAGAACCGGAAGAATACACCGGAACGCCTGGAACTGAAAAAATTCAATCCAATTCTTAAACGTATTACCGTTCACCGGGAAATTAAATAAACTGAATCATGGCAGTAAAGAAAGTAGTCGCATCACTTCAAAAAGGAGCCGGTAAAACTTATTCAAAAGTAATCAGAATGGTAAAGTCTGAAAAAACCGGAGCTTACAAATTCGTAGAGGAAATTATTCCAAACGAAGCAGTAACTGATTATTTCAAAAGTAAATAATCTACATCTTATGTAGGAGAAGAGCTTTCGTCGTTATTGATGGGAGCTCTTTTTTTATAAACAACGTTTCAGCGTTTTACCTTTCTGAATCATTTAGTTTAAGTTGTTTCATATCATTTTGTTATGGGAATATTCAGTTTTACCAGATCAAAGAAAGAAAGTCTGGACAAGGGTCTTGAAAAAACCAAGGAGAGCGTATTTAAAAAACTCTCGAGGGCTGTAATCGGCAAGACCACTGTTGATGATGAGGTTCTTGATAATCTTGAGGATATCCTGATTTCTGCTGATGTAGGTGTGAAGACAACCTTGAAGATTATTACAAGAATAGAGAAACGGGTAGCCGCTGATAAATACATGGGTACTTCGGAGTTGAACCGGATACTCAAAGAAGAAATTGTTGCACTATTGGCTGAAAGCAACTCCACTGATGTATCGGACTTTGACCTTCCAAAAACCGGACAACCGTATGTAATTATGGTTGTTGGTGTGAATGGAGTGGGCAAAACAACTACAATCGGGAAACTGGCACATCAATTTAAGGGTGCTGGTAAAAAGGTCGTTTTGGGTGCTGCTGATACTTTCAGAGCTGCCGCAATCGAGCAATTACAGATCTGGGCCGATCGGGTTGGCGTTCCTTTGGTACGTCAGAACATGGGTTCTGATCCTGCTTCAGTTGCCTTCGATACTTTGCAGTCTGCAAAAGCAATGGGTGCTGATGTGGTCATTATCGATACTGCAGGTCGTTTACACAATAAGATCAACCTGATGAATGAGCTTTCTAAAATTAAGAAGGTGATGCAAAAGGTTTACCTCAGTGCTCCTGACGAAGTTTTACTGGTTCTCGATGGCTCTACAGGACAAAATGCTTTTGAACAAGCTACTCAATTCACGCTTGCTACCGAGGTGACTGCTTTGGCTTTGACAAAATTAGATGGAACAGCAAAAGGGGGAGTCGTAATTGGCATATCCGATCAGTTTAAAATTCCTGTAAAATATATAGGTGTTGGCGAAGGAATTGAAGATTTGCAGATTTTTCACCGCAACGAATTTGTCGATTCGTTGTTTAATTGAAGTAAACACAACTTGCATAAATTCAGGATGCCATTGTGCATCCTTTTGTTTTTTATAGAATAGATTGAAATATAGTAGTGTATGAAAAAGAAGATCAATGTAGTCACGTTGGGATGCTCCAAAAATCTGGTCGATTCTGAACTTTTCCTGTCGCAGATGGCAGCGAATGGTTACGAAGTGTCACACGATTCCGAAGATTCGGAAGCGCGCATTGTTGCCATTAATACTTGTGGCTTTATACTTGATGCAAAAGAGGAATCTGTAAATACGATATTGGAATATGCCCAGGCAAAAAGAGATGGACTGATTGATAAAATATTTGTATTTGGCTGTTTGTCTGAACGATATAAGGATGATCTGATTGCTGAAATTCCTGAAGTTGACGGGTTTTACGGTAAGTTTCAGGTCCGTAAGATGGTTGAGGATCTCAAGGCAGATTACAAAATGTCGTTGTCGCGGCAACGCTACCTGACAACTCCTTCACATTACGCTTATCTGAAAATATCGGAAGGTTGCAACAGGACCTGTTCCTATTGTGCCATTCCCCGGATGACAGGTGCTCATATATCCATTCCGATCGAAGATCTTGTCAGCGAAGCTAAGGGTTTGGCAGAAAAAGGTGTTAAAGAATTGCTTGTGATAGCGCAGGACTTGTCTTATTATGGCATTGATCTTTACAAAGAAAGTAAGCTGGCACAGTTAGTATCAGAATTGTCTGCGATTGAAGGAATCGAATGGATCAAACTTCATTACGCTTATCCTTCCAACTTCCCTTATGATTTGCTTCCGGTGATGAACGAAAAGCCCAATGTAGTACGTTACCTCGATATTGCCTTGCAGCATTGCAGCGATAAGATGTTGAAGTTGATGCGGCGGAATACAACAAAGGCAGAGACCATCAACCTGATTGAACGGGTCAGAAGAGAGGTTCCTGGCGTTCATCTCCGTACGACGATGCTTGTCGGGCATCCAGGTGAAACTGAAGAGGATTTTGAGGAGCTGAAAGCATTTGTTCGTGATATGCGCTTCGAAAGGTTGGGCGTTTTCCCATATTCACATGAGGAAGATACTTTTGCAGGTGAAAAATATAAAGATTCCATTCCACAGGAAGTGAAGCAAGCCAGGGCTGACGAATTAATGGAGATTCAGCAACAAATTGCAACTGAAATCAATGCCGCAAAGATTGGTCTGACGATGAAGGTTGTGATCGACCGCCTCGAGGGTGAATATTTTATTGGACGTACAGAATTTGATTCACCTGAAGTGGATGGCGAGGTGCTGATTTCTGCTGATCAGGATCTGCTAATTGGGAATTTTTATCAGGTGAAAATCATTGGCTCGGAAGATTTTGACCTTTATGGAGAGCTAATCTAATGGTCAATGATCTGATAGTTAATGCGTTTTAATACAACCCAATAAATGGGAAGTCCTGAATTATGAAGCTGATGTTCTGGGAATCAATTTTTTCCTTAGAACTTTCGTAATTGGTGTTCCGAGCCACTAATTTGCTGTTCTGAACACCAATTTGCTCCTTGGAACTACCTAATTTCCCCTCCGAGCACCAAATTTGCTGTTCGGAACTACCTGATTGCCCCTCTGAGCACCAAATTTGCCTTTCGGAGCTACCAAATTGCTTCTCTGAGCACCAAATTTCCTCCACAGAACACCCTGATTGCTGTTCCGGGAAGCAATTTTCCTCATCGGAGCACCTTTACCGGAGTTCTGAGCAGCAAATTGCCATTCGGAGGAGCAATTTGCTGCTCACAAGGGCAATTTCCATATTTTCGTCTATCAATTATTATTGGCTGCGTTCATTTGTTAAACTTAAGCGGATCTCCTTCCTGGTAACATGGATTATTTTCAAATCACTGAAATCACTTTTTATTAACTCATTACTGTATTTTTCTGGAATTGAGTGAATTGCCAGTAAATGTCCTTGTCGATTTGATTTGGATAGGTTAAAATTACAAGATGAAGGGGTAGGTCTTCAGTATGATAAGGTGGTTGATAATGAGCGTGATCATTCAGTACAAAACCTAAAGATTCATAAAATTTTAACCGCCTGCGGGTCAGGTCATCAATTGTTGGTTCGATCTCAAGAATCACTGGGATTGGTTTCGTTTCAATAAATGGCTTTAAAATGGTACTCCCAAAACCCTTACTCCGAACTTCAGGCGCAATGGCTAAATGCTCGATGTAAATGAAATCCTTCGTTGTCCAGAAGGCAATAAACCCAATAACTTGATTATCCGATAAATATATATCAACCTGATATTCCTGCTTTTTAAAAACATCGGCTTGTTGATTGGATACTCTTCGTTCGTTAAGCGGAAAACTGTTTGAATATATTTTCCAGAATTCAGCAAAATACTGATCTTCCTTACTTTTAATTTGGTGAATCTTCAATTGATCCATTCTCAAATCAATTCGTTCTTCCCGGATAAACCTGAAGTGCAACTTTGAGACATTCAACGGCATGTTTCAGGTCTTCAATATTAAGAACATAGGCAATTCTGACTTCATTCTTACCGATTCCTTTCGTTGAATAAAATCCTGAAGCTGGTGCCATCATCACAGTTTCATTCTGATATTCAAAGTCTTCGAGCATCCATTGACAGAATTTATCACTGTCATCTATTGGAAGCCTGACGATCGAATAGAATGCACCCATTGGCATTGGGGAATAAACTCCCGGAATATCATTTAATGCGTTAATGATGTAATTTCGGCGGTTTAAGTATTCATTATAAACCTCTTCCATATATTCGGGCGGCGAATCTACTGCAGCTTCTGCAACAACTTGTCCGAGCATTGGTGGGCACAACCGCGCCATTGCAAGTTTGAGTATTGATTTAATAACCAGTTTGTTCTTCGATACAAGTGATCCAATCCTGATTCCGCATGCGCTGAAACGTTTGGAAACCGAGTCGATCATGATTACATTCTCACCGATTCCTTCGAGTTCAAGTACCGAGTGATGCGTTTTTCCGTCGTAAACGAATTCACTGTAAACTTCATCCGAAATCAGGTACAAATCGTATTTCAGAACCAGTTTGCTTAATTTCTCAAGTTCTTCCTTTGTATAGACATATCCGGTCGGATTATTCGGGTTGCAAATGAAAATTCCTTTCGTTCGTGGATTGATTAATTGCTCAAAATCATCAACAGAAGGAAGTTTGAACCCGTTTTCAATATTTGCTGTGATTGGGCGTATAACCACATCTGTTGCGATGGCAAACGAAAGGTAATTGGCATAAAAAGGCTCAGGCACAATAACTTCATCGCCGGGATTAAAACAAACCATAAAGGCGAATGAAATTGCTTCCGAACCTCCTGTTGTGATCAGAATTTCACCTTGATCAACATCCAGGTTACGGTCCCTGTAATATTGAGCAAGTTTTTTACGGTAAGAATCGTTTCCAAATGAATGACCATATGGAATCAGTTCAAAATCAAAATTTCTGATCCGTTCAATGGCATGTGGGGGAGTTTTAATGTCAGGCTGACCAATATTCAGGTGATAAACTTTTCTTCCCAACTCTTTAGCCTTCTCTGAATATGGCACTAATTTGCGGATAGCCGATTCCGGTAATAATTCTCCCCTTTTCGATATTTTAGGCATTCTGTGTTTTCATTTTTGACAAGTGGCAAAGATACAATTATAATTATTCGCTTTTTGGATGATTTTACTTTCTTTTCATTAAGGAATGGTGTTGATTGACAGGAAATATCACTAAAATTTGATCGTTTTATTTCATTTGGATATTTTGTTAAAAGTCATTGGATATATGGACTTTAGTCATATTTTGTGTTGTAAGTAATATTTAATTTTGACCAAAATTTAAAAATTCGATTATGATTATAGGTGTACCAAAAGAGATTAAAAATAACGAGAACCGTGTAGCGCTGACTCCTGCAGGTGCCGCCGAACTGGTTAAAAGAAACAATGAAGTATACGTACAGGCAACTGCCGGAAATGGCAGCGGCTTTGCAGATGCCGAATATGCTGCTGCTGGGGCAAAAATTCTTCCTGCAATCGAAGATGTTTATGCGATTGCAGAAATGATCATGAAGGTAAAAGAACCGATTGAATCAGAATACAGCCTTATTAAAGAAGGTCAGCTGGTTTATACTTACTTTCACTTTGCATCAGGTGAAAAGCTTACCAATGCGATGATCAGCCGTAAAGCGGTGTGTCTTGCTTACGAGACAGTAGAACTTGATGACCATTCTTTACCACTATTAATTCCGATGTCAGAAGTTGCTGGTCGTATGTCTATTCACGAAGGTGCGAAATACCTTGAGAAAACCTTTGGCGGACGCGGAATGCTACTCGGTGGTGTTCCCGGAGTTCTTCCTGCAAAAGTATTAATCCTTGGTGGCGGTATCGTAGGAACAGAAGCTGCTAAAATGGCTGCTGGTCTAGGTGCCGATGTCACCATTCTGGATGTTAATTTACGCCGTTTAAGATACCTTAATGATATTATGCCTGCCAATGTAAAGACCATGATGTCTAATGATTACAATATCAGAGCGCAGGTAAAAGTGAGCGACGTTATCGTAGGTGCAGTTCTTATTCCGGGTACAAAAGCTCCATTCCTGATCACAAAAGACATGTTGAAAACGATGGAGCCAGGTACTGTTATGATTGACGTCGCAGTTGACCAAGGTGGTTGTATTGAGACAACCGTTCCTACCACGCATGATCATCCTACGTATGTAATTGACGGAGTTATTCATTACACGGTTGCCAATATGCCAGGTGCAGTTCCACGTACTTCAACAATTGCATTAACCAATGCAACCTTGCCTTACGCTATGCAACTCGCTGCCAAAGGATGGAAGAAAGCTTGTGCTGAAGACAAATCCCTGAAAAAAGGGTTGAATATCGTAGGTGGAAAAGTTGTTTACAAAGGTGTTGCTGAAGCTTTTGGCTTACCTCTATATGAAGTCAATGAAGTTTTGAGATAATATTACCGATTCTTAAAATGCAAAAGACCTTCCGATGTTTGGCATCCGGGAGGTCTTTTTATTAGTGACCGGGTGACTGTCCATGTCTTGAGGAGTCACCCGGTCACTCAGCTTAAGCTAAGATTTACTTCATTGACGCTTTAAACGATGCAATCCTTTCCTCAAGCATCTTAATCTTCTCTTCGGCGTCTGTCTGTTTCTTGCGTTCCAGTTCAACTACTTGGGCAGGAGCACTATTCATAAAACGTTCGTTGCCTGTTTTCTTCTTCACCGATTCGAGGAAACCGTTTGTATATTTGAGCTCTTCCTCAATTTTCAAAATCTCATCTTCAAGATTCACAACATCGCCAAGTGGAATATAAAAAGCGGATGTATTGACTCTGAATGACATCGCTCCGTCAACTTCCCGATCAGTAACTTCAAGTTCTGAAAGATTCCCCATTTTCAGTAAGATCGGGTTGTATTCCGGAATATAGCCTTTTTCACCTGGGACAATAAACAACTTAAGGTGCTCTTTATTGGCAATATCTTTCTCCTTACGGATGGCGCGAATACCTGTAATTGCCTCTTTGATTAGCTCAAACTTTTCGCAAATAGCTTCCTGATTTGCAATAGGTTTTGGCCATGCTGAAATCATGATCGAATCTCCGTGTTTGCGTTCCTTCAGCAGTTGCCAGATCTCTTCCGAAATAAATGGCATAAACGGATGGAGCAGACGTAGTACTTCGTCAAATAATTCACTGACTTCCTGAAAAGTCTTTGCATCAATCGGTTGCTGATAAGCCGGTTTAATGATCTCAAGCAACCAACCTGAGAACTCATCTCGAATTGTATTGTAGATGGTCATTAAAGCATCATTGAGCCGGTATTTATCGAAATGATCATCCATTGTCACAATCACTTCGCTCAATTTAGCATTGAACCATTCAATTCCCAACCTGGAATGTTCGGGTTGTGGGATTGTCGAATCAACTTCCCAGCCTTTAATCAAACGGAATGAGTTCCAGATCTTTGAACTGAAATTACGACCTTGTTCGGTGAGCGATTCATCAAAAAGGATATCATTCCCTGCTGGTGAACAGAACAGCATACCAACCCTCACACCGTCTGCACCATATTTGGCAATCAGATCGAGCGGATCGGGCGAATTGCCAAGCGATTTCGACATCTTCCGGCGCTGCTGATCCCTCACGATACCTGTGAAGTAAACGTTTTTAAATGGCAGTGCACCGCGGTATTCGTAACCGGCGATTATCATCCGGGCTACCCAGAAGAAAATGATTTCCGGGGCAGTAACCAGATCGTTTGTCGGATAATAGTAGTTAATTTCCTTATTATCTGGATTGTTGATACCGTCGAATACCGAAATCGGCCAGAGCCACGATGAGGCCCATGTGTCGAGCACATCTTCATCCTGGCGCAGATCTTTTATTGTCAGCTGAAAATTACCGGTCTTCTGGCGTGCTTGTTCAAGTGCTTTGTCTTCACTGTCAGCAACGACAAATGAGCCATCGGCAAGGTAATAAACCGGAATCCGATGTCCCCACCAGAGTTGACGTGAGATGCACCAGTCTTTGATGTTCTCCATCCAGTGACGGTAGAGATTTTTAAATTTAGCTGGGTAGAATTTGATCTCATCATTCTCGACAGCAGCGGCAGCAGGTTTAGTAATATCACCCATTTTAAGAAACCATTGTGCCGAGAGTTTGGGTTCGATCGGAACATCAGTACGTTCAGAATACCCTACTTTATTGTTGTAATCCTCAATTTTAACAAGATTCCCTGCAGCCTTAAGCATTGGAATAATTTGTTTCCGCGCTTCAAAACGATCGACACCCACAAGCAGCTGTGCTTTTTCGCTCAGTGTGCCATCATCATTAAACGTATCAATTACCTCTAAATGGTGACGTAATCCGATTTCGTAGTCGTTGATATCATGAGCCGGTGTGATTTTAAGACATCCTGTACCAAACTCCATGTCAACATATTCGTCGGCAATAACCGGAACCAAACGATTTACCAGCGGGACAAAAACCTTTTTCCCGACGAGGTGACGGAAGCGGTCGTCATTTGGATTGACACAAACTGCCGTATCGCCCAAAATCGTTTCCGGACGTGTAGTGGCAACTGTAACATATTCGTCGGCAGTTCCTTCAATTTTATAACGGACGTAATAGAGTTTTGATTTTTCTTCCTTGTGATTAACCTCTTCGTCAGAAAGCGCAGTTTTGGCAGCCGGATCCCAGTTGACCATGCGCACACCTCTGTAAATATATCCTTTGTTGTAAAGATCGACAAAAACCTTGATGACAGATTCGGAGCGGATCTTATCCATTGTGAAGCAGGTGCGTTCCCAGTCGCATGATGCGCCGAGTTTTTTAAGCTGCTCAAGGATGATTCCGCCGTGTTTGTCGGTCCATTCCCAGGCATGCGCAAGAAATTCGTCACGTGTGAGACTTTCTTTGGCGATTCCTTCTTTGCGCAATTTATCAACAACCTTGGCTTCCGTCGCAATCGATGCATGGTCGGTTCCGGGTACCCAGCATGCATTCTTCCCCTGCATACGGGCCCGACGCACAAGTATGTCCTGAATTGAGTTATTCAGCATATGACCCATGTGCAAAACGCCCGTCACATTTGGTGGTGGAATTACAATGGTATAGGGTTCACGTTCATCGGGTTCGGAATGGAAGAAGTTTTGCTCCATCCAGTATTTATACCATTTATCTTCAACTACCGAAGGATCGTACTTGCTCGGAATTTCAATCATCGCCTTTACTATTTTATCATTCAAATTATCTGTCAAATGTTTGCACCAAATTAGCGGTTCATTTAACAAGGGAACAAAAATAGGAAAAAGGAGAGAAACGGAAAGGATAAGGTGGGAAGAATTGGTAATATGGGGTCAGAAATAAGAATTGACTATTCAATATCCAAAACAATCCGGATGTTTTCTTTTACAGTTTCAATCAAATTAGATGGCAGGTCACCTATTTTTTTGATAAGTCTTTTGTTATCTATTGCCCGAAGTTGGTCGATCATTATATCGCAATCTTCCAACATATTCGCATCACCTTTTTTTAAATGGACCCTCAATAATTCGACATCCTTTTTCACGTTAGTTGTTAAAGGGCAAATAATTGTTGAAGGGTGAGGTATCTTGTTAAGCAGGTTCGTTTGCACGGTAAGTACAGGCCTTGTTTTTCCGGTCTCTGTGCCAATCTGTGGATTAAGATCGGCAATCCATAACTCAAATTGCTTAATCTTCATAGCCAAATTCCTCAAATTCATTTAGAACATTGAGAGATTCCATTTTTACAAGATCCGATTCTTTCATCAATTTTTTCTCAAGAATCGACCTTTTCTGGTACTTGTTGTAGTAATCAATCGCGTCATTGATGTACCTGTTTCTTGGTTTTTTCATCACAGCAAGAATTCTTTCGGTCTCACCGAAGATAGCTTCATCTATTTTCAAGGATACTGTTTTCATAGTTGATATTTGATATTACAAAGGTATATCATTTTTGTATATACGATTGAATTCCTAAGAAAATTATTTTTATGAGTTTATCGACTAATTTCCATTTTCTTGCCATGCCGATTTCCCTACCTTTGCGGTTTAAGAATAATACAGAATATGAACGAGTCGGATAAATCCACTTTTGCCCCTTATTATCAGTTACGTACTGAAATTGATAAATTGAGCGAATCGCTTGAAAAACAGCACCAGAAACATCTTAATTGTAAGAAAGGGTGTGATCTGTGCTGTATGGCTATTTCAGTATTTCCCATTGAGTTTTATGCGATCAAGGCGGAAATAGACAAGCAATCAATTGCAGAATTGGCTGTTCCTCAAAATGATGAAGATTGTCGTTTTTTGGTTGATCATTGTTGTGCGATTTATCCTTCGAGGCCGGTCATTTGCCGCACGCACGGATTGCCTTTGTTGTATGTGAGTTTGGATGGTGATGATTATGAGCTGTCGTGTTGTGAGTTGAATTTTACCGATTTTGATTTCGCCGATTTTGATGAGGAAAATACTTACCCAATGGACAGGATTAACAGTCAGCTTTTTCAGATTAATAAAAACTTTGTGGCTGGTTTTGAAAATGGGAAGTATTCCGAAACTGACCGAATTCCATTGGCCGATTTAGTGGCTGCTGGCAGTTAGCAGATTGCAACTGGCATTGTTGGCTGATAACAACTGATTTAATGTTTTTTATTTATTCGGGGGCATGTCAGTAACTGCCAGCCGCCAATTACTAAAAGCCAGCCGCTATTGTTCCCAATTCAATTCCCGCGCAACATTACCAGACTATTAAATTCAACCTTCCGGTCTTCTCTCTCCATCTTTTTATGTATTTTTGCTTTCGGTTACGGAATGAATGATCTTTAAAATGAATTGTTTATCGTATTAATAATCATATAGATATTTTAATCATGTCAGAATTTATTTATCAAAAACCTTTCCCGATTAAGAAGGATACTACAAAGTATCGGTTGTTAACCAAAGATTTTGTTTCAACGATCGAAGTTGATGGTCGTAAAATTTTAAAAGTAGCGCCTGAAGGACTTGAACTGCTCGCCAAAGAAGGTTTTGCGGACGTTTCATTTTATTTAAGAGAAGCACATCTCGAAAAACTTGCATCAATCCTGAAAGATAAGGAAGCGAGTGATAACGATATCTTTGTAGCTTACACAATGTTGTTGAATCAGGTTGTTTCTGCCGAAGGTGAATTGCCAACCTGTCAGGATACTGGTACAGCCATTGTTCTTGGTAAAAAGGGAGAAAATGTTTGGACCGGCAGCGATGATGCAAAATCATTGTCAAAAGGAATTTATGAAACATATCGCGATCGCAACCTGCGTTATTCCCAGGTTGTTCCGTATACAATGTTTGATGAGAAAAACACAGGCTCAAACCTTCCAGCCCAGATTGATATTTATGCCACTGAAGGAAACACTTACGAATTCATGTTTGTAACCAAAGGTGGTGGATCAGCTAATAAAACTTTCCTTTATCAGCAGACTAAATCGTTGCTGAACGAAGAGAGCCTTTCCAAATTTATTAAAGAGAAGATCAAAGATTTAGGGACATCTGCCTGTCCCCCATATCACCTTGCAATTGTGATTGGTGGAACTTCTGCTGAGGCAAACCTTTCGACTGTGAAAAAGGCATCTACAGGATATTTGGATCACCTTCCTACAGAAGGAAACGAAGGGGGACAAGCTTTTCGCGATCTGGAATGGGAGAAGAAAATTACAAAGATTTGCCAGGATAGTGGGATAGGAGCGCAATTTGGCGGGAAATATTTCGTTCATGACGTAAAGGTGATCCGTTTGCCACGCCATGCTGCATCGTGTCCGGTTGGAATTGGTGTGAGTTGCAGCGCAGACCGTAATATCAAAGCAAAAATTACCGAAGATGGTATCTTCCTGGAAGAATTGGAACGTAATCCTGCACGCTACCTTCCCAAAACAGCTCCGTTTATGCAACCTGCCATCGATATCAACCTTGACCGGCCAATGGATGAAGTCAGGGCAGAACTTTCGAAATATCCTGTTAAAACAAGGTTAAATCTTAAAGGGACATTGATCGTTGCCCGCGATATTGCACATGCCCAGATTAAAGCGATGATCGATGCCGGTAAGCCAATGCCCGAATACTTCAAGAAACACCCCGTTTATTACGCAGGTCCTGCAAAGACACCGAAAGGAATGGCATCGGGTAGTTTTGGTCCTACAACTGCTGGTCGCATGGATAGTTATGTCGATCTTTTCCAGAGCCTTGGGGGATCAATGATCATGCTTGCAAAAGGTAACCGTTCACAACAGGTGACCGATTCCTGCAAGAAACATGGTGGTTTCTACCTTGGATCGATTGGTGGTCCTGCGGCGATTCTTGCAAAAGACAGCATTAAATCTGTGAAGGTTGTTGACTTCGAAGAACTTGGAATGGAAGCTGTCCGTGAGATTTATGTCGAAAATTTCCCTGCCTTTATCATTGTCGATGACAAAGGGAATGACTTCTTTGCTTCTTTGAAATAGATTGATTGCTAAGTTCTTATTAGCTTTCGATGAAAAATAAAATAGGGTGTCTCATTGGTTGGGACACCCTATTTTGTATTTACAATTTTGTTATTTTGGAGCCAAAAAATTCTTAGAGACTGTTTGCCTGATTAGGCACGTTTTTTATCTCTTGATTCTTGTTTTTTTCCTAATTCAAGGAGAAATTCAGGAGCAAAATCAGCTCCATTACTCCATTCAATCGTGTTGTATTTTATCTTAAATGATTGGAAGTAGGATTTATCTTTTAATGGCTCAAATACTTTACCATTTAAATCCCCGGATAAATCAACAATTTTAGATTCACCAGTATTAAAAATCAGACTGATCTTGTAATCACCCAAATATTTAGCATCCAATACTTCTATAAACATGACGTTATATTATTTTAGTGGTTCGATTTTTCTCAACGTTTCACCTTTTTGGGCTAATTCCCAATCCTCTAAAAGTTCGTTTCTATGAAGTTCCAACCAGTCAAAAATCATTTTTAAAGCTCGTTGTGGATCTCTCCTTTTACAATTCCATCATGTATTGTCACAAGTGCTTTGTATTCACCATACCAAACATGAAAATATGGTGGTGCATGATCCTTAAAGTTCATTAAAATGACAAGTCCGTAAAATGTGCATATCTCTGGCATTTTTTTATTTCAAATTTACAAATTTTCAGAAAAGATGCAATTCAAGTTCAAACAATGCTTGACCTTTAAATTTACATCCTTTCCGGAACTTCAATGCCAAGTAACGAAAATCCGTTCTTGATTGTTTGACCAATTGTTTTGGCTAACAGCAACCTGAACTTGCGAATATCTTCATTCGGCTCATTCATAATCGTGATATCGTGATAGAACTGGTTGAACTCCTTCACAAGTTCGTAAACAAAATTGGCTACAAGGGCAGGGCTATGGTTATCGCCAGCCTCTTTCACTGCGTCGGGGAATCCACTTAAGATTTTAATCAGCGCACTTTCTTTTTCATTAAGGGCAATTTCGGGAACTTGCTGAGGGATCACAATACCGGCATCAGCCGCTTTTCTTAAAACACTCTGAATCCGGGCATATGTATATTGAATAAATGGCCCTGTATTTCCATTAAAATCAATCGATTCCTCTGGATTGAACATCATCGTCTTTTTCGGATCGACTTTAAGAATAAAGTACTTGAGTGCACCGAGCGCTACCATCTCGTAGATCTTCTTTTTTTCAACTTCGGTGTAACCTTCGAGTTTTCCGAGATCTTCGGAGACTTTGCGGGCAACATCAATCATGTCGGCTACCAGGTCATCCGCGTCAACGACAGTACCTTCACGAGATTTCATTCTGCCCTGGGGTAGTTCGACCATTCCGTAAGAGAAATGATACAGATCTTTACCCCATTTATAACCTAATTTATCGAGCAGGAGCGATAATACCTGGAAATGATAGTTTTGCTCATTTCCAACTACATAGATCATATGATCGATCGGGAAATCGGCATAGCGTATTTTGGCCGTACCAATATCCTGTGTCATGTAAACGGATGTTCCGTCAGAACGCAGCAGGATTTTGCGGTCGAGACCGTCTTTTTCAAGATTGGCCCACACCGAATTATCATCCATCTGTTCGAAGATGCCCTCTTTTACACCACGCAGCACTTCATCCCGGCCAACGGTGTAAGTATTTGACTCGTAGTAAATTTTATCAAAATCAACACCCAAAGTTTTATAAGTCTCATCAAATCCTTTATAAACCCAGTTATTCATCCGTTGCCACAGATCGCGCGTTTCGGGATCATTGGCTTCCCATTTCCGTAGCATTTCGCGGGCTTCGTTGATGATGGGTGATTTCTCTTTTGCCTCATCTTCAGTCATGCCATCAGCAATTAAACCTGCAACCTCGGCTTTAAAAAGCTGGTCGAATTTCACATAGTATTCGCCTACAAGGTGATCTCCTTTTTTACCTGATGATTCGGGTGTTTCGCCATTGCCCAGTTTCTGCCATGCTAGCATCGACTTGCAAATATGTATGCCACGGTCGTTGACAATATTGGTTTTCACCACTTTATTGCCATTCGCTTTCATGATTTCGCTGATGGAAAAACCGAGCAGGTTATTCCGGATATGTCCAAGATGGAGCGGTTTATTCGTGTTGGGGGAAGAGTACTCAATCATCACAAGCTCTGACTTTTCATCGGAGGGTTTAAATCCGTATTTTTCTGCATTGGCTGCCAGGTTGAGTTGAGCGATCCAATAACTATTGTCAATCACAAGATTGAGAAATCCTTTTACAATATTGAAGGCGGATATTACAGGTATTGTTTTTACAAGATAGGTGCCGATTTCTTCGGCAGTCAGCTCGGCTGTCTTTTTTGAAAACCTCAGGAATGGAAAAACCACGAGGGTTTTATCACCCGTAAATTCCTTCCGGGTAGTTTGAACCTGCACCTGTTTTTCGTCAACGTCTTGTCCGTAAAGCTCTTTAATTGCTTCAATTACTTTATTCCTGATTAAGATTTCCATTACTTTTGTGTTGTCATTTTGAGAGCGCAAATATAGAAAAATAGTCCCTATTTTTCTTCGCGTATCCGATTTGCTTTATGTTTAATTAAAATACAGGGTATGCAGAAGAATATAATTGCTGGTCAGGAGGAACAAATTAACGCGATTATTGAGCGAATTTGTGAAATTGCCGGAAAGTCGTTGCCCGTTGGTGATACAATCGGGATGATTGGAAGGGTGATACATATGCGGGAGATTGGTACTGATGAGGTATCGGTACGGAAACAGGTATCCGGTGTCACCGGAATAGGTTTCAATGATATCCGCATTGATGAAATTCTTTTTGAGATCGAAGAACAACCTGAACAGAATACCTATTTGCCTTTCAATAACAGCCAGTTTGCTGACTTGAAATTGAAACTGGATAAAGAGGGGGAATAGGGATACAGTTTGTCCTTGTAGAGGTCTCAATTTGCGGTGCATACATCATTACTCTTTTTGCTTACCTTTCCAGATGCACCTTTTTTGTTTTTCTTTTCTTTCCCCGGGTTGCGTCGTTCCTCCTTACCCGGGGTTATTGATATATAACCCTTTCAGGGTATGGATAGAGCTACAATTAATGATGCGCTAATTTGTTTGCCTTTTATTTCTCCGGGTTGCGTCGTTCCTCCTTACTCTGGTTTATTGACATTTAACCCTTTCAGGGTATGGATATTGCTCCGATTAATGATGAGTATTCACTTTTGATCCTATTCTTAAAATTGCCGAGACGAAGTTCGACAAAGTCAATTGTCTAATTGTCAAATCGTATAATTGCCGAATTATTCATTCTTTCATTTCCTTTACGCTTAGGTATGCTCCGAAACTACTTTCAGGCAGGGGAGGAGTTAGTAGCATAAATCCGCTGACAATTTTTCCGTTGTCGATAATGAGCGGTTCTTTGCACGTCATCTCTTCACAAAATTGCCCAAAATGTCCTCCCTTTCCGTGTGTGATCCGGAATTTGCCAACCGATTGTTCTGCAAGGTGTGTGCGTAATCTTAGGGCAATCGCACCCATCGTAAACCGGCAATTTATTTCGAGGCATGGATGGAACTTCAATTTTCCGTCAGGTGATCTAAAGACGATGGTATCAACGCCAAACCATCCGTAATAGTCTGCCGAATAGTTGCTTGATGCTAACACCTGATGAAGGACTATTCTCACTGTATCAAGGTTTTCACTTAGAAATATTTTTAATTCGGGCGTGAGATCAGGAGGCAGTTCCTCCAGGTAATTGCCAATGTAACGACCTGAATGATCAGTCGAAAATGTGGTCAGACCCCGATATTCTATTTTCCCGTTTCCAAAAGAGAAAAACTGGAAAGAGAAATCCAGTACTTTATTGTGCCATGGCTCCACAATTACAAATCCCTGTTGTTTCAGGTAACCTGTGATTACCTGCAGGTTCGTCTGGTTATATTCATTGGGTCTTAAAATCTGCAATCCACGGCCGGAAGAACTCCAGGGTGCTTTCACAACTACCTTTCCCCATTTATGCTGAAGCGCAATAATCTGCTCGTGACTTGTGCAGACTTCAGGTATATCGGTTAGTGATAGTATATTCTCCGAATGATTTTCATTTATAATGCGTTGTAGAATTGCAAGAGCAGATTTCCTGCTGTACAATTCACGATGTACGTCATGCCATTCAGCGACAGGTGAATTTAAAAATTCAGGGCAGCATCCTGATTTTAAAGGAGAAAGTAGTTTATGGGCAGATGGACTCCATCCCCATGGAAGAAGAAACCCTTTTTCAGTTGAAATGAATGTGGCGTCAGATATTGTGCTTTCCAATGGCTGAAAAATGGGAAGTCCAAATCCGGCAGTTTCCAGCTGATCAGTAAATTGTTGGGATGGAACCTTTTCAGCCAGAATAATATCCCGAGCGCTTGCAAGAATCCACGGAAGGGCACTAAGTTCATCCTCAAATTTACGCAATTGAGCCGGTGCCATATAGTTCTCCGAACCATTTGCCACTGCCAGCTCACACGTTGGGTTAAAAAGGTAAATATCTGGCTTCATCCCGCAAAAATATCTGAATCCGATCATTACTCGGGGATTATCGCTCAAAAAATCTTTAACTTGCGACAAAATTGATAAAGTGTAACGATGAAAACTTCAAAATACCTGATTTGTAATGATATATTGGCAGCTGAAGGCCAACCGGCAGAATTTATTCTTCACAATCACCACCCCCGTTTTTTGGCAAAGGTTGAAGAACTTGATTTTGATGAGATTGAAAACCGACCGGAGAAGCCATTTGCCGATATCCTTTATGTGAATGGAGATGCTGCTATGGTGATTTATCGTCTTACCTTAACCGAGCTATACGAACGCGCTGAAGATGACGATGTCCTTGATGAACTGTTTCCTGCCCGCGATTATTATACAGCATATCTTCAGGATATTGAAGCGGAAGATGGCGGGAAGAAAGGTTTTCCGGTGAAGGACTTTAGTCCGGAACTGCCGGGTTTAAAGATCTTGCAGTCCTCCGAAACCTGGACGGTTATCTACAATGGTGTAATTGCAGAATTTACTTCCGAAGAAGATATGGATGAATTTCTGGAACACGATCTCGACATTGAACCTGTTATGCTTGACCAGGGTGTGATTAATCAGTTTGAATAGAAGCTATTTGTAATATTTCAGACTTCTTTTTCTTAGGTAATAGTGGTATACTGGAAAACCTAAAACCGAAACAAGGATGATTGCGGTACCAATATAGAAACCACCGGTCATGTGTTCGGTCTCTCCGAAAATAAAATAAGCCATCACGATTCCGTAAACAGGCTCAAGATTTATGGTTAAAGCCACAATAAAGGCTGAAAGATGTTTCATCACATCTACTTGTACCGCAAATGCATAGGCGGTGCATATCGTTCCAAGCACGAGTAAATAGACAATATCCATTGGCAAAGGAAGGGATAAAGACAGATTGCCCCACCCGGAAAACAGCAGGTAAACTGTAATTCCTGTTAGCCCTCCCAACATCTCATAGAAACTAATCACTGATGCTTTCTGATGCACGACCATTTTTTTGTTGAGAACAGTGAAAAGTCCGGCAAGTAATGCAGAGATCAAGGCAACTATAATGCCCAGCGAATACCTTGTCTCGAACCTGAAAATCAGGTATAATCCCAAAATAATCAGCAGTCCGACAATTACTTCAACAGCATTGATTCGTTTTCGGAAGAAAAATGGTTCGAGCAGACTAGTAAACAATGTGGCGGTTGCCAGGCAGCCAAGTGTGACAGAGACATTTGAGATTTTTATCGCGCCAAAAAAAGTGATCCAATGAATTGCGACGATGATTCCGATCCCAAATAGTTTAAAAAATTGTATGCGGCTGATGGAGAGATCTGTCCCTTTCCATCGGATGAAAATGTAGAATGCAATTACAGCAATCAACATTCTGTACCATACCAACTGGGAAGCCGGTAAACTTATCAGTTTCCCCAAAATGGCTGTAAAACCATAAATTAATACGACAAAATGGAGTTTGAAATGACTTGATAGCAGCTGGTTTTTCAAAGCAAAAATTTTGGTCAAATATAGCAGTTGATTTCCAACAAAATGAGACTTTATTGAGGGATAAATGTGGATGGCTGATAAAAAAATGACCCCGATAGTTGTATACCGGGGTCAAACAAACATTGAAAACCTACCTAAAACCTACCAAAACCAACCAAACCAAATCATGGTAATCCAATAAATATACTTCTTAAACAACCGGAAATTAAAAAGGTTCAAAATTCCCGTAATTGATGCTGGTTTACTTTATTTACTTATTTTTATCATCATACAAATCGGATAAGATATTCCAATGAAATAGCCATAAGAGTAAACTTCTCGTAAACCAAAATGATTATATGGCTATTCCATGCGACCATTAAAAAACAAATTTTAACGCATGAAACGAATCACTTTTTTTATTTGGTTGTTTGTATTGACGAATAGCCTGAAATCACAAACCATGGTTAATAGTTTGCTTGATAATTATCGGTTTAAAAAGTTGACTGACGGAGTTACGCTGAATACTTTGAAGTTGTCCGATATTCAAGGTACACCATACCTTATGGAGGAATACAATCAGGGAAAGGTTGTTACTTCTGATGGGACCACTTACGAGAATATACTTTTGCGTTATAATGCCTTTTCTGATGATTTGGAATTTAAGAAAGGTGCAGATTGCTACAATTTTGATCCAAAGTCAATTGTTAAAAGGGCTGAATTTGGAGGCGTGATTTTTAGTTGTATGACTTATGGTTCAGAAGATAAAACAAAAATCGGATTCTTTGAGATTCTTACAGAGGGAAAGACAACACTTTTAGTCAGATATACCATTAAGTACCTGGAAAAGGAGAAAGTGCAACCTTTTGTTGATCCACAACCTGCTCGTTTTGATAAACCTAAAAAGGAATACTACCTGTCATTTGGTGGACTTCCTGCGAAACTGATAACGACTAAAAAGAGCCTCCTCGAATTATTTGGGAGTCAGAAGGATGAAATGGACACTTTTATTTCGATGAACAAGCTTTCGATAAGGGAAGAAGGAGAGCTGAAAAAAATTGTGGCTCATTTCAATTCATTGTAGTTATGATGTTTAATGCAGGTGGTTCTGGTGGTTTTTTATTTTGGAATACCGCCATTTTAAAATATTCTATCTGCCTGAAACCAATACATGAAATAAGTCATAATATGCAATTAAACAAATCTTTATAGTTTTCGTAAATTTGTCGGGATAAACCGATTGAACATTAAACATTATGAACGTGAGAAAATTACTTATTCCATTGGCTGTCATTTGTATAATGACTTCCTGTACAAAACAAGAGAAAAAATCTACCGTGATGAATCCATTTTTTGAGGCTTACAATACGCCCTTCGAAGTTCCTCCGTTTGATAAAATTCAGAATAGGCATTATTTGCCGGCTTTTGAGGAAGGAATTAAACAGCATAATGCTGAAATTAAAATTATTACCGATTCCGAAAAGGCTCCCGACTTTGCCAATACGATCGAGGCGCTTGATTATAGCGGATCGCTTTTAAAACGTGTAAATATGGTTTTCTTTAATTTGAAAGAAGCTGTAACAACCGATTCGCTGCAGGATATAGCCCGTACTGTATTGCCGTTATTATCGCAACACAAAGATGCGGTTAATCTGAATGAGAAGCTTTTTGCACGTGTAAAGGCTGTTAATGATCAGAAAAGTTCACTGAATCTGAATCTTGAGCAATCGAGGTTACTAGAGGAAACCTACAAACGTTTTGTGCGGGGCGGCGCGAATCTCGCTGCAGACAAAAAAGAGCAGTTGAAAAAAGTTAACGAAGAGCTTTCGTTGCTCGAACTTAAATTTGGCGATAATATGCTCGCCGAGACGAATGCTTTTAAATTGGTGATTGACAAAAAAGAAGACCTTGCCGGTTTGCCCGAATCTGCTATCGCCGGAGCTGCCGATGATGCAAAAGCGGAAAAGATGGAAGGTAAATGGGTTTTCACGCTTCAAAAACCAAGTTGGATTCCTTTCGTTACTTATGCTGAAAACCGCGGTTTACGCGAGAAGATCTACAAAGCAATGTACAACCGTGGAAATAACGGCAATGCCAGTGATAATAAAGCGGTGATCAGTAAGATTGTCAATCTGCGGCTTCAGAAAGGAAACATCATGGGTTTCGACAGCTGGTCAGCTTTTACGCTTGATGATAATATGGCCAAGACTCCGGCAAATGTGTATAAATTGCTGAACCAGGTCTGGACACCTGCCATTAAGAGGGCGAAAGAAGAAGCGAAGGATATGCAAACCATGATCAACAAAGAAGGCGGAAAATTCAAACTCGAAAGCTGGGATTGGTGGTACTATTCCGAAAAAGTCAGAAAAGAAAAATATGATCTTGATGAAGAGCAGATTCGCCCTTACTTTGAGTTAAACAATGTGCGCAATGGCGTTTTTGCAGTTGCCAACAAGCTTTATGGCCTCACCTTTACCCGGTTGAACAACATGCCTGTTTTTCATCCCGAATGTGAAGTGTATGAAGTAAAGGATGGCGATGGTTCCGAAATTGGTGTGCTTTACATGGATTTCTTCCCGAGAGCTTCCAAAAAAGGGGGCGCGTGGATGACCGTTTATCGTGAACAGTATATCACGAAGGATGGAAAAAATATCCGTCCGGTTGTGTCGATCACCGGTAACTTTTCAAAACCTGCGGGCGATAAACCTGCTTTATTAAGTTATGAAGATGTTGAAACACTTTATCATGAATTTGGTCATGGTCTTCACGGATTGCTTTCACAATGTCGTTACGAAGGATTGGCAGGAACCAATGTAGCGCGCGATTTTGTTGAGCTTCCTTCGCAGGTGATGGAACATTGGGCGGCAGAACCCGAAGTACTTAAAGTCTATGCGAAACATTACAAAACAGGCGAGGTAATTCCGCAGAAACTCGTCGATAAAATCGTGAAGTCCGGTAAATTCAACCAGGGTTTTGCAACCGTTGAATACCTGGCTGCCGCCATTCTCGATATGGATTATCACACGATCACTAAAGGTGGTGATATTGATGTTGAACAGTTTGAAAAGACATCAATGGAGAAACTGGGACTGATTCCGGAGATTATCCCACGTTACAGATCAACCTATTTTGCACATGTCTTCGCAAGCAGCGAGTATTCAAGCGGATATTACAGCTACCTTTGGGCTGAAGTGCTTGATTGTGATGCTTTCGAGGCATTCAAAGAAGCAGGAAGTATCTTCGATCAGAAAGTTGCCACATCGTTCCGCAAAAATCTGCTTGAACGTGGCGGAACCGACGAAGCGATGAAACTTTACCTTAATTTCCGCGGACATGAACCGGGAATTGAGCCATTACTTAAAAACAGAGGTTTGAATTAATTGACATTCAAATTAAAAGAATAGAAAATCCCGGACATTGGTTCGGGATTTTTTTATTCCACTCAATCATAATTCTAAAGTAAAGACAGGATTCAAATATTTCCTTTGGAATAATTTAAAATCCAAACAAAATCGATAATTTTACGTTGTTATCTATTGTTTAACTATTAAATTTATAGCAACATGGCAAAGAATCATCGTTTGGGACAAAGCCGGAGGCAGTTTATTCAAACTTCGTTCACCGCAGCTGTTGGATTAACAATGGCGCCCTCGTTTCTGCAGGCGGGTAACCTTTCATTAGCTGTGCCACCTCTCAAAAGGCGCTTTGGAAAAATAGATTTTATGGTTACAACCCTTGGTCTGGGCGGGCAGGCTTCTATCCAGTGGACGCCCGCGGGGATCGATCCTGTTGCGATCATCCTGAAAGCCCATGGATTGGGAATCAACTATTTCGATACTTCCAACTATTACGGACCCAGCCAGATGAATTATGGCAAAGCTTTCCGTCAGCTTGGACTTGCCCCGGGTCAGCCAAACTATGATGAGAAGGCGCGGAAAGCGATCTTCGTTACGTCAAAGACAGGACTTCGTTTTGGCAAAGGGGGAGACGACCGTAAAGCAGTTCATGGAGGTACAAATGGTCCGGCAGGTTCCAAAGCCCTCGATGATGTACGTCGCACCCTAACACAGGTTTTTGGAGATGGTACCGGTAATTTTCCGAAAGAGGCTTACCTCGATATGGTATTGATTCACACGCTTAATAATATGGGTGAGGTGGACGCCCTTTACGAAGGATATGATCATCCGGATCCAAATGCCACATCAATCGGTGCTCTGGCAGCGTTGCGCGATGTGCGCGATGGTACAAACAGAACAGGACTAAATCCTAAAAACGAAAAATTGATCCGTCATATCGGTTTCTCGGGTCATAAAGATGCGGCGGTGATGATTGAGATGATCCAGCGCGATACCCAAAACCTCCTTGACGGAATGTTGGTGGCTATTAACGCCAACGATAAGCATTTCTTTAACATGCAATACAATGTGATTCCGGTGGCAGCAGCCAAAAATATCGGGATCATTGCAATGAAAGTTTTTGCAGATGGCGCGATGTACACCAAAAAAGCCGAATGGTCGAATACGCCGGCTCATGTGGTACTCCAGGTTAGCAGTCCGGAATTACCGGCGAAGAAACTGATTCATTATTCGCTCACGACACCCGGAATACATACCGCCATTATTGGCATCGGACAAATCAGCGACGACCCGCAGCAATGCCAGCTGACGCAGAATATGATGGATGCCCAGGTTCTGCCAACCGCTTTTAGTCTTGCTGATCGGAAGGCAATTGAGGATTTGGCTGCACAATCGAAGGGTGGTAAAACGAACTATTTCCAGAATCCTTACCAGGACCTGATGGCTCCAAGAGAAGCAAAAGTAACGATTGAAAAGGGTGAAAAAGCCCTTGTTACGTGGCATACAGCCTATGCCGGTGAAGCGGCGATTGATCATTACGAGATCTGGCGCGATGGTGTGAAGTTGGAAAACATCCCTTTCACCCCGCAGACCACAAAAACACCTCACTCTTTTACAGATAAATTTGGCAAAACAACCCCGAAACAGTATGTTGTGAAGGTTGTTGACAAAATGGATCGGGTAGCCGAAACAGTTCCGCTTTTAGCTTAGAATCAAATGATTTCACCACAGATTGCACAGATGAACACAGATGACGATTTATTTTGTTGTTCATTTGTTGTATATCTGTGGTTTATTCCAGGTTCCCCCATCAATAACAGAGAAGCAGTTTACGCGTTTAGCAAGTCTTGTTGATTCGTTAACAGATCTTTAATAATCGCATTGATTGATCTTCCGGTCATTTGTGCTTTTAGTGCCAATTGGCTGTGTAACTCTGATGGAATACGGATATTAAGCGATCCGCTGTATGGTTTTTGAGGTTTTACACCTCGCTCCTGGCAGCCTTCGAGGTATAAGTCAACTCCAGCCTCAAAATCGGTTTTCAACTCCTCAACTGTCTTACCTTCGTACGAAATAATGTTTTTATTCATACCAATTACCTTACCGAACAGGCAGTTATCATTTTCGCTGTATTCTACTGTTCCTGAATAATCTTTATATTTTAGTGTTCCCATAATATTTTCTATATAAGTTTGTTCGATGTAAGAAATTCCAAAACTTGCTTCATTACATAGCTTTTTATTGCACTGTCGGGGTGGGGTTTATGAGCACCGTATGAGAGTTCTTTTTCTTTGTTGACAAACTCAATACGTGAGCCGGATGTTTTTCCTTTTTGACTGACCTCAAACCCAAGAACCCGAAACAGGCGCGTTAGTTCATCAAAAGAAAAATCTTTGGGTTGTCTTTTAAACCTTTCGATCAGTTTTTCTTTTGTTCCCATCCATTTGTATTTTCATTGCAAATGTAACTATTATTAGTTGCAAATAGTAACTGATTGACAAATATTTTGATTGAACTCAGGCTCCCCTTTTCAGCGAAGGGAGAACAACTGATTTAAAGAACCTTATTTTCATTCCCCAACCTTAGTAGCCAGATGCCCAGCCACACACCAATAACCTTATTTTATTCTCAACATATCAATGATTCAATAACCTTTTATGTTATTACTGCTAACATCTAAAAACTCTTAATCCGGCTTTCGATACCGTTTATTGTTTGAGTGTTTGAACCCTTGCCGTAAATAGTGAGGGTTTTTTTGTTTATGAATTTATGATAAAAAACCTGCTTTCTATTGGTAATAATAAATCTGTTTGGTAGATTTGAGCAATAATTTAAACCTAAAATCAAAAATACGCTATGGAATACTTTGGCTTATATATTGGATTGGCTCTTGTTGTAGGTGCATTAGGGAAAGATAGAAAAATCGGTTTTGGAATTGCTTTTTTATGGTCTTTATTTTTAAGTCCTATTATTGGTCTTGTAATTGTACTTTTATCTGATAGAAAGAAAATTCAAACCGAAAGTAATTGGAAAATTGAATATGATTTAGGTAAAAAAGCAGAGTATAAAGGACAAACTGAAATTGCTATTGATAATTATATGAATGCTTTATATTATCTTGAATCTGATAAGACAAAACTAAATAAGAATGTTGAAATATCTAAACAAGACTCAATTATTCGCCTTAAAAGCAGAATAGAAAATCTTAAAGCAAATAGAAGTAACTAAGTAATTAAGCTGAATCCTTCATATTTTATTAATAAATCAATTATCATGAAAGCTTTATTTTCAATCTTATTTATTTTATCAATCGCTGTTTGTAATGCACAAGAAAAAACGTATAAAAGCGTATCAGGTATTAAAGCCAAAACTCAGTTTATAACAGATATTACTGAAAAGTCGGTAAAGATTGGAGAGAAACAAATCACATATCATACCGATAAATATGAGCGAATACTTACAATTGATAAAGTAGTAAAAAAAGAATGGGATATAATGGGAGTTTGTAAATGGTATTACTGTACATCAACTCTTAAAGATGAATTATTTGGGACGTATAATAAATATATAATAATTATGCCAGACAAAGAAAATCCACGAACAATTGATATTTACTATTTTGCTGATGAAGTAACAGTATTTCACAATCAATTAACAATAATAATATAACTAAATATTGTAACAATGGAAAAACGCGGAACAATATTAAAGATTTTTGTTGTGCTAATCGTTGCCTTCTTCATTTATGAAATTGCTTTCAAGGATGACACTAATGACAGAATGAAAAAATTAGAAGAGACACAAGTACTGGAAAAGGCAAAGGAAATGGAATTTAATGCAAAAATGGAACAAGTTAAAATGGTTTATGATGTTCCTTCCTTATTGGGTAAAAATGTTGATGAAATGATAAAGATATTGGGTAAACCTAAAGATTGGACTGAGCCAACAAATTTACAAATGAGAACTGGATTTGAAACATGGGATAATACTTTTATATTTACTAATCTTGCAATTATGGTAACGTACAATCCAAAAACAAGACAGGTAATTGATTTATTTATTCCTACTTCTGATTTAAGTGGATTGACTTCTGATTATCGTACTTTATTAAAGAAAGGAAACCTAACAGAATCAAATCAGAGTTACAATATTAAACCTGTAAAAGCTTTAAAAGATAATTCAAAGTATACAGGAATCATTGTTCGTCAATAAAATAGCTTTACACGTTATCAATAAAGCATAGAGAATCAAACGGAACAAAGTACAATTCACCATCTACACAACTGACAGTAATGAAATCTGAACTATGAACCGCCTGAGAATCGAATAAACTCAGTAAACGAAGGGAATTGCCATATTGAAACATTCTGCCGAATTTATAAAACGGTTAATATTGCCACAACTAATAAAGGCAAAGTAATCTATACTTTCAACAGCCTTACACCAACAGCCAAACCAATGTAGAAACCCTAATTGTTAACACCATTAAAAAAGAGTGTCTTAAATCGCTTTATAATGCAAATTATCAAACACAAAAAAAGGATGCCAACGTTACGCCGACACCCTTAATCTAACAAACAAAAAATGCAACCAGTATTACGATTGTACTACCTGAATAATATTATCAACTTCAACGTAGTTAATGTAACCTTTATCATCTAATTTTTTTAAGGAGTCCAGAAAATCAATAACTGGTATTTTTATCTTCGTATTTTGCCAGAAAAATAATTCTTTGAATGCAAATTGTTCATTCTCATGAAAAAAGTTTAAAGTTCTGATTGTCCTTTCCTCTTTTGTTGTTAATGATTTCGTTATGATAGGTGGGTATAAGACTTTTTTGATAATAATAAAGCCTGTCAATAATTTATTAAAATCTTTTTCCATTTTATTTATTTAGTTCGTTAAAATCAGAGATACCAATTTTTAAATTCGAATTCAACCCTAATCACGTAACAATACCAAACAAAAAAAGTTTCTCGTTAATAGGTTTTTTCATTCATACTAAAATTTAACAGCAAATAAAAACGGAACAAAAAATAAAAGCCTCTTAATGAGGCTTTCTTTGTTTTGATACTTTCCTTAGAATCAATTTAAATAAATGGGGGTGTTAAAAGATTTAGTCACCTGTCCAACCCGAACCGCGCCCCAGATTGCAAGGGTATCACCACTTTTCACACCGGCTCTTTTGTTGGCGTGAAAACCGATTGAATAAATTTCAACGAGTGCGGCGTATTTTGACGAAAGATGCTCCGGTACTTTGTAAAGCATCGATTCGGGTACCGCGACGTATTCGCAAAAACCGCCGTCTTCATCAATTCCTATCAGTTTCAACGAGGTACATGCAGGAAAATGTCCTTCAATACAGGCCGGACAACTCCCGCACCAGATAATCGGATCGATGGCCACCTTTTCACCTTTGACAAAGTTCTTCACCCGGTTGCCTGTTTTCTCAATAAAACCAGCCATTTCGTGCCCGGGAATGAACGGGACAGGGGTTCGAGGATGAAAATCGCCTGTGAATATATGCATATCGCTTCCGCAAATACTTGCATATTCTATTCTTACGAGCACCTCGCCCGGCTGAATTTCGCGGACAGGCATTTCTTTTACCTCAAATTCACGGTATTTGGTTAATACGGCAGCCTTCATTTTGATTATTTTTTGGATATGACGAAAATAGCGAATCCCTTTGTATTTTTGACGGCCGGAAATTAAATGCTATGCCGGCATGTAATCAGAAAGGATTTTAAAAGACATATCAGGAAACCAACGTAAAAATATGATTCATATCCGGAAGCAGTACGAACAACAGGTAGAAGCGATTGAAAAAGAAAGCGGAAAACTTTCGAAGAAAGAGAAATATTTGCCTTTGATGCGATTCATCTTCTTTGTATCGTCTTTGGTCCTGATTTATAATTACCTGATTTTCATCAATGCAACCTTTATATTTCTTTCTGTTGCAGCACTTCTGGCATTTGTGCTTTTCACTTTTCGCGATAACGTTTTAAAAGGTAAAATTGAACGTTGCGACCGTTTGAAGCAGATTTGCCGGAATGAAATCAAATCGATGGATGGCGATTATTCCCCTTTTGAACCGGGGGATGAGTACATCGATCCGGATCACAGCTATTCCTACGATCTGGATATGTTTGGCAGGAATTCCCTTTTCAATTGCGTGAACCGGAGCGTTACGATCTTTGGAAAGAACAGACTGGCCGATTATTTCAGAAATTCCTTTGATTTTAAGGACCAGATCGCTGAACGGCAACAATCGGTCGCTGAATTATCGGAGAACATCGGTTTCCGTCAACAGATGCAGTTGGTTTTCTTCGGACAAAAGAGCGTTGAAAAAGACAAACAGGAGTTTAGTGAATGGCTCGCAAGTGAAAATACGTTGATGCATAACCGAATCTTCAACCTAATCAGATTTATTTTGCCGGTAATAACAATTGCCTCGATTATCCTGTCGATCGTGGGTTTGGTCGTTACTCAGATTCCGGTCATGATGGTGATTCTTCAATTGCTGATTGTCTCGAGGTATGGCCGGAAAACGATCAGTGTACAGGCGTTGCTTACCTCAAAAGTAGGTGTCATTTCAAAATATGCCCAATTCCTGTTACTAATCGAAAAGCAAAAATTCAAAACCCCCTATATAGTTGATTTGAAAAGCAGGCTTTCGCATGATGGAATTGAAACGCCGGGAACGATCATCAGGAAGCTTTCCAAACTACTGAACTGGATAGATAACAATCTCAATATTATTGCTGCGGTTGTTTTAAACGGATTGTTTCTTTTCAATCTCCATTTGTTGGTCGCCGTTGAAAAATGGAAGTCAAGATACGGTAACGATATTCCACGCTGGTTTGCAATTACAGGCGAATTTGATGCACTTTCTTCGCTGGCCAATTTTGCCTGCAACCATCCTGAATATGTCTATCCGGAAGAGGCAAAGGATGATTATTTATTGGATGCGTCGGATCTTGGCCATCCATTAATTCCCATATCTGAATGTGTTACAAATAGTATCAACATCTCGGGTTGGAATCAGTTTTGCATTATCACAGGAGCCAATATGTCGGGGAAGAGTACTTTTCTCCGCACAGTTGGGACAAACTACATTCTCGCGATGATTGGCGCACCTGTTTTTGCATCAAAGTTCAAATTCTTCCCGATCAGGTTGCACAGCAGCATCCGGACCAGTGATTCCCTTTCAAGGAAGGAGTCGTTCTTTTATGCCGAATTGAAACGGTTGAAGGGGATTATTTCGGAACTCGAAAGCGGGCAACGCACCTTTATTCTGCTTGATGAAATATTGAAAGGAACCAATTCGAAGGATAAGCAGGCCGGTTCGATTGCACTGCTGGAGCAGTTAATTAAATATGAATCAGTCGGATTGATCGCCACTCACGATCTGATATTGGGTGATCTGATTAAGAGTTACCCGAAGAATATCAGTAATCTTTGTTTTGAAATTCAGATTGTGAATGACGAGATGAGCATCGATTACAAGTTGCAGGAGGGTGTTTGCCAGAACCTGAATGCAACCTTCCTGATGAAAAAAATGGGAATACTGATTGATAAATAAGTTCTTATGCATTTACACACTTTGGTGGACACTCTTGAGAGAAAAGTGCGGAGGATATCTTATATCAGGCAGAGGACATCTTATATCTTGCGGAGGATATCTTATATCAGGCAGAGGACATCTTATATCTTGCGGAGGACATCTTATATTTTGCAGAGGACATCTTATATCTTGCGGAGGACATCTTATATCTTGCAGAGGACATCTTATATTTTGTGGAGGACATTTGTGTTTTTGCAGAGGACATCTTATAGCTGGAGGAGGACATTTGTAAAATCAATGAAGATTAGTAAAATTTTAAATATATGGAATCGGTCTGGAAAGAAAGTTTTGAAATTAAATCGTTTGATGTTGATTTTCAGCAAAATCTAAAGCCGTCAGTGCTGATGCAATATTTTCAGGAGGCGGCATCCAGTCATGCCGAATCGCTGGGTGGCGGATATGATGCATTGATTAAGCGTGAGTTATTCTGGGCATTGTCAAGGCTGAAAGTCGAAATTACGCGGATGCCCGATTGGGGAGAGACGATTTTGATCGAAACCTGGCCGTGCGGCAATGAAGGACTCTTTTTCAGACGTGATTATATTGTATACGACAAAGATCAGCAGGTGATTATTCGCGGTGTTTCCGGCTGGTTATTAGTGGCTGTGCCTACTCTTCGTCCGCAAAGGCCATCGCAGCTTGGAATTGTTTTGCCTGTTAATAAAGGAAAAAAGTCGCTGGAACATTTTCCCGAAAGAATTACAACCCAAACAACTCAGGTTGCGTTTCGCAAGACAGTCGCCTACAACGAAATTGATCAGAACCTTCATGTAAACAATACGCGTTACCTCGATTGGGCAACAGATTGTTTTCAACTGAAGCATTACCAGGATTATAAGTTAGTGGAGTTTACGCTCGAATTCCTCGCGGAAACACATTGGGGTGATGAAATCGAACTTCGGATAGGTGGTTTAGAATTGAAATCTGAAATCGAAGCTTATGAACAGTCTTCGGGTGCAACGTTATTTAAGGCGATTCTAAATTGGCAAACCTCTGATCTTTAGCCTTGATTATTACTAATTTTGGGACATCATTCTGAATTAAATTCACAATACAATGAAGTCATTCATCGCCTCTTTTCAAAATTACTGGAATAACCGGATCTCTAAGCCGGTCATTGCGAAGATCATTTTTATTGGTCTGGGAATTTCAACGACCCTTTGGTTCCTGATCAGGGTAATACCAAAACCGCAAAGGGCTGCTTACCCCTGTATGCAGGCATCGGCACCAATTATGTCTGGCTTTGTGATCTACCTTCTTGCATTAACAGGTTCGCTGGCTGCTTTCAGGAAAGCAAAATTGAATTTTGCGAAGGCAAAATATTTCTATGCCGGTATTTTTCTGCTTGTTGCGATTGGTGGTTCTGTTGCTTTCTTTGTTCAGAATCCGGGAGAAGTATTTGCCAGTAATGCACCCGAATGGATCATCAAGGCAAATGTTCCGGTCGGTACAGCCCGTGGAATAAATGCAGGCCGTGTGGTTTGGGTTCACGATCCAAAAGTGGCCAAATGGGATGGAACGAACGGTTTCTGGTGGGACGATTCCTATACGTCGCAGGCGGAAACTGACAAGATGATGACGCAAACGATCGCTTCACTTACCGGTGAAAAGAACCTGACGAAAGCATGGTCATCACTTTTTGTCTACTTTAACAAGACAAAAAAGTCGAAGAACGAAGGTTATCAGCCAAATCAGAAAATAGCAGTTAAAATAAACGCCAACAATAACAGCGCGCAAACCAACTCAAACGAGATCAACGCTTCACCGCAGGTAACGCTGGCAATGCTGCGGACACTTGTAAACGATGCGAAGATTCCTCAAAAAAACATTACTGTTTTTGATGCCAGCCGTTTTATTACCGATAACATCTACAATAAGTGTCACAAGGAATTTCCGGAGGTTATTTTTGTGGACAATGTAGGGGGAAACGGCAGGGTAAAATCAACCTATGTTGACAATGCGATCCCTTATTCGGCAGACAACGGGAAGCTTGCTCAGGGATTAGCCACTTGTGCAGTGGAGGCAGATTATCTTATTAACATTGCTTTGCTTAAAGGGCACGTTGGTCAGGGAGTAACCCTTTGTGCCAAGAACTATTACGGTGTAACAAGCATTAACAACGACTGGCATAAGAATGCCCATGACAATTTTAACCAGGACCGACAGGGAAACCCAAAATATATGACTTTTGTCGATTATATGGGTCACAAAGACTTAGGTGAGAAGACAATGTTGTTTTTACTCGATGGTTTGTACGGTGCAAAGTTGGTCAACGGCATACCAACGCCTAAATGGCAAATGGCACCCTTCAACAATGAATGGCCCTGCAGTTTATTTGCATCACAGGATGGTGTAGCGATTGATGCGGTTGGTCTGGATTTTCTCCGTTCCGAATGGCCCGACATGGTGGATATTGCTTTCAGCGATCAGTACCTGATTGAAGCTGCGTTGGCAAATAATCCGCCCTCAAAAACTGTATACGATCCCGAAAAGGATGGCACACGGATTGCAAGTTTAGGCGTGATGGAGCACTGGAACAATACGAAGGAGAAAAAGTACAGCAGAAACTTAGGGAAGAAAAGCGGGATTGAATTGATTCAGAAAACAATCGAATAAGGTAAAATAAAAGCCTGGTTCCGGATTTCAGTTGAAATGTTGAGCCAGGCTTTAACCTAATTCTTAATTCCATTATCGACATTTGCCATAATCGCTACATAGTTCTTCCCGTACTTTTTGACGCATTTGGGACAGGTTGTGTACCACATAAACATCTTCTTTTGTCTGAGCCCTTTGGATTTTAAGACGTTCTCAAAATCTTTGCACCATTTTTCGGTATCTCTGAATGGCCCTTCGTAAACCTTGCTAAAATACTTTCCGCTTAAAGTTGTATTTTCTGCACCTGGAATCTCCTTGTCAACAGCAAGGTAAAGATTCATGTTCCATTTGGATGTGTGATCAGAGAGGCATAGCCAGTCCGGTACTTCTGCTCCGGCACTCGATACTGCTTTATTAACCCTAACCATTGCTTTGCCAAAATTGACTGGCATGTAGAAAAATGTAAAGACATTGTCCTTGATAAACTTCTTATCCTTCCATTCGAATAATTGATCATCCCAGGGTTTTGGATCAAACTTCGGACAGCAAATTTCATCTGTTTCGGCTTGAGATGTCATAATAACCTCCTTTTCTTAAAAATTAATGAATAAAGTTAAGAATTTCGACGAAAATAAATGGCCTGAATAATTGTAAATTTTCGAAAAATATTTCAGCTATTCATAGTGCTTCAAGGTGAAAAATTAGTACAAGACGTTGGAGTTTACGTATAGATTAAATATTTTTGACGTAAAAAAAGTATGGAAACGAAATTAACCCTCCATTTCGATCAGGAAGTAATAGAGAAGGCCAAAGAATTTGCAGCAGCTAATAAAATCAGCCTTTCGCGGTTGACTGAATTTCTTTATCGTCAGATTATCTCTGGAAACTACAAAACAATCGAAGATTTTCCGGTTTCAGAATGGGTGAATCAGGTTGCTGAAGGGGAAGCCGCCTATAAAAGACGTTCAAGGAAGGATCTGAAAGACGAATATTTTAATCAGGCCAAATGAGACTTTTTGTTGATGCAAATATTCTGGTTGCGACCTTAAATAAAGAGTATCCTTTGTTTACTTGGTCGTCGCGTCTGTTGAGTCTGCAGGGAAAGCATGACATTGCACTTTTTACCTCACCGCTTTGCCTTGCAATTGCCTTTTATTTTTCAAGCAAAAAAAGCGGTGAGAAAATGGCAAAAGAAAAAATTGAAATGCTTCTTCAGCATATTGGTATAACAACTGTTGATGAAAATACAACCAATCAAGCCATTAATAATAAACTCATCAACGACTTTGAGGATGGGTTGGAATATTACTCAGCTATTCAGCACAAATGTGATTATATTATTACTGAAAATCAGAAGGACTTTTATTTTAGCGAACTTGAAGTGATAGGATGTGAGGCTTTTTTACAGAAACTTCAAAAGAAATAATCTATCAAATTAGTATGCTTCTTAATGGGATGCCCCTAATAACCTCCTTTTCTTAAAAATTAATGAATAAAGTTAAGAATCTCAGTGAAAATTGTTGAATTGTTATTTTATTAATTTTTGAAATGTACTTTTTTATCATAAACAATTTTATTTAAGTCATTGGTATTCTTATCAGTATTCCTGATGTGTGAGGCCATTCACCATCTTGAAATGCTTGCAGATATAAAACGGATCTGAAAATCTAAGGTTGCAGGCAATTTCAAAAGTGTCCATCTCCGGATTATTTTCTGCTATATTTACGTTTGATTCAAACTAAAATATTAGGATATGAATATCATTCGACTGTATTTAATAGGATTACTTACCATATGCTGTCTTGATCTTTCAGCCAAAGAAATTTATGTATCTGCCTCAGGGAATGATAAAAATCCGGGAACCAAAGCGCAGCCGCTTTCCAGTTTGTATGGAGCGCGCGATCTGATAAGACATCTGCGAAAAGTGGAAAACCTGAATGAAGAAGTCCGCGTCATTATTGCAAACGGAAACTATTTGATGAAGGAACCCCTGATTCTTACCGAGGAGGACGCTGGAAGTGACAATGCTCCGGTAATATTTGTTGCAGAAGTAGGTTCAAATCCGGTTTTTGTTGGGGGTATTCAAATTAGCAACTGGGAAAAAGTTTCGGACAAGCTATGGAAAGCCAATGTTCCTGAAGTAACCCGCAATGGTTTGTATTTCGAACAATTGTATGTGAACGGGCAATTTGCGGTCAGGGCAAAATCACCGAACCAGGGTTTTTATTTTCTTAAGGATGTTCATGAGACGATTATTGACAAAGGAACCAAAAGTTTTGCTGAAAAGGCCACTCAGAAATTGAAGATTTTTCCGAAAGTTGCAGCTGATTTTTCCAAGTTTTCAAAAACTGATTTTGACGATGCCGTTTTAACCCTTTACCATAAATGGGACAATACTCGCAAGAAAATTACCGGATTCAATGCCGATAGTTCAGTACTAATTACAACCGGTGAAGGAATGAAACCCTGGAATTCATTAGACAAACAAACCCGGTTTACAATCGAAAATTACAAAGCGGCCCTCGACACTTGCGGAGAGTGGTATCTCGAACGGAGTGGAACCCTTTATTACATGCCCCGCTATGGAGAAAATATTTCAAGTACAAAGGTTTATGCACCATTAACAGACCGGTTTATTGTTTTCGAAGGGAATAAAGGCAATGGCAAAAAGGTGCAGAACATTCGATTTGAAAACCTTCGTTTTGAGATTGCCGGCCATCGGATGCCAGTTGCGGGAAATGAGGCTGCACAGGCTGCATCGCCGGTTGAGGCGGTAATCATGGCTGATTATGCCCGGAAAATTGAGTTTGTCAATTGCGAAATTTCACAAATCGGAACGAACGGTATCTGGTTCCGAAAAGCTTGTACCGATTGTTTGGTTTCGCATTGTTACCTGCATGATTTAGGTACCGGTGGAATTAAAATAGGAGATATAGCTATTCCTGCAAACGAAAAAGACCTGACGCAAAGAATCATTGTTGATAACAACATCATCCGCTCGGGAGGATTCGTTTTCCCATGCGCGGTGGGTGTCACTATTTTTCAGGCAAGTGACAATAAGGTAACACACAACGAAATTGCGAACTTCCGCTATTCTGGTGTATCTGTTGGATGGGTGTGGGGTTACTCTTACAGTCCTTCCAAGAGAAATAGTATTGAATTCAATCATATTCATCATCTTGGGTGGGGCGAACTAAGCGATATGGGTGGCGTATATTTACTGGGTGAGGCGCAGGGAACCACAGTCAGCAATAATGTTATTCATCACATCTATTCATTCGATTATGGAGGCTGGGGACTGTATACCGATGAGGGTACAACAGGAGTGACAATGGAAAACAACCTTGTTTATGCGTGCAAAAACTCAGGCTTTCATCAGCACTATGGAAAGGAAAATATAATCCACAACAACATCTTTGCGGCAAATATCAATGCCGAATTACAGGCAACCCGTGTTGAACCACATCTTTCCTTCACATTCACCAACAACATTATTTGGCTCAATTCCGGCAGTTTATTAAGCAGCAACTGGCAAAAGATCAATATTAATTCAGATCGGAACTGTTATTGGGATACGCGAACCAAAGATTTAAAATTCGATAAGCAATCTTTCAAAGAATGGCAGACCAGCGGTAAAGACAAAAATTCGGTGATTGCCGATCCCGGATTTGTAAATCCGCAGAACTTTGATTTTACCATCAAAAAGTTGGCGTTGATGAAGCAAATTGGCTTCGTCCCTTTCGATTATTCAAAGGCAGGCGTTTATGGTTCCACAGAATGGACTGAATTGGCGAAATTCGACAATCGATTGGCTGTAAAATATGATGAAACGGTTAAAAAACTTGAATCACAAAAATAGCGTCTTCAATGTCAATAGTTCTGATGCTTTAATTTTTGAATCTTTGGATTATAAAAAACGAAAATGTCACGTTTCTAACGATAGAAACGTGACATTATTTTGAAAGATAATGAAAATGTGCAAGTTAAAAGTTGTTGCTATCAAATGATATTACTTTCCGATACAGAAATGCTTAAAAATATGTCCAAGTATCTCATCCGTTGATACTTCACCGGTTATCTCACCAAGATAATGAAGGCACTCGCGGATATCTTGCGCAAGAAAGTCTCCCGAAATACCTGTCTTTAATCCTTCGATTACCTTTTGGATTGCACTGAATGCCAGCATAAGCGCTTCGTAATGACGGACATTCGATACGATGATCTCCTCTGGTCCGATGGAATCAAAATCGACGGCTCGTTTCATTAGTTGAATAAGTTCATCGAGATTGGTATGGGTTTTGGCAGCAATAAAAACCAGCGATTCACGTGGAAGTAAGGGCATTCTTGAGAGCTGATTTTGGGAAGCTAATGATGCCACATCTACTTTATTCCCGATAATAATCAATTGCTGATCAGCTATTTTTTCACGGATTTTGACGATTCGGTCAATGATCGGCTGAACACCGCCGCTGATATCGGTCACAAGCAGAACGATTTCGGCTTTATCTAACTGGTTATAACTTCGTTCAATTCCCATCGATTCGATAACGTCGATTGTCTCGCGAATGCCTGCTGTATCCGAAAAGCGGAACATTGTTCCGCCAATATTGACAATATCCTCAATAACATCACGGGTCGTACCATGAATATCAGATACAATTGCTTTATCTTCATTGAGTAGTGCATTGAGCAACGTTGATTTGCCAACATTCGTTTCGCCAATGATAGCAACAGGAATTCCGTTCTTGATCACATTGCCCAGACGAAATGATTCTGTCAGTTTTTTCAATAAAGTAGCGATGCGTGTCGATAATTCAATGAGTGCACGCCGATCGGCAAATTCGACATCCTCTTCACTAAAATCAAGTTCAAGTTCAACTAAAGCAGCAAATCTTAATAATTCGGCTCTGAGCTGATTGATCTCGCGTGAGAATCCTCCGCGCATCTGAGAGATCGCCAATTTATGTGCCGCCGCATTTCCTGAAGCTATTAAGTCAGCAACTGCTTCGGCTTGTGATAAATCCATCTTGCAATTCATGAAGGCTCTTTGTGTAAATTCACCTGGTTTCGCCATGCAGGCACCATTTGAAATTAAGAGCTGTAAAATCATTTGCTGAATATAGACTGATCCGTGGCACGTGATTTCAACAATATCTTCACCAGTAAACGAGTGGGGAGCTTTAAAAAGACTAACGACAACCTCGTCGATCAATTCGTTGCCCGATTTTATGACCCCAAAATGAAGCGTATTTGCCCTTTGGTCAGCTAGTCGTTTTTCGTTAGCAGGAGATTGGAAAATCTTTTCAGTAACCGGAATAGCCTCCTTCCCTGAAAGACGGATGACTGCAATCCCTCCAATTCCCGGAGGCGTTGAAATGGCACAAATTGTTGATTGATCTAACATTCAGTTTATTTTTGCTATCTTAGTGCAAAGATAACTAAAATGGCACTCAGTTTCGGGCAGCATCTGTGGTGCATTTGATAGTCACAAAAAGGATTTGAATGTATTAGCATGAAGAATCTTCATTCCTTAAAAATCTGGTTGAACATTTTGAGTGAAATTTGGTTTATATCAAGTCACTGTTTATAAAATATTTGCAGTTAGAAAGCAATTTTGAAACTGAATACTTAACAAATAAATTGCATTGCTTAATTTTAACCATTTGCGGTTGAATTCTATTCACGTCATTACTTACAAATTTAAATATATTGACAATGAATTACGAAAAATACATTTTTCCTGCTGACAGAAGCGGAAAATTAAAAGATTTCAAAACTGATGATACAGGTTCATTTAATAATCAACGGGATGCTGAAGAAAAATTGGTGGAGGGAGTTAAAGAACTATCGAAAATACAGGATATGCTTTATGCCCAGGACAAATTTTCGTTGTTGATCATTTTTCAGGCAATGGATGCTGCCGGTAAAGATAGTACGATTAAACATGTGATGTCAGGAATCAATCCACAGGGATGCAATGTCACCAGCTTTAAAGCTCCCTCAAATGAGGAACTCGATCACGCCTACCTGTGGCGTTGTATGAAAGTCACTCCAGCCAAAGGTGATATTGGGATATTCAACCGATCGTATTACGAAGAAGTGCTTGTGACAAGAGTACATCCTGAAATTCTTGCAGGACAAAGACTTCCTGTCGATTACAGCGAAATTACACCTGACCAGTCGTTATGGTTGCAGCGTTACAACGACATTAATAATTTCGAGAAATACCTTGTTAATAACGGAACTATTGTATTAAAATTCTTTCTTAATGTTTCGAAAGAGGAACAGAAGAAGCGATTTCTGAAAAGAATAGAGGATCAAGGAAAAAATTGGAAATTCTCGGATCGTGATGTGGTAGAGCGTAAATTTTGGAATGATTATCAAATAGCTTATGAACAAACTTTCCAGCATACTTCTACAGCATTAGCGCCATGGTATATTATTCCGGCAGACCACAAATGGTTTATGCAAATTGCAGTTTGTGAGACTATTATTGAAAAATTAAAATCTCATGGCATTGAATATCCAAAACTTTCAGCTATGAAACTCAAAAATCTCGAAAGGGGAAAGCAGTTGCTGCTGGATGAATAATAACAGAAATGGCATAAAAAAAGCAAGGAGTTGGATAACTCCTTGCCTTACCTAACCTAAACCTAACCTAAATAACCTTTCATCGTGTGAAAGGATGCATTGAATATTTTGTTTTGCTTATTGTTGTATTGTTGATGCAATGTTAAGGAATTTACACAAAAAATAGATGATTAAATATGATCAAAATATAATGGAATATTGATCTTTTACAACAAAATCAACTTTCAGATGGTTATTGTTGTCCATTTTGGTAACGACTCTCTATCGTAAATATAATTATCAAATCATTAATACATTATATTACTGCTCATCTTTCATATTATGAAAGACATTTGTAACATCTTCATCATCTTCCAATTTTTCAAGAAGTTTTTCAACTTCAGCCATTTGTTCCTCGTTTAACTCTTTAATCTCGGATGGTATTCTTTCGAAATCAGCTGTAACAATTTCAAAGCCATTATCTTCAATGTATTTCTGTATTGGACCGAAAGCTTCAAAATCACCATAAATGATGATATTTTCATCTTCCGCAAAAATTTCCTGAATTCCAAAATCAATCATTTCAAGTTCAAGTTCTTCAATGTCAACTCCTTCTTTGCTTTTTATTTTGAAAAGACATTTGTGCTCAAAAAGGTAATCGACACATCCTGACGTTCCAAGTGAACCACCTGATCTGTTGAAATAACTTCGAACATTGGCCACTGTTCTGGTAGGATTATCCGTTGCGGTTTCAACAAGGACTGCAATTCCGCAAGGTGCATATCCTTCGTATACAACTTCCTTGTAATCAGTCTGTTCTTTTGATGTTGCCTTCTTAATAGCACGTTCAATATTCTCTTTAGGCATACTGGCATTCTTGGCATTTTGCATCAAAACGCGTAGTCGTGAGTTATTGGCAGGATCAGGTCCGGCGGACTTTATTGAAATTGCTATTTCTTTTCCAATTTTAGTAAATGTTCTGGCCATAGATCCCCACCTTTTCATCTTCCTGGCTTTTCTGTATTCGTATGCGCGTCCCATAATATGATTAAATAATTTTTGTTTCAGATTGCAAATTTAAACTGAATTTCTAAAAAACCAGAAAATGATTAAAATATTCATCCAGCGACTCTAACAGATTGTTTGATAATCAATTGATCAATGTGGTATTTGATTGCATCTGCAATTGTCTGTGTTTTGTGGAGTCCTGGTAAATACTTTTTGGGTATTAAGTCTTACAATTAATGAGTGTTCCAAGGTTTCGTTTATATTTGGCCACAAATTATCGCTTTTCTTGCGACACAAAATGTTTTTTTATTATTAGATTTTTGCATTAACTTCGTTAACGATAGTGCGGATTTTTAAAAGGTTACTGTTTATTCATTTACAACCGGATATAATGATGAAATTTTTTGTGCCGAACTCAAGAAGCTCCTTGTTTCGTGGTATTCTGACCATTGCGTTAGGTAGTATATTACTTTTCGTTCCAGGCTTAACGATGCAAACAGTGATTATAATCATTGGTTCTATGCTTGTTTTAAGCGGATTGGTTACTTTAATTTTGTCGAACGGAAAAAGAACCGGATCGATGAATGGGCTTTGGTCCGCACAAGGAATAATGACTGTTTTGTTTGGTATTGTGTTTATCGCCTCACCTTCGGTAATGGTCAAAGTATTTGTTGTTTTTTTGGGAGTAATCTTATTGATTCTGGGATTTTTCCAATTATTGGGATCTTTAGGTTCACTTTCCCGGTCAGCATCGGGATGGATTTATTTCCTGATTGCCCTAATGACGTTGGGAAGCGGCATATTTTTGTTAACCGACCCTTTTAAAAGTGCTGAAGCAATTCTTGCTTTTCTTGGGGTAATATTGATTTTGAATGGGTTGTCGGAGCTTTTTATGGCATGGAAAGTGAGTCGTCAGCCTCAGACCTACAAAGGGACTCCGGTTCAGGATGTTCCTTACGAGGAGGTATAATGGCTTTAGAATCAGAGTTTTTTATAATAAACAGCCTTGTTGTCATCAATATCATAAAAATCCTTGAATAAGGCAATTTGCTGATAATTAGATTTTTCGTAAAAAGCGATTGTCGGAGTATATAGCTCTTTATTTGATGTTTCGATGTAAATACCTCTCCCTGCATGCGATTTAATGTCAGCTTCAATTTTCTCCAACAATAAACCACCAAGTCCCTTGTTTCTGAAATTATCATCAACAGCCAACCAGTAAAGGTCGTAGTTCTTAATTGTGCATGGGATTTCACCATAACATCCATAAGCGACTGTTCTTCCTTCGATTTCAAGAAAATAAAATTGGTAACCACAACCAACGCCATTTTTTAGGCGATCTTCAACAAGCTCGATAGCCACATCAATTTCATATGGTTTGAAAAAACCTGTCGATTTTAATATCTGTGTAACACTCAAGATATCACTCGGTACCACAGTCTTTCTAAATCCTTTCGTTTTATATTCCTGCTTCATTTCGGTTTGTATCATAAATGATTCTTTTAATAATTTCAGTATTGGTCAATCCTTCTTCATTACATGCAGCAACAAATCCACTGTCGGGAGCGATACAAGGATTTGCATTTATTTCAATTACTTTTGGTTTATTGTCTGTCCCAACTCTTAAATCTACTCGGGCATAACCACTCAGACCAAATATACTCCAACACTTTCCTGCAATTTCCTTAAGTTCAATAATTAATTCTGCATCAGCATCCTTGAACTGAAAACTTCTTGTTGTATTTTGATATTCCAGAGAAGTTTCATCCCACTTAGCCTTATACCCCAGAATGCGTGGTTTTGTTTCGTAATATTCGCCTGAAAAGCACATTTCTGCTGGAGGTAATACATAAAATTCATTTTTTCCGCCAATTATCGAAATATTGAACTCCCGACCATGAATATATTCCTCTACGAAATATCCATTTGGAATCTCTATTATCTCGCTGCCACGAACTATCAGCGCATCATCAATTCCTACTGATCCATCTTCTGAAATGGGTTTGGTAATGTAATATTTATCGGGATCAATATCTGCTAAGTGCTTCGCCCAGAATGGAGTATCAATTTTGTTAAAGCTAAGAATAGTTTTGCAAATAATTTTGTCTGTCGTCATAAAAATGGCAGCTGCGTCCGATCCGGTGAATGGAACTTTGAATAGTTCGAGCATCGCAGGAGCGGCAAAACTTAAACGACCTGATTCGTTGATCGTTTCGACCAGATTAAAAACGACAGACGCTTCACTTTTTTTAATGAGTGCTATTAAGTTATTGGTATTCAGATCAAAAACTGTTCTTTCAGAACTATATCCTAATTGTTGAAGAGCAGTTTCTATAAATATTGCCTGATTTAAAACATCCAATTCATCTTCTTTTGAAGAATTTGTGACCGGATTATGCAGAATTATAGCATGTTTCATATTTTATGTATTAAGCCGGAGCGTTTCAATGCGGAATTTATGATCTCCGAAATCAGTTGGAGGTAGCTGATCCCGATTAAACGTGCAAGAATTGGAAGATCGGAATAAGTAGGATTAAGACCAGCCAAAGGGTTTACCTCAATGAAATTAGGTTCTCCATTTGTGTCTAACCTAAAATCGACTCGTCCAGCATCTTTGCCTTTTATCATTTTCCACACTTCAACAGCCATTTCAGCGCATTTTAGTGCAACCGGATCATTGGCAATCTTATAACTGGCGTATTTTTCCCAATCTTTCTTGACAGAATAGGAGTAAATGGGGTGGGGGGCGTTTTCATTCAACACAATCTCCAGCGTTCCAATGGCTTTTGCATCGTCACCACTACCTGTAATTCCAACAGTAAATTCGCGGCCAGGCAGAAATGATTCAACTAATACCGGTTGGTGGAACGTCTTCAAAAGATAGTCAACCGATTTTGTGAGTTCTTGATTATTGTTGACCAACGAAAAACCATCAATTCCTTTGCTTGTTCCCTCAGCTACCGGTTTAACAAAGAGAGGGAAAGGCATTCCAATATTATCTAATTCAGTCAATTGACTGACTACCTTGAAATTGGCAGTCAGAATCCCGCCTTGCTGTATGATTAGCTTTGTAAGGCCTTTATCGAGTGTAAGATTCAGAATATCAGGTTCACTGAAGACATATGGAATTTGATAAGCATCCAGCAGGCATGGTACCTGAGCTTCGCGTGCAATTCCATACATTCCTTCGCAAATATTGAAAACCAAGTCACAGCGTTTTCCTGCGTTTAAAAAATTAACCAGACTGAATATATTTCCGATACGCACTACTTCAAAACCCAATGTAGTTATTGCGTTTTCCAGGGCATCCATGGTTTCGGGGGAGTCGAATTCCGCAACCTGCTCATTTGTATATCCCAGGCGCAAATAATCCGCCTTCAGGTCGAAAGTCAAACCAACTTTAATCATGTTGCCAATTTAGAATTAATTCTCTTCGGGATAAATGTACTCTTTGCCTAAGTAGTTAATTAGCGTAATTCCATCTTTATCAATGCTTTTAATAGATTCTGGCAAAAGTGGAATTTTTCCACCGCCACCAGGAGCATCGATTACAAAATATGGAACTGCATATCCTGAAGTGAATCCCCGTAGCCCCTGTAAAATTTCAAGTCCCTTTTTAACTTTTGTACGAAAATGGGCTGAACCAGGTATTGGATCGCATTGATAAATATAATAAGGACGTACACGGACTTGTAAAAGTCCTTGATTTAGTTTTTTAAAGGTTTCGACCTTATCATTAACACCTTTCAAAAGCACACACTGACTTCCAAGTGGTATTCCTCCGTCCGCTAATCGATTACAGGCCTCTTTGGTCTCGATACTTAGTTCGTCAGGATGTGAGAAATGAAGACTCATCATCACAGGATGGTATTTTCTGATTATTTTGATCAGATTTTTTGTAACCCTCATAGGCAAAACAACCGGAATTTTTGTTCCGATTCTGATTATTTCGACGTGTGGTATGGCTCTTAGATGCGACAAAAGGTACTCAAGCCGGTTGTCCGATAAGGTCAATGGATCTCCACCCGAAATAAGAACATCTCTGATTTGCTTGTTTGCGGCAATGTATTCAATAGCTGTATCCCAACTTTTTGTTGAAACGTGTGTTTTATTTTTCTTTGCAACCATATGGCTACGTGTACAATAACGGCAATAAGCAGCACAAACGCCTGTTACAGTAAATAATACACGGTCAGGATACCGATGAACGATGTGCGGGACAGGTGTGTCACTGGCCTCGTTTAGCGGATCATTTTTCTCCCCAATTCCAAAAGTTAACTCCTCTTTTGCCGGAATCATTGTTCTGAAAAGCGGGTGATTAGGTGCAAAACGGCTTAAAAGAGACGCAAAATAGGGTGTTATGCGAAAAGGTAAATGGTTATCGGGAAGTGTACTAATCACATTTTCATATGACTCTCCAAATATTTCCTTTAATCTTTCAGCAGTGTTAATACTATTTTTTATCTGCCAGGTCCAACTGTTCCATTCACTAATTGAGGTTTTGGGGAAGTTCTTCCTGATAAAATGATAAACTGAATCATCGCATGGGAAGTTCGCCGATGGACGAAGGCTCCTGTTGAAAATTGAAAAAATACTCCCGGAAACTATGGGAACCGGGGAATCGGGTACCGAAGTTTCTTCCGAAACTAGAGGTGTTGTCATTGTCATTTCTGATTTCATGGACAATAGAATCTTTTCGCTATCTTAAGTTAAGAAAAAAATGGCTGCATTTCTCAGTATATCAATATTTTATACTGAAGACACCAACCGTAAAACTTTGCAAATGTATATCAAATTTAATTAGTTTTTTCACTTTTTTATCAAACTCAAAATGGATTGAATAAAAAAACATTTTTCTGTAAGATTATGATAGATTAAATACTGGTTGATTCAGTTTTTTATATTGATTAAATGGTTGAAATATAATATGATATATGTGCCATTTGGTGATTTTATTTTGTGTCGGTTGTTAATATTGCGGTTAATAAATTTTTTGGAAGTTTAGTGTTTTTTGTGATTTCACATTTTATTAAGAGTTTTTCGAAAATATGTAAGTTTTTGTTAGAAATTTTGAAGAGAATTTGGGTGTCGACTTTTACAATTACAGCTTGCATAAAAATAAAACTTAGGTTGTCGTTTTTGTTAAATCCCGTCCTCGACTTATAGTAAGATCTAAATAATTGAATTGAAAAAAACTCTGTAAATTAAAATCCGGATTTAATGCGCATAACGGCCATGCCAAGGTTTTGGTGAAATTTTATGAACGTAATATCAACAATTTTTATCAACTATTGTCAATATCGTAATTGACATTTAATTAATACTTTATGATGCAATGTATCCATAATTCATCCCGGATTGTTGATATCAGTTTCCTTCTGTCATTTGTCTGAAAACATTCAGGTTTAATTTAAATTAATTGTATTTTAGCAGACGGAATTTAAAGATAAAATCAAAATATGGAAACAATAGACTGGAAAAATCTGGGATTTGGTTATAGCAAAGCTGATTTCAATGTTCGTTGCTGGTATCGCAATGGACAATGGGGAGAGTTGGAGGTGTCTGATTCCGAAAATGTAACATTGCACATTGCAGCCACTACATTTCATTATGGTCAGGAAGCTTTCGAAGGTTTGAAAGCCTTCAGAGGCAAGGATGGAAAAATCCGTGTATTTAGAATGGAAGAAAATGCAAAACGGATGCAACGTTCATCCCAGGGAATCATGTTGGCAGAAGTATCAACTGCTTTGTTCACCGAAGCCGTCAGAAAAGCGGTGAGTTTAAATGAGGGGTATGTTCCACCTTTTGAATCAGGTGCCGCATTATACATTCGTCCTTTATTGATTGGTACCGGACCTCAAATCGGAGTAAAGCCCGCTGACGAATACTTATTTATGGTGATGGTAATGCCTGTTGGTCCTTATTTTAAGGAAGGTTTTAAGCCAACTGATCTGGTCATTTACCGCGAATACGACCGTGCAGCACCGCTCGGAACCGGGAAAATTAAAGTGGGTGGCAATTATGCTGCGAGTCTTGTAGCTGGCCAGCGTGCGCATCAAAATGGATTTTCTTCAGTGTTATACCTTGATGCCAAAGAAAAGAAGTACATCGACGAGTGTGGTCCTGCCAATTTTTTTGGTATTAAGGGAAATACCTATGTTACACCAAAATCTGATTCAATCCTGCCTTCGATCACCAATATGAGTTTACGGCAATTGGCAACAGATATGGGAATGAAAGTCGAGGAACGACAGATTGATGTTGAAGAGCTTGCTGAATTCGATGAGGTTGGAGCTTGTGGTACTGCTGCTGTTATATCACCTATTAAAAGAATTTATGATGCGGATAATGATATTGAGTACTTATATGGAACTGAACCAGGAAAAGTGAGTGTTAAGCTTTACGAAAAGTTGAGAGGTATTCAATATGGAATTGAACCTGACCCTTATAACTGGACAGCAATAATCGATTAATAAACAGACTATTTCATAACATAAAAGCCACCTCATCAGGTGGCTTTTATGTTTTATTATATTGACCGCCCGAGGTGGTTGCTACGACTTCCAGCGGAACGGACTCTTCTTATTTTGAGCAGTTTCCGGCTTTAATCTGCGTCCAGGTAGGCGTATAAGCATTAAATCCGATATAGGCTAATCCACCTAAAGAGTCAGGCTTAAGTGCGCAATAACTGCTTAGCTTGGGATTGTAATAGATATCGATATCTCCCAAAATTGTTTTAAGCGGTTCGATTCCGTCAAGCGTAGAAAGTTGATCGCTGTTTAATATCTGAACTTTTCCTTTTACAAGTTTTAAGGCGTCAACACCTTTCAGATTTACCATATTCAGGTTGTCATCGAGAATGAAATCTCCGTTGATACGATCGAGTTTCGACAATCCGGCTAATGAATTCAAGGCATTGCATTCAACGATTCGAAGATCTTTTTTTATCCCTTTCAATACAGTTGCTCCGGTAAAAGAAGAAAATGCAGCCAGTTTATTTAACTCGACAGTTCCACCGATGGTATCAACTTTAGTAATTCCCTGTAAATTTTTAAAACTTATACAGCTAACCAACCGGAGGTCCTTTTTAATGTACGGAAGGCTGTTCAGTCCTTCAAGATTGGCCAGACTGTTGCAGCCTGATATAGCAATGGAAGTAATTGTATCGTTTAGAGCACTTAGGGCAATTAACCCCGAAAGTGCTGGTAAACCTGTGAGCGTTAAGTTTCCATCAATGCTTTTAAGCTTATTCAACCCGTCAAGGCTCGAAAGCAGTGCATTATTGTAAAGATCTACATTTAATTTGATCGATTCAACATTTGTTAAACCATCTAACGAGGTAAGCACAGGGTTTTCACCGATCGAAATACCACCTAAGATTGAGATCAGACTACCTAAGCCAGATAATGATTGAAGTGAAATGTTATTGGTCAGATAGATATTTGTAATGGTTTTTACTTGTCCTATTCCATTTAAATTCTGAATTTTAGGATTATTTTCAACGATCAGATTATTCGTTAAAGTATCGAGTTTCGTCAAACCTGCAAGAGAAGTAAGTCCAGGACATGCCGAAATCTGAAGATCACCGGTAATTTTTGTCACATTCGATAAGAAGGAGAGATCTGTATTGCGAATTTTATAGAGTCTGACAGAGCCGGTAACATATTGCAGATTAACCAAATATTTTTTGAAGTCAATGTCTTCGGAAGTATACAACTCAAGAGAACCGGTTATTTTGGTGTAATTATTTTTCAGAAAATAGGCCAAAATGGTATCTGGAACTTGCGAATAAACAGCAATTGTACCGACAAACTCTCCTGGTGCAGGAGGTACAACCGAGGTATCAGTTGTTGAACTTGATTTCTTACACGAATTGAAGAACAACCCCGAAAGTAGCATGGTTACAATAAAAAACAGTCTTATCTTTCTCATCAACAATAAAGTATTTTTTGAATTTACCAATTCAAAATTGTGAATTTATATCTTTTTCAGGTACAATTGAATCGATAATTTTTAACGACACAAAGGAAATAATTTTATACCATTATAAGACGATTAAACTACAAAAAGAGTTGTGTCTGGAATATTTTCATAATTGTTTCGACAGTTCCAACATCCGGAGTATTGGAATTTTTGCTTTTTCAATGATGGCCGGCTCAAGTATAATCTCTGGCCTTTCGTATTTTAGCGCAAGGTATAATTTCTGCATCGTATTCAATTTCATGTAGCTACAGTCGTTACAGCCGCATGTGGAGTCGATTGACGGAGCAGGAATGAATGATTTTTCGGGACACGCTTTTTGCATCTGGTGAAGTATTCCACTTTCGGTTGCCACAATAAATTCAGTAGCATTGCTTTTTGATACGTAGTTTAATAGAGCAGTTGTAGAACCGATGAAATCTGCTACCAGCAATACCTGTTGCTCACATTCCGGATGAGCAATAAACACTGCCTGAGGATGTTCGTCCATGAGTACAACAATTTTCTCAAGCGAATACTTTTCGTGTACCATACAGGCGCCATTCCAGAGAACCATGTTCCGACCTGTCATCGAATTAATATAATTACCTAAATTTTTGTCAGGAGCGAAAATTAAAGGTTGATCTTTCGGAAACGATTCTACAATTTTCATTGCATTTGAGGAGGTAACAATTACATCAGATAGTGCTTTAATATCGGCAGAGCAATTGATATATGAAATCACCTTATGATCAGGGTGTTGGTTTTTGAATGCCTCAAATGCGGCTGCTGGTGCAGACTCTGCAAGGGAACAACCGGCGTTCAGATCGGGGACGATCACTTTCTTCGATGGATTAAGGATCTTAGCGGTTTCTCCCATGAAATGTACACCAACGAAAAGAATGATGTCAGCATCGGTTTTTTGAGCCTGCTGCGCTAGTGCCAATGAATCTCCCAGAAAATCAGATATATCCTGAAGTTCGGCTGTAATATAATAGTGTCCCAGTATTACTGCATTTTTGGCTTTCTTTAGTAATCCGATCTCTTTGCGGAGATCAATACTATTCAAAACTGGTTCATTGACGAAGCCGTGCTTTAATATTAATTGATCGTATTTGTCTTTTAACATTGAAATATTGTTGTAACAATCGCCGCAAAAATAGTCATTCAATCCAAATCTTCGACAGTTAGCACACAATATTTAGTAACTAACTAGTTTATAAGTTGTTGTATTTTATTGTTTGTAATTCACCCAAATACAGATAGTTATCAGACTTTGGCCCGGCTATGTTAATTATTTCAAATGATTGTTAATAAAAATGTCTTATAAGTTAATAAATAGATTGCACTGGCTGATTCCAATCACCTATTGATTGAATTTCTATGTTTAATTTTGAATTTTAAATTTAACCTTATTGTAACACCTGAACTAAAATAGAGATCAACACTTATTCTATTTTTGCGAAATATTAAAACAATTTAAAAATTGTTAAGAAATACAAATGTTTAATCCAGTATTTTAAGTTAGACCATCAATTAAAATGAATCATTAATGAAAAACAATTTGAACAAACTCCTTCTGACCGTTGTGCTTTTTGCAGGAATGGTCTTAACCACGCTGGGGCAGGTTACCTCCTCCGGGATGAATGGTAAAATTACTGGCAACAACGAGTCTCTTCCCGGAGCGGCTATAGTTGCTATCCATGTACCATCTGGTACTCAGTACGGTACTGTCACCAATGCAGACGGACGATTTACAATTCAGGGGATGCGTCCAGGTGGACCTTATAAAATTGAAGTTTCGTTTGTTGGCTATGGTAATGCAACTTACACAGACGTTACTCTAAATTTGGGTGAACCGTTCACGCTAAATGCAGATTTAAAGGAAAGTGCAATCGCTGTGGGCGAAATTATTGTTGTGGGAGCAAAACCTTCTTCCTTCAACGCTGAGCGAAATGGTGCCGCAATTAATATTACGAACAGGCAAATCAATATGATGCCGACTGTCTCCAGAAGTATTAATGATGTAACACGTCTTACTCCTCAGGCTAACGGTAACCAGATTGGTGGTGGTAACTACCGCCAGAACTATATTACTGTTGATGGTGCTCAATTTAATAACGCTTTTGGTATTGGTGGCAATCTTCCAGGTAATGGTTCACCAATTTCACTTGATGCTCTTGATCAGATTTCGGTGAATATCACCCCGTTTGACGTACGTCAAAGTGGATTTATTGGTGCGTCAGTGAATGCTGTTACCCGCTCTGGTAACAACGAATTCACAGGATCTGCTTATACTTATATGAAAAATGAAAAATATGCAGGGAATAAAGTTGGCAATGCGACCTTTGTTCGCAACCCTTCAGATTATAATTTGAAAGGTTTCCGTGTAGGCGGTCCGATCATCAAAAATAAACTTTTCTTCTTTGTTAATTACGAAACTGAAAAGAATACGGTTCCCGGACCACCCCGAGTTGCTTCAACTGCTACCACACCTCCTGATTATGCAAACAATATTGCCCGTCCAACAGTTACCGATATGGATATGATGAGCAAATACCTGCTTGATAATTTCGGATATGTGACTGGCCCTTATCAGGGATATTCACAAGAAAGTCCTCGTACTAAATTTTTAGGACGTCTCGACTGGAACATCAACAGGAATCACAAGTTGAACGTGCGTTATAGTAATTCAAATGGTAAATCACCTTCTTACCCAAGTACTTCCTACTCTCCATTCACAAGCTCTCAAATTGCTTATACGGGAAATCGTCAGGCTATGGACGCAATGTGGTACCAGAATTCAGGATATTACCAGGAAACAAATTTCAGTTCAATAGCCGGTGAGTTAAACTCAACTTTTGGTGGTGGTAAATATTCCAATACACTTCGTTATACCTATTCTTATCAGGATGAACCTCGCAGTACAGTGGGTAAACTTTTCCCGTTTGTTGATATCATGAAAGACGGAAAGGCTTATGCGTCATTTGGAACTGAACTGTTCTCTTATGGCAACCTTCGCCAGGTAAAAACCTCAACGATTAGTGATGATTTTTCATGGTCGATGGGTAAAAATAACCTTACTCTCGGAGTTCAGTATGAGAATAATAATACAAAGAATGGCTACATGCGTTTTGGTTCAAGCTTTTATGTATTCAATTCATGGACCGATTTTACAAGTGGAGCCCTTCCAAAAGACTTTGGACAAACCTTCTCAAATACTCCAGGTTATGCGCAGGCATTCCCAAGTTTCAAATTTAGCCAGTATTCAGGCTATCTGCAGGATGAACTCAATATAAACTCAAAATTGAAGATTGTTGCAGGTTTCCGTGTTGATCTTCCAACCTATCCTGAACCAGCTCCAGAACATCCAATTATTGGGGGTCTTACATTCGGAAATAATAAATTTAGTACTGCAACTCTTCCCAAATCAAGGTTAATGTTATCACCAAGACTTGGTTTTAATTACAATATTAAAGAGGACCGCACTTTGGTTTTACGTGGAGGAACAGGAGTTTTCACGGGTCGCATCCCTTTTGTTTGGATTGTTAGTCAGGTAGGTGATGCAGGTATGCTGCAAACCACCCAGACTTATACAGGAACTTCAGTACCCGGTCCTTTTAAACCGGAAATTAATGCCTATTATCCTACTTCGCAGCCTGCTGCAGGCACATTAGTGCCAGGTAGTTTTACAATTATTTCCAAGGATTTCAAGATGCCGCAAACCTGGAAGAGCAGTCTTGCATTTGATGCAAAATTACCATTCGGACTAAAGGGAACATTGGAAGGAATCTACAATAAAGATTTCAACAGTGCATTCTTTAAAAATGAGGGTCTAAAAGTTGTTGGTGTACCGATGAATATTGCTGGGTATCCCGATAACCGGATTATTTACCCGGTAGCAACTAAGGATAAATATTACCAACTTATTGATGCCAAAGGTAATATTACAACTGCAGCCGGAACTGGAAATGGTGTTACACCAATTGTTATGGAAAATGCGAAGGGTGGCTACTACTATTCGGTTACCGCCAAATTGGAGAGATCATTCGATAAAGGTTTCTTTGCAATGATCGCAGTAACGCATAGCGAAGCCAAGAATCTTGTAGATGGATCCGGTGATCAACCTTTTTCTGCATGGAGCGGTAACAGCAATGTGAACGGCTCTAATAGTAAGGAAATGAGTTATACCAGCTATGTTACACCTACTAAACTGATTTCGTCTGTATCTTACAGACGTGAATATCTAAAATCTATGGCCACATCTTTTTCACTCTTTTATGAAGGTGGAGCTCAGGGTCGTTTCTCTTATACTTATTCAAGCAATATCGTACGCGATGGTGGTGCATTGAATCTTATTTACGTTCCAAAAGACCCCTCTGAGATCACATTTGTCGATCAGACTGTGAATGGTACAGTATGGACAGCGGCTCAGCAAAGTGCATCATTCTTTTCATATGTTGACCAGGATAAATACCTTAAAACCCGCAAGGGACAGTATGCCGAACGTAATGGTGCAGTTACTCCTTGGAGAAACACCTTTGATCTTAAGGTAACCCAGGATTTTTTCATCAAAGTTGGTGGCAAACGTAATACGCTTCAGTTGAGTCTTGATATCCTTAATGTTGGTAATTTACTCAATAAAAGCTGGGGTTTAGCAGACTATTATAATCAAAGTAGTATTTTGGTCAACACAAACAACTCAAGTGTAGTTGCTGGTGGCGCTGTAAAGCCTACTTTCAGGCTAAATCCTTACAATAACGCCATGCTTTCAAATACCTATAGTAACAATGTAGGTTATGGTTCAACTTATTCAATGCAGCTTGGAATACGCTACATTTTTAATTAATTGATTGTTTTTTACTTTTGATAAAGAGGGTGTCCACCAGGGCATCCTCTTTTTTTGGATATAATCCCTACCTTTGCAACTTAAAATTTTAACAATCGCATGGCACAGAAACCCTCAATACCCAAAGGAACCCGCGACTTCTCGCCGACAGAAATGGCGAAAAGAAACTATATATTCGATACAGTAAAAAGTGTATTCAAATTATATGGCTTTCAGCAAATTGAGACGCCGGCTATGGAGAACCTTTCAACATTGATGGGAAAATATGGTGAGGAAGGGGATAAACTCCTGTTCAAAATATTAAACTCAGGCGACTATCTTTCGGCAGTGAATCCTGCGGATTTAATTCAGCCAAACAGTTCGAAGCTCACAAACAAAATATCGGAGAAAGGATTACGCTACGATCTTACTGTTCCTTTCGCCAGGTATGTGGTCCAATATCAAAACGAACTTACTTTTCCGTTCCGCCGTTACCAGATTCAACCGGTCTGGCGTGCCGACCGTCCACAAAAGGGGCGGTACCGCGAATTTTACCAATGCGATGTCGATATCATCGGTTCTAATTCATTGTTGAACGAGGTGGAACTGATTCAAATTGTCGATAATATCTTCCGTAATCTGGGTATCAGCGTGGTTTTGAAAATCAATAACCGGAAAATTCTGGCTGGTATTGCCGAAACGATTGGTGAAGCTGACCGGATTGTTGACATCACTGTGGCAATTGACAAGTTGGATAAGATAGGACTTGATAAGGTTAACGAGGAGTTATTGCAAAAAGGTATCAGAGCGGAAGCAATCCTTAAGCTGCAGCCAATATTGCAATTGAGTGGAAATAACGGGGATAAGCTGAATCAGATTGAAGTTGTCATAGGTCAGTCGGAGATTGGAATGAAAGGGATTGTAGAGATGCGCTCAATTTTTGGCTATCTCGCAACCATGAAACTTAAAACCGAAATAGAGATGGATTTAACCCTCGCACGTGGTTTGAGTTATTATACAGGTGCGATCTTCGAGGTAAAAGCGAAGGATGTTCAGATAGGTTCAATTACGGGAGGTGGTCGTTATGACGATCTTACGGGGATATTCGGACTTCCGGGTGTTTCAGGTGTAGGAATATCTTTTGGCGCCGACAGGATCTACGACGTAATGTCGCAGCTCGAACTTTTCCCCAGGGAAGCAATCGCAGCCACACAGGTGATGTTTGTAAACTTTGGTGAAAGAGAGGAACGATTCTGTCTTCCGCTACTTTCGAAATTGAGAGCAGCCGGAATCAGCAGCGAAATCTATCCTGATGCGGATAAGATGAAAAAGCAAATGATTTATGCCAACAAGAAAGGGGTGAAATATGTCGCATTGGCTGGTGAATCAGAAATTGCCGAAGGAATGATTAACTTGAAAAATATGGAAAGCGGTGATCAGAAACTTATTAAAGCTGAAGAACTTGTTGATTTCTTGCTGGAAGAGGCGAGGAGGGTGAAGTGATTTTTTAATTTCATTTGTTGAGCTTCTTGCTGCTGGCAACTAGTAATTGGCACATCATAAACAGAAAGATGTTTTTGAAAAAAGTCTCATTAATAATATAACGTTTTTTGCTCAGTAAGCATTTTGAAGTTACGATAAGAATCTGAATTTCTAAGAAAAGACTTCTATTCCGACCGAAATATTGCCAGCTGCAGACCACCAGTTGACAGCATACAACCTTAAATAAAAGTAGCAATTACGATTTACCTTAAGTTTGGATTGATTGAAAAAAAGAGGCTGTCGATAAACGAATGTTTATGACAGCCTCCCCACTAAGACTACATTTACTAATCTAAACGAAACTATTTATTTACTACTTTCTTTATCTCTTTTGTCTTCCTGGCCTCTGCGAAACTCATGCATTAAGGATGCCCTGAATTTCCCTTCTGCTCTATAAAGTTTTACCACCTTTTCGGCTGGAAGAATATTTAATAATTTCACGTTGTACTCTTCTATTAACTTTCCCTCTTTGGCATGTGCTGCTGCAATCTCAGTGGCAAGTTTACGGTAATCGGCTTCGGTCATTCCTGGTTTCGGAGTTTCGCTTTTCTCTTCGAGATCCCTTTTCTTATCCATGAGCATATATCGTTCTTTCTCAAGTTCGTTATAAACCGGCCAGAATTTTTCAGCTTCCTGTGATGTTAAACCGACTTGCTCGGTCATAAACGCAATTTTTTTGGTTTTGATAAGCTCAAGCGTCTGTGGATCAAATTTTCGCTGTGCCATTCCTGTGAAGGAAAACAATAGCAATGCGATGATTAATATCCTGAATTTCATATTTTTATTTTAATTATTAGCAATAACGTCGTAATCACTATAGTTAGCTGCAATAAAATCAGCAAGATTGTCATTCGATAACGTATCTGATTCCAATTCTTTCATCTCCGAAACCGCTTCTAAAAACTGTCCTTCCGAAAAATAGGAGATCAAAGTTGCCGGGATAACACTAACCGAGTCAACAGAATCGGTAATAACTGTTTGCTGAGCAAGATAAGCTTTCCCGGTTGAAGGAAAGAATTTTTTGATCGGCACGTAAACCAGTAACATTACGAAAGCAAAACTTGCCGCCATCATTAGAACAGGCTTCAGATAAAAGAACAAAGTATGTTTCTTAACTGGTTGTTCTTCTTCTTCGATCCTTTCCATAAGCCGGTCTGCAAAGGTTTCAAAATAACCTTCCGGAACCTTGAACGGTTGATCTTTCTTTAGATTTCCGAACTGATTTTCAATATTTTCGTCTGTTTCTTTCATTTTCTTATCGTTTTGACATTACTGATCGCAAAAGGTTTAAACTATTTACGTTCTTCCTTCAAAAATTCTTCTACTTTTTTAACTGCAAAGTGAAAAGAGGCTTTTAATGCACCGACCGAAGTTTTTAGTATCTCCGACATCTCTTCGTATTTCATTTCATCAAAATATTTCATATTAAAAACGATGCGTTGTTTTTCCGGCAATTGAATGATCGCCAGTTGAAGTTTCTTCTGAATTTCATCTCCTTCAAAATAAACATCCGATTCGAGTGACTCAGCGAGATAGTCGCTGATTTCATTCATCGAAACCAATGAATGTCGCTTTTGTTGTTGCAGAAAACTTAACGATTCGTTTGTCGCAATTCTGAAAAGCCATGTAAAAAGGGAGGAATCTTCCCTGAAACTATCCACATTCTTCCAGACTTTTATATAAACATTTTGCAGAATATCATCGGCATCATCGTGATTCATCACGATCTTTCGGATATGCCAGTAGAGTCTTACCTGGTAAGTTTTTACCAGAACTTTAAAAGCCTTTTCTCTGTTTCCATCAGATTTTAAATTGGCAATAAGCTCTTTCTCGCTCGAATCCATTATAGTTGCCTGCAATTATATGATATTCTGTCTTTCAGACTCTGTTTTTATTGAAAGGTTTAATATTCTAAAACAGAACACCGATTCTTATTCCAGTGGTCATCACAAATTTAGAATCGGAACCACCACCTAAAAATGCAAAACGAAATGCATTGCTATGTTTGCTATCACCAAATCCATAACCAGCTCCCACAAACCAATCGAATAAGAATCTGTCGTTTACAACCCACTGTTTTCCGGTGTTGAGCATAATTGCAAACATCGTAATGTTTTCTTTGGTGCCTGCGACTACACCTACGTTATTATAATCGTAAAGAGACGGTATAACACTATAGGACGAAAAAGACACTTCAGGTCTGATATATGCCCCTTTTAAAATGTGGGCATATCTGATTCCCTTGAGGTAGAAATCGGGACTTTTAATAAACTTATAACCAAATTTAAGATAGATACCGCTTGAAGATTCTGCGTTGATATCATCCCCTAATCCAATAATTCCCAATGTTGCCTCGATGCTATTTCCCGGTTTAAGACTGTGTTCGAAAGTGAAACTCGTTGCACCGGCCAGCGGAGATAAAAAGCCAACTTTGAGCGCATTTTTATGTTGATTTTCATATTGCGCTGAATCGTACATCGAGTCTTTAAAAGTCAGCTCTTTACCGTCGCTGAAAAGAATCTTTTTAACCTTGTTTTTGTCGATCCCAAATACAAGATCTCCCCTGAAATCTTTCTGGGTGTATTTTACTTCGTCATCACCGATCTCTTTGATCTGACAAACAATTGTGTCTTTGGTTATTTTTATAATCCGGTCCTGTGCAATTCCGGTAAATGATAAAACAACAGTAAACAGGATTAAGGCATAAATCTTTTTCATCTTTGAATAAATTTAGTAAACGGAATAATTTTTAAATATTAGGATACTCTTTTCAGGTGAATTAGTTTCTGATCGAAGCTGAATTCAATCGATGCCATACAACTTTTTGGTTGCCTACTGAATGCCCGCTAAATAATAGGCTGCAATAGAGTAATATATGATTGAACTTGAATTGTTAAGAGCTTAGATTTTCGACAAGTTATTATTCTCAGCGAAAATAGTAAATTTGTATCACTAAAATAAACAGTATTTATAATGGCTTTACAGTGTGGAATAGTCGGGCTTCCCAATGTTGGGAAATCGACACTTTTTAATTGTCTGTCGAATGCAAAGGCACAGGCAGCGAACTTCCCTTTTTGCACAATCGAACCCAATGTGGGGGTGATTACGGTGCCCGATAAAAGACTCATCAAACTTGCCGAAATTGATAAACCCAAACGGGTTGTTCCCACAACTGTTGAAATCGTTGATATTGCCGGATTGGTAAAAGGGGCAAGTAAAGGCGAAGGTCTTGGAAATCAGTTTCTGGCAAATATTCGTGAAGTTGATGCAATAATTCATGTCATTCGCTGTTTCGAAAACGACAATATTATTCACGTCGATGGTTCAATCAACCCTGTTCGGGACAAAGAAGTAGTAGACATCGAATTACAGCTGAAAGATCTTGAAACCGTTGAGAGCCGGATTTCAAAATTGCAGAAACAGGCGAAGGTTGGAAATGATAAAGTTGCCCAAAGAACGGTCGCGATTGCTGAAAGATTAAAAGCAGTATTGCTAACCGGGAAAAGTGCCCGTACGCTTGAACTGCACGAAGATGAAGAGGCATTGATTCATGATTTTTTTCTGCTTACAAAAAAACCGGTGTTATATGTTTGCAATGTCGATGAAGCTTCGGCTGCAAAAGGAAATAAGTTTACGAAACTATTAATGGATGCTATTTCAGATGAAAAAGCTGAAATTCTGATTATTGCTGCTGCTACTGAGGCAGATATTGCAGGGTTGGAGACCTACGAGGAAAAGCAAATGTTCCTTGAAGACCTGGGTCTTGATGAGCCAGGCGTGAACAAACTGATCCATTCAGCTTATAAACTGCTCAATCTTCAGACCTATTTTACAACTGGAGCAGATGAGAGCCGGGCCTGGACATTTGTTAAGGGTATCAAGGCGCCAAAAGCTGCCGGGATCATTCACAGCGATTTCGAAAAAGGTTTTATCCGTGCCGAGGTGATTAAATACGACGACTACGTCAAACTCGGATCAGAAGCTGCCTGCCGCGAAGTGGGTAAGATTTATATCGAAGGTAAGGACTATGTCGTTCAGGACAGCGATATTATGCATTTCAGGTTTAATGTGTGAGAAATTAAGGTCGAATGGAATAACCCGATCAGAACAGAAGAGGGGCAATTGCACAATGCAGTTGCCCCTCTTCTTCATTCAATAATTTGATTGTTAGCTATTTTTTCTCCTTTTTATTAAGGATTGTTTCAATTTCATCCATCACTTTATTCATTGCCTGGATCGTTTTTTCAAACGGAACCGAGGTTGTCATGTCGACACCGGCGTTCTTTAAAAGATTGATCGGATAGTCGGAACCGCCTGATGAAAGGAATTTCAGGTATTTTTCAACGGCTCCCGGTTCATTATTCATCACTTTTTCTGCCAACGACATTGAAGCGGTGAATGATGTACTGTATTGATAGACATAAAAATTCATGTAAAAGTGGGGGATGTTGGCCCACTCTATTTTCAGGTAATCATCGATTACACAGGTCTTCTGAGTATTTCCGTAATATTTCTTCAGGATATTGCCATATAGTTCCGAAAGATAATCACCTGTAAGCGGCGTTCCTTTCTCAACCTCTTCGTGGATTTTTTGTTCAAACTCGGCAAATTGTGTTTGTCTGAACAGGGTTCCTTTAAAGCCATCAAGCCAGTTCATAAGAAGCGAAAGTTTGATATCATCATCTTTCACATTCTTTATCATGTAGTTGAATAATAAAACTTCATTAAATGTGGAGGCAACTTCAGCTACGAAAGTGGTATAGTGTGACCGTGGATAAGGCTGCGTTTTGTTCGAAAAATAACTGTGCATTGTATGACCCAGTTCGTGTGCCATCGTGCTGACATCTGAATAGGATTCATCGAAATTCATTAAAATATAAGGATGTACATCGAAAGCTCCGCCATTTGAATAAGCGCCCGAACGTTTCCCAATGTTTGGATAAACATCAATCCACCGTTCATTGATGGCTTTGTTTACAGTTTTGACATATTCACTCCCAAGTGGCGCAAGTGCATCAAGAACAATCTTTTGAGCTTCTGCATACGTGTACTTCAGGTCTACATTTTTAACAACCGGCGCATATAAATCGAGGTACCTAAGTGTGTCGACGCCGAGCATTCTCTTTTTAATGGCAAGGTAACGGTGAAAAGCGGGTAGATTTTTATTTACATTGTCAACAAGGCTCTGATAAACAGCAACCGGAATATCCCTGGGCGACAACGATGCTTCGATGGCTGAGCCGTATTTGCGCGACTGTGCCCTGTAAACATGTTCTTTGACATTGCCGTAAAGCATCTGACCGTAAGTGGCTTTGTAATTGGCGAAATTTTTCCAGAAAGCTTCGAATGCAATCTTCCGGTCGGCACGAACGGGCGAGTTTCTTAACTTATTAAATGCTGAAGCGGTAAGTTTTATTTTTGTGTTGTCGCTCAATGTCACTTCGGGTGCCGGCATCTCAGCATCTTTAAATGTTCCGTAAATATCGTTGGCGACACCGCTTATCATTGACGATCGGGCAAGAATCCGTTCTTCGGGTTCTGACAGGGAGTGTTCTTTCTGTTTAAACAAATCGATCATATCCTTTTCATAAACAGCAAGCCCTTTCTGCTCTTTAATAAAACCTTCGATGACTTTCCAGTCGGCTGTTAAAATTTCGGGTTCGATAAAAGCTGTTTTTGTACTATAATCTGCAAATATCTGTTCAAGACTTTGTTGCATCGACATATATTTCGAATCACGTGTATCCTGATCGCTGTTCATGCTTGTGTAAATAAAAAGCCGTGAAGCCTCCTTATCAAGTTTGGTCGAGAATTCCAGGCAGGCAAGCAGGTCGGCGGAAGATTTTGTCAGTTTACCTTTGAATTGTTCAATTTTAGGCATCTCAGCCACTACCTTGTCACGGGCTTCTTCCCATGCCTTTTCATTCGGATATAAATGAGACAAATTCCATTTGTCCTTGTCCTGGATGGCATTTCGCTCCTTCTGCCCAAAAACAACAATGGCCAGAAGTAAGGCCAAATTCAGTAGCATCAGTTTTTTCATAGGGTTTAAATTTCGATTTTTAAAATTTGGCTAAAAATATCGTTTTTAACAGAATTACCTAATGACTTTTGATGGACATATCATTTACTGACTTCCGGATTCCATTTCACGACTTCCGGATTCCATTTCACGACTTCCGGATGCCATTTCACGACTTCCGAACTTCATTTCACGATTTCCGGAGACCATTTCACGACTTCCGGATGCCATTTCACGACCTACTTCTGCCATTGCTTCATGTTCGGATGTCATTGCTTCATGTTCGGACGCCATTGCTTCATATTCGGATGCCATTGCTTCATATTCGGATGCCATTGCTTCATGTTTGGATGCCATTGCTTCATGTTCGGATGCCATTGCTTCATGTTCGGATGTCATTGCTTCATGTTCGGATGCCATTGTGTCATGTTCGGACGCCATTGCTTCATGTTCGGATGCCATTTCCTGAAAATCGGATATGATTTGTACCGTATTATTAGGTATTATCTCTTGAAATTGCCATATCACAAAGGATCTCAAAAAAAACTGCCCTGTACCTGAAACTACTTGAATAACATGGAGTATAAAGGTTTGCAAATTTTTTTAACTGAGCAGGGATTCACATGCCATTTCCCAAAAAGCGAAAAGTCATTATAATTAAAATAATTCCTTTTCCGGATCGAAGATTAAAACTGCACTTTAAGACTTAAAGTTATGAAAAGCAAGCAATTAAATCGGAGTCTGTATATCATCGCCACCACTTTAATCATTTTTGCGGTAGGATATTACCTATATGCAGAAGTATACACCAAAGGCAAAGAGGCCCATATAATAGCGACAAAATCAAGGATTCTTGAACAAATGAGCCAAAACCTGCAGGTCAAAGTCAAATCTATGGGGACCAACACAGCCGAGTACGTTGGTTACCTGCTGGATTTGTCCAAAGATGAAAAATTGCCTGAAAATTATTTCCACGCCTTGCTGAAAAACCGAAAAGACATTCAATATTATAACTTTAATCTTGAATATGTGGGTACTGGTGAACGTGGTAAAGGGCTTAAATTACCTGCGGATTCTGCGATTGCAGTAAACCCCGAAGCGAAGTCAGATTTTCTTTACTTTAATCTTGTTTTGGGAGATAAGTACGTGAAGTATAACAGGAAAGAGGTTCAATTCAAAACCAGGTACGACTTGCTGATGACCGATTTTATGCAGCGCAATATTTTTAATGATTATATACTGATCGTTGATGATACAATTATCTATTCAACACTTCCAGGCAAACCAAACCTGGCTTTTAGCGAACTGGGAAGTGGTAAGGCAAAGGCAGATGAAGGAGGTCCGGTAAAAGATTCATCCGTTGGCAATATAGAGCTTGCAACCGGTTCGAAGATCGGGCAGGCAGCAATCCAGGGGGTCACCACCTTTGATATCAGCATCTCCAACAACGCGTATAAACTGTTTGTCTGCCAGATGCAGGTCGAAAAAAAGGCATGGTATGTATGTGGCCTTGCCAAATCTGAACAGATCAACGATGCAAAGAAAGGTCTCGCACCATGGGTTATCATCCTAATATTCATGATTCTTTCCGTTATTATCCTCGGATTGCCATTTTTTAAACTCAAAGTGATGTCTCCCACAGAGCAACTCACATCTGGTAATCTTTTAAATGCAGCCGTGTCGCTTTTTTTTGGAACAAGTATTTTAATGCTGTTTATTTTCTTCGGAACCAATGCATACTGGAATAGAAGTCAAAATGAAACCAGGTTAAAAGACCTTGCTAATGAGATAAATGATTCTCTGAATACCGAAATTGTAAATGCATGGTATCAGTTGGATTCCTATGATAAAATAGGTTTAATGATGACTAATTCGGGTAATGCATTGTCGCAAAGTGCTAATGTTTTGGTTGAAAATGCTTTGAAACCTGCCATTTATCCATTTTTTGACTATGCATTTTGGATGGATACCACAGGAATCCAAAAGGGAATACTTACCCCTTTTCCGAAGATGGACAAACCGTCAAATTTATCAGGACGCGATTATTTTAAAAAACCGGATGAATGGATTCTCCCGGGCAATGATACCTGCAGATTTCGCATGGAATCAATCGTTTCTGTAACGAGTGGCGTTGTAAAAGTTGCCTTGTCGAAAAGGTCTGATTTAAAGAATATGGTAACTGCAATGACGGGACGTTTTTATTCCATCATTGAGCCAATTATTCCTGAGGAGTATAAGTTCTGTATCATTGACAAGAAAGGGCTTGTATTGTTTCATTCCGATAAGTTAAGGAACCTGCAGGAAAATTTCATTACAGAATGCAGTGAAGACGAAAGCTTACTCGGCGTAATTTATGCAAACACTTCAAGGACACTTGATGTAAATTATTACGATGAACCTTACAGAATACATATAAAACCCCTGGCTCCCTTGCCATTATACCTGGTGACGATGTTTGACAAACAGGCTGAATATGCCTACCAGGTACAAGGACTGATGCTTACGTTACTTCTTTTCTCCGCACTGGTAATGTTTATTATACTTGAAATTCTTACAATATATGCGATAAAACCTTTGTCAAGAAGGTCTGGCTGGAAAAACCTGATTATGGATTTTATCGGTGCGAAGGAAACACACACAAGGATTTATATCGTAATGAGTATTCTATTTGTTTTGATTACCATCTTATACCTTCTAATGACCAATCCGGAAAACATTCTGAATCCACTACTTTTTGCGGTAATAATGGTCTCATTTCTTTTTCCTTATTTAAAATATGCAATAAGTGGCTTCTCGTTAGGATCATCCGGCCGGAATCTTTTCGCGATCATTAACCTTGTTTTCCTGATTCTGATTAACGTCTCATCCTTGCGACTTCTAAGCAATAATGATTTATATAAAATGTTTGTTTTCGAGGGAATGATTATTGCTCTTTTAGTGGCTAGTTTTTTTGTATTGCAGCACGGTGTTAAATTAATATATGCTACCTGCAATATCACGTTTTATGCCTGCTTTCTGTTGGGGTTACTATTGGTATTTAGTGTTGCACCGTCTATTAAATTTTTTGAAGCGTCAGTTAACCATGAAATTATCAGGGTGATCAAGCATGATCAGCTGAAACTTGCAAGGCTGCGGGAATCAAGAAATAAGGAGCTCAGAAATTACTATATGCTGATGGAACAGGATCACAAACTTGATCCTTCAGTCGAAAATGTTTATCAACAACGCATGGAACGAGGCATCTTTTCAAAATTTGTCGGTTCAACTTTTTACGTGAAGGGAAAAACATCCTGGAAAGAAATGGATAGCGATTGCAGAAATTTCATCAAAAACAACAGGGTTGGCGATAACCAGGGGGGTGAATTCATCATAAATTATTTCAGACCAATTTATGACAGGACTTCTGTCGAAACAAAATATCTGGAAAAAGACAGTTTGTTTAACGGGAAGCAAATCTGGACACTGTGCGAAAAGTCGCTCGTTTTTGATTACTTTTCAACAACAGAGAAATATACGGCTCAAAAACCAGATAGTTGCAGAATTATTACTACTGTTCTGCGCCCAAATATTTTTAACCCGCTGAGTACAGATAAGTCAGTAAGTAAAGGATCTTTGGTTCAAAAATTTGATTTCATTTTCATCCTGCTTTTGCTGTTTATTCTTTATTGGATCTACAGTCTCATTCAGTTTGGGACAAGAAGAATGCTGGGAATTTCCATTCTTGAAATGCACACCGATTATAATTTTGGCAACTTCATTCGTGAACGTATTGCTTCCGGGCACTCTGTTTTGGTTGTTGGTTCACCATTTATAAACCTATCATCCTATATAAAAGAAAAATTAAAGGTCAAATATGAATTAGTTACAGTTGACTTTTCAAAACAGGAAAATATAATTGCAAATGAACAACCTTTAAGTGAGGGTGAAGTTCTGATCACCGAGAATTTTGCTTTTGATTATTACTCCCAGTCGTCTCTTACAATGCAGATCAACAGGATTAATGAGAGGATCAGACAAAAGGAAAAAATTGTGATAATTGGAATAAATGCCCCCTATTTTATTCAGGAATATCTGGAGCAGAAGGCAAATTCGAAAGGCGATGCAAAAGATAAAGACAAGCCGGATGCAACATCTGCTGAAACATGGCAGCAACTGCAACTTTCTTTTAATAACATTCTCTCAAATGTAAATGTCATCTATACTCCCGAAAAATATGATCAGCTAATCCCTCAGTCAGATTGTTATTCCAAATCAGATTGTGGACGCATCATAAGCGAATACACAAGTGAAAATGGCGACAATTTGAGATGTTCTATCTGCAGAGAGCTTTCTGCCAGCACATACCTGCATCGATATTCAGCTGAAATGATGAAATTCTATGATGAACTCGTGAAGATGGAAATTCCCCGCAAGATCATCAAAGATCGCATTATGGGCCGAATTCTCGATTTAAGCCGGTTGTATTATGACAACATTCTCGTGACTTGTTCACCCATGGAGCAATTTGTGTTGTCAGATATGGCGCAGGATATGATTATAAACAGTAAAAACCGGAAGGCCGTAAATATTTTGATTCACAGGGGATTGTTTGTAATAAGCGGTTGCTCTATCAGGTTTATGAACGAAAGTTTTAGAAAGCATGTCGTTCTCAGGTTTACAGATGAAGAAAGAGCACGATTGAAGGAAAAACTTGGTGACACCGGTACAAATTGGCAGGGTTATAAACTTATTCTGATCCTTATCATGATCGGCCTTGTCTCATTTCTCTTCATCGCGAACAGATCCATACTTGATAATCTTAATAAACTTTTCCTCGTAATTGGAGGCGGAACCGTGCTAATTACCAATCTGACCGGATTACTTACAAGAAAGGAGAATGGCAGCACAAAATAGCGGAGATCAAAATAAATAGTAGTAAATGTTATTAATAATTAAAGATGAGCGTTATGAATAATAAATACGAAAAAACAGTAAAAGAGATCCTGGCATTAGCCGATGTTCAAATCGACGGCAGTAACCCTTGGGATATAAAAGTACACAACCAGGAATTTTACCGACGGACAATTGCAGAAGGTGTATTGGGATTCGGCGAATCGTATATGGATGGATGGTGGGATGCTGAAAAGGTGGACAATTTGTTTGACCGAATTTTAAAAACTCAACTTGAAGAAAAAATTCAACAGAAATTTTCGATTCTCTTCAACCTTATTACGGCACGATTCTTCAATTTCCAGTCGGTACAACGGGCATTTATTGTTGGTGAGAAGCATTATGATCTGGGTAATGATCTGTTTCAAAATATGCTCGACAAACGGCTAAATTACAGTTGTGCATATTGGAAAGATGCTGAAACACTGGACGAAGCCCAGGAAAATAAGCTGGATTTAATTTGTCGTAAGCTTTACCTCCAACCCGGAATGCGTGTACTCGATATTGGCTGCGGATGGGGTCCGTTTGGAAAATATGCTGCCGAAAAATACAATGTTCAGATTGTTGGAATTACGGTTTCAAAAGAACAGATAGAACTTGGACAAAAATTATGCGAAGGACTTCCAGTTGAGTTTCGGTTAATGGATTACCGAAGTATGAATGATAAGTTTGATCGTATCGTTAGTGTTGGAATGATTGAACATGTGGGGTATAAGAATTATAACAAATTTTTCGATGTTGCTTACAGATGTCTCAAAGATGATGGTCTGTTTTTACTACACACGATTGGTCGCATGAAATCAGTAAAAACTTTAGATCCATGGATTCAAAAATATATTTTTCCAAACGGATTGATTCCGTCAGTGATTCAACTAAGTAAGGCTTTCGAAAATCATTTTGTAATGGAAGATTGGCACAATTTTGGGAATGATTACGAAAAAACACTAATGGCCTGGCACGATAATTTTGTGAATAACTGGGATAAAATAAAGAGTCATCAATCGGAACGCTTTTATAGAATGTGGAAATACTACCTGCTTTCTTCGGCAGCTTCCTTCCGGTCAAGACGCAACCAGTTATGGCAGATTGTACTATCCAAAAATGGATTACCGGGAGGCTATCAATCGATTCGGTGATCAATACTAATCATCCTGTCATTCGGAATAAACGGAATAACAAAAGGATTAATATTCCATGCTTAATTAAAACAAGAAAGTATCAGGATGTGCTCCCAAACGAACGTTTTTATCCAGGTTATCAATGCGATGGATATCTTCAGTTGTGAGTTCAAAATCGAAAATATCAGCATTATCGTTTATCCGGTCCTTGTGAATTGATTTTGGAATTGTGACAATCCCTTTTTGAAGGTCCCATCTTAAAACGATCTGAACAGGTGTTTTTTTGTATTTTTCAGAAAGTTCAATAAACAGTGGAATATCGTTCACGGTTCCTCGCATAATCGGACTCCACGCCTCGAATACAATACTGTGAGCATGACAGAAATCGATCAATGGCTGCTGCACCAAATAGGGGTGGCATTCGACCTGGTCAACCATCGGTTTAATTTCGGCAATCTTAAAAATATCTTCAAGATGGTGCTGAAGAAAATTGCTCACCCCAATTGCTTTTGCTTTTCCGGAACGATAGATTTCTTCCATCACCTTCCAGGTAGCTGTATATTTTCCTTTTACCGGCCAGTGAATCAAATATAAATCGACATAATCGGTCTGAAGTAATTTCAGACTCTCTTCAAAACCCTCCATTACGGTGTTATTCCGCTGATTATCATTCCATGCTTTTGTGGTAATAAACAACTCGTTGCGTGGTACTCCGCTTGCTTTAACCGCGTTACCAACACCTTTTTCATTTTTGTAAATGGCAGCTGTGTCAACATGCCGATAACCCGCTTCCAGCGCCCACTTCACAGAATTTTCAACTTCAGTTCCTTCCGATGTTTTGAAAACCCCCAATCCGAAGTAGGGCATTTCGACGCCGTTCACTAATTTTACTGTTCCTTTTATATCGGTTATTTTCATGTGAATAAGAATTATTTTAGATCAAAATAGGTACATTATCTCTTTATAAACAAATATTTAACAAAAATAGTTCCTGAAAATTTGATTCATAGTATGGAAATCGTGAAATTTGAACCAAATAGTCCAATCATGAAGAACGACATTACAAGCTTAAAAGATATTCAGTTACTCGTCGATCAATTCTATGACGCGGTTCAGAAAGATTCATTTCTGGGCCCGATTTTTAATGCAAGACTTGCTGGTCGTTGGGAGATGCACCATCGTAAGCTTTACCGCTTCTGGCATACGGTTTTGCTTCGTCGTCCCGATTATTTTGGTGATCCCGTTCCCATGCACTTCGATATGAACATTGATCAACGACATTTTGATGGGTGGCTGGAAATATGGACCAGGACCGTTGATGACAATTTTGAAGGAACGATTGCCGAGCGTGCGAAGTTCAGGGGAAAGACAATGTCAAAAGCTTTTATGTCTAAAATCAAAAAGGCCGCGGCACTTAAGCAATGACCATTGAATCTATTCCAAATCCTTGAAATACTTAATTAAACCTTGACGCGGCTGTAAACCCTTCAAGTGGTTTTTTTTATCACCTGCATGTGATTGATATTAATTGAATTAAAAAATAATTCGAATTTTTATTTAGAATGATTAAAAGATATTTGGAAATCTGAATTCTGCTCACTATGTTTGTCACGAAATAAAATTCATTTTTTAGCTGAGAATTCAGAATGAAAAGAGAAAACTTAAATAGTGTTTCAATCGCTCAGGGAGAACAGCCATGTTTTTCCAGTTTTCTTTGTTCTGTAGTATATATGCTCTCCACTTCTATGTTCATGCGATAGCCTTCAATCGGGCAAATCCGGTTTGAAGGCTTCAACAATATGCTCCACAAGAGCCTCTACTCTTTTAGTTTACAAAAATTACTTAATTAATGCATTATTATGCCAAAAACTGTCGTTAAGTTCGGCGGGTCGAACCTCAAATGCAAAGAGGATATCGGACGTGTAATTCAGGTTGTCAAGAACTACGAGCAACCCGTTGTAATAGTTGTATCAGCCTTTTACGGTGTGACGGATTACCTGATTGAATCACTTGAAAAAGCACGTCATGATGAGCAGGTAGCCACGAAAACCACAACCTATCTTTTTAACCTGAAGAAGGAAACTCTTGAATTGCATATTCAGGATAGTAATCTGGTAATAAGAATTTTGTCAGAAATCAGGGAACTACTTGATGAACTTGGAAAACTGCTTCAGGGAATAGCGCTCACGGGTGACGCTTCTAAAGCACTGGAAGATCACGTGCTGGCTTATGGCGAAAGGATTTCGGCTGTTTTTCTAAATGGTATCCTGAATAATGCTGGTATTGATTCTAAGGTTATCTTTCCAGAAGCGATCGGACTAATCACCGATGGAGAGTTTGGAAATGCTTCTGTCGATTTTGTAAAATCAACCAATAACGTTCGCGAAGCTTTGGCCGGCGATCTGGTTTATGTTGTGCCTGGATTTTATGGTCTTTCGGCTGACGGAAAAACGACTTTACTCGGTCGGGGAGGAAGTGATTACTCAGCAGCAGCTATTGCCCGATGCATCGGAGCTTCTTCATTAGATATCTGGAAAGACGTGAATGGTTTCTTAAGTGCAGATCCCAGAATTGTAGATAATCCTGTCCAAATAAAGAAACTTACCTACGACGAGGCTGCAGAACTGGCCTATTTTGGAGCAAAAATTCTTCATCCGCGCACTGTAGAACCACTAAGCGATCCTCATATTCCGATCCGCATTTTTAATATTTATGGTATTTTGAATGTCCTGGAGCCACTATCGGTTGTAAGCGCGGAGAAAATAGTCACCAAAGGCATAGTTAAAAGTGTGACCTACAGTGACGATTTTGGCATCCTTAAATTAAAAGGCTCTGGTGTAGGCGGAAAGCCAGGTATTCTGGCAAAAGTTACAAATGCTCTTCTAATTGCCAATATTAATATTAGCTCCGTACTCACTTCACAGACATCAATCAATATTTTAATTTCCAAAAAGGACCTAAGTACTGCTTATGCAGTGGTGAGTGCTATTGATCCTCCTGTTGTAGGCCGACTTCAAATTGTTGAAGATATTACAGTTATTGCCGCTGTTGGTAATGGAATTGCAGAAAATTTTGGTGTCGCAGCACGAATATTTACCGCTTTGGCGAAAAACGAGATCAATGTTCTGATGAGTTGTTCAGGAGCATCTTTAATAGTGAGCTATATTTTAGTAGGAATAAACGACCGTACCCAGGCTGTGAAAGCAATTCACCGTGAGTTTTTTGAAACAATTCCTGCGTAATCAGAGTTATAACATGCATACAAAAGCGAATAATAAACAAATAAATTATAAATTCAATTAAAACAAGTAGTTATGAGCACAAGTACACCAAAATTCGAAACGCTACAAGTCCATGCTGGACACACGCCTGATAGCGATACTTTATCAAGAGCAGTTCCAATTTACCAGACAACTTCCTATGTCTTTAAAAATTCCGAACATGCAGCAAATTTGTTCGGTCTGAAGGAGTTCGGGAATATTTACACCCGATTGATGAATCCGACTACGGACGTATTCGAGAAAAGAATTGCCGCTCTTGAAGGTGGTGTTGCCGCGTTGGCAGTTTCTTCAGGTCATGCAGCACAGTTCATTGCGATTACGAATATCGCTGGAAGCGGTGATAACCTGGTGTCGTCTCCTTATCTCTACGGCGGAACTTTTAATCAGTTTAAAGTTACATTCAAAAACCTGGGAATTGAAGCCCGTTTTTCAGAAGATCTGAATCCTGCAAATTTTGAAAAACTAATCGATGGCAAGACAAAAGCAATTTATCTCGAAACAATTGGAAATCCAAGTTATTCTATCCCTGATTTCGAAAAGTTTGCTGCTCTGGCGAAGAAACATGATTTGCCACTGATCGTTGACAATACATTTGGTTGTGGTGGTGCACTTTTCCGTCCGCTTGAACATGGTGCTAATATTGTTGTGGAATCAGCCACAAAATGGATTGGAGGACATGGTTCATCAATCGGAGGTGTTATTGTTGATGGCGGTAATTTCAACTGGGGCAACGGTAAATACCCGGCTTTCACCGAACCATCCGAAGGTTATCACGGCTTGAAATTTTGGGACGTATTTGGAACAGATGGTCCTTTTGGAAATATTGCCTTTATCATCAGGGCACGTGTGGAGGGATTACGCGATTACGGACCTGCCATCAGCCCGTTTAACTCATTCTTGTTAATCCAGGGACTCGAAACGCTTTCTTTACGTGTTGAGCGTCATGTGCAGAATACGTTGGCATTGGCAAAATGGCTTTCGAAACATCCCAAGGTTGAATCGGTAAATTATCCCGGATTGGAAGGAAACGAGAATTATGCAATGGCATCCAAATATTTGCCCAAAGGGGCAGGGGCAGTACTCTCATTTATTGTGAAGGGTGGAAAAGAAAAAGCCACTCAAACAGTTGAAAATCTTCTTTTGGTGAGCCATCTGGCAAATGTTGGTGATGTAAGATCCCTCATTATCCAGCCATCGGCAACAACTCATTCGCAGTTGAGTGAAGAAGAGCAGCTTCGTGCAGGAGTCGAACCTGCTGGATTGCGTGTTTCTGTTGGTATCGAACACATCGATGATATCATTGCCGACTTCGAACAGGCATTCGCGAAAATTTAAAGTAGAAATTAGTTAAAATCGTAAAAATCAAATAATGAGTAATTTATTAAATTTTTCCACAAACGGTTCCAGCCATAGTGCAACCAAATTTGTATCAAACTCCCGCATATTTAATTTTGTAGTAGACGAACCACCTGCATTAGGTGGCACAGATCACGGGGCCAATCCTGTAGAATATTTGCTGGCAGGTTTTGCCGGTTGTTTGAATGTAGTCGCACATATTGTTGCAAAGGAGCAGGGCATCAATCTTAAATCGCTTAAAATAAACGTTGAAGGAGATATTAATCCTGCAAGGCTTTTGGGATTATCAAATGATGAACGTGCCGGTTTTCAGAGTATTAGGATCAGTCTGATCCCCGAAACCGAAGCAACCCCCGAAGCCCTTTTGCATTGGCTTGAAACGGTGGAGAGCAGATGTCCGGTAAGAGATAATCTCGCCAATATAACACCACTGGAAATTGGCATCAAAGAATATGAGGCCGCCTAAGCAAAATAATTTTTAATTTTGTATAAAATAAAGATAATGCGCTCCAAAAAGCGCTTATCTTTATTTTCGTTTAAAAACTTTATCATGCCTTTAAATTTACCCGACGGACTTCCTGCAATAGATCTTCTCAGAGAAGAGAATATTTTTGTAATGAACGAGACCCGCGCCGCGCATCAGGATATTCGTCCATTGAAGATTATCATTCTTAACCTGATGCCCCTCAAGATAGCAACAGAGACCGACCTTCTGCGATTGCTATCCAATTCACCGATACAGATAGAAATTGATTTTCTTCAGATTGAAGGTCATATATCAAAAAACACCTCTTTGGATCATTTGAATACTTTTTATCACACTTTTTCCGAGATAAAAGAGAATAAATACGACGGCATGATCATCACTGGTGCTCCGGTTGAGCACTTGCCATTCGAAGAGGTTGATTACTGGGCGGATATTTGCAAAATATTTGATTGGGCCAATCACAATGTGACTTCTACAATGTTCATCTGTTGGGCTGCCCAGGCAGGGTTGCATTACCATTACGGGATACCTAAATATCCTTTAGAGAAAAAAATGTTTGGAGTTTTCAATCACAATCATTCCGCATTAAAGCTTCCGATTTTCAGGGGATTTGATGATGTTTTCAGGGCTCCGCATTCACGTCATACCGAATTACATGCAGAAGATATTCTTAAGGTTTCTGAAATTGAGTTGATTTCTCAATCGGATGAAGCTGGTGTATACATGGTTATTGCCAATAATGGGAAGCAATTGTTTGTTACTGGTCATCCCGAATATTCGCGTGGAACGCTTAACCGGGAGTATCAGCGCGATTTTGGGAAGGGTCTGCCAATCGATCTTCCATTCAACTATTTTAAGGAAGACGATTCATCCCAGGAACCGGTTTTAAGTTGGCGTTCACATGCCAATCTTCTTTTTCTCAATTGGTTAAATTATTACGTCTATCAGGAAACACCTTTTAATTTGCATGATATAAAATAGAAGCAAGAGGGATAGACGGAGAGAATATGAGAGGGAGAAACTGGATAAAAAATAGTTTTATGGTTTTTTTGCGGTTTTTTTTGCTTTTAAAAACTTATCTTCCTTGAATTTCTTTTTTCTTGCCAGGGCATACTCAGTGAGCTTTCGAAAATAGGCATTGTCCTCTTTTTTTGCTTTTAAATAGGCATTATAATATCTGATGGCCAGAGTTTTATCCTTTTGCATCTCTTCGTATGTAGTGGCTATTTCGAAAAGAGCGTTGCATTTAGTGGAATCAAGTTCGTAAGCTTTTTTAAATGATTCAATCGAATTCTTAAATTCTCTGTTTAAGCCATAAACAATTCCTAAATGGTAGTAAATATCCGGGAGATAGTATGGGATTGCAATTTTTGCTGCAAAATCCAGGTAATCAATGCTCTTGTCGAATTGATTTAATGCTTTGTAGCAAAGTCCAATATACAATCCAACAATTGGATGGTCAGAATTCAGGAGAAGACTTTTATGCAATAAATAGAGACCTTCTTTCTCGCGTTTTTCGAAATAGTAACATATCCCCAGGTTCTTGAGGACATCAGGACCTGAATCTCCCTTTGCCAGATATTTTTCGTATGGAATAATTGCTTTTGTATAATCCTGTCGCTGATATTGGAAGTCGCCTAATCTGTTCAGTAAGATTGGTTCATCGGGAAAAACTTCAAGCCCTTTTTCCAGGGTTTCAATTGCCTTAACGTTTTGATCTTTATTTTGATATACTGAAACCAGGTTTGTATAATTTGCCAGATCCGAAGGATTCTGATTGATCACTTTCAGGTAGAGTGAAATGGCGAGATTGTCGTGTCTGGTTCGGGCAGCACATAACGCGAACTGTTTGTTCACCAGTAAATTTGTTGTATCGCGTTGATAGAATGAGTTTAAGATTTCAAAGGGTTCTTTGTAGATTCTTAGGTTTAAATATGCCCTTACAAGTTTCAATCCCTTTACTTTATTTGTAGAGTCGGCATTATAAAGAGTCTTAAAATAGGGTAGGGCCTTTCGATGATTTCCCAGACTGGCATAGGCCTCTGCAATTTCACTCAGTATATTTGGATTGATTGAATCGAGTTCGTAAGCTTTTTCCAAAGTTGCTACCGAACCTGTAAAGTCAAAAATCTTCTGTTGTATAATCCCCTTTTTCAGGTAAAGCATTGGTTGAGCCTCATTAATTGAAAGCTCATTATCAATAATTTTTAATGCTTTATCATATTCGTTGTTCAGAATCAACTGGTCAATTTCCTGAGCCAAAGAAAAATAGGGGAGCAATGACAGGATGGAAATGAATAGGATTTTAGTCATGGCCGGGAACTATTTAAATCCGGTGACAGAGGCCACCGGATTCCTAAATGAATTTAAATGCTATTGTAATTGAAATGCAATAGGGATTGTAAATTGTTGCTTTACATTCGTCCCTTTCTGCTTTGCAGGTTCCCATTTTGGGGAGGAACTAATAACCCTGACAGCTTCTTTATCAAGCGATGGATCAACTCCGCGTACTACTTTTACGTCAACAACTTCACCATTTGAGTTAATCGCAAACTGTACATAAACTTTACCTTCTATCTTATTCTTAATGGCAATTGTTGGGTAAGTTAGGTTTTTGGTAACCCAATTGAAAAATGAGTTAACATCACCGCCCTGGAAAGAAGCAGGCTTCTCGACAACTATAAATACTTGTTCGTCTGTTTGTTGTGATTTTTGTTGATCATTTACAAATACGATGGGGATTGTAAATTGCTGTTTTACTTTCGTCCCTCTCTGCTTTGCCGGTTCCCATTTTGGGGAGGAACTAATAACCCTGACAGCTTCTTTATCAAGCGTTGGATCGACCCCGCGAACTACTTTTACGTCAACAACATCTCCTTTTGAGTTAATTGCATATTGTACATAAACTTTACCTGAAATGCCCTTCTTAACAGCAATATCCGGGTACTTTAAGTTTTTAGTAACCCACGTGCGAAATGAGTTAACATCACCTCCTTGGAAAGTTGCTTGCTCTTCAACAACTATATATACTTGTTCATCGGTTTGTTCATCTGTTGGCAATGATGGTTGTTTCCTATAAACTACCCCATCTATAACCATACTATCTACAACTACGTTAGCCGCTTTGGAAGCCGCTTCTACATTTTCCATTGATTTAACGACACTTTTTACAACAGTAACTTCCTGTTTATTAGTAGTTATATTGTCTTGTGCAGGTTTCTTTTTGTTATCGCAGGCGAAAATAACAAGTAAGGCCGCAGTTACTAGAATTCCCATTGAAAGTTTTAACGCGGCTGTTTTTGAGGATTTTATTTTTGTGATCATTTTGATACGAATTTTGATTAAGGAATAATTGAAATTATTAGCTATAACAGGCTGTTGGAGAAAAGCACTGTTTAATAACAACATTCGGTAAGCAGCTGAGCTTACCTCCGGTTTTAAGACGCCGTTATCGGCAAGAAATTCATGGTTCTCCCGGATCGACCTTTTTAAAAGCCAGAAAAACGGATTGAACCACAGAAAAATAGTTAAAAGCTCCAAAATCATCACATCATACGAATGCCCCTGTCTTACATGTTCCATTTCGTGGGCCAGCATCTCTTTCATACCTGATCCATTCGCATTATTTTTGTCGATAAATATGAAGTTGAAAAACGAAAAAGGAGTGGTAGCGCGGTTGATTTTAATGACCCTGATCCCATTTTTTAATTCACTTTCATTATTCATTATTAATGCGGTAATCTGTAATAATCTGTATAAGAAGATAAAGAGAAAAATTGCGGTTCCCAAAATATAGATAAACCTGATCAGCCCGATTGATTGAATCGTCTTTTCAATGGCACCTGAAATGGTTGAACTATAAACGAATACTGTCTGTAAGAGATTCTGATAACCTGTTGCAGTGATTGTAACTTCATCAAGCATGATGGAAGGCATCTCGCTATATACCTGAAAATGAATAAACGGGAGTAATATGGAAAAGCAAACCGATCCCAGTAAATAGATACGGTTGAGAACGAAGAAAGTCTCTTTTCGAAGAAAAAGCAGGTAAACCAATGCAAAGATTGCCAGGCTGATACCCGACTCTAACATGAAATTTACGACTGTTGTGTTCATGGCTTTACTTTTTTTCGTTTTCCAAATCCTTTTTAACCTCCTGTAATAATTCTTCAAGCTCTGATATGCTCATTTTATCCTCCTTCGCAAAGAATGAAACCATTTCCTGTAATGAGTTACTGAAATAATTTTTGATAAACCCTTTCATAAACTGTACGGTGTATTCTTTTTTGGAAATCAGAGGATAATATTCGTGCGTATTGCCGTAGGCGGTATGCCCGACAAATCCTTTTTTTTCCATAATCCGAATAAAAGTTGACACAGTATTATAGGCAGGTTTTGGCTCTGGAATTTTATCAATCAGGTCTTTAATAAAGCCTTTTTTTAGTTTCCAGAGTATTTGCATCAGTTGCTCTTCAGCTTTGGTCAATTCTTTCATACTTGTATTGTTTTCTATTTTTGTGAGGCATTTCAAAATTAAAAAAAGGAAATGTTGATTCCAAATTATTTAACTATTATTTTCGTTGTTAAACTAAAAAATTAGTTTAACAAGGCAAAAAAAAGGCGAAACCCGAAGGTCATGCGTTCCGAGGAATAATTTTTTAGTCTTCATAACGTTTAATTTTAGTTTGTTTTGCGCAAAACGGTTAATGACACGACAAATATACAACTAAAACATTAGTTGCATTACTAATGCCTTAGTTAATTTTTGTTAAAAGAATTTTCGACAGGAAAATTTTTATAAAATAAGCATTACAGCTGCCCAAACTACCATCTCATCTTGACATAATAGCCTGATCAGCTGTAAAATGGGATTAAGCAATTAATTTTGTTGACCGCCTTCTCCACCACCTGATGAACTGCCTCCACTTTTGACGTCATCGTTTTTAATGCCTCGTTTTGCTTTTTTGATTTCCCCTTTCATTTGTCCAAAACGATAGGAGAGGTTGAATCTCAGCATTCTGTTTGAGTAACTGGTTATATTGGTCTGTTGAAAAGTTGGATCGGTGAAAGAACTCTCATATTTGATTTTGCTTCTAAATGGATCTGATAATGAAACGGATGCAGTGAGTTTCTTTTTAAATAGCTCCTGTGAAACGTTTATGTTTGTATACCAAAACTTTGATGATTGTCCTTGCAACATGATTCTTGGGGAATAGATTCCACCATATCCGGAAATAGTACCATTTTTCCATACTGTGTACCGTATATTCAATGAACCTGAATAATTGAAACCTTCGTTTCGCAGGTTGCGACCATCATTACTTTCGAGTATCGTATAGTCGACACCCACATTTGTACTTATATTGAGTTTAGCACCAGGCCGGTACGAACCATACAAGTATCCACCAAACTTCTGGTTTTTTCCTATATTTTTATAGGTAGTTGTTCTTACTCCGGTTGAATTAATGGATGATATCGATTCAATTGAATTGTTGGTAAGTGCTCCGTTCAAACTCAGATTGTAATTGTATTTTCCCGAGAATTTCCCGTATGACAAGTCAAAAGAATGTGAAATTTCAGCATCAAGATTTGGGTTTCCGTAATTAATGTTTAGCGGATCGGTATCGTTGATGTAGGGGTTTAGATAATAAATGCTTGGGCGCGAGAGTCTTTGGGTATAGGAGAGTTTGATATTTTGCCCTTTGTCCAGATTTTTAGAGAGGGTAATGTAGGGGATCAGGTTGAACATTCTGTTCGTAAAGGTGGTATCTTTTATTGACTTAAAATAGCCATCGTTAAGCGTACCTTCTAACCGCAATCCGGTTTTAATACTGATTTTCTTAAGTTTCAAAACATATCCGGCATAAAGTCCTACGATGTGCTGATCGTAGTCTAGGTTGTTATTCCTTGAAACGTCACGAATCCAATCATCTTGTGCTGCATCATAAAGCAGAACTTCGGAATCACTGATATTCTGGCGGAGAATATATTTCACACCACTTTCAACCTGATGCGTTTTAGTAATCGGGTCATAATAGTCAAGCTGAAAAGTATGTTCTGTGCCAGATGCGTCATTTATTGATCGCTGGCGATAGGAATCGTAATTTAATTGTCCGTCTATGGCATTTATTCCATCGGTTTTCTGTGGCATTCTGTCAAGTTTGTAGGAAATCGTAAAAGTTTTGTCCGGTTTCTTAAAAGTGCGTTGATAATCAATATTTCCGGAGATATTTCCGCTTTCATTCGACGAGTTCGATAGGTTCATGAATTTTCTTGATAAGTTGTGGTTCGTGTCATAGTCACTCGTTGACTGTTCTGAATTCATATCAAAATTACCGGTATATCCCCAAAACGAAAGACTTATCAGGTTCAATGAATCTAATTCATAACTTGCTTCACCCATGGCAAAATTTGAAGTACCCTGGTATTTGTTGAACCCCAATGATTCAGAATACCTGTTCGTCGTACTAATAAAATTTTCACGGGTTGAACTGCTCTCATTCTTGGGTTGACGGAAATCGTTGTACCCGTAATTGATTGAAAATCCGAATTTTTTAATTTTTGAGGTGGCATAGATACCTCCATTGTAACCTCCGCGAGTGTCAATTCCGGCATTGACCCTGCCCATAAAACCGTCTATCTGTTTTTTAGTGGTAATGATGTTGATGATTCCACCTGTTCCCTCGGCTTCGTATTTCGACGATGGATTTGTAATGACCTCAATATCTTTTACAGTATTGGCAGGGAGACTACGTAATACATCCTTTGGATTTTGAGATAACATCGATGATGCTTTCCCGTTAAGCAATATTTTAAAATTTGAAGAGCCCTTTACCTGGATATTGTCTTCTCCATCAACTGTTATTAATGGTATTTTGCGGAGCATCTCCAAAGCATTCGATGTTTTGGATTCAGGATCAGCTTCGAGGTTGTAGATGATCTTATCAACTTCAGTCCTTACGAGCGGCTTCTGGGCGACAACAGAAACTTCTCCGACTATTTCAGATCCGGTAATAAGCTTTATCGAGCCTAAATCGATTTTAATGGTTTTTTCATCAATATTGACCTCGTTTTTTGAGGTCTGAAAGCCGATTGATTGTACGATTACATTATACTTCCCAATTGAGTCAATCGCAAATTCAAATTTCCCATTTGCATCGCTTGCCAGACGTTTGATAATTCCTTTACTGTTTTGTGCAGTGATTGTGACATAGGGAATTGTTTTGCCAGTTTCTGCATCTGTAGCAATTCCCTTAACCTGGTATTTTCCAACAGGCAACGATGCGAAGATTGTGAATGAGCATAATGTAAGACAAAGAATTAGTAAAATCGCTAACGGATTTAATCCTAATCGCTGGTAAATGTAATTCATGATTTTTTAGAATAATTTAGTTAATCAAAGATATGACTAAGATGTTAGTTATTCCACTATGGTTGTAGTTAATAAGTGTTAATTAATCAAAAAAATATAATGATATAGTTTAGGCTGAAAAAGGAGATTTAAGATCTATTCTTATCAATGTCAAAAGCGGCTTCACTTTAATCTGTCAGAAAGAAGATAACCTACTTTAAGTTGAATTATTTATCTTCAGAAATGAAGGTGCCTGGGTAAGAAAATTTACGTTAAAAGGTATCTATGAAGAGGTAATAAAAAGGAATAGAGCCATGTAGCATTAGTACAACACAGCTCTACCCGATGACTCCAATACCTCAATTTTTTTGAAGAGCAACTACCAACTAGTATTTATTTGGATTTTCAATTTCATTGCTTTTGGCTAATGAAACCAAACCGCCTATAGCTCCTAAATTCATAGAGTCTAAAGCAGAACTTGGAACAATAACCATAGATCCTTTTTCTTTCAGACCTTCGAACAACATATTCATTCCTCTAAGATGCAGTGCAACAGGATTATTAATATACTGCTGACTTGCTTCCGCAAATTTCACAGCGATTTCAGTTTCAGCGGTTCCAAGGATAACACGAGCCTGACGTTCTCTTTGGGCCTGAGCTTGTTTACTCATCGCATCTGCCAGATTTTTTGGTATGATAATATCTCTTATACCAACATTCTGACAAGTAATTCCCCATGGATTGGTATGTTCATCAAGAATCGTCTGTAGTTCAGCAGAAATCGTTTCCCTGTCGGAAAGCAGATCAGATAATTCGTGTTTACCAATCGTGTCCCGAAGGCCAGTTTGGGCAATGTAAGTAACCGCTTTAACATAGTCCTGGACTTCAAGGGCAGATTTTTCAACGTCCCAAACAGTCCAGTAAACAACTGCATCAACATTTACAGGAACTGTATCTTTTGTCAATGTCTCTTCTGCCTTGATATCTGTTACCCTTACTCTTTGGTCTATATATTTGTCAATATGATCAATTATCGGTATAATCAGGAAAAAACCCGGGCCTTTCAAACCGGTAAATTTTCCCATTCGTAAAACAACTGCTTTTTCCCATTGGTCAGCAATTTGTATTGAAAAGGAGGCATAAATTGATAAAATTTCTGCGATTACAGCTACTGTGACATTAATTATTTCAAGATAATACAATCCTCCGATTAACGCAGTTAAGCAAATCAGGAGTGTGAAGGCGACGCCATTCAGGAAGTTTTCAGATTTCATTTTGATTGGTTTTTAAGTTCAACAATTAGTTCGTCAATATTAAAGCCATAACTATGTGCTATGGTTGCAAATTCTTTGGTAATACTCTGTAGTTTTTGTTTTCTTTCACCGTTTGTGATCGAAAATTCATTTTTACTTATAAAAGTTCCGGTTCCTTGTTGCGTTTCAAGTATATCCTTAATCTCTAATTCTTTATATGCTTTTGCAACGGTGTTTAGGTTCACTTTCAACTCAACCGCTAGTGCTCTTACTGTGGGCAATTGTTCGCCCATATTCAGGTTACCTGATGCGATCCCGAATTTAATCTGATCTAGAATTTGCCTGTAAAACGGGATTCCTGCTTTGGGGTCAAGAATAAATTTTATCATATTGTAATAGATATTTAATGTACTATTGTAATAGTACAAATATAATATGTGATTTATGCGAATGCAAGCATTTTGACATTTTTTTTAAAAAAATATTGAAAAAGCCACAAAAACGAATTAATAAGAGATCAACACCCTGTTATTTAGTGTAATATACGACAGAAAAGAAATTTCCTAAAACCTGTTTTTCCACCACATCCTCAATCTTTCGAGGATTTTATGTTCTGAATCGTTATCTTGTGGTGTATAAAACCGTTTGTTTTTAATTTTTTCAGGAAGAAAATCCTGGTTTACAAAATTGCCTTCATATGAATGGGCATATTTATACTCCTTTCCATATCCAAGATCTTTCATCAGTTTGGTAGGTGCGTTGCGAAGATGAAGTGGTACAGGTAGATGACCTGATTCACGCACTTCGGCGAGGGCTGTATCAATGGCCGAATAAGCCGAATTGCTTTTAGGTGACGTGGCCAGATAGATGGTACATTCTGACAATATGATACGTGATTCTGGCATACCGATTTTATGGACAGCATCGAAGGTGTTTTGTGCCATCAAAAAAGCATTTGGGTTGGCAAGTCCCACATCTTCGGAAGAGAGGATTAGCAACCGTCGGGCGATAAATTTTACATCTTCGCCACCTTCGATCATCCTTGCAAGGTAATAAACAGCACCATCAGGATCACCACCCCGAATACTTTTAATAAAAGCAGAGATGATATCGTAATGCATCTCACCGTTTTTATCGTATAAAGCCAAATTTGCCTGTAACATCGAGGTTACCAGCTCATTCGTAATAACGATCTCTTCATCCGTTACACTATTCAGAACGATTTCAAGAACGTTAAGCAGTTTTCGTGCATCTCCTCCCGAAAACCGAAGCATGGCTTCATATTCTTTCAATACAATTTTCCGTTGGCTGATTTCGTAATCGGTTGTTATTGCGTGATTCAATAATGTCAGTAAATCCTCTTTTTCAAGCGATTGTAAAACGTATACTTGGCAGCGGGAGAGGAGAGGAGAGATCACCTCAAAAGATGGGTTTTCGGTGGTTGCGCCGATTAAAGTTACTAATCCCTGTTCAACTGCTCCCAGAAGAGAATCCTGTTGTGACTTACTAAACCGGTGGATCTCGTCGATAAACAGGATTGGATTTGGTGATGTGAAAAAACGATTATTCTTCGCTTTATCAATGACATCCCTAACGTCTTTTACTCCTGAATTAATGGCACTTAGAATATAAAAAGGTCGGTTCAACGAATTAGCAATGATTTTTGCAAGCGTTGTTTTACCCACACCAGGCGGTCCCCAAAGAATAATGGAGGACAGATTACCGGAGTCAATCATCTTCCGGAGCACAGCACCTTCACCAACAAGATGTTTCTGACCGATGTATTCGTCCAGATTTTTTGGTCTTAATCTTTCTGCCAGTGGTTGATTCGACATCCTTAATCTACTTACTATCTGATATTAAATTTGTTTGTTAGTTGCAGTATCTCTTAATGACATTGTACGCTTCCGTCAGACCTAACTCACCCGCTTTACTTAAATCGAGCGAACCTCCCTCCATATCATCAAGGTAGATACGTGTCAATCCCCTGTTAAAATAGGCTTCCGCAAAATCGGGTTCAAGTTCAATCGCTTTCGAATAATCGTTTATTGCACCCAGATAATCTTTCTTTTTCACTTTCGTATTGGCCATATTGAACCAGGCAAATATGAAACGCGGATTCATGTATAGTATTGATTCGTAGTCTTTAATAATATCATCGTAATCGAGGACTTTCTCCTCCTTCGGTGCATCGGCAGCAGCTTTGGTGCCGTTTATATTCAATGTCGTTGGCTCAGGAAGCAGCCCAGGCATTCTAATAAAATCAACCCTCTTTATCATTGTATTTGCTCTGCTAAAATAAGCGAGAACATTCCGTCCATCCATTTTTATGGCCCGATCATAATCCTCAATCGCCTGGTTGTAGTTTTTGAGCAATTCATACAAAGTCGCCCTGTTAAAATAAGCCTCTGAATTTTTCTTATTCGACTGTATTGTTTTGTCCAAAAGGCTGATACTCTCATTGTATTCTTCTCCTCGCCAGTAATCGTTTCCAAGAGGTTTATTGGTAATCAGCATAAAAGGCTGGTTATTATTTTTCCTGTTTAGCGCATCGACTTCCATGCTGTAATACTGTAATCGCTCGTAATCAACCGAGTCTTTGTGAAAAATTGATATCACAAATTCGGGTTGCAATTCAATTTTCACGTTACGATTCTGCACCATCCCCCTCGTGATTTCTGTTTCCTTCACGTCACCATCATCATTCACAACAATATTTCGGCGCGAACGTTTTTGAGTGACAGGCCCTTTGCCGTCCTTTCTTGCGACCGATGCAGAATCAGGAGTGGTACTATTTGGCAGTTTATTTTGAGCTAAAGCAGTTGAAGGATTACCGACGCCTGCATTTGCATTGGTTTGTTGTCCCTGTGTCGCTTGTTGTCCCGAAGAGGCTGGCTGATTTACAGCTTGATTGGCTGTAGTATTTTGTCCCTGTTGATTTTGGTTTTTTTGATTCGTATTGGCAGTTGGGAGGACAAATCCATACATACGGCGTTGTTTTTCGCGTTCCTGTTCTGCACTCAGGCGTTTTCTGAACTGTGCGAATTTAGGATCAAGTTGTTCAGCAACAGCAAAATCAGATTCAAATCCGGGAATTTTAAGTGTTTCCTTAGCTATCCCCCTGTTAAGCCATGCTACTGCAATATCTGGGTCTAATTTGATAGCCATGTCATAATCAGGAATTGCACCCTGAGTATCTTCAAGTTTATGCTTGACAATTCCGCGGTTGACAAAAGCCTGAGCCATCTTGGGGTCAAGCCTGATACAGATGTCGTAATCCTTTAAAGCACCTGCGTAATCCTCTTTTTCGAATTTGGCAATACCCCTCATGAGGTAAGCTCCCGAAAAATGGGGTCTGATCCGAATTGCTGCATCACAGTCTTTTATGGCTCCATCCAGATCGCTTTTCATTTGTTTTGCCGAACTTCTGTTGAGATAAGTATTAGCGATCATTGGGTCGAGTTCAATTGCTCTGGTATAATCGGCGATTGCACCATCAAGATCTTCCATTGCTGCTTTAGTTATCCCCCTGTTGTTATAAATGGCCTGATCGTCACTTTTATACTCAAGCGCTTTTGAATAGTCGCTTAAAGCCTCTTTGTAATTCTTAAGCTCATAATTGGCCATACCGCGATACATATAGGCTTCAGGGTAAAAAGGCTTAATCTCCAGTGCTTTATCATAGTCATTTTTGGCTCCTCTGAAGTCATCTATATAATGCTTGGCCATTCCTCTGTAGTAGTATGGCTCAGGGAGATTAGGTCTGAGTTTTATTACTATATTTAAGTTTTCAATGGCGCTTACATAATTTCCGAAATAAATCCGGCTTCTTCCGATGTAAAAATACTGATCAGTATTTAGTTGCGGAAATGCAGACAGCGAAATAATAGTAAAAAGAAGTATTGTTAAAGTTTTCTTCATCAGCAGAAAAATAGCAGTAAATTCAGGAAACAAAAATAGTAAAATAGTATTCGTTGGCTGATTTGTGATTTTTTATTTTGCATTAATAAAGTATAAAGCATGTTAAATCGTTGTGAGTGGTGTTTAAAAGATGATTTATATCTTCATTATCATGATCACGAATGGGGCGTTCCTGTTCATGATGAACAAAAGCTTTTCGAATTTTTGATCTTGGAAGGGGCTCAGGCGGGTTTAAGTTGGCTTACAGTTTTAAGAAAGAGAGAATCTTACAGGGAAGCGTTTGATGGATTTGATCCTTGTAAAATTGCAAATTATAGCCAGGAAAAGATATTTGAATTGCTTAATAATTTTGGAATTATACGGAACAGATTGAAGATTGAAGCTACGATTAAAAATGCGCAGGCTTTTTTAAGGATACAGGAGAAAATTGGCAGTTTTGATCGTTACATCTGGGATTTTGTTGACGGGCGCACGCTTCAAAACCGATTTGATACACTTAAAGAGATACCTGCAGAGACAGAAATTTCAAGGATTATTTCAAAGGATATGAAAAAGCGGGGATTTTCATTTGTGGGGCCAACGATTGTTTACTCTCACATGCAAGCGACTGGAATGGTGAATGATCACTTAGTCGGTTGTCATCGTTATCTGGAACTTGGAGGAACTGTTTAGCTGTTTCTTGCAAATTCAAAGAAGTTCACCCTCATCGAAATTGCGCCTATCAGAAACGTTACCTTCTGCATCAGTAATAAATATGTGACGAACCTGAAAGGTATCGCGAATGATAAATTCGTAACTAGCGTCATTTTCAGCCTTCTCGATAAAAATAGAACTCATAATCTGTCCGAATTTTGTGAGTTTCTCACGTACTTCGGCATTCAGCATTTCGATTTTAAAATTAGTCTCAGTTTTCAACCATTTGCCTGATTTTTCGAACCATGCAATCTGTTCAATTCCATTCACACGAAAAATAACCTCAAAATGGCCATCTTTTTCCTTTGACCATTCAATATTGGTAGCACCGGGAAAAAGCTGGTTAAAAGATTTCAAAAGTAGTTGTCCTGGCGTATTTGGATTAAACCGAAATAAATATTTTAGGATAAAATCTTTCATTGAATGGTTTTCTCTTTGAGACGGAATTTTTCGTATAAGTCACATTCAAGAGAAAAACTAACCTTCACTATATTGCTCTTTATATAGGAATGCAACGCGGTCGCGTGCACGTTTAAGTCTCATTTTAGTAGCACTTTCGCTGATTTTTAGTGCTGTTTGGATATATGCAATTGGTACATTGTCAATATAGTGCATTGTCAGTAATGCTTTTTCTTCCGGATGGATAAGTTCAAGAATCTTCATTAAGCGTTCACTGTTGATCTCTTTTTCATTCAGTTCGTCGATTACATCAGGAAGTTCATGCTGGCTATTCCATTCGGGATAATTCATTTTCTTTTTGGTGCGCAGATACTCTATACAATTATTATAGGTGATTGCATAAAGCCACGTCGAAAAGTTCGCTTCACCACGAAAGTCGGCTAATCGCTCGAATACTTTGCAAAATATATCCTGCACAAATTCCTGGGCAAGCGTTTTATCCTTAAGTAAAGAGTAACACTTGTCGAAAACCTTTTCTGAATAACGATTATAAAGGACTTCGAACAGGTTGGTATTGTGCTCATGCTTAATGAGTCTGATGATTTCTTTGTCTGAAGATTCCTTTACGGAATTTTTTATTGCCATCTTTTAAGTACGGTAAAACATTCAAAATTAAGATTGTATAATAATTCAAAGCTCAAAATTAAAAAAAAAATTGAAATTATTGTGACCTCTCCACTGGTTTGCGTCTAAACTGTGTATTTTAAGAATAGAAAAATATTTATTACTTTTAAATTTATCTTCAAAATTATGAAAAAGGGATTATTAAAATTAGTTGCTTTTAGTTTTCTAGTTGTTTCGTTGGCAAGTTGTGCCAAAGCTCCACAGGCTGAAATTGATGCTGCAAACGTTTCTATTGAAGCTGCAAAAACTGCAGGTGCTGATCGTTATGCACCTGAATCTTTTAATGCTGCTTCTGAAGCATTGAAAACATCTCTTACCGCTGTTGAAGAACAGAATTCAAAATTTGCTTTATTCCGTAACTATGATGCATCAAAAACTACACTTGCATCTGTAGCTACTCTTTCAACAAAAGCTGTTGAAGAAACTACTGCAAAGAAAGCCGCTTTAAAAGCTGAAGTTACTCAGTCTATCACTGATCTTACTGCTCTTATTGTTGCTGACAAAGAATTGTTAGCTAAAGCGCCTAAAGGTAAAGAAGGCAAAGCTGCTCTAGAAGCAATCGGTCAAGAAATCGCTGTTGTTGAAACTGTTAACACTGAAGTTACTGCAGGTGTTGCTAACAACGAAGATATCTTAACTCTTTCTGACAAAATCAAACCAGCAGTTGAAAAAGCAAAAGCTATCAACACTGAATTGACAGACGTTATCGCAAAAAAAGGTAAGAAATAATCTTAAGCAATCTTACATCACATTAACCCTCGGAAGTTATTCCGGGGGTTTTTTTGAAATTAATTTCTGGATTTCCTGTATGGATGTTCCATAAAGAGTCAGATTTTTCAGTTCCTTTGCTGTAAGATTGGGATTTTAATTTTGGTACTTTATTTTTTGAGAATGAAACTTGGTTGGAAAAAGAAGTTATTTGTTGTTACCGGAATTTTATTGTCGACTGTGTTAATTATATATGTGGTACTCATTTTAACAATGGACAAACCACCGATTGCAGAATTCGATTCGTGTCAAATGATTCTGGGCAAAGCAAAAAGAGTCAACGCAGATGTGTATTCCCCTGAATATTATAAAATTGCAGAAAAAAAGTACCAGGCAGCACTAATTGAATGGAAGATACAAAATGAAAAAGTGTTTTTTGCAAGAGATTTTTCGAAGGCAAAGGAACTTATCCTTACTGCTATCCTAAAAGCGCAGGAAGCAAATTCTTCTTCCGGAGCAAACAAGAATACATTAAAGATGAAATATCTCAATGAGGTCGAATTGCTCAAACGTAAACTGGACAATTACCACGATGTATTTATTCATCTTCCACTCAAAGTAAGTGTCAGAAAAAATTATGAATTTGGAAAACTCTCATTGGAACAAGGACTTAATGCTTTCGGTAAAGGTGATATCATGCTTGCTACCAAAAGACTTAACGAAGGTAAGATGAGGATAGGTGTTGCTGATAAAGATGTTAATGCCCTTTTGAAGGAGTATTTTATTGATTTTTCGAAGTGGCAAAACCAGTTTGCAGCAACAATACGTCAGTCGGCACAAAACAACAGCTATGCTTTTATAATAGACAAAATAAAACATAAAGGTTACTTATATTTCAACGGGAAATTAAGTAAAGAGTATGATGTCGAGTTTGGACGAAATTGGATTGGAGATAAACATTACAGTGGTGACAAAGCGACCCCTGAAGGGATGTACCGGATTATTAAGAAGAAGGGAGACTCGGGTTATCACAAAGCATTGTTAATCAATTATCCGAACGAAGCAGATTATGCTACTTTTAACAACCGGAAAAGACAAGGTCTGATTTCGAAAAACAGCCATATTGGTGGATTAATCGAGATACATGGCAATGGAGGTAAAGGAGACGATTGGACTGCCGGATGTGTTGCCTTGACAGATAGGGATATAGATGAGCTTTATAGCCGGGTGTCTGTCGGAACTCCGATTACAATTGTTGGGTCAATGATGTCACTTTCAGAATTACTAAACTAAATATCAATAAAATGGAAATCGAAGAAAAAAAGGAACGGTTATTCATGAACGTCATAATATGGACTATTCCGATATTGCTATTTTGTGTTTTTGTATTGATGATACTTTTTACTCCGGCATTTCAGGATAGTGCTTTTAAAGTTAAATCATGGTTTACAGGATTTCAGGTATCCGAAGAAACTTCTAATGAAGGCATCGAGAAACTGGAAGTTCGGTCTCAAAGAAATATCAATTCGATCGAAGCGAAACTCGACAACCTTAAACCTGTGAAACCTTATATCGTAGTTAATACGACCGAAAATCGATATTCATTACGGAATGCCGGTGGAGATACCGTTAGAACAGGAGGTTGTTCCACGGGCAAAAACGAAGTGTTGATTGCAGGGAAAAAGCGAATTATATTTAAAACACCGAAGGGAATGTTTACAGTTTTAAATAAACAGGAGAATCGCCCATGGATTAAGCCTGACTGGGCGTTTATTGAAGATGGATTACCCATACCTTCTGCCAGATCGGCTTCACGTATTGACTACAATACGCTGGGTGACTATGCACTATCTATTGGGGATGGCTATATGCTTCATGGCACGCTTTATCAGCGTTTTCTTGGACTTCCTGTAACGCATGGTTGTGTTCGTCTAGGTGACAAAGACCTGGATGTTATTTATCACACATTGAGTAAAGGATCGAAAGTATTTATTTATTAAAGACTTAAAAATGAAAAATAAATTAACCTTCTGGATCATTACCAGTGTTTTAAGTGTCTTCGTTATTTATGCACTCGTCAGTACTGTTTTAATGCCTGTATTAACGAAAAACCCACTTCCAAAGGCGATTATACAGACTGCTTCAGACGAAAAGACAAAGAATAGCAAGAAAGATAACAATGATTCGAAAGATGAAGTAATTTCGGAGCCGGTTGTTTCAGGCAACAGCAAGGATGCAAAAGTTAAGCTTTTTGAATTAAGGAAAAGAGAAGTTTTACTTCATTCCCGCTTGGAACTTGCAAACGAAGACTCGATGTACCTGGTACTTGATCTTATCAATAATACAGCTGTTCTTGAAATGAAGGGCGTTTCTTTGCATGAAAGTAAAATTTTGGAATCATCTGTCAGCAATTCAATAAAAATGTATCACACAGAAGCTTTATTGAACTGGATGGCTGAGCCGTTTATGTTAAAACATGCGGATGCAACGATCCCAAAAATTGAGTATGTCGAAAAGATAGCCCCTAAAGATACGATAGAGGCAAACAAGGTAGCCGTTGAGCCGGCACCTGCTAAACTTGGTGATGTATACGTTGTGATGGATTTTGACCGAAATTTAAGGTTGGTAATTTCGCAGAGCGAAAAACCCGATGATGAAGGTAAAAAGGTCATCTCTGCAATGCGCCGCAAATATCAGCAAATGGAAGTCAGAAGATCGTTGCAATCCCTTATTAAATTTAACAGGGAGCCTGCAATGCCTCAGATTAGTATTGTTATACCAAAGTCGGATGCTATAATTTTTTACAAAGCTCTTCCGGTAAGGCCCAAGATGATAATAAGAATGTAAGGTTCATAATATTAAAAGGTTAAAGGTTGAGGTATTTTTTACTTCATCCTTTAACCTTTTTTCTTTACCCTTTAACTTTTTATTCCACGGTAACAGATTTGGCCAGGTTTCGGGGCTGATCCACATCGCATCCCCGCATTACTGCAATATAATAGGAGAATAGTTGCAATGGTATGATTGCCAGTAACGGAGTAACAGCCGGATGCGATTTAGGAATTTCGAACAAATCATTCACCATCCCTTTCAGTCCGTCATCACCTTCAGTCACGACTGCAATGATATTTCCTTTCCGGGCTTTTACTTCCTGGATATTGCTCACGATTTTTTCGTAATAATGGTCTTTTGCAGCCACTACCACTACAGGTAGGTTATCGTCAACCAACGCGATTGGCCCATGCTTCATCTCACCTGCAGCATATCCTTCAGCGTGCATATAGGAGATCTCCTTTAATTTTAAAGCACCTTCCAGTGCAACCGGGAAAAGGCACCCACGACCAAGATACAGCGCGTTAGAAGCATCTTTATACTTTGCTGCAACTGATTTGATGTGAGGATGTTTTACCAGGATGGATTTCACTTTCTCGGGTATTTCGCTCAATTCCTGAATTAAATTCAGGTAGACTTCCGAAGATATTTTATCCCTTTCTTTCGCCAATTTGAGTGCCAGCAAGGTCATCACGGTTACCTGGGCAGTAAATGCTTTCGTTGAAGCTACTCCGATTTCAACTCCCGCATGCGTGTAAACACCTCCGTCGGTCTCACGGGCAATGCTTGACCCGACTACATTACAGATTCCCAGAATGGTGGCTCCATTCTCTTTGGCCATACGAAGTGCAGCTAAAGTGTCGGCAGTTTCTCCGCTTTGACTGATTGCAATTACAACGTCTTCAGCGGATAGGATCGGATTCCGGTATCTGAATTCAGACGCGTATTCAACTTCAACCGGAATACGTGCATATTCTTCGATCAGGTATTCACCCACGAGTGCAGCATGCCAGGAAGTTCCGCAACCGATAATAATAATGCGGCGGGCTTTTACTAATTTAGGAAATACATCCATTAATCCTCCTAAGACTATTTCTGCGCGATCGGGTGAAATTCGGCCACGGAAAGTATCTTCGATAGTTTTTGGTTGCTCAAAAATCTCTTTTAGCATAAAGTGTTCGAATTCACCTTTTTCCAGATCGCCAATTGCCATATCTACTTTTGTAATTTTAAATGCGACCGGCGTATTTTCAACTGTTTTAAGTGTCAGGCTATCTTTGGTAATGATCGCAACATCGTTATCATTTAAATAGATTACGCTGTTGGTATAACTAACAATAGGCGTGGCATCTGAAGCAATGAAATACTCTCCGTTCCCGATTCCGATTACCAAAGGACTCCCTTTGCGGGCAACAATGATCTGATCCTTTTCGTTTTTACAGATCACTGCAATTCCATAAGCCCCAACAACTTTAGAAAGTGCAAGACGTACAGCAATTTCAGCATTTACTTCTTCACCTTTTTGATAAAAATATTCAATCAGGTTGACAAGAACCTCAGTATCAGTGTCTGACTGAAATGTAATTCCATTTTTCTTAAGATCCGCCTTTAATTCTGCGTAGTTTTCGATGATACCATTATGAACCAGTACAAAATTTCCATTCATTGATGTATGTGGATGTGCATTCCGATCGTTAGGCTCACCATGCGTGGCCCAGCGCGTGTGTCCGATTCCGATGCAACCTGAAATATCCTTTTCTGCAATATGTCGTTCAAGATCAGCAACTCTACCTTTACACTTATGCACTGTAAGTGATCCATTATAAATCGCAATACCAGCTGAATCATAGCCTCTGTATTCGAGTCGCTGAAGGCCTTGAATTAATATGGGATAGGCATTTTTATCCCCGATATATCCTACAATTCCACACATATTATTTAATTTTTGATAGTTTCCAATATTAAAAGTTTTTCCATTTTCGAAATGACTTCTTTCCCAAGTGCCTCTTTTTTAGCCATATGATCCCTGATTGAACTAACCTCGGCATGCGTCTCGAATTCTCCCCTGACATTATCGAAATCGAGTTGCTGAACAGTTCTGTCACCATCAACTCCGAAACCAGTCTGTTTGATCAGTGAAAACTCTTTTCTTGCGTCATCGTAAAGAAGATGATCTATATCGAGAACGGCTTTCATCCATTTCTGGGTGATAGCGATCACATCATTGGGCGTAAAATCCTTTACAGAAGTTCCGTAAAATTCCTGGATTACATCAGCAGCCCATGACCATTCATAAGTGTAGTAGTTTTCGTGGATCGATCTGATGGAAGCATTGATTTCCTCAAGGGAATGGATTCCTCCGTTTTCGATTGCATCAAGTAAATGATTGATGGCTTCAGATGGACATATCATCCCGGTTAAATCGAGCCAGCGGCAACCGCTACCGAGCGGCGTGTCTTTACGCAAGGCATCGTGGACATCTTCAATTGTATTAATAGGCTTCCGTTGTAACCTTGTTATCATTGAATTGCCTAGGAATTTCCAGATAGCTTTTTCATAAAGTGAAATTCCTCTTATCAGACCGCTATTTTTAATGATCATGCCGTGATAGGAGTAAAAAGGAGCCGTTTCACCTGAGGCATTCAACAACTCAAGTAATATGGCTCTACCTTTGATCATTTTCTGAATTGTATATGGGCTCAGTAAATTGAAATTGATTAAATCCAATAAATTAGGATCTTTTCGACGGTCACGTTTGGGCCATTTCTGCGAGTCGCGGATTGTACCTATACTTTGCAGATTAATACCAGGAACAAGTCGACTTTCGTCTTTCTCTTCGATCAGGTATGAGAACGGAAAATCGGTTGTATCCGAATGACGGTAATGACGTCCCATTACAAGTGAAAATGCGCCAATTCTGGATGGCCATAAAATATATGAATCACTGGTCGTTTTTGCACCCCGTTCGACAACACCCTGATGAATAGGTCCCAACTTATAGAGATGATTACTCTGGTTCGATCCGCTCCCTGCATTCATAAATGAGAAAAGCCCTGAAATTAAGAGTGTTGATTTATGATGTGATACAGTATAAGGTCCTGCAAAGATTGAGCAGGCTTCTCCATGCAAACCCTGGCAGTTCGCAAAGAACACCGATTCGACTGCAGAATAATGTTTGTCAAGGATGCACCCCTGACCAACAAAACAGTTTGAAATGAGTGTGGAATCTGTGATTTGTGTACCTGAGCAAACAATGAAATTTTCGAGAATTACCCCTTGACCTAACACCACAGGATCTGCAGCTGAACTGTTGACTGTGCCGTTTACAAGTTTTGAAACCCCTTCGAGGGAAGCATACGGACCTATTTTGACATTACGCATAATACCACAATTGATGATATGTGCTCCTGTACCTACCTCTCCGGCAGTGTCAGAAATATAATTGACATAATTTCCAACGAGTTTTTCAATCACCTCAATAGCTTTCGTTCGGTGACGATACATTGCGAGTATATAAGCCACATGACTCGACAAATGATCGTAAATGGGGATTTCACGTCCACCAAGCTCATTGATTACTTTAATGCGAATTCCGTTTCCAAATGAACTTTTGTTTTCAACAGCAAGTTGATTAAGATTGTGAATTACAACTCTTTCACCAATTTTGTAGTTGGCAATGTAACTTTTAACACTGCTAATTAGTGCGTTGTTTTCGATGGTGCAATTGTGGATTTGCGCATTTATGATTCCGGTTTTCATTCGCACACCACCAAAAAGAGTTATCTCTTCATCGAAACGACCAAGCCGGTTAAATCCAGAAAATTTGGTGTTTCTAATATTGTCGGGTAAGAAGTCTCCGACAACTTCAATCAGATTCCAGTCTTCACAGTAACAACCCTGCATTATTAACTGTCCAATCTCTTCGTTTGTTAGTTTTCGGTATTTTTGCTGTCCCATAGCGATAATATTTTTTTAATATCTACGTAAAGGAAGCTTAAAAGGATTCAATTAACGAAATTAAATGAAGATATCAACCTAACATTATATTTCAATACATATAATGTATTCATAAATATCAGATATATAATTAAATATAACCTTACAAAGTTGAGTGCAAATTTCACAATGCCCTTACTCTAGATATCCTGCAGAAATGAAAAAAGATTGTTTGAACGGCTTAATTCAAGTTTTTTTCTTAATCTTATTCTTCCTATCTCCGCACTTTCCGGCGTGATATTGATTAATCCGGCAATATCTTTTGTTGATAAACCAAGGTGGATATAGGCACACAGTCTTTGATCTTTTTGGGTTAATCCCGGGTATTTATCTTTCAGACGTGTAAAAAATCCCTGATGAACTTTTTCGAAATGAAATTTAAAATCTTCCCAGTTAAATACCTGTCTGCGTTGATGTTCATCTATTTTTAGTAACATATCTGTTACTTTTTTCTGGGTAGGGATTGGAAGTGTGTTCCGAATTACAGACAAATTCTTTCGGAGATAGAGCACCATTTCATTTTTTTGAGCGATTTCGATTAGCGATGAAACCAACTCCCGGTCTTTACCCGCAATTTCGTCCCTGTATTTTTGTTTGGATTTCATTTCCCAAACCTGGTTATCAGACATCTCCCTGATTTGGCCCAATGCAGATTTTAATCGTGTAATATCACGAATTGAACCACGCTGGCCAAGATAACTACCCATTCTGTCAAAAACAGCTTTACTATTCATTTCACACCAACGCAATTGTTTAGTTCGTGTAAGAAGCCGGAATTCGATTGACTGGCCTATCTGCATAAAGCTGATTGAGTCATGTAAATATTGCCGGAACTGATTTTCGTCTTCAGGATAGATGATCTTATAAAATAGCTTAGGATCATTAAAAAATTCATTGACTGTGTAACCTGTTAAATCATTGCATGATGGTGAAATCCATCTGAGATCACCTTTGGGATTGATCCATAACTCCCAATCCTGGGCATAATCAGAGATAAGTTGGTATTTTTCTTTTTCTTCCCTGATTGTTTTGTTTTCTGTTTCCAGAAAAAAATACTTTTCCCGAAGTTCTGAAAGCTGCCTCTCAAGCTCAATAATCCTTTCTTCGGTTGAAGGGGTGATATTGTTGTTCATATATGTGATATTTTCAGAACGTTTCCTAACATCAAATATATAAATTTCTCTTCAATAAAAAGTTAGAAGAGAATGTTCCATATCTAATACTGTGTTTTAAAGTGCAAAAAAAGGGAGCGCAAATGCACTCCCTTTTGAATTTTCGGTATTTGTATTAGACATTTTCAGGTACAATATACGGTGCCCGGTAATTTCGACTTAACATTCTGTCTGCTTCGGTGTCATTTACAAATGACTCAGATTCAGGATTAAAAGTCAATACCCTACCTGTCCGGTAGGCAATATTTCCAAGATGAGCAAGCGCCGAGGACAGATGAGCGCTTTCAACAGGAGCATTGAGCATTGAAGAATCATGTGCTCTTACCGCGTCGATAAAGTTTTTAAAGTGGTCGCCACCCTCTTTTCGCGTCTTTCCCGGTGTTTTTTCATCCCCAAGGTAGGTTTCGTAAGTATCATAACCTTTAATCACCATATATCCTTTATCGCCATAGAAAATATTTCCGACAGATGATCCATCCTCGGCATTGGTATACCAGGGGCGCACCTCAAACTGGATGATCTTTTTCTCTTCAGGGTAATGGTAAACTGATGATAAAAGTTCAGGAGTCTCTTTGCAATCGTCCCAAAGGAACTTTCCACCCATAGCGGTGATTTTCGTAGGCAATCCCACATTTAAACCCCACATACAAAGGTCTGTTTCATGTATGCCCTGATTACCAACATCTCCATTGCCATAATCCCAGTGCCAGTGCCAATTGTAATGAACGATATTTTTGGTGAATGGACGTTTAGGGGCCGGACCTGTCCAAAGATCATAATCTAATCCAGCCGGAACTGCCTCAAAAGGCTTATTGCCGATATCAGGCCTTTTTCTAAAGACAAGTCCGCGTGCCATGTAAACTTTTCCGATATAACCATCACGCAAAAGCTGAATTGCTTCGCGAATCGCTACCGAACTACGTAACTGCACACCATGCTGAACAATCCGGTCGTATTTATGGGCCGCTTCAACCATTTTACGTCCTTCCCAAATGTTATGAGATCCTGGTTTTTCGACATATACGTCTTTGCCTGCCTGACATGCCCAAATTGTTGCCAAGGTATGCCAATGGTTTGGTGTCGCTACTGTTACGACATGTATGTCTTTATTGTCGAATGCTTTGCGCATATCCTGCACAATATTTACCTTCTGACCGTATTTTTTTTCAAACTCCTTTGCGCGCTCCCCGGCAACATTAAGGTCGGGATCAACAAACGTGGTGATTTGAACATTTTTTTGTGCCATTAATCCTTCAATGTGGTTCTTTCCACGGCCATTTAGTCCAAGCACTGCTGCATTAATCCGATCGTTTGCGCCAAAAGCATGCGCTGGAATAATACTTGGAATTGTAATTAAAGCAGATGCAACAGCTGACTTTTTAATAAAACTTCTGCGCGATTCCTGATTTTTTTCTTCCATAATAAGATTGTTAAGAATTATTGAAAACTGATTTTAAATTTGGTTATTACTGGTTTCTTATTATTTAGGCTAATAAGGTGCAAAGTAGATAATATTCCGAAATTATTATCAGACCTTGATCAATAAAATTTATTGATTAGATTTGTGACTAAATGTATTTTAAAAAATAATTTCATACCTATGAAAGTATTAACTTTTGTTTTGCTTGCGGTTTTCGCATTTGTTTCATGTAATCAGAAAAATTCAAAACCGGCAATTAAAACTGCCACATTTCATAAATTGGTTGATGGAAAACAGGTTGACCTTTTTACGCTTAAAAATAAAAACGGTTTGGAAATGACTATTACCAACTATGGCGGACGTATTGTTTCGTTGATGGTCCCTGACAAAAGCGGAAAAATGGAGGATGTAGTTTTGGGTTATGACAGCATTGATGGTTATCTCAACGCTGCGGAGCAGTATTTTGGGGCCTCAATCGGACGATATGGTAATCGCATTGCAAGAGGAACATTTACACTAGATAGTGTCAAGTACAATCTTGCGGTTAATAATACGCCCAATAGTCTGCACGGTGGCGTCAAAGGGTTCTCGGCCAAGGTTTGGACTGCTCTTCAAAAGGGACAAAATGAGTTGGAACTTACTCTGGTATCGCCTGATATGGAAGAAGGTTTCCCCGGAGAATTAAAGGTTAAAGTGAATTATAAGCTTACGGATGCCAATGAAGTTGCGATTACTTATCATGCTGAAACTAACAAGCCAACCGTTCTCAACCTTACAAATCACTCCTATTTTAACCTTCACGGAGCTGGTAATGGCGATATTCTCGATCATGAAGTATTTCTCAATGCCGACAAATATACACCTATTGATTCTGCACTTATTCCAACCGGAAAAATAGAAACTGTAATTGGGACTCCTTTTGATTTCACAACTCCTGCAACAGTTGGAGCGCGGATCAATGAGAAAAATGAGCAGCTGACATTTGGTTTAGGATACGATCATAATTTTGTATTGAATAAAACCGATGCAAAAGTAGTTTCACTTGCTGCATCAGTTTACGATCCTCAAAGCGGACGCTTTATGGAAGTATTCACAAACGAACCCGGCATACAATTCTATTGCGGTAATTTTCTGAAAGGGAAAGAGATTGGAAAACAGAATAAACCCTATAATTTCAGATCAGCGCTGTGTCTTGAGACTCAGCATTTTCCAAATTCACCCAATCAACCTGATTTTCCATCGGTTGTTTTACGACCGGGCGAAGTTTATAATTCAGTGTGCACCTATAAGTTCTCTGTGAAGTAGTGGCTTGCCGGGAATATTTCATTCCCCTTATCGTTTCATATATTTATTAAAGCTGTAACAATTTGCATTTTAGATTATTGTGGCTTTATTTTTATGCTCATCTGATACTGATATGTTTTTGACTAAAGCACATAGACCATTCGTAATAGTAGGTCAATTTATTAAAGAAAGGAGCCTTCCTTTTTTTCGTGAGAACAGCAAAATGCTGGTTCAGGCTATTTTCACGATCTTTTTTATAGGAGTCGGCATTTGGTTTATCAATCACGAACATACGCAACTTGCAGATGTAAAACGTGTACTGCTTGATGCAGACTGGAAATTTGTAGTTGCAGGAATAGTATTGACTGTGGTGTATATTCTGTTGCAAGGATTGATGTATGTAGCATCTTTTGCTTCTATCCGACATCGCATCTCCCTAATAAGCTCTGTAGTTTTATTTCTGAAACGAAATCTGATCAGTATCTTCCTGCCAGCAGGTGGTATTTCATCACTTGCATTTTTTACGGGCGAGATCGAAAAGAAGGGTATTACAAAATCGCAAATTCACTTTGCTTCTGCAGTTTATGGTTTTGTGGGAATATTATCGGTGATTGTTGTAGCAATTCCAATCTTTATTTATTCTTTAATCGTTGGAGGAATTGGATCAGGCGAGTGGGTTGCTTTTTTTTCAATGGTGGCGTTAATAGCTTTAATATATTTGATTTACAAATCGTTTGTAAAAAAGGGAGTTTTTTACAGGTGGCTTGTCAAAACTTTCTCATTCTTCGAGGTCATTTCAATCGATATTCAAAATAACAGGATCAGTAAAAAACATTTCTTTATAACACTGTTTTATTCTGTTCTAATTGAGTTTGCAGGCATTGCACATCTCTATGTCGCGATGACCGCACTAGGGTATACTCCGTCGCTTTTTGCAGCATTTCTTGGATATATAGTTTCAGTTATCTTCCTGATTGTATCTCCATTTTTACGGGGCCTCGGTGCAATTGAAGTATCAATGACTTTAATTCTTGTCCGTTTGGGCTACTCAGATATCCAGGCGTTAGCAATAACCCTATTATACAGGTTTTTCGAATTCTGGCTACCATTGATTGCTGGAATATTTAGTTTTTTATTGAAAATCAATAAGTTGTTGATGAGGATCATTCCGGCATTATTGCTTTTGTCGATGGGAATTATAAATATCATTTCGGTACTTACGCCTGCAATTGCGGAACGTGTTCACTGGCTGAAGGATTTCCTTCCTATGGATGCAATAATCGTATCTAATTATTTTGTTCTTGTTCTGGGATTATTCTTACTGGTTACCGCATCTTTTATGCTTAAAGGATTAAAAATGGCTTGGTGGTTCGCTTTTTTCCTTTCATTTGTTTCGATGATCGGAAATCTGACCAAAGCTGTTGATTATGAGGAAGCAATCGCTGCTATTCTTGTAATGATTGTTTTGATTTTCACAAAGAAGGATTACTATGTAAAAAATAATCCGCGTTTGCGTTCTGTTGGAATTCAAACGGCGATTTTGAGTATGCTGGCAGTATTGGTTTATTGTGTAATTGGATTCTACTATCTTGATAAAAAGCATTTCAATATTGATTTCAGCTTCATTCAATCAATACATTACGGAGTAGAAAATTATTTTCTGGTTGGAAGCAGCAATTTGATACCAGTTGACAATTTTGCACGCAAGTTTATTTTATCAATCCAGATAAGCGGGTTTTTAACTTTCGTTTTTTTAATCTATACCCTTATCCGGCCTTATTTTCTGAAGATTTTTCCTTCAGAAATAGAGCTTGAACGTCCCCGGAAACTTGTCAGTCTGTACGGCAGATCGGGTCTCGATTATTTTAAAACTTATCAGGACAAGATGATTTTTGAGCCGGAAGGATTGAATGCGTTTATTTCGTACCGACCTGCCGGAAACTTTGCAGTTGTTCTTGAAAATCCGGTAGCTGAAGATGTTGAACAGATGGAACAAAGTATCGTTCAGTTTGACAAGCTTTGCTTTGATATAGGTTTAAAGAGTATATATTATCGCGTTTCTGAATGCGATATTGAAAGTTATAAACGCCTGAAAAAGAAGATGATGTTTTTAGGTCAGGAGGGATTGGTCGATCTGAAAACATTTTCGCTTGAAGGTGGTTCTAAAAAATCGATCCGGAATGCATTGTCAAAGGTGAAAGACCGTGGCTTTAAAACAAGTATTCATACTGCGCCGATTAAAGACGGTTTGCTTCAGAAAATAAAAGCAGTATCCGACGAATGGCTCGAGGAAACCGGTAGAAGTGAGATTATTTTCTCGCAGGGGATGTTTGTTTGGGAGGATTTGAAGCAGCAAACTCTTATTACTGTTGAAAATGCGGAAGAAAAGGTCGTTGCTTTTTTAAATATAATTCCCGATTATGCTCCTGGAGAAGGAACTTACGATCTTATTCGCAAAACCACCGATGCGCCGAATGGTGTCATGGATTTCCTCATTGTGGAATTATTCCTTTATTTGAAATCTGAAGGTTATTCATATGCAAATATGGGTTTTGCACCTATGTCTGGCATAGACGATCCCCATACTTTCAAAGAGAAATCAATGAAGTTTGCTTACGAAAAAATCAGGGGCTTTTCGCAGTATAAAGGATTACGTGAATACAAGGAGAAGTTTGTAACTGTCTGGATTAATAAATACCTGATCTATGAGCACGATTTCGATCTTTTACAAATCCCGGGAGCGTTGATGAAGGTAATCAAACCGTAAAAAATTCATAGAGACACTATTAATCGCGTGTCTACGAACCAAATAACAAGATCATTACACCAGCCAGGATTCCAACAAGGAGCCACCCTTTTTGCCGTATATTCTTTTCGTGAAACAGAATACCTCCCAAGGTAAATGAAATGATCACCCCACTACGTCGAAGCGCAGATATGACCGAGATAAGTGATCCATCGAAAGAGATCGCATAAAAGTAAAGGAAGTCTGCAATCACAAGAAATAGTCCGATCATCGGAATTGACCAACGCCATTCAAATTTGGTATTCTCTTTTCTTTTAGGATACCACAGGAAAAGTATAACCGGCAAAAGGAGTCCCACCTGGTAAATAGAGGACCAGGCCTGAACTGCCATCCGGTCGAAATTGCGGATCAGAAATTTATCGTAAAGACCACTGACAGATCCCAGTAAAGTACCTGCAATTATAAATGCGATCCATTTGTTGGTGGTGAAGTGAATCCCTTCTGATTTGCCTGCCAATGAGAAAAAGTAAAAAAAGAGGAGTGTAACGGCCGTTCCAATCCATTGAATCATTGTAAGATGCTCCGAAAATATCAGGATAGCGCCAAACAACGTCCAAATTGGACCTGTAGCCCTAATAGGAGAGACAATCGTTAGCGGGAGGTGCTTTACTGCAAAAAATGTGAAAATCCACGAACTGGTAACGATCACTGACTTTAGAAAGAAAAAACCGTGTTGTGCAAGTGGAGCATTGGGAATAAACATAACACTGTTAATGAATACCTCCGGATAGATGGTTGACAGTAAAACAAGGGGAAGGAATATGATTGCTGAGGTAAGTGTTGAGAAAAAGAGCACGGGAAGAACGGCATTGCTGTTGAGCGAAAGCTTTTTAAAAACATCGTAAGTTCCAAGAAATACAGCCGAAGCAACGGCAAACAGTGCCCACATACCTTTTGAATTGAACCGGCAAAGTTAGGAATGAAGGTGAGAGAGCCAGGTTTTAACGGCTATATTCCGGCAAAATTAATGTTATCTTGTTAATTGGCAGAAGATAAAAGCCAAAGGTCTTCAGACTATTTCCTCCTGAATATATCCGAAAGTGATTTAGCCTTTTTCGAAAGATGATTCAACCCCTCTTCTATCAGGCTTTTATCAAAATCGTCGGTAAACATCATTTCCGGATTTTCCTCGTTCTCATTCGGGTAAATCAGTATGAAATCAAAGTTCTCAAAATTTTTGGCCATCAGTCGCGGAATACCTTCCTGATTGAGTTTATACGACACGCCGCCGTTCCGCGGAAGTGCAATAATAACCAAATCGGTTTGCTGGATAAATGCTGAAATTTCAAGAAATTCGTTCCAATCGGTAAACTCAACGTGTTTCGTGGATATTGAAATATTATTAGATTGCATAAATTCATTCACATGCCGGTAAGTTTGCGGTGTAGATAGAAAATCACATGAAACCTTTAGTGAATCTGCAAGCCGGAAAACACGGCTCAGCCAAAGATCAAATCCATATTCACGGTCGGCATAACGGGGACAAACCACAACTATCTTTTGGCGTTGACTAAGATGAGGTGAGATACTGCAAACCCAAACTGCCTGATTTGTATTCTCTACAATATATTTGATGATACTTCCAAAAAGGAGATCTGTAAACTGATGTTTCAAAGCAAATCCGATAATAATTTCAGTGGCAAATATTTCGGTTGCTACGCGTTTAATCCCGCTTGGAACATTTTGGCTAATCGTTGTAATGATTTCAACCTCCTGATCAACAGCAGCCGCATGAATAATCGCTTTTTCGAGAGTTCGTTTGGCTTCGATCAATTTTTGCTGAGCTGCATCATCGTCAGCAACAACAGATAAACTTACAATCGGAAACCGGTTTTTAGGATTTTTTATCGCCATTGCCAGATCAAGCAATCGCTCCATATTGTTGGGATTGTAGATCGGTATCAATATTTTTTGACCGCCGGTTGCCGGATGTGCAGGACCAATGATCTTTTCCATAATCAGGACTTTTTTTGCCGCATTTTCTGTTACAAATGAAGCAACAAGGCAGGTGACCAGGATCAAAACGATGGTTCCGTTCAGAATGTTTTCGTCTACAATGCCAAGCCGGAATCCAACCATTATCACAGCGATGGTTGCCGCAGCATGCGAACTGCTTAATCCGAATATAAGATTGCGATACGCCTTTGAATACCTGAATATTGTCGCAGTGAGCCAGGCGGCAATATACTTTCCGATGAGCGCAACAATTGTTAATGTTGCTGCAATAATCAGTGCAAACGGACCTTGCGCAAGCACTTTAAAATTAATCAGCATTCCAACACTTATCAGGAAGAATGGAATAAACAGTGAATTGCCGACAAACTCAAGCCTGTTCATCAACGATGAAGTGTGCGGAATCAGTCGGTTTAATGCGATTCCGGCAGCAAATGCTCCAATAATTGGCTCAAGTCCTGCTACTTCTGAAAGGAATGCAGCGAGGAATACCATTGCAAGGACAAATATGAAATGGGAGTTTTTTTCTCCTTCAAAATTTCGGAAAAACCAGCTCGCTAGTTTTGGTATCAGAATCAGAACTACTAAAAGAAAAAGAACAACAGATATTGAGAACTTTATCCAGAAATCAGCGGTAATCTCACCGCTTACCGAGCCTGAGATAATGGCAAGAATAATCAATACTGCCGTGTCGGTGAGCATGGTACCTCCCACGGTAATTCCGACCGCCTCATTCCTCGAAATACCCAGGCGGCTCACGATTGGGTAGGTGACCAACGTATGGGTGGCAAACATACTCGAAACTAAAAAGCTTGTTTCGAAGCTAAATTCAAGGAGAAAACGGCAGACCGGGTAGCCGATCGCCAATGGCACCATAAATGTGAAGAATCCAAAAACAAGGCTCTTGTGTTTATATTTGGCAAAACCTTTCAGATCTAGTTCCAGTCCTGCAAGGAACATAATATACAAAAGGCCAATCGTTGAAAAGAGGTCAATCGCTGAATTCTTCGCAATCAGGTTTAATCCGTGCGGGCCAATTATGACTCCAGCAAGGATCAATCCGATGATGCCGGGGATCTTAATGCTCCTGAAAAGCAATGGAGCCAAAAGAATTATAAACAAAATTACAGCAAAGACCAGCACCGAACTCTGAAATGGGGTCTGGAATATATGTTGCAAATTTTCAAATACTTTATTCATCTTTAAAACAAATATTTTAAAGTTTGGAAAAACCAAACAGATTCTTTCCAGACTATTTACCCGATTCTCAAAATTATTCTTTTAGCACCACAATTTTCGTATTGAATGTTTTTTTATTTTTAATTAATGAGGTTTCACCTTCATTTTGCCTGAGTTCTGCTTCTCAATCTCCGGTCTCTGCATCTCAATCTCAAGGCTCTGCATCCCGATCTCAGAGCTCTGCATCCCGATCTCAGAGCACTGCATCCCGATCTCAGAGCACTGCATCTCAATCTCAAGACTCTGCATCCCGATCTCAGAGCTCTGCATCCCAATCTCAAGGCTCTGCATCTCAATCTCAAGGTTCTGCATCCCGATCTCAGAGCACTGCATCTCAACCTCAAGGCTCTGCATCCCGATCTCAAGGCTCTGCATCTCAATCTCAACGATTTGTTTTTGGAAGTCGATAAGGAAATTGCTTGTTTTTGTTCAATTAAATTTGTCTGATTATTCTTTCATTTGGAAGGATTTAAACTCGTCCTTTATATTCTTCTGATTAGCTAATGCAAGCATCAGAATTGATCCAAAAAACTTATCAACCAAATTGTGTTCATTACTGCTTTCCGAATTCGATCGTGACATTTTTGTTTTTCATTATATTTGTGCAAAATCGTTAAAAATGGTCCCAGGTTATTCAGAAGAATCAATTCGTACGCTTGATTGGAAAGAACATATCCGCAAGCGGCCGGGAATGTACATTGGCAAGCTGGGCGATGGCTCTGCTGCTGATGATGGTATCTATGTATTATTAAAAGAGGTACTTGACAATTCTATCGACGAATTTATGATGGGTAACGGACGCAAAATTGACGTTACGGTATCGGATGAACTTGTGTCAGTACGCGACTATGGTCGTGGAATTCCGCTTGGTAAACTGATGGATGTGGCTTCGAGGATGAATACGGGTGCAAAATACGATTCGAAAGTATTTAAGAAATCGGTTGGATTGAATGGCGTCGGGATCAAGGCTGTAAATGCCCTTTCGATGAATTTTTCAATCAAGTCGGTGCGTGAAGGTCGATTAAAGAGAATTGATTTTTCGAAGGGTGAGTTGATAAAGGAACATGCAGAGATCGCTACCGAAGAAATCAACGGCACAGGTGTCACATTTACACCCGATATCGAGATTTTCAGGAACTTCCATTATATCGAGGAGTTTGTTGTGCCGCTACTTAAGAACTATACCTTTCTGAATGCCGGGCTGATTATCTATTTCAACGGAGAAAAGTACCTTTCAAAGAACGGTCTTTATGACCTTTTGGAAGAAAACCTCGATCAGGATCCCGTTTACCCGATTATTCATCTGAAAGGTGAAGATATTGAGTTTGCCCTTACCCACAGCAACCAGTACGGTGAAGATTATTACACTTTTGTCAATGGTCAGTTTACTCCACAGGGAGGTACTCACTTAGCTGCACTTCGCGAGGCGTTGGTTAAAACAATCCGCGATTATTACCACAAGGAATTTGATGCGTCAGATATTCGTGCCTCGATTGTTTCAGCTTTGAGTATCAAGGTGGAAGAACCGATATTCGAATCACAGACCAAAACAAAACTTGGATCGAAAGATATGGGTCCCGAAGGTCCTTCGGTACGAAACTTCATTATGAATTTCGTCCAGAAGGAATTGGGTAATTTTCTGCATAAAAATTCCTCGACCGCTGATATTCTGCTGAAAAGGATTCAGGAATCGGAACGTGAGCGGAAAGCCATTTCAGGGATTCAGAAACTGGCAAAACAAAGGGCCAAAAAAGTCAATCTTCATAATAAAAAATTACGTGATTGCCGGATTCATTACAACAGCAGTCATGAGTTTAAAGATAACAGTTCCATTTTCATTACGGAAGGTGATTCAGCGAGCGGATCAATTACTAAATCACGTGATGTTACGACTCAGGCGGTCTTTAGTTTGCGTGGTAAACCATTGAATAGTTACGGTTTGACCAAGAAGATTGTTTACGAGAATGAAGAGTTTAATCTGCTTCAGGCAGCGCTAAACATTGAGGAAGGGATTGACGAACTTCGTTATAATAAAGTGATTATATCAACCGATGCCGATGTGGACGGGATGCATATTCGCTTGCTTCTGATCACTTTCTTCCTGCAGTTCTTTCCGGAACTGATCAAGAAAGGGCATCTGTATATTTTGCAAACGCCTCTTTTCAGGGTGCGGAATAAGAAGAAAACGGTTTATTGTTATTCGGAACAGGAGCGCGACCAGGCTGCAAAAAATATTGGTGCAAGTCCTGAGATCACCCGTTTCAAAGGTTTGGGTGAGATTTCACCCGATGAGTTTAAAAACTTTATTGGCGAAGATATCCGGTTGGATTCTGTAATTCTGAATAAGAACGAATCGGTTGCCGAAATGCTTGAGTTTTACATGGGAAAAAATACGCCTGATCGTCAGGATTTTATCATCGGCAACCTCCATGTTGAAAAAGATGAAATTTAAGTTGCATTAGTCTGCAATCATTGAACATTCTGAGAAAATCGTTAAATCATATTAACACTCCATTTTAACTGTAAAAAATGTCGGACGAAGAAGATAACGAGCTAATACCGCTTTCTGAAGAAGAGGAGGCAAAAGAGGGAAAGAAAGAGTTGCATCATATCGTTTATTTGTCGTCGATGTACCAGAACTGGTTCCTCGATTATGCTTCGTATGTTATTTTGGAGAGAGCAGTTCCGTATGTCAACGACGGACTTAAACCCGTACAGCGCAGGATTCTGCATGCGATGCGCCAGATGGATGATGGGCGTTATAACAAAGTTGCCAATATCATCGGGCAAACCATGATGTATCACCCGCATGGTGATGCTTCCATTGGTGATGCTTTGGTCCAGCTAGGTCAGAAGGATTTGCTGATTGATGCACAGGGAAACTGGGGAAATATTCTCACCGGTGACGGAGCGGCAGCACCCCGTTATATTGAGGCGCGACTTTCGAAGTTTGCGCTGGAGGTTGTGTTCAATCCTAAAACAACCAAATGGCAGCTTTCGTACGACAGCAGGAACAGAGAGCCCGTTACTTTACCTGTGAAGTTCCCGCTTTTGCTGGCACAGGGGGTTGAAGGAATTGCAGTTGGACTTGCTTCGAAAATTCTCCCTCACAATTTTATTGAATTGATTGATGCCTGCATTGCATACCTTAATAACGAAGGTTTTGAGCTGTTCCCCGACTTCCTCACAGGTGGTTTTATCGATGTCTTGAAATACAATGATGGTTTACGTGGCGGTGCTGTTAAGATAAGGGCAAAAATAGAAAAACAGGATAGCAAAACACTTGTTATCACAGAAATACCATTTGGAAGAACCACTTCCACCCTGATTGAGTCGATCGTAAAAGCAAACGAAAAAGGGAAAATAAAGGTAAAAAGGATTGATGATAATACCTCAGCGAATGTTGAGATATTGATTCACCTGATGCCGGGTATCAGCTCGGATAAGACCATTGATGCACTTTATGCTTTCACCGATTGCGAAGTGTCGGTGTCTCCTAATGCCTGCATCGTCGAAGACGATAAACCGAAGTTTATCAATGTTACCGAAATTCTTAAAAAGTCGGTCGATAAAACGGTTGAACTGCTGAAGCTTGAGCTGGAGATCCGGATGGGTGAACTGGAAGAACAATGGCATTTTGCGTCGTTGGAACAGATATTTATCGATGAGCGCATCTACAAGGACAAAGCTTTTGAAGATTCAAATAATATGGATCAGGCTGTCGATCACATCGATAAACGACTTACACCCTGGAAGCCAAAGTTCAGACGCGAGATCACACGCGAAGATATCCTAAAACTGATGGAGATCAGGATGGGACGTATCCTGAAGTTCAATACAGAAAAGGCCGATGAATTGATTAAGGGAATTGAGGATAGTATGGCCGAAGTATTGGCCAATCTTCAGAACTTAATTCCTTACACCATTGCGTGGTACGAACATCTTAAAGCAAAATACTCGAAAGGTCGTGAGCGAAAGACCGAAATCAGAAGTTTCGAAAATATCGAAGCTGCAAAAGTCATCGTTGCCAACGAGAAATTGTACATCGATCGTGAAGAGGGATTTATCGGTACTGGTTTGAAGAAAGCCGAGTACCTGTGCGATTGTTCTGATATTGATGATGTAATTGTTTTTCGTCGCGATGGCGTTTATTTTGTGATGAAAGTGACAGATAAAGCATTCATCGGTAAGAATGTACTACACGTTGCCATCTTCGAGAAAAACGATAACCGCACGATTTATAACCTGGTTTATCGCGACGGTAAAGCAGGCGCAACTTATATGAAGCGTTTCAGCGTCACGGGTGTCACACGCGATAAGGAGTACAATATGACGATGGGAACCGACGGATCGCGGATACTCTATTTCAGCGCAAATCCGAACGGTGAGGCGGAGGTTTTGCGGATCACCTTCAAACCAAAGCCAAAGCTTAAAAAACTCGTTGACGAAATCGATATGGCTGCATTGGCGATCAAGGGAAGACTTTCGATGGGTAACCTGGTTACAAAGAACGAAGTACACAAAGTTACCCTGAAGGAAAAAGGACTTTCAACCCTTGGTGGGCGCAAAATCTGGTTCGACGAAGATGTTCTACGGCTAAATGCCGACGGTCGGGGCAAATACCTTGGCGAATTCACAGGAGATGAAAAAATATTGGTGCTTGATAAGGATGGCGGATATCAGGTTTACACCTATGATTTGGAGAACCACTTTGAAAAAAATCTCCTTTCGATCGAAAAATTCCGTCCCGCAAAAGTAGCTTCTGTCGTCTATTTTGATGCTGAGCAGAATTTCTACTATGTGAAACGGTTTCAGATCGAAGTAAATGGCGGTAAACCTTGCCGTTTTATCGGTGATCATCCTGACAGTAAGTTGATAAGTGTTACCTGGGTTACTTACCCAAGACTCGAAATTGAGTTTGGAGGCGAGAAAAACAACCGTGAGAACGAAATCATCGAGGTAGCTGAATTTATTGGTGTGAAGTCATATAAGGCAAAAGGGAAACGGTTATCAAGCTATGAAGTGAAGGATATTCACGAATTGGAACCCATCATTAAGGATGAGGACATCAAACCAGAGGAAGTCCTTCCCCCGATTGTAGAGGATGATGTTCCTTTCGAGATCAACCGTCCTACGGGTGAAAATGATCCAAGTCAGATGGAAATAAACTTTGACTAATGAGAATTTACCTGGTTGGATACATGGGTTGCGGTAAATCAACAATCGGACGAAAAGTTGCTGAAATATTGGGGCTTAGCTTCGTTGATCTTGATAAGTACATCGAGGAACGTTATTTCAAATCCGTTCCGGCCATTTTTGCAGAGGAAGGAGAGGAGCGGTTCCGTGAAAAAGAGCGGATCTCCCTGTTGGAGGTGTCTCAATTCGAAAATGTTGTTGTTGGTACCGGCGGAGGAGCTCCCTGCTTCTTCGATAATATGGATGTGATGAACAACAACGGTGTAACGGTTTATATTGCCCCTGATACAGAAGTTCTTGCCACACGACTACTCAAATCAAAAACGGAAAGACCCCTGATTGTTGGAAAATCGTTCGAAGAACTAATTTCGTTTATTAATACTGCGTTGCTCAAACGTGCGCCATTTTACGAAAAGGCGAAGATCATAATCCGAGGAGAGAATAACCTTGATCCACAACTGGTAATTGATAATATAAGTCGGTTAAAATAACTCCCGGGAATTGGTCCGAATGGTTAGATATTGATTTGAATGCTAACCAACAGGGATGATCAGAAACTTCGTCCGACCGGTTACCATGTTCCAGCCGACGGCCGGAAACTTTATTCAGGGTCTTCCGTAATTTAACCTGAAAGTCAGAAACATATCCCGTATAGTTTTCGTAGAGAATAAATCAAACGCTAAACATTTATCCACTTCAAAAAAATAAGCCTGGTTGATATAATCAGTATATGAATAATTATTCCGGTAAGTGTTTACTAATGAGACAGGAGGTAACCATGAATGATTATGAAAAAATAAGTTCGGAATGTAAAGCTGCCATTTCTCTTGATAAATACAATTCCGAGGCATATGAAAAATGGCGTGAAGCGATAAAGAACCTTCCAAAACCCGACCAGGCACTCAATGAGTATCAGTCTGTAATAAAAGAAAATCTTGATACAAGCAACGCATACAACGACTTTGGAAACTTGTTGTTTAGTTTTGAAAGATATGCTGAAGCGATCGAACAATACAAAAACGCGTTGGAAAAGGATGACAAATACGTATACGCCATTCACAACACAGGTCTTAGTCTTGAAAGGCTAAAAAAATATGAAGAGGCTACTAAATGGTTCAGGAAGTCCATTGAACTGGATGCAAACTACAAAGAAGCCTATAATAGTTTGGGTTATACCCTTTGCAAATTAAATCGGTATGAAGAATCGATTAGAAATTATAAGAAAGCACTTGAATTAGATCCGAAATACCTGATTGTTTATACAAACTGGCGTGAAGCAATTGTAAACCTCCCGGAACCTGACCAGGCGATCGCTGAATACGAAGCAGCAATCGTAACTTATCTGGATACCAGCGAAGCATATAATGACCTCGGTAACCTGTTTTTTAATTTGGAAAGATATCCTGATGCAATTGAGCAGTATAAAAAGTCGATTGAGAAAGACATTCAATTCAAATATGGTTATTTCAACTGGGGGCTTAGCCTTGACCGACTTAAAAAATATGATGAAGCGATTGAATATTATAAAAAATCGATAGAGATTGATCCACAATACCTCGTTGCTTATACGAATTGGAGAGAGGTGATCAAAAAACTTCAAAAGCAGGATGAAGCCTTGCTTGAGTACCAGTCGTTAATCGGAAAAAATCTGGATACAACCGATGCATTCACTGAATACGGTAACTTACTTTTTGATTTGGGTAAGTATGCACAATCGATTGAACAATACGCAATAGCAATCAATAAAGATCCGAAGTCCAAAATTGCGCATTTTAACCTGGGACTTGGCCTTGAAAAACTTCTCCGGTATGATGAGGCCATTGAATCATATCAAAAAGTTATTGAAATTGATAGCGAATATGGTCTCGCTTACCAAAGTTTGGGCTGGGCATTCATAACCACCAAGAAACCGGATAAGGCGATAGAAACTTTTAAACTGGCGACACAGAAAATTGATAAGAACAAAGATGCCTATTTCGGATGGGCATATGCGCTTGAAAATACTTGGCGATATGATGAAGCCTTCGAGAAGTATGAAATGTCTTTTCAATTTGATGAAAACGATCCTTTCCCAATTCATAATATTGCAGCATTGAACGAAAAATTAGGGCGTTACGGGAGTGCCAGGAAAAAATGGAAGGAAGCATGTGATTTATATGAGAAAAAAGCGGAAGAAGAAAAGAAGAACGGAAACCCCGATTATTTTCAATATTATGGAAGTATCTACCAGTTTTCGACATTGCAGGACCTGGAAAAGGCGGAGAATATTTACAATACTGGTCTGACAATTAATCCTGACCATACCGGTATCCTGCTCTATTTTGGTCGGTTGTGTCTTGCTAAAAGAAATGAATTGTCTGAGAAATCCGGAAATGATACAGAAAATAGAACCAAGTCAGAGATGTATTTTTCTGCAATGAAATATTTCCGCCGGGCGGAAGGCGTATTAAAGGCACGATTTGAGAATGACAAAAGTGCGGATACCCTTGCAGAACTTGGGAGCTTGTACAAAGAAATGGAAAATTACAAGGATGCAGAGGATTATTTAGCCAAAGCCTTAATCCTCAACAATGCACAAATTAAGGGTCTTACCAGCATCGGGGCAGTTCACATGCAGAATGAAAATTATAAAAAGGCAATTATCAATTTCAAAGATGCAACCAAACTCGAACCTGACAATCTTGAAATACGAAGTAACCTGGCTGAAGCCTATTTGAAGGCTGGTTTAATTGATGCTTCAGAGAAAGAATATCGTGAAATACTTGACATTACGCCTTCTCACATGGATTCGCTTATCGGAATTGGACAGACCTATATTACAATGGGCGAAGATGCCAATACAAGAAAAGATTTTAGTAATGCGGAACTGATGTTTTCAACTGCCGATAATTATTATTGCGAAACAATCCGATTGATGCAACAGCCTGAAAATGCCTCCAAAATCCTTAATAAGTTTGAGAGATCGTCGGTTTTCTATTCAAAAGGATACAACGAGGTTATGCTATGCGAGATTCAAAAGAAGCAGGATACAAAAAGGCTTAAGATGGCCATTGAGTATTTTCGAAAAGTGGAGAAGTGGACACCAAATTATTACAAAGCTCAGAGGGCAATAACAAAGATCAACGAAAGAATAAATCCACAGCAAGGAATGCTCCATAAAGTCGGACCAATGCTTATTTTGGTATTTTCATTGGTTGTTTTCATTCTCGCTCAGTTGCTCTTTACCTTTGGAAAACCTGTTCTTGGGTTTTCAGGTTATACAATTGACAAGAATAAATTGGAAATGACGTTTATTAAGAAAGCATTGGACCCTTCAGTTATTGCAGCGCTTAAAAGCGAATTTGAACAGAAACTTGTCTTTACTTCTCCTGATGATTTGGCCAATCGTATAAAACGGGAATTCGGAGATAGTATCGCTTCAACCGTCAACCCATCGGAATTGCTTCAGAAATCAGGAGGTTTAACCGTTAAAGCATTTCAACCACTTGAGTCTGGCTATTATGTCCTGATCACCTTTGGTTGCCTGCTGTTCATGATTGCAGGACTTTATCTTAGCGAAATTTCAAAACTAAAGGTAGGGGCATTGGAACTAGAGAAAAGTACGATCGATCAGATATCAACTTCGTCATCACTTGGTATTACAAGATAGAACTTATGCTGTTTGTTTAGTGACGTTTCTGTAAGTATATGAATAGAAAATATGTCTTCTCGCAAACCTTAACAAGGTTGATGAATTCATAAACTTGTTGTAAATATTCTTTGGAATTCCAAAGTATTCATAAACACTTCCATCCTGGAACGTGATTTTTAGTGTCTGTCCTTTATAGGTATAATCATCAATGGTTGAAGTATTGGTAGTGATGGTGTATCCCTCTAAATTAAAGGCTTTTGTTTCGGGGGCAATACTTACTAAAAAGTGGTAAGCTTCAATAATGCTTTTGCTTTTATCTTCCGCTTCGGCTTTACGTTCATCGTCACCAACAAATTTGTCAGGATGCCATTCCTTTATTAAATTTCTGTAAGTACTTTTTAATCCGTTCAGATCTGTATCCGGTGTGATGTCCAGTAATCTTCTGTATTCGATAATACGCTTCATGAATCTTTTTAAGGTTTCTTTATTTTTTCAGCGTGCAAAGGTAGTCAAAATGGTCAGAGAACCAATTTGTTTTAATCAAGAACCGGTTGATTAATATTAATTTAATCTAATTCGCTTATTTGGGCCGATTAGATTTTTCAATTCTGGAAACCCTGTCCATAATCTCCATACACATTCGCCCATTGTGATAGGGGCATTTCCAGAATCCGGCTTTGTCACCTTTACTAATAGTCCCGGTTGCAGAAACCGCATTGAACCATTCTCCGGCTTTATGGTCAACCAGGTTTTTATTGGTAAAGTTCCAGCATTTGATGGCGTTAGTCAGGTATTTTTCCTCACCACTTTGCTCAAAAGCGTTGATCATTCCTACAATGGCTTCAGCCTGTGGCCACCAATCACGCGAGTTGTTGACTTCACCGCTTAAATAATCTTTTTCACTGATCAGGCTGCCATCTGCCTGTAATCCTTCACTGGCAGCATCCGCGATTTTCAGACTTATTTTTTCGCATTTTTTTAAAAGAGCCTCATCACCCAGTATTTGTGCCGCTTCAACCAATAACCACGATGCTTCGATGTCATGCCCGTATGAGTTTGTGGTGGAAGTGCTTTTCCAGTTGTCATCAAGAAAAACCCTCAGATGAAATGTCTGCGGATCAATAATTTTGTCGGTGAATATCAGAATCAGATTCCTGAGCCGTGCACCCACTTTAGGATCGGGCCAAACCCTGTAAAGATTGGCATAGGCCTCCATTAAATGGAGATGCGTGTTCATGGTCTTCACATCTTTGGTGCTTTTCTCGCCAATCAGACGTTCATTTGTTCTATTCCATTTTCGGTCGAAAACCTCGAAATAACCGTCAGATTTAGGATCGACAACATGCTTTTCCAACGAGTTGTAAATCTCCTTCGCCGCGTCTAAGGCCATTTTATCTCCTGTGGCCCGGAAATATTCCGACAAAGCATAAATAAAAAACGACTGCGAATAGGTCTGCTTCCGGAGGTCTGATGGTTCTCCTTTTGACGTAACACTCCGGTAGGTTCCACCATTTAGCTGATCCACAAAATGAGCAAGAATGTAATCTTTAGCCCTCTTTGCGATTGTCAGATAGGAAGTATCCCTGGTAACCCGGTAAGCTGAAGAAAATGTCCATAAAATCCTTGCATTCAGTATTCCACCTTTGTTTTCCTCGGGATATTTTTTCTCCTGGAAATCGATCCTGCCATAAAACCCGCCATTTACCGGATCAACCATATTCTTCATCCAGTAAGGTAAAATATTCTCCATGAGGTTTTTATTAACTTCTGATTTCAGCTGATTCAACTGAATCAGGTCTTTATCACTTATTTTTTTGTCCTTAGTTTCTGCATTCAGAATTCCAATCTGAAAACATAGAAATACAATAAATAGAATTGATTTCATCTTTTTTATTTTATTTATTCAACAAACGAAGTTCTTCTCTTATATATTTACCCGCCTCGGTCAGGTTTTCATCTTTCCAGCCTCCCGATTCAGATGCTCCAGGCATTAGTAACGCGGTGGTCTCCTTTTTATCGGTAACGTTCCAATTCGCCCAACTTAACTTGTACTTCTCCATCCAGTTCATCCATACAGCCGTTTTTTCACGATTAAACTCCCCATTTCCATTCGATTCACCAACACCCCATTCGGTCACAAAAAGGGCAATTCCGCGGGTCATCGCTAATTCAGCTTTTGCACGAAGTTTCTCCTGGTGATTCGGATCTGAGGCATAGAAATGAAATGAATAAACCAGGTTATTAAAGCCTTTAATCGGGTCGGCGGCAGCAATATCCACATCCTGATCCCACCTTGGACTACCTACCACAATCACGTTTTTTGAATCATACTGGCGAATCGTTTTAATCACTTCGATTGAATATGCCTTAATCACCTCCCAGTTTTGCTGGGCTGGTTCATTAAAAATCTCGTAAATGACATTGGGAATACCTGAGTACTTTTTAGCCATTAAGGCGAAGAAAGCTTTTGATTCCTCCAAATGTTGATCTGCATTGTGATCATGCCAGTCAATCAATACGTAAATTCCATTATCGATGGCTCTGTCGATTACAGTTGTCATCAGTTTCAATTGTTCATCATGATTTTCCAGGTAACCTCCTGCTGGCTGAACACCCATAGATGCGCGCAGCAGCGTGATTTTAAAATCTTTGGTCAGCCAATCGATCACTTCGGGATTGTAGTATTTTTTGCCTGCCCAAAGGCTCCACGACAATGAGATGCCACGAAGTTGGGGTGGAATGCCATCTTTATTAACCATCTGATTTCCTTCAATCCGAAGAGAACCGTGCAATTTTACAGGTCGGGCCTGTTGTGCCATTGAACAGAAGCAAAAAAGGAGCAGCGTGAATGTTGTGAACGTAAATGTTTTCATTAATTTTCTTTAAGTGTATGTTTTACTTTCCGATATATTTTGATGGGAGTACCCCAAACTCGTTTTTAAAATGTTTGCTGAAGTATTTCGGATCATTAAATCCGACCTGAAAAGCAATTTCAGAGACATTCATCTGGCTTTTAGACAACAGTAGTGCCGCCCTTTTTAACCTGAGTGAACGGATAAATTCCAGTGGTGGTTTCCCGGTTAAGGCAAGTATTTTCTTGTAAAGCAGGGTTCTGCTCATTCCCAGATCGCGGCTCATTGTTTCAACGGAATACTCGGTAATCGCAATATTTTTTTCAACCAGTTCAAGCGCCTTTCGCATAAACTGTTCGTCGAGAGAGGTAACTGTGATTTCATTAGGTTCGATCTGAAGCTTATTTTTGAAAAGCAGACGTAAATTTTTTCTTAAATTAATGATATTGTCAATTTTGGCCTCAAGTATCTGAAAATTAAATGGTTTTGTTATATAATCGTCTGCCCCTTTCTCTAATCCTTCAAGTTGTTGTTGCTCCGAAGACCTGGCAGTTAAAAGAACCAGAGGAATGTGGCAAATGGTTCTGTCGGATTTAACGCGTCGGCACAGCTCGATTCCATCCATGCCGGGCATCATAATATCGCTGATAATCAAATCGGGAACAATCTTCTGAATCTTCTTTAAAGCCTCTTCACCATTTGATGCTTCGTGAATCTGGTAATGTTCAAGCAGGTTATCCTTCAGGTAAAACCGGAGATCATCATTGTCTTCGGCTATAAGTAACACAGGTCTTTCGGAACTATAGTGTTTTTCACTTTTATCGGCAATGATGACTGGAAAATGGTTGACCTCTTCAATTTGTTCTTCCGTTGGTTCGATAATCAATCCTGAATTATTTACCGGAAGATGGAGTGTAAAACAACTTCCTTTCCCGATTTCGCTTGTTACAAATATCTCTCCATCATGTAGTTTTACAAATTCAACTACGAGAGAAAGACCAATTCCTGTACCTTTTTCAACCTGACCGGTTGAATCGACCTGGAAAAACCGGGTGAATATTTTTTCAATTTTGTCTTCAGGAATTCCAATGCCTGTATCTTCGATTTTGACGACCAGGTTTGTGCTTGTATTATCGTTAATTAGTTGTTTATTTGTCGCTTCGACTGTCACTGAGACTGAAACCTGTCCGTATCCTGGTGTAAATTTGAAGGCATTCGAAAGAAGATTAAACATTATTTTCTCCAGTTTGTCTTTATCGAAATAGGTATTCAATTCCTTTATTTTGGTTTTGAAAGTCAACTCGATATGCTTTTGCTCGCTCAGGTTATTGAATGAAGAAACTGCCTCATTTAAAAACGCAACGATATCGCCGAATGATGGGTTATAACTGAAACCCTGAACCTCCATTTTTCTGAAATCAAGCAATTGATTTACCATTTGAAGCAACCGTTTGGCATTTTGCTCGATAAGCTTCAGGTACTTCACCTCCGGTTTATCCTTCAGATCAATTAACAGTTTTTCGGCAGGAGCCAGGATCAACGTTAAAGGGGTTCGAAATTCGTGCGAAATATTTGTGAAAAATTTAATTTTCAATGAATCTATTTCGTGAATATGATGAGCTTCAAGTCTTTCATGCTCAATCCGGTTATTAATCCTTTCTCTGACCAATATCAGGTGCCGAAGAAAAATTAATGTAGAAAAGATGAGAATTGCATACAAGATGTAAGCAATCCAGCTTTTCCAGAAAGGGGGTAGCACAATGATTTTAAGAGAGATTTCCTTTCCTTCAAATTTCCCAATCACCTCTTTCACCCTGAAATCATAGGTTCCATTGGTGAGATTTGTGTAGGTTGCCGAATTCTTATTTCCATCAGATGTAATCCATTGATTGTCGAATCCTTCTAACTTGTAAGCATAAACATTCCGCTCCGGAAAGAAATAATTCAGTGCGATAAAATCAATTGTGAATGAATTTTCCTGGTATTTTAATTCGATTTTATTAGTATTAAAGATCGGTTTATCGAGTAGAATACGGTTATTGTATTTCTGTCCATAAGGGATGCTTTTATTGAAAATTCGAAAATCTCTGAAGATCATTTTAGCTATCGTGGTGTCTTCTTTGATTTCATCGGGATAGAATGCATTCAATCCATCCGGACCACCGAAGAAGATCTCTCCGTCGGTGGTTCTGAAGGCTGATGACTGATTAAACTCCTTACCCTGAAGTCCGTCGGTAATATTATAGTTGTTAAATGTAAACTCAAAATTGTTAATGCTTTGCACATTTTTAAGCGCAAGTTTCGATATCCCGTTTTTCGAACTTATCCACAAATTACTGTATTCATCTTCTACAATTCCATGCACACTATTGGAGGGCAATCCGTCTTCGATTGTAAAATGTCTGAACGAATTGTTGCTCCGATCGAGAAGGTTCAACCCATTTTTTGTGCAGATCCAGAAAAATCCCCGGCTATCCTCGAAACAGTTGATCACATTGTCGTCGCTGATCGAATTTTTATTATTCCGGTCGTTTTTAAAGCACTTAAAGGTCTGGGAGGCATTATTATAGTAGGTTAATCCGTTAGTGGTTGATATCCATAAATGGTTATTTTTATCGCGATAGATTGATGTTATATAGTTGTCACAAATGGAAGAATTGCGTGTATTAAGCTGGATGAATTTATTTGTTTTGGTGTCAAGTCGGCTTATTCCGCTGCCTAATGTTCCAACCCACAGGTTGTTAATTTTGTCTTCACTTATTGCATAGATTCGGTCATCAGCGATAGATGTGGAGTCATCTGATATATGTTTGTAAACAGTAAATTTTCCGGAGGAGGGATCATACCTGTTCAAACCGCCAAAATAAGTTCCGATCCATATCTTATCGGCATGATCCTTATAAAGTGAAACGATGATATTACTGCTTAGCGCATTGCCCGATGAAATGTTGGATTCAATCCTTCTGATTTTCTCGGTTTTCCGGTCCAGGTAATTGAGGCCACCTCCATCGGTACCTATCCATATATTCCCTTTATGATCTTCAATAATGGCATTTGCGTCGTTGTTGCTGAGGCTGTTGATGTCGCCGGCTAAATTCTTATAAATGCGGAATTTATTGATGTTCTTTTTATAAAAGTTGACCCCTTTTTTAGTTGTTCCCAGCCAAACAATTCCATCCCGGTCGCAATGGACATATGAAAGTCCGTTGGAGGATAGTTTTTGATCATCAAATGGTTGGTATTTTAAATTGGTAATGTTCCATTGTTTCTTATCGAAAATGTAAGCTCCACCTCCATCTGCTGCTACCCAGATCAACCCGTCTATATTCTGAGAGATTGAACCAATTCTTTTTAACTCGTCTGACTGAACCAATTTATCTTTAAAATGGTTGTCCCATACTTCTTTATCTGTATGAAAGAGATATAAACCAAATAAATTTCCTACCCAAAGATCATTATCGCGATCGATGTATAACCTGGTGACACTATTGGTAAGTTCACCGGATTTATCCGGAATTTTGAATTTTTCATTCTTTTTTGATAATGGATCATATCTTATGATAAATCCATTTTTAGAACTCATCCACATTTTACCGTTTTTATCCTGAACAATGGAGGTAATTCCATTCAGAGGTGCGCTGCAGTTCAGGCTGTCGATTAAAATATGGTGTATGGAACCACCAGCAATATCATTAAAATAAAAACCGTTATTTGTTCCGATCCATATATTACCCTGTTTATCCGATGATATTGAGTTAATGTAATAGATGTCACCACATTGATTCGGTAGCGTAGATGCGTAATTGAAATCTGTAAATTCATAGGTATTGCCGTTAAGAATACTAACTCCGCGTCCTGTTCCAATCCAAAGATTCCCATTTTTATCTTCCGTTATCGCATTAATGTTATTATCTGCGATCGAACCGTTTATAGGATTCTTATTCGAAAAAGTCTCAAAATTTGAACCGTCAAACCGGTTAAGCCCGGCATTTGTTCCAAACCAGACAAATCCTTTCGAGTCGCGGTAAATACAATTGATAAGGTTTTGGGACAATCCGTTATTTACGTTCAAATGCGAAAAAACGTACCGGTTTTCCTGACCGGACAGTTGGTAACTCATAAAGAGAAATCCTATAAACAAGGCATATACAATTTTCATCCCGCACCAGCGAAAACATTTTGGCACAAAGTCCTTCAGAATATTGTAAATGAATAATGATTCTGGATTTTTCACATTTTCAATCTATTAAACTCTTGTTTTAGTTTGGTGATGCTTGATTTTATCTGTGTGTAATTTAATGTTAAAGATATCAATTAGCGAGAGATTACAACCTTCAGAAATGCCCTTATTTACAATTGACCCCCTTTTCTGAAACAAATGATACCCCAACCGGTCACAAACAAGCTACATTTAAACACAAACCATACACACGAAACGCCGTTTTAAAAACTACGTTTGAAAACATATTTTAACAGGTATTAACTAACTGCCTTTAATTTTATCGCTTTTCCATGAAGAATCAAAAACTAACCTATTTGATAATTGAAGGAGTCATCTACCTTATTATTATCGCGCTTATATTAATCTTAATTAATAATTTATGACTTAAATTTTATTCAAATGACTAATAAAACATCTGGTTTCCAAGGACAAAGTATTAACAATTTAACTAAAATCCATGAAAAGTAAACAATTTCTTCTTTATTTATTGATCTTCCTGTCCATGGGTGCATGGGCTCAGAAAAAAATCACTGGTAAAGTGACTGATTTCAGCAATTCTGAAACTTTACCTGGGGTAAATGTTGTAATTAAAGGAAACACTTCAGTTGGGACAGTTACGGATGTGGAGGGGCGTTATACAATTACAGTCCCCGGTGAAAACACAATTCTCACCTTTTCATTTCTTGGTTTTACGACCCAGGATATAGTCATCGGGAAACAGGCTGAAATAAATGTTGAGTTGAAAACCAAAATATTGGGACTCGACGAGGTTGTAATTGTGGGTTATGGAACTGCAAAACGGTCTAATCTTACAACTGCTCAAACGTCTGTAACTTCAAAAGAGATTGAAAAAACTGTAAACACAACCTTAGAACAAGCAATTCAAGGTAGAGCAGCAGGGGTTTATATCACTCAGAATTCAGGTCAGCCTGGTGGAGGCATTTCGGTTGCAGTTCGTGGAGTAAGTTCAATTAATGGCTCAACGGAGCCACTTTATGTAATTGATGGTGTTCAGATACCCGGATCGCAGGTTTCTTATGGTACAACCAGTTCATCTAATCCACTATCAGGACTTAATCCTTCTGATGTTGCTGATGTTCAGGTCTTACAGGGACCATCCGCTACCGCTTTATATGGCTCTCGTGCAACAAATGGCGTTATTCTGATTACCACTAAACGTGGTAAAGCCGGCGAAGCCAAAATTACATACAATTATAGTTATTCTCTACAGGCACCACCTGCGCGTATGGATGTAATGGATTTACCTCAATATGCACAAATGGTTGTTGAAATGCACCAAATTTTGGGTGGAACAACTCCGGCAGAATTTTTAGATCCTTCAATTTTAGGCAAAGGAACTGATTGGCAGAACGAATTGTTTAGAAATTCGGCCATGCAAAAACATCAAATTAGTTTAAGCGGAGGAACTGATAAAACAACATATTACGTATCAGGCGAATATTTGAACCAGGAGGGTGTAGCTGTAGGCTCGGGTTTTGATCGTTTTGGTACTCGTTTAAACCTTGACGCAGAGCCCAGAAAATGGCTTAAAATAGGAGTGAATGCAAATTTCAGCCAAACTAAGGAGAATCTTGCTTCGAGCTCGGAAGATGTTATTAACAATGCGTTACAGCTTCCTCCACAAATACCAGTACGAAATTTAGATGGGACTTATGGCGGAGGAGATTTATCAAAACCAGAGGATCAATGGACTCCCGTAAATCCGGTCGCTCTTGCAAGTTTAGTAACTAACAATAATCTCAGAAGGCAGTTTAACGGAGGATTAAATATTGGTATTGATATATTGCCGGGACTTACTTTCCGGACCAGCCTGAATGGAAATATAAATACCCAAAATTCAATCTATTATTCTCCAACTTATTCAATTGGTTGGGCTAAAAAGGAACTTGCAAGTATGTCTGATTATAATGGCGTAGGTTCAGGTTACAATTTAAATGAACTATTTCAATATGTGAAACAAATTGGAAAACATAACTTTGATTTGATGGTCAGCCATGAAGCACAAGAATCTAAATACAAAGGGAATGGTGCGAATATTACGACTTTCATTACCAATAATGTAATTGATGTTAACGCAGGAGATCAATCAACTGCAACAATTTCAGGTGGGCATAATTCATGGGCTATGGAATCTTATCTTGGAAGATTCAATTACAATAATGGCGATAGATATCTTATTTCAGCGTCTGTAAGATCCGATGGCTCAGCCAATTTCGGTCCCGATCATAGGTGGGGAACCTTCCCTGCAATATCGGGAGCATGGAGAGTTTCGAAAGAATCGTGGTACCACCTTCCTGTTATGAATGAATTAAAATTAAGACTGGAAACAGGAACTACCGGAAATCAAGGCGGTAGTGGAATCTACTCATCCATGAACACAGCTCCATCACAATGGGGAACAGGTTTCTTACCAAGTATTTATGCGAACCCTGCCTTACAATGGGAGTCAACTAAAACCAATAATATTGGTATAAATGCCAGTTTATTCAATAATAGAATTCAAATTGATGCCGATTATTACCATAAAGTTACGGACAACCTACTTATGCAAGCAGCGCTACCAGGTTATATGGGTACCAGGGCAAACGGAGGTCTGGGAGCTCCTACAGTGAATCTTGGATCATTGCAAAACAACGGTTGGGCTTTCTCTTTAATTACGACGAATATCAATACTAAAAACTTCAAATGGGAATCGAATTTTAATATTTCAGGATTCAAAACAAAAATTTTGAAATTCAACAGCGACGCAGCATTTATTGACCGTACTTCATGGTGGATGGGAAACTGGACGCAACGCTCTTCTGTTGGGCAGGCTCCTTGGCTATTTTTAGGTTATAAAACAGAAGGCCTCTTTCAGTCAGTTGACGAAATAAATAATAGTGCAGTTCCGGTTGATAATAACGGAGTAAGACTTCCAACAAATGTAACCAATGTATGGGTTGGAGATGTTAAATACAAGGATATGAATAATGATGGTAAAATAGACGTAAAGGACTTAACATCTATCGGTAATCCATGGCCAAAGTTATTTGGGGGATTTACCAATACATTTACATACAAAGGTTTTGAATTAAGTGTACTTCTCACTTATTCTTATGGTAATGATATTTACAACTATGTGAAGATGATTGATTCAAATCCGGGAGGTCAGATAAATATTGGTCGTAATTTATTAGTAAGCGCTGGAAATTATGCGAAGTTATCAACTGCTACTGATGAGACTGTATCGATAGTAAACGCCGGAACAGATCTGCCAAGAATGTCTTATGGTACCAATGGTAATTGGACCAGATTTAGTGACAAATGGGTTGAAGATGGATCGTATGTAAAGCTTAAAAATATCTCTTTAGCATACAACATACCAGCATTATTACTATCGAAACAACCTTTCATTAAAGATCTGAGATTAATGTTCAGTGCGCAAAATCTATTCACTCTAACTAATTACTCTGGCTACGATCCGGAAGTGGGTGCTTATGTAGGAAATAACGCAGCTTCCAATAATCAAGCCATTGGTATAGATAATGGTCGATATCCATTGACTCCGGTTTATACATTTAATATTACGGTTAACTTTTGATAATTCGAAAAAATATGAAGAACTTAAAATATAATTGGATAGCAATATTCATTTCAATTCTGATCCTTACAGGATGTTCCAAGGACTTTCTGAACAGACCTCCGGTTGATGCCATCACAGATGCAAATTTTTATAAAACAAACGATCAGGTAATGGCGGCAACATCTTTATTATATAATCGGGTTTGGTTTGATTATAATGACAAAGCCTCCTATTCTATCGGTGATTTCAGAGGTGGTACAGTCTTTAATCCCTGGGGACAACAAGGGTATGTTCGCTATAACGTAACTGGTGACGATGCAGATATGTTCGCAGGCTGGAATGCATTTTTCACGGTTATCGGTCAATCGAACATGGCAATTCAGAATATTAACAGGTATGCTTCTGCTGCAGTTACCGAACCTATTAAAAAGGAAGCAATTTCAGAAGCAAGATTTATGAGGGCTTGCGCATACAGGAATTTGGTGATGTGCTGGGGCGAGGTTCCAATCATTGAAAATAATCAGGCACTGCTGAATGATACCACGATTGCAAGAAATACAGTAAAGAGTATCTGGAAATTTTTAACCACTGAAATGAGAGCTTGCGCGAATGATCTTCCAGAAGTTCCATACGCAGTTGGTCGGGTTAATAAATGGTCGGCTGAAGGTATGCTTGCCCGTTTTTATTTAACCCGTGCCGGTGTGGAGGCTGTTGGTGGAGTCAGAAACCAGACATTTTTAGATAGTGCGAAGTATTATTCAGATAGAGTGATAAAACTAAGTGGAAAGAGTTTGTTACCTAAGTATGAAAACCTGTTCAAATATCCTTATGATAATAATTCTGAATCTTTATTTGAATTGCAATGGGTATACTCGAATGTTTGGGGAGTAAGCAATTCAGCACCTGCCTATCTGGCCTATAGTTCTGACATAGCAAATGGAGATGGCTGGGGTGGAAGTATTAGCGCCACCTGGTGGATGCTTCAAAAATATGAAGGTATTAATCCTGTTGGTACAACCGGCGATACAATCAAAGGAAGGACTTTGGATGAAAGGCTTCATGCTACCTATATGCTGCCTGGCGCTTACTATCCTGAAATCTCACAAAGGGTGACTACCACAAGTGGTAAAGATAGCATTCAAAAATTAGTTTACCCCAATAATACAAGTGATCAAAGTGCAGTTTCAATTAAAAAATACATCTGCGGAAAGGCTGTCGATATGGGAGGTCAGGCATCGAGTCAGCATTATCCAAATGACACTTATATGCTCCGTTTGGCAGAAATGTATTTAACTTATGCTGAAGCTGAATTAGGAGATAAAGAAAGTACCACTGATGCTACCGCATTGGCATATTTTAATAAAATACGCACAAGAGCAGGTTTGGGTGCTATTGTTGTTCCACTAAAGTTTGATGCTCTTTTTAATGAAAGAACAATAGAGTTCGCAGCGGAAGGGATGTGCATGTACGACTTGAGCAATTTGTATTATTATAATCCAAATAAAGCAATTGCAATACTTAATTCGCAGGACAGGGGCCTGTTTGCAGCTCATCCCGATAAATTTCCGGGATCATCTGAATGGACATTCATAAAAACAGCCTGGTATACTCCTGCCAATAATAATTACAGAACCATTACTGTTTCTACAGGTAATTTTTATCTGCCGATTCCAACAGCTGAGTTAGCAGCTGCGCCAAATTTACAGAAGCCTGCGGTTGATTATTATAATAAGTAAATCCAAAAAAATATAGTCACATGAAAAATATATTTAAATTTATTCCACTTATATTTATAGCAATTGCTATATCCGGCATTTATTCTTCTTGTTCAAAAGATGATTCCGGTTCGAATAATGGGATGCCAATCATTAATTACGTGAGAATTACAAAACCTGCTGCATCCGATTCTCTTTTGGTTGCTGCCGGTCAGGGTCAGCTGATCGCTATTATGGGCGACAATCTGCAAAATACCCGCGAAATTTGGTTCAATGACCAACAGGCATCCTTAATTCCAACTTACATAACAAGTTCTTCAATTTTGGTAAATGTGCCAAGTCATATTCCATTAACATTAACTAATAAACTAAAGATCATTTTTGCGGATGGTGATTCGCTGTTGTACGATTTTCAAGTATCCATCAACAAACCAACAATCACCAGTATGGATTGTGAATATGTACTGCCGGGTAAAGTGGCTACCATTCAAGGCAATTATTTTTATGAGCCAATTTCGGTAACTTTCCCGGGCGGACTATTGGGTACGAATGTATCTGTTAATGCTACAAATACAACACTGACAGTTACAGTTCCCAATGCTGCTCCCGGAACAATTACTGTTACTACTAATTTTGGAGCTACCGAATCTGATTTTTGGTTCAAAGACAATCGAAACATATTTATCAGTAGCGACCCATATACCGGCTGGTGGAACGCAGCATTGGTAGTTAATTATCCTGGTACATCTGATGTCCCTGCAATTAACGGAAATTATATTCGTGTTGTTAAGAAATTTAACGCATGGGACTGGTCTGAAATAGCCGGTGGTCCGGCATCAGCAATGGGAGATATTAGCAAGAATATTCCTGATGATGCTATTCTTCACTCATCTTTGTATAACGTGAAATTTGAAGTTTGTACAACAAAACCTTATAATGGAAGTAGTTTGATGATGAACATAGGCACAGCAGATGGAGATCATGGCAATTATAACTGGAACCCACCTGTCGATACGAAAGGTCAATGGCAAACTATCGTAATACCTTACGAAGAGGTCGTAAAAGCATACACTGTCCCTCTCGTAGTTAATCCAGCTGGATATTGGTCACGAATGGTATTCCAGGGACCTACCGGATTAGACTGTGATATGTCATTCGATAATTTCCGTGTCGTACCAAAGATCATTAAGAAGTAATTGTTTTAAATTTTAAAACTAAAAATATGAAAATAATATATAAAATGCGACTGCTTTCATTGATCTGCATAATCATTTCAATTGGATTAGGAACCTCGTCATGCAAAAAAGATACAAACCTAAATTCGGGTAAGGTTGAATTACTCAGTTTTGGTCCTGCAGGTGTTCAGCATGGCGAACAGATCAAGTTCATTGGCAGTAACCTTGATAAGGTTACCACTATAAAATTTGTTGGTGACAGTATCCCAAGTTCGGCGTTTATATCAAAGACATCTGATTTAATTGTCGTTGTTGTACCAGAAAAAGCCGAAAGAGGTTTAGTAACTCTTAAAACCCCGGAAGGTGATGTTGTTTCAAAAACAGAATTAGATTTTTTGGTTCTGGTTACAATCACATCCGTTACATTCGATGGACGTCCCGGAGATAATATTACAATTAAAGGTAATTATATGAACTGGATAAAAGAAATCTGGTTCACTAAAGATTTAGTAGTCAGGGATTCAGATTTTGTAAGTAAATCGTTGAGTCAAATAGTACTTAAAGTACCTGTTAATGCAAAGACTGGCCCATTGACCATTAATACAGGCGGGACAAAACCGATGACTGTTACCTCAACGAATGATCTGGTTATTTTATTACCGGCCGTTACATCATTTGGACCGATTCCAGTCGATCGTGGTGCAAACCTTACAATTACAGGCACGAACCTTGATCTTACCAAGCAAATCCTCTTAAAAGGTGTAACAGATCCTATTAAGAGTGCAGATTTTATAAGTAAATCAGCTACCGAAATCGTGATTAAAGTTCCTGAAACAACAACCAAAGGCGTTATTACACTTGTCGCATATTCAGATGTGCAGGTAGTTTCGACACAGAAGTTACTTATTGTCGGAGATCTTCCTGACCTTGCACCGTTAGCGTATGCTTTCTATGAGGATAACCTGATGAATGGCTGGTCAGATTGGGGCTGGGGTGGTGCCAGAGATAAGAGCAACACGGAGAATGTTCGTGATGGTGATAAGTCTTATAAAATTTCGTGTGATGGTTCATGGGGTGCATTGTATTTAGGCGGTGGAAATGTCTCATTGGCAAATTATACCCAATTAACCTTCTCCCTTTTTGGTAATCCAGGGACAAATGGTAAGGTATTAAAGGTGATTGCTAACTGGGGAACATCCTACGATATCACCATACAGGAGGGTAAATGGGTTGAATATAAACTTACTATGGCAAATATTGGTAACCCAGCCAAAATAACTGATTTAGTATTCCAGGAAGCTGGATGGGTTGGTGTTTATTATTTGGATCATGTCGGATTGAGATAATATTATTACAATTAATATTTATTAGCCTGCGACTATTTGTTTGTGCAAATCGTTGCAGGTTAATATATTAAATATGCAAAAAATCAGAAATGCAATATTCATCCTATATTTAGAAATTCAAAGATGCCAATATACTCGTTGTCTGGCGATCGCTTCACGTGGCATCCGGAGGCTGGTCCTGGTGTGGAGATTATAAACCCTAAGACATGCACAAAGGTGTAACATGACCGAAGAAATTTATTTTTTCTGATTTCGTTATAACATGTAATCAAATGCCAGGTTAAAAAAATGAAGGCTTTCATAATCCAGTACATTAACAAATAACAAACAATGGGCTTATTCAATAAACCTCATTACCTGATTTTCTCAAGCTTTTTGATGCTTTGCGTAGCTTCGTGCAAGAAAGACACTGCTGCAGTTACACCTGTCGTGCCACCTGTGGATGTTGTCATCGATACCCCGAACGAAGTCCCCGATCTTCCCTTCGGTGCCTGGAGTTCCAAAAGCATGACATTGCCTGCAGGTTACGATGATGTACAGCAAACGGCAAGTGCGAAAACGGTCGATATCAATGTGAATTTTTCAAAGCGGATCACGAAGGTTTCGAAATATGTGTATGGGAACAATGCCAACTGTTTCACCGGATGGATGCAAAATGATGCAGCGCTGATGCAGAAGATGAATCAGTTAAACATGGGGGTGATGCGTATTCCGGGAGGCAGTCTTTCGGATGTTTACTTCTGGGACCGGAAAGGGATTTACGAGAACTACGCGATTAAATCGTATGACCCGCCGCTTACCGATATTCCGTCAACGATCTCTCCCTGGGCCGGGCAACGGGTTCAGGATTTCGAAAACTGGTCGATGGGTGTTAGTCAGTATTACCAGATGATGCAACAAACCGGAACGACCGGTATCGTAACAGTGAATTATGGGTATGCACGTTATGGGACGAGTACAAACCCGGTAGCTACGGCTGCTCACCTTGCCGCAAACTGGGTGCGCGCAGATAACGGGAAGAGTAAATTCTGGGAGATTGGAAACGAGGTTTCAGGCTCGTGGGAAGCCGGTTATGAAATTGACCTGGCACTGAATAAGGATGGCCAGCCCAAACGGATAACGGGCGATTTATATGGAAAACATGCGCTTGTATTTATCGATTCGATGCGGGTTGCCGCCCGCCAGATCGGGAAGGAAATATATATCGGTGTGGTTTGCGACCAGGAGTATAACAGTGCGATGCCTACGTGGAATAAAGATCTGATCGCGAATGTTGGCGGGAAAGCCGATTTCTACATTGTCCATTCTTACTTCACACCTTACCAGGCCAATTCTGCACCCGATGTTATTCTCGGTTCCGCCTCGAAAGTGGCCGGCTACAAAAACTTTGTACAGGCAGAACTGATACTTCAGGGCAAAGCAGCTGCACCGGTCTTTCTTACCGAATGGAACATCTTCGCCGAAGGATCGAAACAGGCGGTCTCGTTTATTAACGGAATGCATGCTTCGCTGATTCTGGGTGAATTGATTAAAAGCAAATACGAAATGGCATCCCGCTGGGATCTGGCCAATGGCTGGAACAATGGAAACGACCATGGATTGTTCTCTTATGGCGATGAGCCCGGCGTTGCCAATTATGCAGCACGCCCAGCTTTTTATTACCTCTATTATTTCCAGAAATATTTTGGCGATGTGATGGTTGAGGCAACTTCTACTGCAACGAACGTTTCAGTTTATGCTTCGCAATTCACTTCGGGTGAGGCGGGAATTGTGCTTGTAAACAAAGGCAGTACAGATATCGTGGTTGAGCTGACGCTTAAGAACTTCAAACCAGGCAGCAGGTATTACACTTATACTTTAACCGGCGGAACCGATAACGGACTTTTTTCGCGCAAGGTGTCTGTAAATGGTTTAACAACAACCGCCGAAGGGGGAGGGCCCGAGAATTACGAATCGATCAAAGCCAAATCATCGGTCATCAATGGCAATATCAAAATAAATGTACCAAAATATGGGGTTGTTCACCTGGTTGTTGAAAAGAAACCTTGATTTTCCGGCAACCAAAGCAACCACACATATCACCATTAAAATTGTTTTACCTCCACATTATTTCTTCATAGTTTTCAGGCCTTCTTCTTGCACAGAGGAAGGCCTTTTTTTGTGAAATATCAGGTTGTTTTGGTGATTAGTATTGTTATACAGTTTAAAAAGGCGTTACCACCAATGGCTTGGCTTACCAATCTAAAAAGAAAATTTGTATCTTTATAAAAAAATAGGTCTATGGGAGCAATTATTATAAAGGCTGACAAAAAAAGTAATAAGATACTATCGGATCTCGCGAAAAAACTTGGCGGAAATGTTTTGAACCTTGATGATGAGCAATATGAAGATATTGCGTTAGGTTCTCTGATGGATGCTGTGAAAACCGGAAAGACGGTTAGTCGTGAATCCATAATGATGAAATTAAAAAGCAAATGATAATCGAGTACGATAAATCATTTGAAAATTCTCTTGAGAAAACCAGGAATAAATATCTTTTTCAGAAGATCGGGAAGATAATTGTTGAATTTGAAAATGCTAAATCGCTGACAGATTTACCAAATATTAAAAAGCTAACTGGTTACAAATATTATTACCGGGTAAGAATTGGTGAGTACAGACTCGGTTTCGAAAAAATTGATGAAAATAAGCTTCTATTTATCATTGTTGCACATAGAAAGGATATCTACAAATTATTTCCTTAATGTATACACTCCGTTTTTCTCTTTAAAGACGGAAGGCCCTATTCCCTGACAAAATGCATATAAAGCTATTTTATATTGTTCCCTTTGTTGTTATTAAGCACCGAATTCAATTAACGAAAGTTAGAAAATATGCAAAAAAGACAGACTTGCAACAGAAAACCTAATTTACTAAATTTGTTGAAAATATTTAGATATGCGAAATACGATGCAATACATCATTGATGATAAAGGAGTCAAAACTTCTGTTATTGTTCCATTCGCTAAATGGGAGAAAATTAATGAGGATTACCAGAAGCTTCAAAACAAATTAAAGGTATTTGTCGCAATTCGGGAAGGATTGGGAGAGATAAAAGCTGCCAAAAAGCAAGGGATTGAATTACAAACGCTTTCTGATTTCGATTTATGACAAGAGTGAAACATCCTCTATTTCAGACAAAGAACTTCGGGATTTAATATCCGGATTACAGGATTTATAAAATATACCTGCAGCACCAGCCTTATGGCATTCTCCCCTGAAAACTGGTTTGTCCCTGCGTTATTAACGCATACATGATTCAAACCCGAATGGACCTTGCGTTAATAACGCAAACCCGATTTGAAATTGGATGGACCTTGCGTTAATAACGCAAGAAGGATTTAAAACTGAATGGACCTTGCCTTATTAACGCCGACATGATTTAAAACTTAATGGCCCTTGCCTTTTTGGCGCAAGTAGGTTTTAAAACTGAATAGCCCTTGCCTTTTTGGCGCAGGCATGATTCAAAACTGAATGGACCTTGCCTTTTTGGCGCAAGCAAGATTCAAAATTGAATGGCCCTTGCGTCATTGACGCAAACCTTCTGTTTTTGTCAGTTATTTATGTCCGTAATTACTATTTCAAAAGAAAAATTGAAGAAAATTAAAAAAAATGAATAAAATGTTTTGTAGTTCGAAACATATATAAAATTCCATCGTAAATAGAGAAAAAATCAAACTTTAATACCTAATACCATGGAAACAAAAATTAATCGGTTACAATTAAAGAATCTTTGGAACAGCGAATATACCATATTCGTTAATCAGGTAGTGGGAATATTTGTTAAGTACGATCCCGAAGCCCTGCATTTGCAAAAAGCCTTCGGAAAACTCCTGAATGTGTTGCCCGACCTTGAAAAAGTGAAGGCGCAGGAGCAAAGTAATGCACTCAGCACTACATTGCAGGAGCTGGATAATGATCGCGCCAATTTGATCACAGCAATTTTTATGAACGCAAAAATATTGGGCAGACTGAGACGACCTTCAATCGCATCACATGTCGTTGTACTGAAACGTTTTCTGAAAATTCATGGACGCGATATCGCCATTGCGAATTTCAATTCCGCCTCGAAGCGCACATCAGATTTATTGACCGATTATGAATCCAAAGCAGAAGTGAAAATTGCTGTTGAAGCATTAAGTCTTAAGATGCTGTTTGACGAGCTAAATATTGTGAATACGCAGTTTAAAAACCTGTTTTTACAACGTACTGAAGAGGAGTCTGCTGCTGAAAAAATCGATTCACGTGCCATCCGTACGGAAACGAACAAAATATTGTATGCTTTTTTCAACGCATTCGAATTTTGCAGCGCGGAATACAACGAAACTGACTATACAACTCCGGCCAACGAACTGAATGAACTGATTGATTTATACAAAACACAGCTCAAAGCACGCGCCACGCGTCGCAAGGCTGGTGTGGATGTAACGAAGGAACCGGCGATCGCCTGATTCTCCGGTTGGTTAAATTAGGGTTTTAAACCTGAAAAAAGAAGTTGAGCAACTTTAAGGATGAACAATCCGGTTGCTCATCTTCTTTTTATCTTTAATTCTTTTTGTATATTTGAAAATGAAATTTCAAAGAAAATGAAGCAAAGATTTTACTTTGACACTTCCGTTTATTTAATATTCGAAGCGAGTGAAATAGCCATGACTAGAAAGTCACAAACCGAAGATGAGAATTAAATCATGGCTGTTCCATCTGACCATTAAAAATCAAAATATTCACAGATGAATGCAATTGATTTAAGACACGAATTAATCAGCAGAATAGCTGGAATCGAAGATGTTGATTTTCTTAATGCCATTAAAACCATTTTGGATTATAAGAAAAATGAACCCTTTATTGAATTATCGTCTGACCAGGAAAGTGAACTTTTAAAAGCAAGCGAAGAAGGTAAGAAGGGCGAATTTATTTCACAATCTAAAATGGATAAAAAGGTTGAAACATGGCTGGCAGACAAGTAGTATGGACCAGAAATTCTGAAATTCAATTACAAGAAATTATTGAATACTTTACTGAGAGAAACAAAAACGGGAAGTATTCACTGAAACTTTATAAGAAATTTATATCTGAACTCAAATTAGCTGCGCAAAATCCGGAAATAGGAATAAAAACGAAACTTTCCCAAATAAAGGGGTTAATAGTAGGAGACTATATTTTGTTCTACGAGATACTGATTGATAAGATTATGGTTTTAAAAGTATGGGACTGTAAACAAAATCCCAAAAAACTTAACATTCCCAGATAGACAACTAATTTTTGGCAAAGTTTATCACTGTCATAAAATAAAAAAAGGGATTTCATCTTTGCGACGAAATCCCGTTTTCAATTAATGAGTGGCATCTTAAAACTCAATATCATAAAGACCTTCAGCATCCGATTCTAACTGTTTCACGCCGATGTCGGTCATCGGGTGATTGATCAGTTGGTAAAACAATTCGGGTAAAGATGAGGTTAAGGGAATGAAAACCGTTTATTCTAAGGGAGAGTCAGATTAACAATTAGTTCTTAAAATTTTTATCTTTGATGAAAAGTTAAGATTATGCCAAAATTGTATGAATATTTTGGATTGATTTTTTTGTTTTATTCCCATGAGCATGAACCGATTCATGTTCATTGAAAATATCAGGATAAAGAAAGTAAAGCTGAAATTATCTTTGACAATGGGAAATTTAAGGAGATAATTATCAAAGATGTTCAAGGTAAAGCGCCATTGGACGCTCAGAACCTTAAAAAGTTCAAAAAAATTGTCGAACTTTATCGAGATGATATTGTCAGAAAGTGGATTGACTTCTTTATATATAATATTGAGTTTCCCCCCGAGAAAATAATAAGAAAAATATAAAGTGATGGTAATTTCAATAGAAAAGGCTGAATATATTGGAGATTATAAAATTAGATTTTCATTTTCTGACGGGACAGAACGGATTATTGACTTCGATAGCTTTTTAAAAAATGCCAAAAACCCTATGACAAAAAAATATCTTGATAAGCAATTGTTTGAAAAATACACAATTGAGTATGGAAATATAATATGGAATGACTATGAAATGTGTTTTCCAATTTGGGATTTACACGAAGGGAAAATATAAAGGAGCATTAAAAAAAGAACTCAGAATTTCTATAAAATGAAAAGGGATTTCATCTTCGCGATGAAATCCCTTTTCTAATATTGTGAGGCAGCTTAAAACTCAATATCGTAAAGTCCTTCAGCATCCAATTCAAACTGTTTCACGCCGATGTCGGTCATCGGGTGTTTGATCAGCTGGTAAAGCAATTCGGGACTGATAGTTGCCGAGTGTGCCCCGGCCATACTTGTGCGGTAAATCTGGTCGACCGTTTTGAAACTGGCGGCTAAAACCCTGCCATTCAAACCATACTCCAGTATATTATCGACGATGTTTTCTACTACTTCAATTCCATGTGAAGAAATATTATCGAGGCGGCTTACATACGGAGCGACAAAATCGGCCCCGGCCTTCATCGCCACCAAAGCTTGTTGTTGCGTAAAAATAGCAGTTGCAGTTACATTGATGCCTGCATCCTTCAGAATTCGCATCGCCCTGTAACCATTGGCAGTTACGGGTATCTTGGCATAAAAATTATCACCAAAATCGAAATAACTGCGGTATTTTTTTGCTTCACGCACCATATCGTCCGATTCGGAAGATACCATTTGTACGTGTACCATTCCGGATCCAACCAGGTTCTGGATGCCTTCAATGGCAACCGAAAGTTTGTTTCCTGCGTGGGCTAAAATTGTTGGGTTGGTAGTGACTCCTTCGAGGGGAAAAAAAAGGTACAGCTTCCGGAGTTCGTCCAGATCGGCTGTGTCTGCCATGTAAATCATAGTTAAAATATTTTGCGACAAAAGTACACAAACTCCTTACCGTTCCAACTATTTCAACATTACCTTAATGTGACTTCTCAGATTGAAATACCGCAGCGCATTCGATGATCCCGGTTTTAGATACTATTTCAACTGGCCCTTTTCCACCGGTTGAATAGCAGAGGTAGTAATACCCGGTCGGTAAACCAGATGAAATTCAGCATAAGTACAATGAAAACCACGTTTAACGTATTTTGAGTGATAAAAGAAAAGAAACGAATCACGATTTCTTTGTCAATCAGATAATAGGTCATTGTTGCTACTGCGAGCAATGAAATCAGAACAGCTGTCAGGTAAAGATACTCGCGCAAGTCGGTTTTCCACTGCTCACGGCGGGTAACCGATAAGGTAAGCCTCCTTGCAAAATCGGCGGGCAGGCGAAAATCAGGTTCTGTTCTGAACGATTCTTCTATTATATAATCCAGTTCTTCATTTTTCATTGTTAATCTCCTTCACTAATTTTAAACTGCTTTCGTTCACTACAAACTTAAGTTTTTCCTTTAAAAGCGCCTTGGCCCTGAACAGGTAGTTTTTGACGGTCCCTTCGGGCATTCCGGTAATCTGTTCGATCTCCTGGTACGAAAACTCCTCAAGGTGATATAAGGTTAGTACGGTACGATACTGAACAGGCAATAATTCAATCTGCTCACGAATATATCGATGCAGGTCGGTCGTCTCGTAATCATCTGATTTAAAGTCTGTGAGTTTATCCAATATCGCTTTGTCATCCAAATTAGCTTCATCACTTTTTTTAAACTTCCGCAGGTAATTGATACTTGTATTATACGCGATCGTCGCAATCCATGTCGACAATTTACATTCATTCCGGTACCTTCCCAGATTTTGATACACTTTCAGAAATACCTCCTGGCTAACATCTTCCAACTCATCGCGACGCTGAATTAACCGCCCGGTAATATGCACCACCAGCTTTTGGTAACGATTTACCAAAAAAGTGAAGGATTTCATATTTCCGTTTAATACCTGGGCTACTAGTTCAGCGTCATTCATACTTCAGGTTTGACAACGATTGGGATTGAAATGTTGCACAAAGTACCAACATTTTTATTCGAAAAAAACTAATAGCAACTGCAACATTTCGCAGACCAGCGGCGTCACATCTTACAAACACATAAAACTGAAAATTATGCAACAAATTTTAATTCCAGTCGTAATCTTTTTCGCGATTTACCAGATTTTTAAAAATTTTACTGATTATTTACTAAAACGGATGATCATCAAGACCGGTCATTTTGACAATGCCGGAATTCTGGAACAAAAGGTATCTTCTGCAACTACCGAGAATCAGGAAGTAAACAGGTACCCTTCCCTGAAATGGGGTTTGGTCGCCTTCTTTGGCGGAATCGGGTTCATATTGATTGACCAGATGGGTCCGGGATTCAGCAATCAGGATCATTACCGAGATTTTATGCACGACAGTATGCTGCCATTTGGCATTGAACTGGTTTCTATTTCGCTGGGTTTTATCATTTATTTCCTGATTGTGAATTTTTCCAAAAAGAAGTAACAGGGAAGGTCAATTCCCGTTAAAAATGCAAGGTCATCCTTTTTAATTGTCGGAAGGATTGCCTTGCATTTTTGCTATTTAAGATTGATACTTACCCTGATGCCAGCCGAACGGAATTTGCCGTTCTCAAAACCGGCTACACCTTCAATATTCAATAAAAGAAACAATTGGCGAATGCCGTAACCGGCTTCCATGTAATTTTTCATTTCCGGCGTACTCAGGAAATTTACAAACAGGTTTTCCGAAACAGATGAGTTTTTGATGATGGGAAGATGCTTCAAAATCAACCTGCGCGATTGCCAGTTGATATGCGCATCGACAAACGATTTTTGGGTTGAAAATTCATAAAAAGGCAACAGCCTGAAACTGTTTTCAGTCGAATTAAAGGCAAACCCGGTTGATTGTGTATTGAAATGCTGGAAATCTTCGAAATATACCTTCGACGAGTTCAGAAAAGTCCCTGCGTTTACGGCATACGAAACATGATCATCAATACCGAAATTGATTTTCTGACGAATGCCTATTTTCAGCAGATCATAACGCGCGTCACTGCCAAGTATACCCGAATAAGCCCCTCTGTAATTGAGTGAATAGGTTGGATATTTACTTTCGGCATACACCTTTGTGTTATTTCGGATCGAATACCGATGGTGCGGCGTATACTCTAAAATCGCCTGACCAACAAGTGACTGGTGACCTTCAAGTTGCCACGGGTTCAACGTAGTATTCAATGGAACATTGGGTTGAATCTCTTTATCCCTGAAATCGATAAAGGAAAAACTGGAATGATTGGTCAATGGACTGTTATCGCTGTAGTCAACGGAAACTTTCAAATTCAGCCCGTTTACCAGATCACGGCCGACCGCCAATTGCAGAAAATCGCGCCGGTAAAAACGTTTGAAATTTTCTTCGAGAAAGAGGGTGTATAAAGCATTAGTGATTGATGATAACCCCGATGCACGGTTATAATCGATTGTCGTCGTTCCCACGCCCAATGAAAACCAACTGTTTTTCATACCATTTACTCGTTGTTCATAGCTGAAAGATGCATCCGGCTTCTTACGGGCAAAGCCATAAGCAAAGGTTGGCGAAATCTTTACCATATGGCCTGTACTGTCTGATTTATAGTAGCTAAAAGGCAATTCCATTCTTAATCCGTCAACAGAATTAAAGGAGAGTGAAGTTGGATTTATCAGATTTGGAATCGAAAACCGTTCGTAACGCCGGATCGAATCAATCGAATAATCGTAAGTTTTTCCGAAAAGCAGGTGTTTGGCTTTAAATTTTCGTTTGAAATTGCGCACCGAATCCTGGTATTCAGGTTTGGAAGAAACGAGCAAAAACGAATCTTTCTTAACAAAGCTGACCTTTTCCGTAGCTGTGAGCGGAATGGGTCGCAGACTAACCCAATAGGCCGAATCATTATTCACCTGTTTTGAACTAACCTTGAATGTCGATTTGATTTCAAGCGGTTCGGGCGGACTGTTCCGCTTTGTTTCTGTTTCAATCATCCGGCTTAATTTTACCGTCTCGCGGTTACTCAGTGCCGGTTTATCCATCAGTTGATCAATCTGCTTTTGTGTTTTGCTTTTAGGTAAAGCAGGCTTTTGGATTGTGCTATTCCCGGTATTCATTTTTTCAAACAGTTGCTGATCCTGTACCTGCTGTTTATTCAGCTTTTCAAGAAATGTGTGGTCGAGGGCGGGATTTAGCGTGGTTTTGTAATCGGTGATGGCCGCAACATACCGGAATTTCATTTTGAATCCAAGTCCGGCGAAATTCATGTTGAAATCGAGGCTTACAGGCATCCAGGTGTTTTTATTCACTTCCGCATAAAGTTGATGCACATTTACATCGGTCATTGGGATGTGCAGTTTCAGATCGGCCGAATGGATGTTCCAGAACAGATCTGCAATATAGATGTAGCCCGAAAACACATCATTTCCATTGGTTTTGGGTGTCACTTTTATCTTGTTGATGGTAAATCCCTGGTCTTCGAAGACACTTTCGAGACTGAACCTGTAGACCTTTAAAGCGTTTATCCCGACCGGCGAAACGACTCCATATTTATCCGCATCGTACAAATTATTGGTAATCATTCCCATCGGGGATGTGTTGTTATCCTTTCCAGATGAGTGCATCGCCAGTACTTCCTGTTTAATTTTGTCGGGTAACTCGAAGTCAATTTTGCTGACAGTCTCCAGTACAAAGGGTTCCTGAAGGTCTTTGACTTCCTTTTTGTCCATTAACAACTTCGCCATTGTTGGAATCTCTTCGAACACACCCGATCCTTTCAGGTACACTTTACACGAATATTTCGAAACCTGTTTCTGGTAATAAGGCGCCAAAGCAATGGCGCGACGCATGATGTAGTATGCGGGATCTTCTCCGGATGCAAGAATTGTGATTTCAGGAATCTTATAATTTTGGGTAATCAGCTGCACATTTTTTTCCAGGAAAGTTTTTCCAATGACCAAATCATACGACTGGGTCTGATAACCGATGTATTGAAACAAGATTTTCCAGTTTCCTGCCGGCAGTTTTAATTCGTAATTTCCGTCGATGCTCGAAGTAGTTCCGGTCGATAATTGCGGAATGTAAATATTTGCAAATGGAACTGCTTCGCCCTGTGCATCGGTAATTCGTCCGCGAATACCTTGTGCCAAAACAGATCCAATTGAAATGAAACAAAACAAAAGAGTGGCTAAAACTTTATTGATCATGCAATAACAGGTTAAGACTTAGGATGAACAAATATAAAAGATTTTATCTGATTCAGATTAAAGATATTGAACTGTTAGATATTTGATGTGAAAGATAGGAGAGAAGTTGCTTCGTTTAAAAAGTGAAATTTAGTCTTTGAATGATAACCACCGTGTTGCTATTTTGGATAACGATAGAAATATCATGACAACCCGCTTTTCTTTATGTAAAATTTTGAAAGACTGTTTTTTATCGTTTCCTTTGATATTATTAGCGTAAAACTTTGAATTTAAAAGACGACAAGATGAAAAATGGAAATGATTTGATCAGGGTTTTTACTGGCACCGAAGTTTTGGTTTATCTTTTGAAAGAAAGACTGGAAGAGGTTGAGATTTCTGCATTAATTAAAAATGATTTTCAATCGGGACTCACGGTTGGATTTATAAGCGGAGTTCCTTCTGCGGTTGATCTTTATATCCAGGAATCAGACCTGAAGGAAGCAGAACCCATTATTAATGAGTTTATTCAGGACAACGAGGAATAGGTTTTGGACTTGCCGTACACTAACGCATTGGCTTAATTTTGAGCCCATTTTCACTATCCGAAATCAATTCATTGAGTCGCTTTTGCCGCGTTGGTTCTTGCTTTGCGCTCATCATCCAAAAAATGGCTGTTCGTTGATATGATGGGGGTTGCGACTGAAAAAACTCCCATGCTTTTAGGTGCGTTTTAAATACTAATTCATATTCGGGTGTAAGCTTTTCCGGTCTGTTTTCATAGGAATAGATGGCCGATTTCTGTTCATTTCGTTTCTCGAAAGCGGCAAGTCCGGCAGGAAGCATCAACCCGAGTTTATTCATTTCTTCCACCTTCCGGATATTTATCGCACTCCAGGTACTTCCGGGTTTTCGGGGCGTAAACCGGATGCAATAACTTTCCGAATCGACCGATTTTCGTATTCCATCAATCCAACCGAAACAAAGCGCCTGGTCAACCGACTGCGGCCAGGTGATGCTTGGCTTGCCACTGTCTACTCTATAAAATCCTACCAAAAGTTCAGTCTCCTTGTCGTAGTTTTTCTCAAGCCAGTTTCTGAAATCCTGCTGTGTGGGGAAGTAGGAAGGCATCACTTTCTTAAGTCGATTACTTATTTGTAATGATATTCTTCAACCAAATTTCTGCCAGCTTTGGCCAGGTTTCGCCGGCAATATTACCTTTTCGCAAACCATAACCATGTCCTCCCGTGGCTAGAAGATGCAATTCGACTGGAACTTTTGCATCCCTCAGTGAAGTAGCCATCACCAATGCACTGTTACTGTAAGTATCATCGGCAGTAGCGAAAAGAAACATAGGCGGGGCGTTTTTATCGACTGTCAGTTCAGAAGTTAATGCCCTGTTCGTTCCAAGGTCGAGATAAGCCGGGTAAATCAGTAATGCAAAATCGGGACGACAAGACATCGAATCTGCTTTATCGACAGGTGAATAAGTTTTCTTTGAAGATAATGTCGCTGCCCTTGCTGACAAACTTCCACCTGCAGAGAATCCCATAATTCCCAAATGATGCGGTTTCATTCCGTACTTTACAGCGTCATTTCTGATAACCCGAATGGCTCTTTGCGCATCCATTAAAGCGCCTTCCTGCTTTTTCGGAACCCGGTATTGAAGTACAAATGCTGTAAATCCTTGTTTTGTAAGCCAGTCTGCAATTTCATATCCCTCTAAATTAATTGCAAGAATTTCGTAACCTCCGCCCGGACAAACAATCACACCGGCACCGTTATTTTTTTCATTAGTCGGTTTGAAGACCAGAAATGCAGGATTGGTTACATCGGTCAACCGGATGACATCTCTACTTTTATCTGGAGTCTGAACCGGATCGTGTTTGCTTACTGTTTCTCCGGGTACCTGATCAGGCCATAGGTAGATTGGTTTTTGATTTTGACTGTAGCTGTTTATTGATAACATTATAATGGTAATCAGGATAATAAGTTTTCTCATAACTTTTTATATTATTAGGTTGGTGCACTAATTCACATCTTGTAAAAGTATCAATTCATTTTCATTGGCAATAAAAAAACCTGCCGTTTCCGACAGGTTTTAATATAAAGAAACAAACAGGTAAAATTCTTAGTCTAATTGAGGACCGGCAGGAATAAGTGCCCGGGCAGCCTCAGTGTCGCAATACTGCTCAAAGTTTTTGATGTAAAGCGCGGCAAGATTTTTTGCTTTTGCTTCCCATTCGGCAACGTTGGCATAAGTTTGGCGTGGATCAAGAATACCTTGCGAAACATTGTTTAATGCAATTGGTGCTGTGAGATTTAAAATTGGGATATGAACTGTTTTTGCTTTTTCAATTGATCCGTCAATAATAGCATCAATGATAGCCCTCGTATCTTTGAGGGAGATTCGTTTGCCTGTTCCGTTCCAACCAGTATTTACAAGGTATGCTTTTGCATTGTTCTCATCCATTTTCTTTACCAAAGTTGATGCATACATCGTTGGGTGCAATGTAAGGAAGGCTTCTCCGAATGCAGGTGAGAACGATGGTACAGGTTCAGTAATTCCGCGTTCTGTTCCGGCTAATTTTGATGTAAATCCGCAAAGGAAATGGTACTGAGCCTGATCGCGGTCGAGAATAGATACCGGAGGCAATACCCCAAATGCATCAGCTGATAAATAGATGATTTTGTTCGCGTGACCAGCCCTTGAAGGGAGAACGATTTTACTGATATGATAAATTGGGTAAGAAACACGTGTGTTCTCAGTTACTGAAATATCAGAATAATCGATCGAACCATCTTCGCGAACAGTGACATTTTCAAGAAGTGCATCACGTTTGATTGCTCTCCAGATGTCGGGTTCGTTTTCTTTGCTCAGGTTAACGGTTTTTGCATAGCAACCACCTTCATAGTTGAATACACCGTGTTCGTCCCAACCGTGTTCGTCATCACCAATGAGGTAACGTTTCGGGTCAGCCGATAATGTTGTTTTTCCTGTTCCTGAAAGACCGAAGAAAATAGCTACATCGCCATCTTCGCCCACGTTTGCAGAGCAATGCATTGAAGCAATTCCTCTAAGTGGCATATAAAAATTCATTAATGAAAAAATACCTTTTTTCATTTCGCCACCATACCAGGTACCGCCAATAACAGCCATTTTTTCGGTGAGGTTGAACAAAACAAATACATCAGAATTCAAACCCTGAGCTTTCCAGTTAGGGTTGGTAACTTTTGAACCGTTCAGAACTACAAAATCAGGTTCCCCGAAGTTTGCCAATTCGTAATGAGAAGGGCGAATAAACATATTTGTTACAAAGTGCGCCTGCCAGGCAACTTCCATAATGAAGCGAACCTTCATCCGGGTATTGGCATTTGTGCCGCAAAAAACATCAACTACGAATAATTTGTCAGACGTACCTAGGTGGTCAGAAACCAAACCTTTTAAATTTGTAAATATTTCAGGGGTGATTGGGCGGTTGATCACACCATCCCACCACAATTTATCTTCTGTAATAGCATCTTTTACAAAATATTTGTCCTTGGGAGAACGTCCTGTAAAAATTCCAGTTTTCACTGCAACAGCACCTGTGTCAGTTAATACACCTTTTTCAAAACCAGTATTACTTGGATCTACTTCAGCTTTGTAAAGTTTCTTGTAAGTTGGATTATGAACGATTTCAACATTGGTATGAATACCGTACTTCAAAAGATCTGCATTTTTCATTGTAAGTGATTAAATTTTGACAATTTCAAGATTGTATTGATTTTCTTGGCATCAAAAATACCCATTTTACCCCGCTTTAAAGAAGGACAAATATTAAATTAAGATCATCAATCACGGTCTATGTGGTTTTCCTGTACCTGAAAATGGCCAATCCGAACATCGAAACTGCAAAAGTCGATAATGCAGCAAATTCATTAAAGATATCGGGGAAATTTGACCCTTTGAGGATAATGCTTCTCATGATTTTTACGAAATAGTAAAGCGGATTCGCATAATCGAGTTTCTGCGCCCATTCGGGCATACTTTCAACAGGCGTAAACAATCCGCTCATAAGAATAAAGACAATCAACATGAAAAAAGTAACAAATGTAGCCTGTTGCACGGTATCGCTGATCGTGGAGATAAAAAGTCCCAGCGAGAGTACAAGTACCAGATAGATACTAGCCATCCCAAAAAGAAGCGGCATACTTCCCCTGATTGGAATGTTAAAAGCTAATCGTGCAATCAAAAGACCAAAAGCCAGATCAAACAACCCGATTGCCAGAAATGGAAGGAGTTTTCCGGCAATAAACTGCCATTTTTGGATGGGTGTAACATTGATCTGTTCAATTGTTCCAAGCTCTTTTTCACGAACCAGGTTCATCCCTCCAAGCAATATTCCAATTACCGTGATCAATACAACGAGAATTCCCGGCGCCATATAATATTTAAAGTTGAGTTGCGGATTGAACCAGTAAATTGGTTTGACGTCGATGCTTTTCATCAGACCCGGTTCCGGTTTGCCCGTATTGATCAATATCTTTTGGCTGTAATTTCCGATCACATTCGAAAGGTATCCAAGCGATAGCTGAGCCGCCATGCCATTAATTGCATCTACAAGTATTTGGACATCCGCTTTTTTATTCATCGTCAAATCTTTGTCAAAATTCCGGGGGATGACCAGTGCCAGATCAATCTTATTCCGCATCAAAAGATCCTCTGCATCCTGCGTGCTGGCGAGGTTTCGCCGGACAACAAAGAACGGATTCCCGGTAATCTCGGCGGTCAGTTTTCGCGATGAAGCCGAATTGTCAAAGTCAACAATAGCAAGATCAACCTGACGAAGTTCGTTGGTTGCCGCAAAAACAAGGATCAGCATCTGGACAAGCGGCATCACAAAAATGACAGGCAGCATCGATTTGTTGCGAAAAATCTGGGTAAACTCCTTTTGAAGAATATAGTATAGTGTTCGCATGATTAACTATTGAAGACGGATTTTAAATTTTCGGATACTGATAAAAATAAACAGCGCTGACATCCCCATTAAAACCAGGGTGTTGGGCCATATTTCATTTAATCCGCCACCTTTGAGCATTACAGTCCGGTTGATCTCAATAAACCAGCGTGGCGGCATCAGATTCGCAACAATTTGCAGCGGGATTGGCATATTTTTAACCGGAAATATAAAACCCGAGAGTAAAATACTGGGCAGCATCAGGACAAAACCTGAAATGGCCATCGCTGTAAGCTGACTGTCAACAAAGGTGGAGATCAGAATTCCAAGCGTGAGTGCGAGAAAAATATAAAGCAGAATCTCGGCCAGTAATAACGCAAAACTTCCGATTACCGGGACTTTGAATACCAGCATCCCTAATGCTAATACAACCAATGCACTAACGATTGAAAGAATCATGTAAGGTACAACCTTACCCAGGATGATCTGAATTGGTTTAAGCGGCGACGCGAGCAGTATCTCCATTGTTCCCATCTCTTTTTCGCGGGCAATGGTAATCGCAGTCATCATAGCTGAAATCAACATCAGGATAACAGCAATTAAGCCTGGTATGAAATTATAGGAATCGCGCATATTTTCATTGAAAAGCATTCTGATCTTTATATTGATTCCCGGAAGTGCCTGGTTTTTCATCAACTCGTTTTTGACAAAGTTATTGACGATAGCAGTCGTATAATTCACAGTCAATTGCGCTGCATTTGGCTCAGAAGCGTCGGCAATTACCTGAATATTCGCTTTTCCTTCTTTCATCAAATGAAGGGCAAAATCGGGTTCGAAAACGACAATTTCTTTCACGGTACCACTCCGGAAAAGACTTTCATAATCGCTTTCAGAGCTGGGAATTGCTGCCAGTTGAAAGAACCCCGAGGATAATAATTGCTGGCTTAAGCGTTTGCTGAGATCATCTTTTGAATGATCAACTATAGCGACTTTCACATTGCGAACCTCGTTGGTCATTACATAACCGAAAAGCATTAGCTGTGCAATCGGAATCCCGAACAGAATGATCAGGGTTCGTGGGTCACGAAAAATATGGTAAAACTCCTTCCGGAGAAATGCAAGGAATCTGCTCATCGTGCAATTTTTAAAAATACTTCATCCATATTGGCTGCATTGTATTGTTCTTTCAACTTTTCAGGAGTGTCGAGCGCAACGATATTCCCGTCGGCCATGATAGAAACCCGGTCGCAATATTCAGCTTCATCCATATAGTGGGTCGTTACAAAAACGGTAATTCCCTTTTCGACAGCCTCGTAAATCAGGTTCCAGAATTGCCGGCGCGTAATCGGATCGACTCCACCAGTAGGTTCATCGAGAAAAACGATTTTAGGACCGTGAAGAATTGCGATCGAAAAGGCGAGTTTTTGTTTCCACCCGAGCGGCAGATCACCTATTTTACGATTTTCGTAAGCTGTAAGTTCTAACCTGTCAAGCATCTCGGCAGTTTTAGCTTTTCGGTCGGCTACTTTCATTCCGTAAACACCACCATAAAAACGGATGTTCTCATAAACAGTAAGGTCTTCGTACAATGAGAACTTCTGACTCATATATCCGATGTTTTGCTTGATCTTTTCGGTTTGCCGGAATACATCGAATCCGGCAACTGTCATCTGACCAGAAGTGGGAGTGGAGAGTCCGCATAAAATTCGGATGGCAGTTGTTTTTCCGGCGCCGTTGGCACCCAGGAACCCAAATATTTCTCCCTTATATACTTCGAAATTAAGGTTGTCGTTTGCAACAAAATTTCCGAATTTCTTCACCATGTTTTTTACGGTAATAACCGGTTCTTTTGTTATCATGATTTCTCTTTTGGTTTGTTCATCAGAAAGATAAATACATCTTCGATGGTTGCTTCAGCCGGTTCAACGGCAATTTCAGCTTCACCATTTTTTATCAAAAATTGATGAATTGAGTCTGAAGTATATGCTCCTTTGGGTGTAACAAGGTGCAAGACCTGACCGAAACTATTGACAGAGATCATCGAAGGGAGTTTTTCGAGGAATTTCGAAGTGTTGTAAATCTTCCGGGTACGGACGGTCCATAAATCTTCAGGAAATGATTGAGTCATGGCCTGCGGTGTGGCGACCGACATCAGACCCCCCTGTTGGATCAATGCAATCCGGTCGCACATCGAAGCTTCGTCCATATAAGGTGTTGAAACAAGAATTGTGATCCCCATTTCTTTCAGCCGTTTTAGCATTTCCCAAAATTCCTTTCGCGAAACAGCATCAACGCCTGTTGTTGGCTCATCAAGAATCAGTATTTCAGGTTTATGAATCAGTGCGCACGAAAGTGCCAGTTTCTGTTTCATTCCTCCTGAAAGTTTACCTGCCCTACGTGTTTTAAATGGTTCGATCTGCTGGTAAATATCTTTAATCAGGTAGTAATTTTCCTGAATGGTTGTACCAAAGACCGTGGCAAAGAATTTCAGATTCTCTTCAACTGTCAGATCAGGATAAAGCGAAAACCGCCCGGGCATATATCCGGTGATCAACCTTACCCTTTTATAATCAACCACAACATCCAGACTGTTCATCGTTGCCGAACCTCCGTCAGGAAGCAGCAGCGACATCAGGATACGCATCAGCGATGTTTTACCAGCTCCATCGGGACCAATCAGTCCAAAGAGTTCTCCTTTTTTAACCGAAAGGGAGACCCTTTCAAGCGCAACAACGTCACCGTACTGTTTATGAATATCTTTGACTTCAATCATTTTGAGCCGAGGTTAAAATTTGATTTCTCCGGGCATACCCAGTTTTAGTGAACCATCATTTGGAACACGAACTTTGGCTGCATACACCAGTTTGACACGTTCTTCCCGGGTCTGTATAATCTTTGGCGTAAATTCAGCTTCCGGAGAAATCCATTCGACGGTCCCGGCTATCTCTTTTAACCCTTCATTGGCATCAATCATCACTTTAACCGCTTTACCTGTTTTAATCTGTGTCAGTTGCGGGCCACTTATATAAACCCGAAGAATCAGGGTATCAACATTTGCCATTTTATAAAGCGATTTTCCAGGCATGGCCAACTCACCGGTTTCGGCATATTTTTCAAGAATGATTCCGGAAATCGGAGCCCTTACAACAGATGTCCCGATTTTGTCATTCAATACGGCAATCTGCGCATCAACGGCCTCCGCACTCATCTCTATTGCTGCAATTTGGGCAGAATAAGCTTTTTTCTGTTTCCCTGTAAGAGCAATCTGCCCGTCAATATCATCCATTTGCTTTGGCGTTGCTGCGCCATCGGCGAGCATTTTCTTAATTCTTACCTGGTCCTTCTGGACATTGGTAATTTGCTGATCTGAAACAGCGATCGAAGCAAATAGTCCTGCTTTTTGAGCCAACACGGATTCTTTCTGTGCCAAAAGCTGGCTGCGCTGAAGTACAAGATTGACTGTATCGGTAATAGCCATAACGTCTCCTTTTTTTACCTTTTCCCCTTCGCTAAAGGCTGTCATTATGATTTTGCCACTATTTTCGGATGAGATTATCACCTCATCAGTTTCGAAGTTTCCAAAGGCGTCCGACTTGGTTTTATTATTCGAGCAAGCTCCAAGAAGTAATATCAAGGATAAAAATAAAAATGTTCTCATATTCAAGGTAGTTTGTGATTTTGAATTGTTTTTGAAGGAAGTGATCTGCTTCATATGTAATTTTTTATAAGTCTATTCTCCTTTAATTGTCTGGTAATTCACAGATACTTGTACCAATTGAACCTTCCGTGTTTCTAGGTTTGCTTTGGCCTGAAGCGCTGCATTCAGATCACGTATATAGTCGGCGGATGTGATCGCGCCGTTTTCGAGTGCAACTGCCGATCGTTTACTGATTTGATTCTTAATTGCAACCAACTGTTCGTCACTATTTATAAGATTTTTAAGTCTTTGTGCATTGTTTTCTTCCTGAGCAAGTGACATCTTTATTGAACGATTGAAATTGTCAAGATTTGTTTCGATAATGTCTTTCTGAAGTTTCATGGTCGATCTTTCACGGCTTGTTTTATGCCAGTCCCAGATATTCCACGATAACCCGGCACCAACCATGTACCAGTCGGCAAAATTATTGTCGAGCATATTCAACCCAGGCCGGCCATATCCGGCCTGACCAAATGCAAATACAAAAGGTTTTCGTGAATTGGTCAGAACATCTTCACTTTTATCGAGTTTCGATTTCTGCAATGTGAAAAGCATTAACTCGGGCCGTTTTAGATCATTGTTAACGTCGATTGTCATAAGCGCTGGTTTCGAAAAGGTTGTTTGTTCAGGGATCGATGTTCCTGCAACAATTTCAAGAAGAGCTAAAGTCGTGTGACGGGTTGATTTCAGTTCTGTCTCTTGTTGCTCCGCCAGCAATTTTTCAGCCCGTAACTGATCCAGTTCATTGGGTAAGGAAACGCCATTATTCACAGCCGAACTGACAATTTTTATTCTTTCGTCAAGCGTCTCTTTTTTCAGATCGACAATCCTTAAACTTTCCTGGATTATCAAAGCGTTAAAATACAATGTATTTACTGTTTCTTTTATTTTATATAGTTCTGTTTCGATTTGTTGTTTCGATACCAACCTGTCTGCCTCTTCAAATTCTTGTCTCTTTTTTGCAACTCCTCCGTCAAAAAGTTTTTGACGGATATCAACATATGCCTTATACTGATCTTTTGAAAGTGGTTCAGGACCTGCAAACCCGGGTATCTTTAGCGCCAATTTCGTTACATCCGACTGCCACGATGCCCTTGCGGTGAGATCGAATTGTGGCAGATTAAGTACCTGAATGTTTTGTTGCCGAAGTTCCGAAATCTGGTCAACAATACCGGCTTGCCTCAATAAGGGGTGGTTTCTTCGGGCCATTGATTGGCAGCTATCTAAGCTCATTTCTTGCCCGTATGACCACAAACAAGTAAAGGCGAAAAATAAAATTGAAATGAATCTTCTCATGCTTCTATAAATTTTAAAATCATATTTTTAACAACCTCTTTCCGTTCATTCAGAAACCGATCGTACGCTTCCCTGTCATCATTAAAATAAACCATTTGCAACAAAGGGCGTGCGACAAATGGGAAGACCAGCATTCCCAATAAACTTATAACAATATGCCGGGGATCGAGTTTTGACAAATTGCCTGTATGAACTTCATTTAAAAGCAAATCGAGTATTTTTTGCGGTTCAATTCCCGATTCAAACATTAGGTTTTTCAATACTTTAGGATCACGGTTGATCTCACTAATAATGAATTGCGGCACATAGGGATTGGCCTGAATCAGATTGATATAGTTGTCGATAAACGCGATCAGCTTTTCTTTTGCTGAAACTTCAGACGAAAGCGTGTCTTTTACTTTTACAAAAAATTTGGAGAAGGTATCTTTGAATACCGCTTTAAACAGGTTCTCTTTACTTCTGAAATAGTAGTGCAATAATGCTTTATTCATACCGGCTTCATCGGCAATTTCCTGCATGCGAGCGCCTTCCATTCCTTTAAGAATGAAAATCCTCCGGGCTGACTCGTAAATTTTCTCTTCGGTAGTACGATCCATGTTTTTATCCTTTTGGTTTAACCACCCGGTTAAATATTGGGCAAAGAAAAGACATTTTTTTGATTCAACAAATAGTTTTACTGGAAAAATTAACCAGATGGTTAAATATTTTGCAAACAAAACCCCCGAAAAACGATTCGTTTTTCGGGGGTTTAAATATTACTGAATCAACTATTAATATAAAGTTGACTGTTTATACTCTGGTTTCTTATTGAATAAATTGTAAAGAAACGATTTTGATTCTGGTTTGTTGTCTTGATTATCAGGCTGCATCGGAAGGTTCTTTACTAAAAGTGCTTTCTTTTCGTTGGTAATACTTCCGGAGTTTACAGAATCAACCTTTGGATTCCATAAGGAAGTAATTTCCATAAACTTCTCATATGCTTGTTTATGCTGACTAAGTAACCATTTGTAAATGGTCTGATCAGAATAAACTTTCTGGATACCATGACCTTGTCCTTTCAGTACAGAAAACTTTGGTCTTGATCCAAGTTCCTGTAATGCATCAACCATCTGCACCGAACGTTTGAGATTTACTTTTTTATCTACTTCACCATGGAACACCCAGGTTGGTATATCTTTGAGTGTCTCCACCATTCTTGTCTGTCCGCCACCACAAAGTGGCATAATTGCTGCAAAGTATTCAGGATAACGCGAAGCGATGTCCCAGGTACCAAAACCTCCAAGACTCATTCCGGTAAGATAAACGCGAGAAGGATCGATGTTATACTTGTCCTTCAATTCTTTGTAAAACGATTCGAACCATGCTCCTGCTGTCCAGTTTTTATTTGATGGACATTGAGGAGAGATTACAATAGCATCAACGTTCATTCCTCTTTCGAGATAAAACGGTGGGCCGTACTTTTTTAATCTTTCAAGATTATTGCCTTTGCATGAGCTACCGTGAAGGTAAATTATTAGAGGCCAAACCTTTGCGTTTGCCTTGCTATATCCGTCTGGTAAATATGCCAGGTAAGGGTAAGTTTTTGATTTTTCTGCCATTAGCGGAGAATTGCCTCCCGGTGTTTTAGCTGTGAGCGACACAGTAAAACTTAAAAGTGCAATCAGGGCGATTAATCTCATATCTTGTCCTGTTAAGTGAATAATACGCAAAAATAACTTTTTAATTGGTGCGAATACCTAAATTCAGATTTTTTAAAATATTTTAACACTATATTCGAAAAAATATTTTGTATAAATATTTGATATATTGCATATTAAATATTACTTTGTTATAATGCATTATTTTGCATCTGTGTGTTGAATTGTGCTTTAGCTGACCTCAGTTCCCATTCCGGATTCAAAAAAACGAAGCTGTTTGACTATTACTTTTAAGTAGTTTAAACATTTCATCCCTGGTTTCTTTGGCACTTTCAGCTGCTTTGAGTGCAAAATCATGACCATTTGAAGCATAAATAATCGCTCTTGATGAGTTTACAAGCAGGCCACATTGTGCATTCATTCCGTATTTTGCAACTTCCTGCAAGCTTCCTCCCTGTGCGCCCACTCCAGGAACAAGCAGAAAGTGATCCGGGACAATATTTCTGATTCCGGCCAGTTCTGCAGCTTTGGTTGCTCCAATTACATACATCATATTCTCAGAGTTTCCCCACTCCTGCGAAATCCGAAGCACTTTCTCGAAAAGCTTTTCGCCTGCGTCAGCAATGAACTGGAAATCAGATGCTCCTTTATTTGATGTTAATGCAAGCAGAACCACCCGTTTTCCTTCATAAACCAGAAATGGTTTCACTGAGTCTTCACCCATATAGGGTGCGACAGTTACAGCATCAAACTTTAGTTTCTCGAAAAAAGCCCTTGCATACATTGAGGAAGTATTTCCGATATCCCCCCGTTTCGCATCAGCGATCAAAAAAATGTCGGGGTAATTTTCACGAATGTAATGAACTGTTTTTTCAAGACTCCTCCAGCCCTCCAATCCTTCCGATTCGTAAAATGCCAGATTTGGTTTGTATGCTACTGTATATTTAGCTGTTGCATCAATGATCTCTTTGTTAAAAGCAAAGATCGGATCAGTTGTGTCAAGTAAAAAACTCGGAATTTTCTTGATATCCGTGTCGAGACCGACACAAAGAAATGACCCTTTTTTCCGGATATTTTCGAATAGTTGCTGATTGTTCATTCTTTTGATTTTGAGCTTTATAACGTTATTCCTTTCAAATTAGAGTTCGGTTTCTTTCAACCGCTCGGTATTCTCCTCGACCCTTAGTTTGTCGATAATGTCCTCAATATCACCATCCATAACTGCTGGAAGATTATAAACAGTGTACCCAATCCTGTGATCAGTCATACGACCCTGTGGATAATTGTACGTACGGATTTTGGCCGAACGGTCACCTGTTGATACCATTGTTTTCCTACGAGATGCAATATCGTCCATGTATTTTTGGTACTCCATATTGTAGATCCTGGTTCGGAGTTCGCCCATGGCCTTCGAGAGATTTTTAATCTGCGATTTCTCGTCCTGACAGGTAACAACAATTCCAGTGGGAATATGGGTCAACCTAATGGCTGAATAAGTCGTGTTTACACTCTGACCACCAGGTCCTGAAGAGCAGTAGGTGTCTTTACGGATATCTGTTTCACGAAGATCAATATCAAACTCTTCAGCTTCAGGTAATACGGCAACAGTAGACGCCGAAGTGTGAATGCGTCCCTGTGTTTCGGTTTGCGGCACCCTTTGTACGCGGTGAACACCCGATTCGAATTTTAGAATTCCGTAAACGTTTTCGCCTGTTACCTTGGCTACAATTTCTTTAAATCCACCTGAAGTTCCTTCTGTTGAGCTTGTTACTTCGAGTTTCCAGTTTTTGCGATCGCAGAATTTAGAATACATCCTGAAAAGATCACCTGCAAAAATGGCAGCTTCATCGCCGCCTGTTCCGCCACGAATCTCTAAAATTGCATTCTTACTGTCTTCAGGATCAGCTGGAACGAGCAGAAACCGGATCTCGTCCTCATGTTCTTTGATCAGATTTTCGCTGTTTTCCAGCTCTTCGCGCGCCATTTCACGTAAATCTTCATCGGTTTCGGTTTCAAGTATTTCCTTGGCATCCGAAAAGTTTTTCAACAGATTCTGGTACCTCTTAAATGATTTTACAAGCGAATCGAGCTGTTTGTAATCCTGGTTAAGTTTTACATACCGCTTCATATCTTTCATGATATCCGGATCAGATATCTGCTGACTAACTTCGTCGAAGCGGATCTTAATCCCTTCGTATTTTTCTATTAATGAATTATTTGCCATCTAATTGTGTTTTTACTGGTTAAGGAAAATGAATTGAATCTGCAATGAAGTAAAGCGTAGCTAATACTCAAAGGTGCCAAATTCGGAGCGGATGGTTACCTTTTTACCATTGTACAATTCAACATGTCCAATAACCTGTGCATCAATATTAAATGATTTTGCGATGGCAATTATTCCATCGGCTGCTTCCTGATCGGCATAGATTTCGAACCGATGTCCCATATTGAAAACCTTGTACATCTCGTGCCACGAAGTTCCGCTTTGTTCCTGAATCAATTTGAAAAGAGGTGGAACAGGAAAAAGATTGTCTTTTATAACATGAACATTTTCAATAAAATGAAGCACTTTAGTCTGAGCTCCTCCTGAACAATGAATCATTCCTGAGATTGAAGTCCTGAATTGTTCCAGTACCTTTTTAATAACTGGTGCATAAGTTCTCGTGGGTGAAAGGACAAGCTTTCCTGCATCCAGGTCTGTTCCTTCAACGCGATCGGTCAGTTTACAATTCCCTGAAAAGACAAGCGATTCGGGTACCGATGGATCGTAACTTTCAGGATATTTTTTGGCGAGGTATTTAGCGAAGACATCGTGACGTGCCGAGGTAAGGCCATTGCTTCCCATTCCTCCGTTGTATTCTTTTTCGTAAGAAGCTTTACCTGAAGATGATAAACCTATAATACAATTTCCCGCTTTGATCTGGTCAGCTGAAATAACTTCTGATCGTTTCATTCGGCAGGTAACTGTTGAATCAACAATGATTGTTCGCACCAGATCGCCGACATCAGCAGTTTCGCCACCTGTGGGCCAAATATTTATTCCGGTTTCTCTTAACTCCATACAAAGATCTTCAGTTCCTTCAATGATTGCAGAGATCACCTCACCCGGTATTTTGTTTTTATTTCTTCCAATTGTCGAGGAAAGGAGGATATTATCAATTGCACCAACACAAAGCAGATCATCAAGATTCATCACTATAGCATCCTGTGCAATCCCTTTCCAGACCGAAAGATCACCTGTCTCTTTCCAATAAAGGTATGCGAGCGAGGATTTTGTTCCGGCTCCATCTGCATGCATTATATTACAGTATTCGGGATCTCCACCAAGAAAATCGGGCACAACTTTACAAAAAGCTTTCGGGAAAAGCCCCTTGTCAATGTTTTTAATGGCATTATGAACATCCTCTTTAGAAGCCGAAACACCCCTGAGGTCATATCTGTTATCGGAACCCATATTGATAATCAATAGTTTGCAATAATCCTGAAAATATTCCGGTTTCCCGTTTCAGGTCGCGCAAAATTAGCATCTTTTTGCGACTTATTTCTCAAACTTCTCCTTGTAGTCGGAAGATAATACCCTGAATTCAGTCCGTCGATTGATCTGGTGACAAATTTCCCTTTGCTTTTCATCTGCAAGCGATTCAATATAACTGCAGGTGAGTTCCCTTCCCTGTTTCAAAAATGGATATTCTTTTGCCAGTTTCTTTGTGACTGTTTTTGGTGCAGTCTTTCCGTATCCTTTAGCAACCAGTCTACCCGGCTGTATACCTTTGGCAATTAAATAAGTAACGACCGATTGCGCCCGTTTCTGGGATATTTCGGAATTAGTGGCATCGTCACCCCTGCAATCGCTATGTGCCATTAATTCAATGACCGTTGTCGGATTCAGAACGAGTAATTCAGTCAGGCTGTCGAGAGCTGCGACAGATTCAGGAAGCAGATCCCATTTGCCGAATTCGTAATAAATATTGTCAACACTGATTGGCAAATCGGCTGGTGTAAGTTCCAATCGCACCTGGAACTGTTTTCCCTCATCGATTCCAACAGTTGACGCGACTGTTTTCGTATTCAGAAATCCTTTTCGGTAAGCAGCTACAATGTATTCAACTTCAGGTTTTAATTTGAAGTTGAATTTGCCATTCTCTGCGGTCATTTTCAGCATCGTTCCATCAGTTCCGATCAACTTCACCGTAGCATCGTTGATTCTTGATCCGTTTTCTTTATTAAAGATGTTCCCTTCTATTTCATATTTTTTTGGCGGCAGTAAAAAGGTGTAAATGTCATCCTTACGACTTCCTTCGCGATTACTGCTAAACAAACCCCGTTCTTCACCCTTGTAAAATGAGATGGCAAAATCATCTCCGGTAGAATTGATAGGGGATTTCATATTTTCAACTATCCATTTTCCTTTTTCGTCTTTGTGAGCCATAAACAGATCAAGTCCTCCCATTCCAATATGAGCATTTGATGAAAAATAAAGTGTTCCGTTTTCGCGGATGTAGGGGAACATTTCGTCACCCGATGTGTTGATCTCCGGCCCTGCATTCACCGGTTTTTCCCACGATTCTCCTTTTTTCTTCATCGCAAACCAGATATCTTTTCCGCCGTATCCACCCGGACGGTCTGAAACAAAGTAAAGCGTATTGCCATCGGCGGAAACTGAGGGGTGAGCGGCCATCAAACTATCATTCCCGATCTTTACTTTTACAGGATCGCCCCATAAACCTGAGAGTTGTGTAGCCGAAAAGATCTCAGCGCCACGCTCTTCTGTCTTGTCATAAGGACAACGCGTAAAATACATTTTATTGCCGGTTGCATTAAATGAGGCAGCTCCCTCTTCATCAAAAGTATCAATGACCTTTTGTTCGTCAACGAGTTGTGGCTTATCCCACCGGTTTTTCTGGAGATTATAACCGACCCTGAATATATCGGCATTGTATTCTCCCGTAATAGCACTTTTCTTTTTTCCGGTAGCGCCTTTTCGGGATGAAGTAAAGAAAATCTCATTATCGTGAACCCCGGCATATGTGGCTGCAAAATCATTCGAGATAGAATTAATTTCTTTCAGGTTATCAATCTTATAACGGGTAGGCGTTTTCAGCCACTCTTTTGTTTTCAGCGACGATTCTATCCCGTTTAGGGCCATTTCGTCTTTAGGAACAGAATCGAGATATGCTGTATAATTTTTGATGGCTTCGTCGTACTTTCCATTTGCACGAAGCACTTCAGCATAATGAAGCCATGTGATTGCACCGCCTGCATTCCGTATCAACGCACTTTTATAATAACTTTCAGCTGAGCGGTATTGGCCGATTTTATAAAAGGATTCCGCAATTTTAAACTGGATTTCCGCTTTTTTCTGCCGATCCTTGGTTTGAGTGTAAACCTTTCGAAAGGAAGCAATACTTTTTGTATACTCTCCAATCTCAAAAGAGGTCATTGCTGAACGGTATTGCTTTGATACGGTGCAGGAAATGGTGAATCCGACAAGTATCAACAGACAGAAATGACGTATTTTAAGATAATTCATATGCGAAAACAAATTAAATCAAATGGTAAATTGCAGGTGATGTGATGGGCAAAGATAACTTATTAACAGATTTTTATTTGGTCCGATTGTGAAAATTATCGCTAATTGGACGAAAGATTGTACCTTTGGCGTTTTAAAATGTAACAATTATGATTCAAGCTGAAATTCATACAGTAAAAGGGGTGATGAAGGTTAATTTCTTCGAAAAGGATGCACCCATTGCAGTAGCCAACTTTGTAAAACTTTCGAAAGAAGGTTTCTACGACGGACTTACTTTTCACCGTGTCATCCCGAACTTTGTAATTCAAGGCGGATGCCCAAAAGGAACAGGTTCAGGTGGACCAGGATATACAATTAAATGCGAATTGGACGGAGACAATCAGTACCACGATCGTGGCGTTTTGTCGATGGCACATGCCGGTAAAGACACCGGCGGATCGCAGTTTTTTGTTTGTCACAGCCGCACCAATACAAGCCACCTCGATCGTAAACATACCTGTTTTGGTAAAGTTTACGAAGGTTTGGACGTTATTGATGCCATCCGTCAGGGTGATAAAATCGAAAAAATCGTAATTATCGAATCGTAACCCACGATATTGACCTGAGGTAGAGACTCACTGCCGTGCGTCTCCACAAGGATTTTAGTATAGGTGAAAACCGTCTCCGAATTCGTTTCAGGGACGGTTTTTTGTGGATGTAAAATTGGGTTTTGTCATAATTATGATTGGTTTTGTGTAGAGACGAGATTAATCGCGTCTCTACGGGATAATGAATTAAAGCGAATAAAACATGTTTGATAACATATCCATTGTCTCTTTAAAATAAACCAATAAATTTGTTAACAAAGTGAATAGCTGCTAACCATCTAAATCCAGATCAAGATGTTAAAGTATTCGTTAACAAGGAATTTGTTGACTGACGAAGCTGGCAATTATACGGCAAAAGCACAGTCTTCGGGAAGTTACGACAAGGAAGCCATCATCACAGATATGCTTCGTCGCGGATCGTTACTCACCCGCACCGATATCCTGGCTGTTCTTAACGGTTTTGAAGAATCAATCGCAGGCATTATTGGGGGCGGAGGCACGGTGAATACCCCCTTATTCAACACCTCATTTTCAATCTCGGGTGTATTTGGTGGAACCATAGACGTTTTCGATGGTAAACGCCACAAGGTCAATGTGAAATTCAACAAAGGCGTCCTGATTCGCAACGCTGAAGCAATGATAATCCCTGAAAAAACAGGTGCCATCGCTCCGCAGCTACAAATTCTGGAGGTAAATGACAGTGTGTCGGGCAAGGTGAATGAACGACTTACCTCTGGCGGCGTGTTGGAAGTGTGGGGTAACAATATCAAAATAACGGGCGAAAATCCAGATTGCGGTCTGTATTTCGTCCCCTCTTTGGGCGAAGCCGTAAAAGCGCAGGTTATTGTGCAAAACAAACCATCGTTACTTATAATTGCGATCCCCTCGCTGACAGCAGGTACTTATACATTAAAGTTGGTAACGCAATTTACAAATGGACATTTGTTAAAATTACCAAGAACCTGTTATTTCAATAAAATGCTTATCGTTGTTTAATCTTTGAGACAAGGAATTGGGTATCTAAACTCTTTCATCTCTTCATTTCTGCATAGGGCAAGTCTATCTTGCTGCATTTGGAAAGAGCGTTTTGCTCCTTCGGGCAAGAGCGTCTTGCTATATCGGGAAAGAAGATCTTGCAAACGTAGAAATGATATTCAATAAACTGTATTTTTAATTCCCGAAAGAAACGGACCGTGATTTACCTTCCTTTAAAAACGTAATTAAGCTTAAATAATCAAAGCTTGAAGATTCGGACCTGGCAAAAGCGAATCTCCGGCTGATATTACTGTTAATTAGAACGTAGTATATTTCGCAAATAGCCATTCGGTTTTTTTGTATTATTTTAGTCGGGAATTAATCAGGGCGAATGGACGAAAACAAACTTTATAAATCGCTGATCATATGTGTACTTGTTCTCGCCGGTCTCTCGTTGGGTGCATTCTTTCCCCGAATCAATGTTGCAGGATTTGAGCTGAAAGGTGTCGATCTCTTTTCCGATCTCCGAAGTAATTTTCGTAAAAGTGCCCCGATTCGTCGCCTTCAGGCTAACCAGTCAATTATTTTCGATCTGACCTATCTCCCTTATTTAGAAGGATTCACATATTATCTCACAGCTTCTGGTGGGATATCTCCGTTACTTGCCTTGTCCCATTTTGCAGTTGCGGATGAAGTGAATAAAAAGCGGTTCGTATACAGGTTCAAACAAGACCGGTCGGTGAGTTTAAAATCGATTGCCAAATTGCTTGCAGGGCCAGTGCTGTTCGAGGATTTTTCCCCGGAAGGTCATTCATTGAAGCAGTTTTTTAAGGAATTGGGTGCGATCAAGCGGGGAGAAGAGAAGGGACGCGTTGCCTTTTTTGGTGATTCGTTTATCGAAGGCGATATTTTTTGTTCCGATGTGAGAAACTCGTTGCAGGATATGTTTGGTGGTAACGGTGTTGGATTTGTTCCGATCACTTCAGAGGTGGCGCAATTCAGAAATACAATTGGTCACACTTTTACAGGATTTCAGTCGTATTCATTGGTAAAGAAAGATTCTATTTCTGAGCCGTTTGGCGCGGGAGGTTATTGTTTTACAGCCGGCGAAGACAATGAAGTTACCTATTCAGTCAATCAGAGATATAAACACCTTGACCTGTTCCGCGAAATAAAGCTTTTTTATAGCTCTCCTGAAAACACTACTTTTAATTATAGTCTGAATAATAACGGAGTAAGGGAGGCAAAGATCGTCGCTTCGGATCGGCTTCAGCAAAAAGTATTTAGCGATGTCAACGCCACAACCGTGAGTTTCATTTTCCCGGTATCGGATACCATTAAATTATATGGTGTAAGTTTTGAAGATTCAACAGGGATCTATGTTGACAATTTTGGTTTACGTGGAAATTCAGGCCTTGCCCTGACCCGAATATCAGAGACAATGAATCGTCAGTTTAATCAATTTCAGAATTACCAGTTGATTGTTCTCCAGTACGGGCTAAATGTAATTGCTGCTGATACTAAAGATTTGAGTTGGTATGTGAGCCCGATGGTCAATATTATCCAGCGATTGAAACGGTGTTTTCCGGAAGCTGCTATTCTTTTAATGAGCGTTTCGGACAGAAGTACCAAGATCAACGGTGAATATCAGACGATGGAGAGTGTTCCGTTGATGGTTGAAGCGCAACGGGAAATTGCACGTCAGTCGCAAGTTGCTTTCTACAATCTTTTTGAAGCGATGGGGGGCGAAAACAGCATGGTTGCCTTTGTTGAAAACGATCCGCCACTGGCCAACAAGGATTACACGCACCTCAATTTCCAGGGTGGACGAAGGGTGGCAGGTATCTTTGTGAAGAGTTTAATCAATGAGTATCAAAAATATAATGATAAGATTAAAAAAAATACTACTGCTGGCGGCACTTTGGTTGTCAGTGCAAAATAGTATTGGACAAACAATTGTAATCCCGGAACTTAGGAAGAATTATCCTTTTGTACATGAGGAGTGTAATGTTATTTCGAACAGCGGGCATCTTGCCGGGCTCATGGAAAAACTGTACGATCTGAAGATCAATGGCAAGCGAACCATCAATATTCTTCATATTGGTGATTCACACCTTCAGGCCGATTTTGTCACGAGTGTGATCCGGACAACCCTGCAGACAGCATTTGGGAATGGAGGCCGAGGTTTGGTCGTACCATTTCGATTAGCAAAATCGAATGAGCCATTTAATTTTGTATCCTCATCTTCTTTTGATTGGAAATCCAAAAGGTGTGTTTTCCCCGGCCAACCAATGCCTATAGGAATAGGTGGTTTAACCATCAGTACTGCCGATTCCTGTGCCGATTTCACCATTAAAACGAATAATGATTCGCTGTTGAATTATGGTTTTAGCAAAGTGAAAGTATTCTATCAGAAAGATTCGGCAAGTTACAGCTTTGCACTTTTAGATAGCCTTGGCGGTCAGATGGGGAGGTTTAAGGCCGATTCCGTTGATGGTTTTCCGTATATTTCATCAATTGCACTTCCATCCCAAACGAATAAAGTAACGATTAAATTAGTTAAAACTGCAGAGGAACAGTCGCAGGCAATAATTTACGGACTACAACTCGAAAATGGCAATCCGGGAATCATCTATCACACAGTGGGTGTCAATGGTGCTGAATTTCGGCATTATTCCGAAGCTCTTCATTTCAGTGAACAGACCAAAGCGCTCAAGCCCGATCTGATTATCATTTCTCTTGGAACCAACGAGGCATTTGCCCTCAATTTCAGGCAGGATAAGTTTTATGCTGATATGCAGTTGTTATATAGTCAATTGAAGAAGGAAAATCCCAATGCCGGATTTCTGTTTACGATACCTGCATGTTCATATCGCAGGAAAAAGCCCAATCCGCGATTGCCACTTGCCGGCAAAACAATTATCCGCTTTACCGCAGATAATAATATTTCATACTGGGATTTGCAGACAGCCTCTGGTGGCAATAATTCGGCAGTTAACTGGAAAAAAAACCACCTGCTTCGTCCTGATGGGGTTCATTATAACCTTGCAGGATATGACCTACAAGGAAACCTTTTTTGTAAAGCATTCTTAAACGCTTATAACGCCTATGTTGCAAATAGACCTCAGTAAAATCTGGCAACAATTGATTTACAATCCAAAGGAACCGCTGCTTTTTAGTTCCGGATTGTTTATTTTCCTGTTTACAGGATTTATGTACGTCTATTTCCTTGTTTATAAGCATCATCGGGCTAAAACTATTTTTGTCACCCTTTTCTCGCTCTATTTCTATTACAAGTCAAGCGGAATCTATTTTTTGTTGTTGATTCTCTCTGCTGTTGTCGATTTTTCGCTGGCCAATGCAATTTTCAGGGCAGAAGGTAAGAGCAAGAAAAAGATGATTCTCATAATCAGCTTAGCGCTAAACCTTGGGTTGCTGGCATATTTTAAATATACAAACTTTTTCTATTCAATTATTTGTGATTTAACAGCCCAATCCTTTTCACCACTGAGCATTTTTCTGCCTGTGGGTATTTCGTTCTTTACCTTTCAATCACTTAGCTATACCATTGATATTTACCGTGGTAAACTAACACCCTTAAAAAGTTTTCTTGACTACGCCTTTTTTGTCACTTTCTTTCCCCAGTTAGTTGCTGGTCCTATTGTCCGGGCGGCCGATTTTATTCCGCAGATATTTAAGCCATTAAAGATTACAGACGAAATGATCGGAAGAGGAGTTTTTCTGATAGCAAGCGGCGTGATCAAAAAAGTGGTGATTGCCGATTTTATCAGCGCCAACTTTGTGGATCGAATATTTGAACATCCCACACTTTACACCGGGCTTGAAAACCTGTTTGGCGTTTATGGCTACGCCTTGCAGATTTATTGCGATTTTTCAGGTTATTCCGACATGGCCATCGGAATTGCGCTGCTCATGGGATTTCATTTCAAAATCAATTTCGATTCTCCTTATCAATCGAAGAATATTGCTGAATTCTGGAGAAGGTGGCATATTTCTTTGTCATCCTGGCTCAAAGATTATCTCTATATCTCCTTAGGTGGAAATCGAAAAGGGAGGATAAGAACCTATATTAATTTATTTATCACCATGTTGCTGGGAGGACTCTGGCATGGGGCGGGCTTCCGTTTCGTTCTTTGGGGAGCAATGCATGGAATCGCGTTAGCAATTCATAAACTATATCTTGAAGCTTTTCCTGTCAAGACTGAGAGTAATAATCCCCTCAGAAAGTTCGTAATGACTTCCTTTACTGTCCTGATTACATTCCATTTTGTCTGCCTTTGCTGGATATTTTTCAGGGCCGGTGACGTGTCAGTTGCCTTTCAGATGATCCGGCAGATTTTCTTTCATTTTAATCCCCGGATTTTCTTTGAGTTTATAACCGGATACAAGGCGGTCTTAATCATGATGTTAATAGGTTACTCACTTCATTTTATTCCTAAATCTGTTGAGCTTAAAACCGAAAACATCGTTACAAACCTTCCTTTGCTTTTAAAAGTTGCATTCATGATGTTGGTGATTCTTTTGGTTGTCCAATTTAAATCTTCAGAAATACAGCCTTTTATCTATTTCCAATTCTGAAGATATTAAGAAATCAATCCTTCAGGCGGAAAGATTTTCAGGAGAGAAGATTTTTTATCCCAATTGTTTGCGACAATAAAAATATTCGTTTTCTTTGTATTGGTATTACAGTATAGTACAGTACAAAACCAACAAATGAGCTTTCGGATCGAAATTGACAAATTGCTAAAAGTTCCAATTTATCAGCAGATTACCGATTTTATTCTAAATGGCATTGAATCCGGAACCGTTCAGGTGGGAGATGTGCTTCCCTCAATCAATCAGGTTGCCAGGGAGAACATGGTTGCGCGCGAAACAGTTATAAAATCATTTTCGGCCTTGCAGGAGCGGGGAATTGTACAGGCAGTTCAGGGAAAGGGCTTTTTCGTGATGACCAAAAGCGTTGATATCCGAAACCGGGTATTCTTGTTGTTCGATACTTTTAGTGCCTACAAACAGACATTTTACAAGGCGCTTCGTGATTCGCTTGGTCCGAACAGCATTGTTGATCTCTATTTTCACCATTTTAATCCAAAGATTTTCAAGAAATTATTGCGCGAAGCGGTTGGTAATTACACTTATTATGTGGTACTTCCATTCGATTATCCCGAAATTGCCGACTATCTGAAATATGTTCCCGAAGAGCGGCTGTGCCTGACTGACCGTTATCCGAACTATCTGAAAAATGGTTATTCCGCAGTATACCAAAAATTTGACGATGATGTTTACAAGGCACTTACCACAGTTGGGCCACTTATTAAGAAATACAATTGCCTGACGTTGGTTTTTTGTGATACGATTACCGAGGTCCCAGTCGAATTAAAAGAGGGATTTGAGCGGTATTGCAGCCAAAATGGTGTTAATTACCAGATTTCGTGTGGAATTGCTTCTGATGAGATCATCAGCAAAGGTGATTCGTTTCTGATTATTGATGATGATGATCTCGTACGACTCGTTGAAATAGCGAATGAACGTAAACTAATTATAGGACAGGATATTGGAATTATTTCGTACAACGATACACCATTAAAAAAGGTGGTTGGCAACGGGATTTCGGTGATTTCTACCGATTTTAAAAAAATGGGGGAGACCATTGCAGGCATGATCTTAAACAGCGAAAAGGCTTGCGTTCAGAACCCTTGCCGGTTTATTGACAGGGGATCGTTTTAAAGGTGATAATAAAAACAAACTAAAATTCAAATAACTATCAAAAAATGAAGCAATTAACTATTTTATTACTTTTTATCTGTTTTACTGTTGATGGTTTTTCAAATTCGGGCGATTCAAAAAAAACTGAATGGAAGCCACTGTTTGGAACTGATTTAAGTCAGGCAAAATACGACAAGAATTGCTGGACGATAGACAATGGCGTGCTTACAGCTTCGGAAGATAAGGTAATCTGGGCAGTAGGCGACTACGAAAATTTCTCGCTTGATCTTGAATTCAAAACTGCAGTTGGAACGAACAGTGGCGTAATAGTTTATTGTACTGATCCTGAGAACTGGATACCTAACTCAGTGGAGATCCAAATTGCCGATGACTATTGTGAAAAGTGGGGAACGGCCAGCAAGGATTGGCAATGTGGGGCAATTTTTGGACATCTTGCTGCTAATCAGCAGAAAGTCGTAAAAAAGCCGGGTGAATGGAATAAGATGGGAGTTACTTGCAAAGGAAAAATTATCGACGTGGTATTGAACGGGAAGAAAATCACCACGATGGATATGAGTAAGTGGACTTCGGGAAAGCTCAATCCTGATGGCAGCAAGATTCCTGACTGGCTACCAAAACCATTTGCGGTATTGACTACTAAAGGGATGATTGGCTTACAGGGCAAACATGCCGACGCAACCATCTGGTTCAGAAATATAAGAATTAAACAATTGTAATATAAGTATCATGAAAAATCTTTCACAACTGTTTTTATTGAGTCTGATTATCATTTTAATGATATCGTGGACTCCTTCCGGACAAAAAGATCCTCTAACCCTCTACGGTCAAATCGATCGTACAACAACACCGAATACACTGGTTGCGAAGGAGAAAAAGGCAGGATGGAACCTTCTGTTCGATGGTAAAACAACGAATGGCTGGCATGGTTACAATTTAAAGGGTTTTCCCGATTGCTGGATCATTGAGGATGGCGTATTTACAACCACAACCAAAGGTGGCGCTGAAAGTCAGGATATTATCACAAACAAAAAATACCGCAGTTTTGCGTTGGGCGTCGATTTCAAACTCATGAAGGGGACTAACAGCGGAATTATTTTTCAGATTGCCGAAGACGCAAAATACAAATTTCCGTACGAAACTGGCCCTGAATTTCAGCTGATCGATCAGGCTAATTGGCCCGATCCGCTGAAAGATTGGCAGATATGTGGCGCCAATTATGCGATGTACCCTCCGAAATCGCTTCCAAGCAAGCCGGTTGGTGAATGGAATCACCTGATGCTTGTTGTGGATGGTAACCATGTGACGCAAATTATTAATGGAGTGGTAGTTGTTGAGTACGAAAAATATACCGATGCGTGGAAAAAACTTCGCGACAGTGGCAAGTGGGCAACCTTTCCCGATTATGGAAAATTTGACGAAGGATTTATCTCGCTTCAAAACCATGGAACACAGGTATGGTTCCGGAATATTAAATTAAAAGAAATTAACTAACTATAAACCAACTATTCAGATGGAAAATCTTAATAATTCACGCAGAAATTTCTTAAAACACAGTGCGATTGCAACCGCTGGAATCTCGATTGTACCAAGTTTTTCGGTCAGCGGATTAGGTCACAAAGCGCCTAGTGACAAGATGAACATTGTTGGCGTTGGAGTTGGCGGAAAGGGTCATCCAAATCTGGTAGGAATGGCGAAAGAGAATATAATTGGCTTATGCGATGTCGATTGGAAATACGCTGAAACCTGTTTTAAAGAGTTTCCAAATGCGAAGCGTTACTGGGACTGGCGCAAAATGTTTGATGAATTGGGCAGTACGATTGACGGTGTGATGGTTGCAACTCCTGACCATACACATTCAATTGTAGCTGCAACTGCACTTACAATGGGCAAACATGTCTATTGTCAGAAACCGTTGACCCATTCTGTTTACGAATCACGGCTCCTGACTAAACTGGCGGCTAAACACAAAGTAGCAACCCAAATGGGGAACCAGGGCAACTCCGGCGACGGTGTCCGACAGCTTTGTGAGTGGATATGGAATGGCGAAATTGGTGAAATTAAAGAGGTTCATGCCTGGACAGACCGTCCCATCTGGCCACAAGGACTCCAAAGACCGACTCAGCTTATGAAAACTCCGAAGACATTGGACTGGAATCTATTTATTGGAACTGCTCCAATGCGTCCTTTCAATGAAATTTATACTCCCTGGAACTGGCGTGGCTGGTGGGATTTCGGAACAGGCGCTTTTGGTGATATGGCCTGCCACGTATTAGATCCTGTTTATCAGTCGCTTAAATTGGGTAGTCCTGAGAAGGTTAGAGGATGTTCAACATCTATAAATACTGAATCGGCCCCTCAGGCCGAAACTGTTGAGTTTACTTTTCCGGCACGTGAGAATCTTCCGAAAGTGGGAATGCCACCTGTAAAAGTTTATTGGTATGACGGTGGGTTGTACCCAAATGTCTCCGAATTGCTTCCCGAAGGAGAAAACCTTATGGCTGATGGACTTGGAGGTTGCATATTTGTCGGTTCGAAGGATACCCTGATTTGTGGCTGTGGTGGCTTCAACAGTCGTTTGGTTTCAGGTCGTGTACCGAAAGTTACACCCTATCTGCGTCGTATTCCCGGGGCAATTGGTTATGTCGACGGATTTCACGAACAGGACTGGATCCGCGCATGCAAGGAATCACCGGAAAGCAGGGTAGAGGGTACCTCGAATTTTGCCTATTCCGGACCTTTTAACGAGATGGTATTGCTGGGCGTGCTGGCCATCAGACTGCAAGGATTGAATAAATCGCTGAAATGGGATGCTGACAAAATGCAAATCACGAATATATCAGCAGCTGAGGAGCTCAAAATCATCACTTCCAACGAATTTAAGGTGATCGACGGTCATCCACATTTTAACACGCAATATGCCAAATTCAATGCATTGGAAACTGCTAAGGAATATATCCGGCACACCTACCGGGAAGGTTGGAGCTTACCAGATATGCCATAACTGAAACGTAACTAAATACTAATAGACTGAAAAATGAATTCAAGAGAAAACCTTAAAAAGACATTGAATCATCAACAACCCGAACATCTTGTTCTTGATTTTGGAGGGACAGGTGTTACCGGTATTCATTGTCTGGCAGTGAAAAATCTCCGGGATTATTACGGACTTGAAGAGCGACCTGTGAAGGTTGTTGAACCTTTCCAGATGTTAGGTGAAGTAGATGAGGAGTTGCGCGACGCGATGGGTATAGATGTTATTGGTGCATATGGCAAAGGTAACCTGATTGGATTTGCCAATAATGAATGCGAATGGAAACCTTTCATTTCCAATTGGGGCCAGAAATTACTGGTTCCGGAAGATTTTAATTATACAATGGCTGAGGATGGAGGTTTACTGATCTATCCGCAAGGAGACATGTCCGTTCCGCCAAGTGCCCGGATGCCTAAAACCGGGTATTTTTTCGATGCAATCATCCGCCAGGAACCCATTGATGAAGAGAAGTTGAATACTGATGATAATCTGGAGGAGTTTGGCGAAATTGATAACGATACCCTTGATTACTGGGAAAGAACAATCAATCAATTATCTGCATCAGGGAAGGGGATTATTGCGAGCCTGGGTGGGACCGCTTTGGGCGATATTGCACTTGTTCCGGGAATGAATCTGAAACATCCAAAAGGAATCCGCGATGTGGCCGAATGGTATATGAGTACGGTTATGCGTCCCGATTATATCCATTCAATCTTTGAAAAACAGACTGAAATTGCCATTGAAAATTTAAAGAAGATCTATCAAAGAATCGGAAATAAGATTGATGCCGCCTTTATTTGTGGTACCGATTTTGGGACACAGGATTCCACTTTTTGTTCTCCCGATCAGTTCAGGGAGTTATATCTTCCCTATTATAAGCTGGTAAATGCCTGGATACATCAAAATACCGAATGGAAAAGTTTTAAGCATTCGTGCGGAGCTGTGGAGTCGTTTATGCCTCTTTTCATTGAAGCGGGAATCGACATTATCAATCCTGTACAGATCAATGCCAAAGGAATGGATCCACGTCATTTGAAAAATACATACGGTAAAGACCTGGTATTCTGGGGTGGTGGAGTCGATACCCAAAAAATGCTTTCGTTTGGTACCCCCGCAGAAGTGAAAAAACAGGTGCTCAATAATTGTGAAATCTTTGCTAAAGACGGTGGATTTGTCTTTACAACTGTGCATAATATTCAGGCCAATGTTCCGATCGAAAATCTTGCAGCAATGATGGAGGCAGTCAAAGAGTTTAACGGCAATTTTTAATTCCTAAGAAATGAAAATGTTTAAATTCAAGTTGTTGATATTATTTGTATTGACATCCTTTGTTGTCCAGGCTAAAGAATACCATGTATCGGCAAGTGGAAATGATAAAAATGATGGATCTTCATCTAACCCATTCAAAACGATCAATTTTGCTGCTCAGCTTGCGGTGCCACACGATATAATTACAGTTCATAAAGGGACTTATCGTGAGTGGGTCAACCCCGCACGTGGTGGAGAAAGTGATACCAAACGGATTATTTATCAAGCTGCTAAGGGAGAAAAAGTGGTCATAACAGGTTCCGAACCTGTCAAAGGGTGGGAAAAGGTAAGTGGCGATATTTGGAAATTGATGCTACCCAATTCATTTTTTGGCAATTTCAATCCTTACAGCGATCTGATCCGTGGTGACTGGTTCGATCCCAAAGGCCGTCAACATCATACTGGTTGCGTTTATTTAAACGGTAATTGGATGATTGAAGCCATAAACTTTGACGAGTTAAAGAAACCCACAGACAAGACGCCATTATGGTTCGGACAAGTGGAAAAGGATACGACTACGATCTGGGCGCAATTCAAGAGCGTTAACCCGAACGCGGAGCAGGTGGAGATCAATGCAAGGAAAGTGGTGTTTTATCCCAATAAAAATTTCATCAACTACATTACGGTGAGCGGATTCACGATGGAGAATGCCGCCACAAACTGGGCACCGCCATCGGCCGAGCAGACCGGAATTGTCGGTACCAACTGGAGTAAAGGTTGGATTATCGAAAACAACACAGTGCGCAACTCAAAGTGTTCCGGCATCTCATTGGGTAAATATGGTGACGAATTCGACAACACCAACGATGCAGGTGCGGCCGACCCGTATACCGCATGCGTTCGCCGTGCATTGAAAAACGGGTGGAACAAGGAAACCGTCGGAAGTCACCTCGTTCGCAACAATCACATTTACAATTGTGAACAGACTGGCATCGTCGGCAGCATGGGTTGCTCGTTTAGCACCGTAACCGGAAATGATATTCACGACATTTATGTGCGACGGCTATTTACCGGGGCAGAAATGGGTGGCATCAAATTCCACGGTGCGATTGACGTTAAGATCAGTGGCAACCATATTTACCGAGTCGGAGGCGTTGCGGGCATCTGGCTCGACTGGATGGCCCAGGGGGCACAGGTGACCGGGAACTTGCTGCACGATAACCAAATAGACATTTTCTGCGAAATGCAGCATGGGCCGCTTCTGATCGCTAATAACATACTATTATCGAAAGAAAAATCTTTCCTGATCAACTCAAAGGGTCTTGCCATTGTTCACAACCTGATTTTGGGGCCTATCCAAACTATTAATCTTGATGAACGAAACACTCCGTTCCATCAGGCACATTCGACTGAGATTGCAGGTCTGTTTAATGCCCCCGGCGGTGACCACCGTTTTTACAATAACCTGTTTGCCTCTGAATGCAAGGCTAATGAACTGGATAATTCCATTCTTCAGGTTTGGGCCAGGGGCAATGTCTTTACCAAGGGCACACAAGCTTCGAAGTTCGACCGCGAAGTCCTGGTCAAACCAGAATTTGACGCTCGCATCATGTTAACTGAGAAGCCAGATGGCTGGTATCTTGAAATAACTGTCGATCCAAACTGGAGAAAAGAACAGAAGCGCCAACTCGTCACCACAGAACTTCTGGGCAAAGCAAGAGTTCCAAACCTTTCTTACGAAAATGCTGATGGTACACCGATTAAAATCGACACCGACTACTTTGGGAAAAAACGCAACGTTGCCAATCCTTTCCCTGGTCCTTTTGAAAATGCAAGTAAAGGAACGATCAAACTGAAAGTCTGGTAATTAATTCGTTATGATAGAAATAAAATAGTATTTCCGTAAATTCGAAGAGAAAATCATAAATCGGTAACCAGAAAGGATAATAATGATGGTTCTAAATGGGTCGACAATATATTAAAGTATGGCAGGATGAATAAATTTTATCTTTGCAATGCCATTACAAAAATTGTTGTGGACTCAAAAAACTATTAAATGAAAAAATTGAATACGTATTTTAAAGTTTGTGCAGTTGTTTTATTTGCGCTTGTATTAGTTTTAGGATGCAAGAAGACTGAGGTTCCTATTTCTAATTCTTCTGAACAAGAAGCTAACCTGATTAATACATGGGTGAAAACCATGGTGAATACTAATAATATTGTTGACTCCACTGCTACCGGATTGCATTATATCATCAGTAAAGTAGGAACAGGTGCTACTGTAACTGCGGGCAATACAGTAACACTTAAATATACCGGGAAGTTTGTGGATGGAACAGTTTTTGATTCTTCAGCAAGTTTCACATATGTGCATAAAGCAGCCGATCAGAGAATGATTCCGGGTTTTGAAGAAGGAATTGAAAAATTGAGTAAGGGAGGAAGCGGGATTTTTCTGATCCCATCGGATCAAGCTTATGGTACTGGTGGGTATGCTATAATTCCGGCTTATACACCATTGCTTTTTACGATAGAAGTAATTGATATTAAGTAGAAAAGATTCACTAATAGATTATTATTCAAGAAATTAACTATACATAAAACATAAACAAATTAAAACCATGGAAGAGATTCTTGAAAGACTGGCGTATTGTGTTGAGTTTGGGAAAATTAACCTTGCCTCTCCTTATCCTCCCGATATGCGCGGACAGGATGGCGCTGACGAATTGACGAAAAAAGCCCTCGAAATGGGCGTTCCGCCGACTGAAGTTTTGAATAAAGGTCTTGTGATTGGAATGGGAAAAGTTGGGGTTAAATTTCGCGAGAACAAAGTATTTGTCCCGCAGGTGCTGATGAGTGCCAAAGCGATGAGCTTTGGAATGGCACATCTTAAACCGTTTTTTAATGACGGTTCTGTCGTTCGTAAAGGAAAAATCATTATTGGAACTGTTGAAGGTGACCTTCATGATATCGGTAAGAATTTGGTGTCTATGATGGTAGAGGGAAGTGGATGGGAAGTGATCGACCTGGGGACTGATGTAAAAGCCGAAAAGTTTGTTGAGTCAGTTAAAGCAAATCCGGGTGCAATCGTTTGCCTTTCAGCATTGCTCACCACCACAATGGTGAATATGGAGAAAATTGGCAAAGCAGTGAAAGAGGCAGTGCCTGGAACGATAGTTGCAATTGGTGGAGCTCCTGTAACAAAAGATTTTAGTAATAAAATTGGAATGGATATTTATTCTTCTGATCCACAAGGGTTGATTGATCTTCTTGCGAAATTAAACTAATAAAATTCGGTATGACCAAAAAAACGGTCTTTCAGAATCTATGCAATGGTACTCATTCATCGGAAAGGACCATCTTTCGGCCAATCCTGATGCACTTTATCGCCCGTTATGCAGGAGGTAATTATGCAAAATTTGCATCAGACCACCGTTTTCTGGTCGAAGCCAATCTTCGTGCCCTCGAAGACTTTGATATTGATATGGTTGGGTTAATCTCGGATCCCTACCGCGAAACAAGTGCTTTCGGAGCTAAGATTGAATTCATTCCTGAAGGGGTCCCAAGATGCCTGAATCTAATAATCAAAAACGAGGAGGACATCTTGAATCTCAAGATACCTGATGTTTATAAATGCGAGCGGACACTCGACAGAATTCATGGCGCAGAATTGTTGTCGAACCGCACAAATGGCAATGTACCCATCATTGGCTGGATTGAAGGACCTTTGGCAGAAGCGTGCGATCTTGCAGGCATTGAGCAATTTATGATGATGCTGATGATGGATCCCGATACTGCAAATCTCCTGTTGGACAAATGTATGCTCACGGCCAAGGATTTTGCCAAAGCACAGATTGAAGCCGGATGTGATGTAATCGGAATGGGCGATGCAATCTGTTCCCAAATCGATCCGGTTACTTACGATGTATTTGTAAAAGAGCGTCATCGCGAAATCATTAGTTTTATTCATGACTGTAGGGCAAAGGTTAAAATGCACATTTGCGGCGATATCACCCATTTGCTTCCATCTTTGAAAGATCTTGGTATTGACATTTTGGATATCGACTGGCAGATTGATTCCCAACATGCATTTGAAGTGATGGGGCCGGATGTGATCCGCTGTGGAAATATCGACCCTCGATTTGTAATGGATAAAACGCCCGATGAAATTTATAATGCTTGTAAGCAATTGTGCGATAATGAGAAAGGCCGTAAGTTTATTTTATCGGCGGGCTGTGAAATTATTGTCACAACACCGCATGAGAATTTGATGGCGATGCGAAAAGCGAGTCTTTGATTGAAATTTGAAATAATTATCATGACAGGAAAAGAGAGGATTCAGAAAACTTTTAAACTTGAGCCAACCGATTCTATTCCATGGGTACCGTTTGTAGGAGTTCATGGCGCAAGTCTCATCGGAGTTAATGCCACCGAATTTCTTCATTCGTCGGATCATATTGTCAATGGGATTTCCAAGGCCGTTGAATTGTACCAACCCGATGGGATTCCTGTATTATTTGATTTACAACTTGAAGCTGAACTGCTTGGATGTAAGTTAAATTGGGCAGAAGAGAATCCCCCTGCCGTCATTTCGCACCCTTTATTGGAAGGGAAAACAATTGCCGATCTGTTGGTTCCCGAAAAGCACCATGGCCGCATGCCGATTGTGATTGATGCCACACAACAATTAAGAGCTAAATATCCCGATCTGGCGCTTTATGGGCTCATTGCCGGACCATTCACATTAGCGCTTCACCTGTTGGGCACAGATATTTTTATGAAACTTTTCGAGGAACCGGAATATGTTTCAAAGCTGTTTGCATTTTGCGAAAAGGTCGCGAAGAGAATGGCCGATTATTACATCGAAGCGGGATGTGATGTGATTGCAGTTGTTGATCCAATGACCAGCCAGATTGATCCTGTCACTTTCGAAACGTTCGTCTCGCCTCCAATGACCGAAATCTTCCGGCACATCAGGGAAAAAGGGGCACTAAGCTCATTCTTCGTTTGCGGACATGCACAGCAGAACATCGAGGTAATGTGTGGATGTAAGCCAGACAATATCAGCATTGACGAAAATATTCCACTCGATTATGTGAAAGATATAGCGCTCAGTCACAACATCAGTTTTGGAGGAAATCTGCAGTTGACTGTTGTCTTGTTGATGGGAACCCCCGAAGATGCTGCATTTAACGCACTGGATTGTATTGAATTGGGTGGAGACCGCGGATTTATTTTGGCTCCGGGATGTGATCTTCCGATGGCAACTCCTCCTGAAAATCTTATAGCAGTCACCAAATTGGTCAAAGATCGATATGAGCAGCAGATCGTCAGGGCGATGACACGGAAAAGCGATAGTCTGAAGTTGTTGAATATGAAAGACTATGGGCAAAGCGACAAAGTGATCGTTGATATTATTACGCTTGACTCCGAATCGTGCGCTCCGTGTCAATACATGGTTGAAGCTGTGAAGAAAATTGCGCCACATTTTGAAGGGATCGTAGAATGGCGTGAACATGCGATCAAACAGATGGACGGAGTTACATTTATGGCATCGTTGATGGTTAAGAATATTCCCACGATATGCATCGATGGTAAAATTTCGTTTGTAAGTCAAATACCACCTAAAAATGAGCTGATTGCTGCTATCCAAAAGAGGATCAATGAAAAAATAAAACTGAAGATTCAGGCGAAAAAAGGTGAGTTTATTGTCTTTTGCAAGGACGAAGAGGAAATCAATATCATGAAAACCCGGATCAATACCGCCTTTTTGCAGACAGGCAAACGTATCGATATCAAGTATGTTACAGATCCGGAAAAGCTTACAAAATATGGTATATCACAAACTCCGACAGTAATTCTGAAGAAATACACCATAAAATCGCAGGGGAAAGTGCCATCAGTTGATGTGATTACAGAATGGCTGAAAGAATTATGATGTTTTAAAATTTATCTTAAAATGGGAAAAATCACGGATCGCATTAAGCAAGGGAAAATTCTGGTTTCTGATGGAGCCTGGGGAACTTTTTTGTATGCAAAAGGTTTAAAACCGGGACAATGTCCTGAACTCTGGAATATAGAACATCCTGACGAAGTTTTTGATATTGCTAAAAGCTATATCGATGCTGGTGCTGATATGGTCGAAACAAATAGTTTTGGAGGAAGTAGTTTTAAATTAATTCATTATGGATTAGCTGATCGTGCTTCGGAGTTAAACCAGGCAGCTGCAGGTATATCGCGAAAAGCTGCCGGCGACAAATTTGTTTTGGGTTCTGTTGGACCGACCGGGAAAATCCTGATGATGGGTGAAGTAACTCCTGAAGAGGTTTACGAATCGTTTAAAGAACAGGTTATTGCATTGGAAAAAGGCGGGGCCGATGCCATCATTATTGAAACTTTTACGGATATTGATGAAGCACGTTTGGCGATCAGGGCCGCTAAAGAAAACACGACACGTGAAGTGATTTGCACGATGACATTTGAGAAGACAGTCGATGGCGAATACCGTTCGATGATGGGAGTCTCTCCGACTGAAATGATGCAGGAATTGGTTCCTGAAGGGGTTGATATAATCGGTGCAAACTGTGGCAATGGGATTGAAGGGATGATACAGATCGTGAAGGAGATCCGGTTATGCAACGCAGTTATTCCAGTACTTGTTCATGCCAACGCCGGCATGCCAGTCTACGATGATGGCAAGACGGTTTTTCCTGAATCTCCAATACAAACAGCAAGTTACGTAAAGGCAATAATTGATGCAGGCGTTAATATTATCGGAGGATGCTGCGGAACAACACCCGAGCATATCCGTCAGATTGCGCTGGTTGCAAGGGAATTGTAAAGGATTAGGATGAAAAAAATCCCTTTTTATTTGGTGACTGGTTTTTTAGGAAGTGGCAAAACGACGATGATCAAACAATTCATTGAGCGATATGCTGATTCGAAAAAGATTGCAATCATTCAGAACGAATATGCCGATGTGAACATCGACAGCCGCGAACTGAAACAAACCGGCAAGTCATTTGAGTTACTCGAAATGAATAATGGCTCCGTTTTTTGTGTCTGTTTATTGGGAAGTTTTGTTCATTCATTGGCTGATTTTATACATCACCATCAACCCGATCTGGTTATTTTGGAAGCCTCCGGACTTTCTGATCCGATCACTATCAGTCAGATAATTTCCTCCTCTGCTTTGCGCAATTTGATTTGGTTGGCGCATTCTTACACAATAGTCGATGCGCTGAATTTTCAGAAAACGATTGAAAGGGTAGGGCGCAATACACACCAGATTCGGGTTGCAGATACAATTGTGTTGAACAAGTGTGATCTTGCAATTGAGTCACTTTCGGATATCCGCTGCAAATTATTAATTATTAATCCTTTTGCTAAGATTGAGGAAACATCTTATTGCAAAACTGAGTTATCAGAGGAATTTACTTTTCATTTACCGGTTTCATTAATGGGAACCTACCAGAAAGAAAGCGCCGGAAGACCTGATGTTGGTTCAGCAGTTTTAAAATGTATGAAGGTGATTTCAACTGAAAATCTGGATCAATTTGTTCGGAAATATAGTTTAATTACCTATCGCATGAAGGGATATATCGAAACGTTGAGCGGTTCTTTTGCTGTTCAGACAAGTTTTGAGCACATTGAAATTAAGCCAGTTCCTGATAATCCTTATCATACTGAAATAGTAATTATCGGACCAGAAATCGATCAGAAAGTTTTACAACAAGAATTTGAAAATTTATGCAACCAGAACTGAAAAATTTTGCTTACTCATTTAATGAGCTGGATGTTAAAGTAGAACATGTTGAAGAAGCAATGGGTTATGGGCGTGGACAATCACCAGAACCTTTTCCTGAAATGATTGCTACTGCCATTGCACAATGTGACCAGTTATGTGATATTCAAGGGAGTTTGTTAGTTTCAAATAATTTTGTATTAGATATTACAGGAAGTTTCGTTGCCGAGGGAATCACTTTTAACGTTGGTAAAAAGATCGCCAGACAACTCCGGAATGCTGATGGAGGAGCTCTTTTTATTTGCACTGCCGGAGCCGGAATCAGCGATAAAAGCAAAGAGTTCATGGCCACAGGTGATCTGATTGAAGGATATATTCTGGATGTGATTGGTTCGGTTACGGTAGAAGCTGCGATTGATAAAATTCAGGATGGTTTTGAAATTGAATTGATTAGTTCGGGTTATAAAATGGCCAATCGGTACAGTCCTGGTTATTGTGGATGGGCTCTAAGTGAACAGAAACGATTTTTTGCATTGTTCCCCGAAAATCATTGCGGAATTAAACTGTCTGATTCTTGCCTGATGGATCCCATAAAATCAGTTAGCGGAGTTATTGGATTTGGCAGAAACGTCAAAAAAACGGCTTATGAATGTCAAATGTGTGAACTCGAAACTTGCATTTACAGAAAGATCAGGTTGGCTAAAGCCAAATAAATCAGATTAATTCGTGTAATTTAAAATTACAATATAATGGCAAAAGCTTCCAAGTAATACGAAAAAATGAAATATGGCATGATTATATTTCATTGATTTTCGCTGGTAAAGAAGTGCTCCGATTGTATAAAATATTCCACCTGCCAATAACCAAAGAAGTCCAGGAGTAACCATACTGTTTATTAACGGTTTAATTGCGATGACAACCACCCAACCCATCAAAACATAGGTGGCTGTTGAAAATTTTGAATAGCGGCCAATAAAGAAGAATTTCAATATGATTCCGATAATTGCCAGGATCCATACAGTGCATAAAATGGCCAGACCCCAGGTTCCTTTAATCGTGAGCAATGCGATTGGCGTATATGTTCCGGCAATTAAAACATATATAGCAGAATGGTCAAAAATATTCAATCGCTTTTTCAGTTTTGGAACCTTTGCTGAATGGTAAAGGGTCGATGCAAGATAAAGGGTAAGTAATCCAAAACTATATATCAAATAGCTGAAGAATCTTAAATGAATTCCTTCCTGAAGTCCGTTTTTCAGTAATATAATTGAACCAATTAATGCAAGTATAAAACCAAATCCATGAGTGATCACATTTAGTCGTTCTTCAACTGGCGTGTAATATTTTTCTGTCGACATATCGTATTTATATACAGTTATTTATTTTGATGTAAAAGTTTTACAAATAAATCATTTTGCGAGTCATTCCGCCATCAATCACAAAGTTTTGAGCCGTGATGAAACTATTTTCAGGTTGAGAAAGAAACCAGACAAGCCGGGCAATATCATCGGTCTTGCCAATTCTTCCTGCAGGATGCTGCTGGTGATCTTCGTTTGTAAAGAGTTCCGTATTTGCTACACCGTTTTTTTGTTCTTCCGACTGATCGATCCATCCGGGTGATATTGAATTTACGCGAATGCCTGGGCCCAGGCTGACAGCTAATGCATGCGTTAAAGAGAATACTCCTCCCTTTGAAGCAGAATAAGCCTCTGTGTCACATTCCGATTGAAATGCTCTTGTAGAACAAATGTTAATGATGGAACCTCTGTTTCGTTTAAGCTCTGTTTCACAATACTTAGAGCAAAGAAATGTTCCGGTCAGATTAACATCAATTACCTTTTGCCAATCTGCTAACGAAAGAGCTGAAAGTGGTTTATTGCTCATGATTGCAGCATTGTTGACAAGGACGTCAATTCTGCCAAATCTTTCAAGCGTAAGTCGAACAGCCTCCTCTACCTCATCTTCAATCGCAACATTACATTCAACGTTTAAAAAGTCCGGGTGATTTAAATCATTGGCAAGTGCAACTCCTGCTTTATTATCTATTTCCCAAATGACTGATTTCCATTTTTTTGTAAGAAAATATTTAATAATCTTTCTTCCAATTCCTTGGGCTCCACCCGTAACGACAATCACCTTATTGTTCATTGGTTATCCATTTGTAAATCCTTTCATGGGACAATAGTATAATTTATTATTTAATTATGAGGTTCAACATTTGCCATGTCGAAAAAATCAATCCGGAACTCATTTTTAAACCTAACGCCTAATAATGCCTGGTTTTAATACTTTTTTGAATTTTTTTCGTTAAATATTAACTATTTTGAACCATGTTTTAATCGAATAGAATTTTATTTTGATTTTAACTTTTTTGCGAAAAAAATGACAAATTGCTGATCGTTGAATTAACACAAAATCCTTAACTATTAATTAAGATATATTTTCATGTTTTCTAGATAAATTATTTAATGTATTGATATATTGATTTGTATATATTTTTTTGTTATTTAAATTTGTGATTTTACAAAATCAGATTCCAGGTGTTTAAATCATTGTAATCAGGGTTTAGTGAATTTAACGAACTTTCAAATAATTGATAATTAATTAATTATCAATTATTAGTGTTTTTCGAGAAAAAAGATTTTTTTTTATTACCTTTCGTATGTTAAAATTAGTAAAAAAATTATTCAAATTTGTGAGTTAGTTTTCCTTAATTTAGTATATTTGCATAATTAAATACATTTAAAACCTTTTGTAAAATAACGTTCTTAAGTCAAATATTAAAATTTTTTATTTATGAAAAAACTTAGCTTAAGTGTTATAGTACTGTTTATGTGCTATGCATTAACTTTCGCACAGGAAAAAGCAAAATCCGAACCTGCCGATACTAGGTGGGAATTTGGGATCAACGCGGGCGTAGCTAATTATGCCGGAGAATACAATATGTTTAAAGATGCCCGTTTTCACCATTTCAATTTCTGGAAAAGTGATATGAATTTTGGTTTTGGTGCATTGGTTAAAAAGAACATTTCACATGTATTTGCTGCCGAATTAGGTTGGAACTATACTAATCTTACTGGTTCCTGGAAATATCTTGGTTGGACTAACATTAAGCCTTTCAAAACGGAAGTAAATGAGTTTGATTTAAATACAGTTTGGAACCTTAATAATTTATTCTCTAAGAATAAATTTGACCGTAAGATTTACTGGTATGCTAAATTAGGTGTCGGCGCTACTTATTTATGGAAGAAAGAGGCTGAGACTCCTCTTAATGGACAACACTGGAAACCTACGATTCCAATTGGAACAGGTGTTGCTTTCCGTTTGAACGACAATATGAAGTTAAATATTGGAACGCAGTGGAGTTGGGTAAATACGGATAAATTAGATGGACATATAACCGTTGGGAATAATATGAAAGCAGGTAATAATCTTGCTGACGTGATGGAAACAAAGCTTTATACGCATGTTGGTCTTTCTTATGCTTTTGGAAAGAAGAAGAAAAAACCGGAACCTGTAGTTGAAGCTCCAAAACCAGAACCAAAACCAGAACCAGAACCAAAACCGGAACCAAAGGTAGAAGTGAAAGTTGTTAAACCTGCTGTTATTGGTAATGTTTACAAGGTATATTTTGCTTTTGACAAATGGAATCTTGACAATCAGTCTATAACCGATCTTGATAAATTGGCTAAGGATATGAATGAAAACCCAACTGTTAATGTTGAAATAAAATCTCATACCGATTGTAGAGGACCAGCAAGCTACAATATGAAGCTTTCTGAAAAACGTGGTAAATCAGTTATTGACTACTTGGTTAGCAAAGGAATTAGTACTTCGCGGATTAATGCTCAGGCATTTGGAGAAACTCAACCAGTTAATAAGTGTGTTGATGGTGTTCCATGTACTAAAGCTGAATTTGCAGCCAACCGTAGAACTGAAACGATCGTTATCGAATAAGTCCAATAAATATACCTGATTAAAGGTAAAGTATAACATATAATTGAAGAGAGGTTGTCATTTGGCAACCTCTCTTTTTTGGTAAAAAATCTTTGAACTTAAAATCTTAAGTATGAGGAGAATTGGATTATTATCGGATACTCATGGATATTTGGATGACAGAATTATTGTTTATCTAAATGAATGTGATGAAATTTGGCATGCAGGAGATATTGGGAATATTGAAATTGCTCAGAAACTTGCAGCATTGAGGCCATTAAGGGCAGTTTCAGGAAATATTGATGGTACAGACCTCAGACAAGAATATCCATTACAATTAAGGTTTATTTGTGAGGAGGTTGATGTGTTGATGGTTCACATTGGAGGATATCCGGGACACTATTCATCCGAAGCGCAAAAAGAGATAAATTTGTTAGCTCCGAAAATATTCATTTCGGGTCATTCTCACATATTGAAGGTGATTTTCGACAAAAAGAATCAACTGCTGCATATAAACCCGGGTGCTGCCGGAATTCAGGGATTTCATCAGGTAAGAACATTAATCCGGTTTACTATTGATAAAGCCGTAATTAAGGATTTAGAAGTTATTGAGCTAGGTCAAAAGGGAATTATTTCGATGTAAATACAGCAGCAACCCAATTTCCATTTTCGGTAGATCTTCTGAACTGCAAACCTAATTCCGCTGCTCGTACTTTGATTGGTTCCAGATCATCCAAATAAAAACCACTCAAGATTAATTCTCCTCCACTTTTCAGTGCATTACGATATTGTTGCATATCATTCAAAAGTATATTTCTCTGAATATTGGCATAGATAAAGTCAAATTTTGCGTCGGGTATTGTATTTGCTCCACCTAGAATTACGTTCAAATTTGAAATGTTATTGTAAAGGGCATTTTCAATTGTACTATTGGTGGCCCAATTATCAATATCAATGCCAGTGATCTTATCCGCACCTCTCATTGAGGCAAGAATGCTCAGAATTCCAGTTCCGCAGCCCATGTCAAGCACTGTTTTACCATTCAATTCCTGTTTTAGAATCTCTGAGATCATCAAACTTGTTGTTTCATGATTTCCGGTACCAAAAGCCATCCCTGGTTCAATCACAATTTCATATTCCGACTTGGGGTAATCAGTATGAAAAGGAGCTCTGATCAGGCAGCGTTCCGCAATGACTAAAGGCTGAAAATAATTTTTTTCCCAAACTTCATTCCAATTTTGATCGGGGATAATTTCGGAATTCCATGAGAAATGAAAGAAGGAAAAATCAACCGGAAAAAGTTGATGGAGTGAGTTCTCTGAAAAATCAGGTGTTGGAATATATGCCTCCACAAGATCATCAGTCTCTGTAAAACTTTCATACCCAATATTTCCTAATTCGGCAATTAAAATCTCACGGTTGACTTCGCTATCTGGTTGTATGCTGCAATTCAGTTTTGTATATTCCATTGTATTTAAGATCAATATGAAAAAAAGTGGACGAGGTTACCCAAATCCACTTTTCAATATATCATTTTGTTTTTACTTTAATCAAATTTCAAATCAATATGCATTTATAATTGCAAGGAAATCTGCTGCTTTTAAAGAGGCTCCTCCAATTAATCCACCATCAATATCGGGTTGACTGAACAATTCGTTTGCATTGCTTGGGCTGCAAGAACCACCATAAAGAATTGAGATTTCTTCAGCCACTTCTTTAGTGTATTTTGCAGCAATTAAACCTCTTATAAAGGCAAGCATATCCTGAGCCTGTTGAGTGGAAGCAGTTTTACCGGTTCCGATCGCCCAGATTGGTTCATAGGCAATAACGACCTTAAGGAGTTGTTCCTTCGGTAAAAGGAAAATGGTCTCGTCGAGTTGTTTCTTGACAAATGCATTTTGTGTACCAGCTTCGCGAACTGCCAGGGCTTCGCCACAGCAATATATTGGTGTCAATCCTTGTTCAAGGGTTAGCGCCAGTTTTTTATTTAGCGTTTCGCTCGTTTCGTGATAGTATTCGCGGCGTTCGGAGTGGCCGATAATGACGTAAGTTGCCCCCGTTGAATTTATCATCGATACAGAAACTTCTCCCGTAAATGCACCTTTGGGTTCAGCGGCACAGTTTTGAGATGCAACATTAATCCGAACGGAATCAACAGCATCAACAACGCTTGTCAAATGGGTGAAAGGGGTGCCCAGAACTACAACGACATCTTTTGCACCTTTGGTCAAAACAAGTTCATTTACATTTTTTGCCAATTCAACACCTTCTTTTACAGTAGTGTTGCATTTCCAGTTACCAGCTACAATTTTCTTTCTCATTACCCTGATATTTTAAATAATTATGAATTAACGCTTAATTGCTACATTAATCTGCAAAGATAAGACTTAATGGCAAAGTCTGAAATCCAGTGACGCATCTAATCACCGATTTAACTTTTTGTTCATTTCTGTTTTGACGATAACCTCTGCTTCCTCAGGTGTTGGAAAGTCATTGTAGTGCCATTTCCCGATAACCGTCCCTTTCCTTAACAGAATGAGCCCCGGATTCGCTCGTATAATTGTTTTTAAAGTTATCTGATCGGTAAAGAAGATATCATAGGCTGGAAGTTGCTCTTGTTTGTATTTAGTGAGAGCAGCTCCTGTTGTTGAAGTAAGACCAATAAAATGGTAACCCTTCAGTTTAGCCCACTCAGCGAGCAAATTCAGGTCTTTTTGCCTCTTATTTGAGGATTTCCCGAGATCGTAAGCGATTACTATAAAGGTAAACAGCGAATCCTTAAGATAATAATCAGTAACATTTTCCTGATCAATGGTTTGGATGGAGAAATCGTGAATGGGTGGCTGATATCCTTTTTTTAGGAGCAAAGGCGGATCCATTGACTCAAACTTCCAATTGATGGTGTCCTGCCATGGAAAATCACTGTCGCTGAATTGTTTAACCTCATTTGACTTGCGATTTCTGTAATGATAGACATTCTGGTAAACATCGGTTGCTGAACCTACAGGAGTTTTCATTCCATCCGGAATATTTGCACCAACCTTGTAAGGTCTGAAATCGAATATTGGTTCGTGGTTATACGACCAATAAACTACGAATAGATAGGCAAGCAATGAGAATGCAAATACAGTTTTCCGGTATTTTTCCGTCGCAATAAAGTGAAGATTTTTTCTGTTTATGAGTAATGCAATAGCAAGAATGATCAGTACGATATTCTTGTAAAAAGTCAGCCAATTACTGATAACCAGTGCATCACCAAAGCAGCCGCAGTCAGTAACCGGATTTTTTAATGCGATGTAAAAGGTAAGAGGTGTAAAAAAAAGCATGAAAATAAAAGCCAGTTTTGTTGAAAGTCTGACCATCAAACCCGTCAGGAGTGTAATACCAATAGCAAACTCGGCAAAGGGCAACAAAAAAGCACCCGGGAATGATAAAAACTCAAGCATATGAATATGAAGCGCTTCAAGATAGTCAGTAAGTTTATATTGAAATCCCGTAGGATCGATTCCTTTTACAAATCCCGAAAAGATAAAAACGACCCCAACAATCCATCTTGCTGTCACAAGCATCGTTTGCTTCATATTATTCAAATTCAAGTTTAATCAATCCAAAAATGGCATAGTTTATCATATCAAGGTAATTTGCATCAATACCTTCTGATATTATCGTAACTCCCATATTATCTTCTATTTGTTTAGTTCTTTTTATTTTCATTAAAATAAGATCGGTATATGAACTGATTCTCATTTGTCGCCAGGCTTCGCCGTAATCGTGATTTTTGTCCATCATCAGATTTTTGGCTTTTATTAGGTTGGCCATGTATTTTTGTTCTGTAATGTCGGCCGGAAGTTCATCTTCAGAGGGGCCTAATTCAAGCTGAATCAATGCCATTGCGCAGTAATTTATAATTCCGATGAATTCACCACGTGCATCCTCTTCAATTTTTGCAACACCCTTTTCTTCTATGCTCCTGATTCTTTGTGCTTTTATATAAATCTGATCAGTCATTGATTTTGGCCTTAAAATTCTCCACGCTGTTCCATAATCTTTCATCTTTTTCACAAATACATCGCGACAGATACCTATAACATGATCAAACTGTTGGTTCGTTTTATCCATAATTATTAATTGAACCATAAAAGTATTAAAAATTGGGGAATGAGTGTGACTTTTATTCTTACTTTTGTATTAAATCACGCCTATATATACAGGATTTTAGTATTTTATTGCTCTGATTATATGGTGATTACAATACATTAATTCGCCTTTGGCAATTGTTTAAAAAATCATAGATGTTATTTTCAAAGAACGATAAGAGCTTTTATAAGAAGAAGAGTACCCTTAATATGAATGGGAAACTGATCGATTTGAGCTCGCCTGTAGTTATGGGAATTTTGAATGTTACGCCTGATTCTTTCTATGACGGGGGTGATTATACAACTAAAGATGCAATTATAAAGCGAGCTTCTCAAATTCTAGATGAAGGTGGGCAATTTATCGATATTGGGGCAATGTCGACCCGACCAGGTGCCATGGAGATATCTTTAAGGGAAGAACTTGATCGTCTATTGCCTGCTGTCAAAGCTGTAAGAACTGAATTTCCGGAAGTACCTCTTTCTGTGGATACTTACCGTTCGGAAGTGATTGAAGCCATATACAACGAAATTGGCAACTTCATGGTTAATGATATTTCCGGTGGCACATTTGATGCAAAAATGTTTGAGACAGTTGCCAGGTTTCATTTACCATATATCTTGATGCATTCGAAGGGAAAGAGCGACCAAATGCAGAATTTCCCTGTTTATGAAGATGTTGTAAAAGACGTCGTTTTGTTTCTTTCAACCCAGGTACAAAAATTACGATTGTTGGGAGTTTCCGATATTATTATCGATCCAGGGTTTGGGTTTGGTAAGACATCAGATCATAATTATGAATTGCTGAATAGGTTAGGTACGTTTAAGATTTTTGAGTTGCCTGTATTAGTGGGTGTTTCGCGAAAGGCAATGATATGGCGTACTTTGGGTATTACACCTGACGAAAGCCTGAATGGAACAACTGTTCTTAATACTATAGCTTTATCAGCTGGATGTGATATTCTGAGGGTTCACGATGTAAAAGAGGCTGTTGAGACAATTAAATTAGTCGGTAAAATTAAAAGTATTGCTAAATGATAAATTTATTCATCCATATCCGATTTCTTGATATTATTGATATCCTACTTGTTACAATAATTTTCTATGAAATTTATAAGCTAGTAAAAGGGACAGTGGCTTTCAATATTTTCATGGGAATATTCATCATTTTTGTAGTTTGGTTAGTGGTCAAGTCGCTGAAAATGGAATTGCTGGGTTCTATTTTGGGACAGCTCTTCGGGGTGGGCGTTATTGCTATTATCATTGTTTTTCAACAAGAGGTTCGTAGGTTTTTATTGCTGCTTGGAAGTCGTTACAGGGCGAACCGGCAATTCTCGCTGGAGAATCTCTTTTCAAACCAGTTTAAATTAGCTTCCGAAGCAAGTATGCATGCGATTGTCGATGCCTGTAGGCAAATGTCCGAAAACCGCGTTGGGGCTTTAATTGTACTTGCCCGCGAAAGTGAATTAAGAGAGTACGTCGAAACAGGAGAAACGATTGATGCTGAGATTTCTTCAGAGCTTATAAAAAGTATCTTCTTCAAAAACTCACCTCTTCATGACGGTGCTATGATTATCAGTCTCAACCGAATTAAGGCTGCCCGGTGCATTTTGCCGGTATCGCAAAAACTCGAGATCAGCCCGGTTCTTGGTTTACGGCACCGTGCTGCGATAGGAATTTCGGAGCAAACTGATGCCTACGTGATTGTTGTGAGCGAGGAGACAGGTCGCATCTCGATGTCAAGCGGAGGTGAACTTAAAGAGGATATCTCTACAGATGAACTTTTTAAAATCCTTGAAACAAGTCACAAATAATTGGATGTAAAGAGATATTATCCGTTTACTAGGTTAAGGAATACCTGCCATAGTCGTGGATAAATACAAAAAGTTGATATTTGAAAAAAAGTCCATTTAAAAGAAAAAGGTTAAAACACCAGTTGCTGTTTTGACCTTTTTCAAATATACATCAATAATGGTGATCAATTAATTATTATTTATATGCCTGTGTATGAACACTTTTCATTGATCTCCCGGATGGGTCAGCGTTGTTGCGGAACGATGCATCCCAGGCAAGTGCTTCAGGTGTGCTGCAAGCGATGGAAGGTACCGATGGTACGCAGGTAGCAGCAGCGTCGGAGGGGAAATGTTCGGTAAAGATTGACCGATAGAAATATTCTTCTTTCGACATTGGAGTATTGATGGGGAAGAGGAACTTGGAATTGGCCATCTGCTCATCAGTAACGATCTCTGATGTAAGAGCTTTTAGCGAATCGATCCAGTTATATCCGACTCCGTCAGAGAATTGTTCTTTCTGGCGCCATACAACGCTTTCGGGAAGGTAATCTTCAAAAGCCTTACGAAGGATCCATTTTTCCATTTTTCCGTCTTTCGCCATCTTATCTTCAGGATTCAGGCGCATGGCAACATCCATAAACTCCTTATCGAGAAATGGAACACGACCTTCAACACCCCAAGCGGCAAGAGATTTATTTGCTCTCAAGCAGTCGTAGAGATGCAATTTATTGATTTTCCTAACTGTCTCCTCATGAAATGCCCGGGCATTCGGAGCTTTGTGAAAATAGAGATATCCTCCAAAAAGTTCATCTGCTCCTTCACCGGATAATACCATTTTTACCCCCATCGATTTGATAACACGGGCTAAAAGGTACATTGGGGTTGATGCCCTGACTGTGGTGACATCGTATGTTTCAAGATGATAAATTACATCGCTCAATGCATCAAGTCCTTCCTGTACCGTAAAATGTACCTGATGATGGATAGTTCCAATATGATCTGCTACTTTCTGGGCTGCAGCTAAATCTGGAGATCCGACCAATCCGACTGCAAAGGAATGGAGTTGAGGCCACCAGGCTTCCTGATCATTGTCACTTTCGACTCTTTTGCTGGCGTATTTTTTGGCAATAGCTGATATAACGGATGAATCTAAACCACCTGAAAGCAGAACACCGTAAGGTACATCAGACATCAACTGACGATGGACAGCATCTTCGAGCGCTTTTCTCAACACATCGATGTCAGATTCATTGTTCTTTACAGCATCAAATTCAGGCCACTCACGTGTGTACCATTTTTTAATAACGCCGTCTTTACTATATAAATAATGCCCAGGCAAGAACTCTTCAATTTTTTTGCAGGTTCCTTCCAATGCTTTTAGTTCAGATGCAAAATATAAGTTGCCGAACGAATCCCAACCCATATAGAGCGGTATGATTCCGATATGGTCGCGGGCTACGAGGTAACAATCATTCTCTTCGTCGTAGAGTACAAAAGCGAATATCCCGTTAAGATCTTCGAGAAAGTCGATCCCTTTTTCGCGGTAAAGTGCCAGAATGACTTCACAATCGGATTCTGTTTGAAATTCATAATGGTCTTCAAGTGGTTTACGCAATTCCCGATGATTGTAAATCTCACCATTTACACCTAAAATAAGCTTTTTGTCGCTGCTGTAAAGTGGTTGTCTGCCTGATGAGGGATCAACAATTGCTAATCTTTCATGGGCAATGATCGCTTTCGAACCGCAATAGATTCCCGACCAATCCGGTCCCCGATGGCGGATTCGTTTTGACATCTTAAGGACCTGCGTCCTTAAATCCTCGGCTTTTACTTTTAAATCAAAAACTCCTACAATACCACACATATCTTTTATGAATTATAACCGTTTGTTAATAAAGACCTTTCATCCAATATGAATAAATCTTCGGAACAGAATCGAAAGGAAAAAACGAAGATCTTAACGCTTTCATCCTAATTTGTGCGTGATCTTACCATTTTCTTTAATAATAATCAAAATGAACGCTTAATTGGTCGCCAAAAATACAAAAATCTTTTAAAGATTGAATAATTGGTACAAAAAGGTAACAATTATCATTATTTTTTATTGAGCGCATCTTTTATCTTTTTCCAGATATTCGATTTTGGTTCCTCTTTTACAGGTTGATCTTTATTCGCATCAGGAGGCAAGTTAGCCTCGTTCCTTTTTGCTTGTCGTTCGGCTCTCCGTTCCTCTCTTTTCTTTGGATCGCCACCAAAAATACCCCATAAGTTTGATATACCTTTTTCATTATACTCTTCTGTAAAATGTGGAATATCAAGCATTGCCAGTGTCGTTTCGTCCAAACCCGGAAAATAGTGGTTCTTATAGTCTCTGAACGCCGGGTCGCGGTAGAGTTTATTGAAAAATTTCCCTACAACTGGAAGCGCCATATAACCACCTCGACCCAAGGCAATGTTCCGGAAGTGAATGGAAGGTTCTTCTCCGCCAACCCAACATCCGGTAACAAGATCGGGTGTATATCCCATAAACCATCCATCTGCAAAATTCTGGGTAGTACCTGTCTTACCGGCAAATGCTCCTTCAACTTTGTAAAGTGATCTTATTTCTGCTCCCGTCCCTTCGTTGACAACGGATTGCAAGTAGTGGGTGATGATTTTTGCCGTTTCAGGTGACATTGCTTCCTTATCATCGTTATCGGGGGTAAATTTCTTCAGCAATTTACCATTTGCATCCTCAATTCGGATCAGATAATTTGGAGTAACTGTTCTTCCCAAATTGTCAAGACAGGCATATGCTTGAGCAAGCTGGAGCAGTGGAATATCTGCGGATCCAAGTGCAAGAGAAGGAACTTCGGGCAGATCGGCTTTAATTCCCATTTTACGGGCAAGTGCAATTGCTTCCGAAATTCCTGATTCCATTAACACGGCAACAGATACAGTGTTTACAGATTTACATAGTGCACCTTCAAGTGAATAATACCCGCCATATTCTTCATTCGAGTTACCTGGAGACCAGTCCTGATATTCTGAATAAACGGTTTTTTCGTTCGCATAATATTTGTCAGGCGAAATTCCCTGCTCAAGAGCTGAAGCGTATATGATTGGTTTAAAAGTTGATCCAACCTGACGTGGTGCCAAGACATGATCGTACTGGAAATATTTGAAATCATTTCCACCAATCCAGGCTTTAATATCTCCAGATTTCGGATCAATAGCTACAAAACCGCAATGGAGTAGTTTCAACGCATATTTTACCGAATCCATGGGCGAATAGTTTACCTGCTTTTCGCCATCCCATGAAAAAATCTTCATATTCAACGGTACTTTGAATGCTTCCGTAATTTCAGAAGCCGATTTTCCAGCCTCTTTCATTTTCCGATAGCGTTCTGATCGCTTCATAGCCCTGATAACTACTGCATTGTTTTTACCCCATGGATCTTTCCCATCCCAATGTTTTTCGAAAGTAGCTTGAAGCTCCTTCATCTTTTCCTGCATCGCCATCTCGGCGTATCGCTGCATTCTGAAGTCAAGTGTAGTTACAATATGTAATCCATCTGTATAAAGATTGTAAGGCGTGCCGTCCGCTTTTGTATTTTCGGAACACCATTCCTCTAATTGTGGACGAATCAACTCTCTGAAATAGGCACCTGGTCCGGTATTGTATACCAGGTAGTTGTATTTAATACCTAAAGATGCACTACTATAAGTTTTAGCTTGCTCTGGCGTAATGTATTTATACTTAGACATCTGAGATATCACGATATTTCTTCTCTGAAGAGATCGTTCCGGATTTGTCCGTGGGTTGTAATAATTATTGGCCTTTAACATTCCAACAAGTGTTGCCGCTTGTGGAACAGTAAGTTTATCTGGTCTTACACTGAAAAAACGCTCAGCAGCAAGTTCAATTCCAAAGGTATTTTCTCCAAATGGAACCGTATTAAGATACAATGTCAGGATCTCTTCCTTTGAATAGAGTCGTTCGAGCCTGTAGGCAATAATTGATTCTCTGATTTTGCTTACAGGAAGTGTTAAGGGGCCGTAGTTTTTTCTGCCGAAGATGTTTTTTACGATCTGTTGTGATAATGTAGACCCACCTCCGGAGCTACGATCGACCATAAAAATTGTCTTGACCACAACTCGTACCAATGCCCATTCATCAATTCCCCTATGCTCGTAAAACCTGTTGTCTTCTGTGGCAATCAGGGCATTAATCATATTGGGTGATATTTCCTTGAATGTTACATTGCTGCGATTTTCGGTATAGTACCGGCCAAGCAATTTATTGTCTTTTGAATAAACTTCTGATGCAGCCGGTTCCTTAATTTTTATAAGTGTATTTGAATCAGGTAATTGCCCAAATGTTCCGACATATACCAGCCCAAAAAGCACGAGTAGCAAGAACAAACCCAAAAGTGCAAGCTTCAAACCCCATATAAGAACTCTTTTAGTCCACGATTGTTTAGAATTTGAGGTTAATCCAGAGAAGAACCCTTTGAAGGTTTTTTTCTTTGCGGATCCTTTAATTTTTTTAACTGACATATTGAAACGTATAATCTGTATTCACATCTACTTAAACTATTCAAACCATGAAGATCGCAATCTCCGGCAGTACAGGTTTTATTGGAAAACAACTGTCGGAATTTTTCTTACAATCAGGGAATGAACTTATTGTGATTTCACGCGATGATTTTGCAGGCGGGTGTAATCAACTGGCAAAAGTAATCAAATCTGCCGATGTTATCATCAATCTTGCAGGAGCATCAGTTTTGCAAAAATGGAGCGACAAATATAAGCACCTAATTCTTTCAAGTCGTGTTGATACGACTAATTTATTGGTTGAAGCAGTTCTGATGAATCTTTCTGAACATCGCCCCCGCGTATTTATAAATGCTTCTGCAATTGGAATATATGAAGATTTTAAATCTCATGATGAATTTTCCACAGCATTGGGAAGCGATTTTTTGGCGTCAGTTTGTAAAGCATGGGAAAATGCAACTGTAGCATTAAAGGAAGTAGATTTGAGGCTGTGCATCATCAGAATCGGCATCGTCCTTGGAGTTACAGGTGGCTCGCTTCTGAAAATGATACCCCTTTTTAAAGCAGGATTAGGTGGAAAGATCGGTTCCGGCAAACAGCCATTTTCTTTTATTCATATCTCTGATTTTTGTAGAGCAATTGAATACTTAATTAAAAACGACAACAGCAGAGGCGTTTACAACATGGTATGTCCTGAACCTACAACCAATAAGCTGTTTACAAATACGTTGGCCAATTTTCTTCATCGCCCGGCGTTATTTACAGTTCCAGAGTTTGCCTTGAAGCTGGTTTATGGAGAGGCTGCAGGAATGCTTACAAAAGGCGCAAGGGTGATTTCTACCCGTTTACCGGAAGAGGGATTTCGATTTCAATATCCGGATATTACATCTGCAATTGCTGATCTGGTTAAAAAAGATTGATGAAAGTTTTACAATTTTGAAAATCCGATTTTATGAATAAAGATAATACTAATGACAAAATTCCACCCATCTACATTGTTTCAGGTGGAAAAGGGCTGGCTGGCGATGCTGTAGTTCAGTCGGTATTGATTCAATTTCCAAACAACAAGGTACCGGTTATAATAGTCCCTGATATTTTGAATCAGGAAAAAATGGATGATATCATTTCAAAAGCATTGGTAACCAAAGGGGTAATAGTCCACACAATGGTTGATCCAGAGGCGCGAAGAATGTTGATCGCAACGTGCCTTAAAAGTGGTGTGAATCACTTTGATCTTGTCGGCGATTTGTCAGACTATTTGTCAAATCTGTTAAATACCAAACCTATAAGTAAACCTGGCTTATACCGTCTTAGCAATATCAAATATTTCCAGCGGGTTGAAGCAATTGATTTTACTTTGAAGGTTGATGACGGACAAAACCCCGAATGGATCACACAAGCTGATATTGTACTGACAGGGGTATCCAGAACTGGTAAGACACCACTGAGTGTTTACCTCGCCATGTTTGGATGGAAGGTAGCAAATGTCCCCATTGTTCCAGGTATTGAGCCTCCTGAAGGATTATTCAAAGCAGATCCCGGACGGGTGTTTGGATTAAATATATCGCACGTTTACCTGATTGCACAACGTGCTAACCGGGTTAAAAGTCTAAAGATGAATGAAGATGCTGATTATATAAATAGCAGGAAAGTGGGTGAGGAGCTGGCATATGCGCGCCGGATATTCGAAAGAGGAGGATTTACTGAAATTCAGATTACCAACAAACCTATTGAATCGTCTGCAAATGAAATTCTTAATATTCTTACAAGTCGCTTTAGTCAGGAGAAATGGAAGAATGACTCTAATTCATAAACTGTTGGCATAATTTAATTGTAAAAAGGTTTAAGTACTTAAAGAAAGCTTGCAGATGTTTCAACAGCGTTGAGTTAAGAGTAATGTAACCCTCGTTTTTATCAAGACCCCTTGGTTTTAAAGCGTGTATATTCATTTGGTATATCGTAACCTTAATTGAAATATTACGTTAAAGTTATTATTAAGAAATTTAAAAATCTTGGTTATTGTTCCCAATATCAAGAATATGTTTCGAAATATTTGATCATACATTTTGTCATACTGATCACTTGAATATAACTTTAAATCCTAAATTTCAATGCCATGAAAACAGCTTCAATAACTACAGAAATTAAAAATGGAGAAAATACGAGTTTCCGTTTCAATTTCAGCTTTTGTCCTGCCGAAGATTCAGCGAGTATTAAAGCATGGGAGGATGAAAATTTAGAATATTCATCCTGGAACCTTATCCTTGACCAGCAGGATCTGTTAACGTGCTGATATTGACAATAATTTAAGATTGAATATACGCAAAATATTAGTTTTGCCCATTCAGCAAAGGGCATATCCATCAACTATTTTGTCAACAATTCCTTTGACGTTGTTTAAATATTTGTTTAAACGATGATACCGTTTTTGGTGATTTTGCATCTCGTTCGACTATTTTTAATTTCTGCTTGATCTTAAACGCAATACAATTTCCAGACTTCTGAATATCATTCGTTAATATATTTAGAATAAATTGCAATTGCCAGATTAATAGAGTTATATCAATTATTTTATCATTATAATTAGTTGGGAAAGCAAAAAAAGTATTTAGTATTTTATTGACATATATATTTTCCAGGTTATTTTAATCCCTCCAATATTTTAGTGCTCAAATTTTTTTGCATTATTTTCAAATATTTACCTGAAATTTTGTTACTATTTTAGAAATGTCTCGTAGTAGAATTCAAGTAATAACCGTTTACTTCCGTTTACATACGAAAATAACCGTTTATATCTGTTTAAAATCTGCTTTTATTGAATATTAGTTGGTCAAATTCTTTGCATTGTTTAAACCTTATCATTGAAAAATTAAAACCCCTAAATATTTTTAATATGAAAGAACGAAAATGCCTTCAGTGTTTTGAGCAATTGAGAGGTCGGGCTGATCAAAAGTTTTGTAGTGATCAATGTAGAAGTGCCTACAATAATCAACAGTATGTTGAATCAAATAATGTGATCAGAACGATTAACCGGATTCTTAAAAAGAACTATTTTATCCTTTCCACGCTTAAATCGGAAGGGAAGACAGTTGCATCCAGAAATGATTTGCAGAAAAAAGGATATCGTTTCGATTATTTCACTTATACCAATACTTCCCGTAACAGTAGAATTAACTATTTCTGTTACGATCAAGGATACCGTGAACAAGAAAATAATAAGGTTGTGTTGGTGTGCCGCGATCTGACTGAAGATTTGTCTGTACCGCGGGTCTGAATGTGCAATCCTTTAGATTTCATTAACTGGTTACCTCTAACCAAACATTTTGAGTCTCCACAAACAGAAACAACTTAAGATTTTAGGGTGCTTCTGTTTTTAGATGGACAAGAAAATTTCAGTAGAATTTTCTTATTCTTTTGAGTGCCATAACCAAAAACACAACAAAATTATCACGCATTTTAGGACCGTCAAAAAGGACAATACAGTTTACTTTCTGACCAGTTTATTGTTCGATTGTATATTATACGAATGAAAAATCGATATAGCGATGTTTTTCCCATCTGAACCGGTTATCCCACAGAATGTTGATAGTAAACTGCAATTTACTTATTTGTAAATTAATGTATTACATCGATAAGATCTCTGATAGTTTCACAGGCCGATGTTCTAAGTATGATTTTTTTGCTGCTAATGCAATTGCTACCGATTTTAATCCATCATCACCGGAGACAGGAAGCGGCTGATCGTTGATAACTGCCTGACAGAAAATTTTCATCTCGTTGGCATAAGCTTCAAGGTAACGCTCCATAAAGAAATTCAGCGGAAGCGAGCCATGAACACCATCGGCGGCAAAATAGCGGTGATTTTCGGGGTAGTTGTTATCTGCACACGCCATCCCTTTCGATCCGAATATCTCAACGCGCTGATCATAACCATAAACAGCTTTGCGGCTGTTGTCAATAACGCCAATGGCTCCGTTTGCAAACGTGAGGGTAATGATCGCCGTATCGACATCACCGGCTTTGCCTATCTCCGGATCGACTAAAACAGCGGCATTCGTATAGACTTCAGTTACTTCGCTGCCGGCAATGTACCTGGCCATGTCAAAATCGTGGATGGTCATGTCCATAAACATTCCACCCGAAACGGCACTGTATTCAGCAGGTGGCGGCGCAGGATCGCGTGAAGTTATTTTAAGGATGTGCGGGTCACCAATCTTACCTTCTTCAACCAGTTGTTTTATTTTCAGGAAATTAGGATCAAACCGACGGTTAAATCCAACCATTAGTTTGACACCTGCTTTTTTTACGGCTTCCAAGGCGCCTTGAATCACCTCCAGTGAAAGATCGACCGGTTTTTCGCAGAAGATGTGTTTCCCTGCATTGGCAACCTCGATAATGTATTGCGCATGTGTGTCGGTAGGTGAACAAATAACCACGGCCTCAACTTCAGGATTGTTAATCACATCCTTATAATTGCTATAAACATTGGCGATCCCAAAAGCCTTTGCAACCTCATTTGCACTATCCAGATTCGTATCTGCTATTGCAATGACTTCTGCCTGCGGCACATTCTGAACCAATGTAGAAATATGAACCTTACCAATTCTTCCGGTTCCAATAACACCAAGTTTTAACTTTTTCATTTTTATAATTTTAAAAGATAGTTAGAAATGAATGATTTATAAGCCCAGCGATTGAATGAAATCTCGGTTTCGGCGGGCGCACACTTTGGGGTTTCCCATCCCGGGAAGGACATCCTGCTCAACAACAATCCAACCGGCATAATGCTGTTTAGTAAGTTCTTCCACGATCGCAGGGAAATCGACCGCTCCTTTTCCCAATTCGCAGAATACGCCATTGCCAACAGACTGGAAATAATCCCAACCTTCGGTTCTTGATTTTGCTGCAATTTCAGGATGGCAATCTTTAAAATGGATGTGCCAGATCCGGGCTTTATGTTTTATCAATGCATTTAGCGGATTGCCACCACCAAATAGATAATGACCCATATCCAGCACGAGACCCACCAATGAAGGATCGGTTAAAGCCATTAACTGATCAACTTCGTCAGGCGTTTCGACATAACCCGCACAATGGTGGTGAAATACAGTGCGAAGACCTGTTTTGGCTTTTATCTCAGCGGCTACAAAATTTGCTCCCTCGGCAAAGATTTGCCATTCTTCATCCGTAAGTCCCATATTTGCAGATACTCTTCCAGCATTAAGGGTACGCTCTTTTACGCTTCCATTATCGTCAGCAAGCACAATAAATGCATCCCGATAACCTGCATCTGCCATGAGTTTAGCCGTTTTTACAGCAGCCTCAGCACCAGCCATATGTTTGGAACGGTCTTTTAAAAAAACCGGAACAAATGCACCGACCATAGAGAGATCGTGCTGATCAAGTTCGTGTTTTAATTCTGCAGGAACCGTGGGCATAAATCCCCAGTCACCGAGTTCACTTCCCTGATAACCGGTTTCCCTGATTTCATCAAGAACCTGTTCAAAACCGGCGGCTTTACCATCAAGATCAAATTCGAGGACGCCCCAGGAGCATGGAGCATTGGCTATTTTTATCATTTTGAATAAGTTATAAAAATGCGTTTATAGATTGATTAAAATTTTCTGGACCACTCTTCATTCCATCGCTCGATCACCACTTTTGTCTGCGTATAAAACTCTACAGCGTGAGACGATTGACCGTGCAAATCTCCAAAGAAACTCTCCTTCCAACCGCTGAATGGGAAGAAAGCCATTGGAGCGGCAACGCCGATGTTTACACCGATATTCCCGGCAAGCGTATCGTGGCGGAACTTTCGTGCTGCTGAACCGCTGCGTGTAAATATGCAGGCCGAGTTTCCGTAGCGGTTTTTGTTGATCAGCTCAATTGCCGCTTCAAGCGTATTGACATTGATGATGGTCAGTACCGGACCGAAAATCTCGGTTTTATAAACATGGCTTTCGACGTTTACATCTCCCAGAATGGTGGGCCCGATAAAATAACCGTCTTCAAAACCCGTAACTTTGACTGCCCGTCCATCGAGCAGCAGTTTTGCACCCTCATCTATCCCGGTTTGAATGAGTTTCAAAATTCTTTCCTTACTTTCCAAGGTGATCACAGGACCCATGTCTACTTCGTGTGACATCCCGTATCCTGTCTTTTTTGACTGCGCCAGCCGGATGATTTTTTCGGTGATTTTTTCGCTTGCTTCACCAACTGTCACGACCACCGAAGCAGCAAGACACCTTTGACCGGCACATCCAAATGCACTGTCAACAATTATTTTGACCGTTGTTTCCTCATCGGCATCGGGCATCACGACAATCGCATTTTTAGCACCGCCTTGCGCCTGAACCCTTTTCCCATTGGCTGTTCCTGTTTGATAGACATGCTTTGCAACGGCTGTTGAACCTACAAAACTTATGGCAGGGATAATTGGATGTTTCAGTATTGCGTCAACTGATTCTTTGCCTCCATGAACCATATTTAAAACCCCTTTTGGCAAATTGATACCTTCGAGCAATTCGAAAATCCTCGTCATCGTCATCGGTACTTTTTCAGAAGGCTTTACGATATAGGTGTTTCCACAAGCGATTGCATAAGGCATGAACCAAAAAGGGATCATGATCGGAAAGTTGAAAGGGGAGATGCAAGCCCCAACACCCAACGGTTGCCGGATTACAAACTCATCAACTCCTGTGGCTATATCTTCCGAAAATAAACTTTGCATAAGTGTCGGAATCCCGCAGGCAACCTCTATATTTTCAATCGCCCGAATCATTTCGCCTTTTGATTCCGCGTAAGTTTTGCCACTCTCTTTTGTACATATCTGGGCGATCTCGTCAGCGTTGGCCTCTAATACCTGTTTCATTTTAAAGAGATATTGAACGCGTTGTGTTGCGGGGGTATTTCGCCATGCCTGCCATGCTTCATGAGCGGCCTCGGCCGCATCCTGTACGTCGTTGCTGCACCCGGCAGGAACCTTTGCAATTGATTGTCCGGTAGCAGGATTGATCACTTCAAGTAATGTAACACTCTTGCTCCGGGTCCATTGTCCGTTAATGTAATTCTTTAATGTTGTTGACATATCTTCACTTTGTATTAAACGTTCTAAAATATTTGGCTATGCTTCTAATTTGATAACTTGCAGCCAATTCATTTCCCATATTTTCTTTATAAGTAGTACCGCTGTTTCTTTTTATATTCCACATAATCCGCCCGTGCTTTTTTAACCGAATCAATTTCAGAAACTTCAGCAATGGCTACTTCCCACCAGGCGTATCCGGGTGTCCCTTTTGTAAGACTTGTTTCAATTGTAATTACCGTGGTCCGGGTTTGTGATTTAGCTTCAACAAGGGCACTTTTCAAGGATTCGATGTCGTGCGCCTCAATAACATGAGCTCCCAGGCTCCTTGCGTTTTGTGCAAAATCGACTGGAAGGATATCTCCCGTCAATAGTCCTGTTTCTTCATCTCGATACCGGTATTTTGTTCCAAAACGTTGCGAACCTATGGATTGAGATAATCCTCCAATGCTTGCAAATCCATTGTTATTCAGAAGGATGATATTAAACTTGATTCCCTCCTGAATGGCAGTGACGATTTCGTTGTTCATCATCAGGTAATTGCCATCACCAACCATTACATAAATTTCACGGTCAAGACAAGCCATTTTGGCGCCTAAACCGGCAGCACATTCATAGCCCATCGTTGAATAACCATATTCGAGGTGAAAACCTTTTGGATCGCGGGTCCGCCAAAGTTTATGGAGGTCACCTGGTAAACTTCCTGCGGCACAGAGCACTACATCACGTGGTCCGGCAAAATCGTTTACAGCGCCAACTACCTCGATCTGCGAAACCGGAAGCTCACCCGAAACCTTATAGAATTCGCTTACCTGATTGTCCCATGTTTTACTCAGAGAGGCAATGTGTGAACGGTATTCATCGGCCACTTTGTAATCTGTCAATGATTCTAACAGTTCTTCAAGGCACACTTTGGCATCTCCGGTAAGTGGTAATGCACTGTGTTTCCAAGAATCAAAATCAGCAATATTGATATTAATGAATTTTACGTCCGGATTTTGGAATGCTGTTTTAGAGGCTGTTGTAAAATCGCTGTAGCGGGTTCCTATGCCGATGACCAAATCGGCTTGTTCGGTGATTTCGTTTGCTCCCGGAGTGCCAGTCGCTCCAACTGCACCCAGATTCGAAGGGTGATTATAGGGTAGCGCACCTTTACCGGCAAATGTTTCTGTAACCGGAATTCCTGTTAGTTCAACCAATTGCTTTAATATTTCGGTGGCCTCGCTGTAAATGACACCGCCACCCGAAACGATCACCGGCTTTTTAGATGCTTTGATAAGCGATGCTGCCTCTTTTAAAAGCATAATATCTGGCCGCGGCCGTGTTATTTTCCACACTCTTTTGCGAAATAACTCTTCCGGAAAATCGAAAGCTTCAGCCTGAACATCCTGCGGCAGACAAAGTGTAACTGCACCGGTATCGGCTGGTGAAGTGAGCACGCGCATCACTTCGGGTAAAGATGTGATGAGTTGTTCAGCTCTGTTGATCCTGTCCCAGTATTTTGAAACCGGCTTAAAACAGTCATTGACTGAAATATCCTGTGTTGATGCAGACTCCAGTTGTTGTAAGACAGGGGCAACATTACGTCTGGCAAAGATATCCCCAGGGATAATTAGTACTGGTAAACGATTGATCGTGGCACAAGCAGCACCCGTGATCATATTAGTGGCCCCGGGACCGATAGATGATATGCATGCAAAAGTGCCCAAACGGTTTTTCATTTTTGCATAGGCCATCGCAATGTGAACCGAAGACTGCTCGTTTCTGGTCATAAAATAGCGGAAGTCGGTATTTTGCGACAATCCCTGTCCAACACCGGCAATGATTCCATGTCCGAAAATGCCCAGACAGCCTGCAAAGAACGGACTTTCGATGCCATCGCGTTCAACATACTGGTTTTTGAGAAACATTACAACCGCCTGTCCAACAGTTAATCGATTTGTTTTCATTCGTAAATTGTATTTTTAAAATTAGATGTATTCCGAAGAAATTACAGGTCATTCATTTTCGAAGTTACAATTGGGATTCTTGGATCCATCCCTTTCCAGGTTCCATATATCCATTTGTGATCAGGATCATCTGAACTGGCCAAGCTCTGGTCACTTCCAGCAAGAAAATTAAGGTAATACACGTTGTACCCATGTCCTGCAACGACAGGGTGGTATCCTTTGGGAATAAGAACCACGTCGTTATTGTGAGCTTCTGCTATTTCATCAAGACTACGGTCATCAGTATAAACTTTTTGAATCGCAAATCCCTGAGGTTTATCGATCTTGTAGAAATATATTTCCTCGAGGCACGCTTCTAATAATGCGCCTGTATCAGGATCGGTTTTTCTTGTATCATGTTTGTGTGCGGGGAAAGAGCTCCAGTTTCCGGAGGGAGTATAAACCTCGACGCATACCAACTTGTTGACTGGAGAACCAGGTGGCAATATTCTATTAATCTGACGACTGGCATTATCTCCTCCCCTAAATTCAATACCCATAGCATCCACATCAGCAGGTGTTATAAAATGAGCAGGGAATGATTGTTCTGCGATGCACCAACCGCAAGCGATGTCAGCCAAACCGCCAACAGGGCTGATTTGGAATTTGGTGTGTGGAGGCAGGTATAATCCATGCGGCAAGCCACTGAATACATCTTTTCTTCCGTTCGAAGATTTCCATGTTCCAGCCGATGTTTCAGCCAAAAAATTTCCTCCGAGCAAAACAAACATATATTCATTTTCGCCGGTATCGCCAGCCCATTTTTGTCCCGAATTCATTGTTCTGGCAATGAAATTCAGGTGATTCCAACCTGCCTCTTCCGAAGAAATAGCTTGATATATTTCACTATCTAAAGATGATTTTGCCAGAATCGGACACTTTTTATCTCTGTTCATCGGTCATAAATTAAACCAACATTAAGTTTCGTATTTTTGCAATCAAATCAGTAGTTGCCTGGCAGAATTGTTTCAGGGTTACCACAGTTGCCGGGAAGCTGTCAAACTCCTCGATTGTCATCCCATTTTCATCATAGGCTCGTCTGAAATCCTTGAACTTCTTTTCCAGTTCGGCGATGATTTTCGGATCGACAGGAATATCCATGTAGTTCATGATAGGTACGTCCGAACCATTATACCTTTGCTGCCATTTGTATGGAGGAGAAATTACCACGTTGCCGCCAATGAATTGCGACCAATGTAAGTGATTCCTGAAGGCCGCGCTTAACAGGCGTAACCGATACCCTCTTTCATTGTAAATCTGATAAGCTTTCTTCATTGCGGCAACTCCCGCCCAATCAAAGATTTCAGGATTGGCAATGATGTTTTCCTTATCTGCAGTAATCTTTAGCGAATCATCGAGCCTTCCTACCATTATCGTACAGACTGGCCCCATGTCGCTAATGTCTTTTCCTTCTTTTTCGCGGCGTTTTAACCCACGCTCAACGGCTTCTGCCACTGCAATGGCCTGAGGAACCGTGAAACTTACAGTTGCATTAATACTTACACCCCGATAGGTTACTTCTTCCATCGCTTCAATCCCTGCTTTTGTTGCAGGTATCTTCACAATGATGTTTGGCGCCAGCTCGCTGAAATGCATGGCCTGCTCAACTATTTTTTGTGCGTTCCGATATAATCTGGGATCTGTCTGTATCGAAAGTCGTCCATTTTTACCGTTTTCCCGTTCAAAGATCGGTTCCAAAAGAACGGCAGCCTGCTTTGACATTTCTTCGATGAGTAACCAGGCAAGTTCATCTTCGGTTGCCGAAGGATATTCATTGATTAGATTCTGGATGTATTTTTTCCAAATATCCCATTCTTTGTTAAGAACTTCTAGGACAATTACCGGGTTACAGGTTGCTCCAACTGCACCGTCGGCAATAGAATTGCTTAACTCACTAACCGAGCATGAATCGTTCCATAGCGCTGTTGGTGTTGTTTGCGAAATCTGATGCAACTTGCTTTTATAAGCATTGTTGTGTGTTGATTCTTTTTTCATATTATTAGTTTTATGAAGTTGTAATGATTTGTTTTTCGATTTTTGAAATTCAATGTCAGTGATAGCTACCAGAAAAAACCATACAGAACAGCCAATATCCCGCAAATTCCGATTGCTGCTATATTAAATCTGTCTGTTGTTTTAAACAGGGATCGTTCAATGATAAGCCCATTTTCATCCATTGTTTGTTTAGAGGAATTTAAGATCAGTATGGTCCCGATTAAGATAAACCCGACAACCAGCACATAGATTGCTTCGAGGGCGAGGTTTCGCATTGGTACAACAAAGAAGGCAGCAACCAGGCCTACAAATGCCGCGACAGTGATGATTCTCCAGCCTTGTCTGATTGTTCTGCGTTTGGAGAAATCGTTTCCAAATTGATTCTCAATATTATGTGATTTGTCAAGCAAACTCAGGCCGATCATCACAACGGTAAGGATCATGAAGACATAACCAATTCTCAGGATGAAAGGAAGTTCCGGACTAATGACCTTGAGGAGGATTCCCAATGGAATTGTAAGCAATGCGACCCAAACGGCAGCAGTCGCTTTCGACTGTCTCCAGAATAATCCGCAAAAGAAGATCAGGAACTCGCCCGGATAAATATATCCTGTATACTCCTGAATATATTGGTAAGCCTGGTCAAGTGTTCTTAGTTGAGGAGCCACACATGTTGCAATGATCAGGGCAATCAGTGCAACTATCCGTCCTATGATTACTAAATTTTTATCCTCTGTGTTTTTTCTTAAATGGGCTTTATAGATGTCCATTGTAAAAACAGTCGAAACACTGTTGACAATGGAACTTAGTGCAGAAACAGCTGCCGCCGCGATGGCTGAGAAAGCAAGTCCTTTGATCCCGACAGGCACAATATTACTCAAAAGCCAGGGATAGGCTTCGTCAGATTTTGCCAGATCAGCTCCCAACGCAAAAGCTGCAATGCCGGGTAAAACAACCAAAACCGGCACCAATAATTTAAGATAACCTGCAAAGACCACCCCATATTGTGCTTCCTTCAGGCTTTTTCCTGCAAGTCCGCGTTGAATGATGAACTGGTTAAAGCCCCAAAATGACATGTTAGTCAACCACATCGAACCAAGAACTACCCCTAATCCGGGGAGGTCCTGAAATGCATCTTTCGTTCCTCCTGATCCATCCGGCACAAAAACTGTTCCCTGTGCAATAATCATGTGAAATTTCTGTGGCGCTTTGTGGATCAATTCCACAAAACCGGAGAAAAACCCATGATCAACACCCAGTGCACTCACTGCCAGGAAGGTTGTTACCAATCCACCAAAAATTAGCACGCAGACATTGATTACATCGGTCCAGGCGATTGCTTTCATTCCGCCCCATAAGGAGTAAACAGCCGAAAAGAACGAAAATCCGATAATTCCATAAATCATCGGAACCCCAATAATCCGTTCCATCGCCAAGGCTCCCAGGTAGAGAACGGCTGTCATATTTACGAAAATATAAACCAGCACCCAGAAAACTGCCATTATAGTGCTCACCCGTTTATCATACCGCTGAGCCAGGAACTGTGGCATCGTATAGATTCCTTTCTTGATAAAGACGGGAAGAAAATACTTGGCAACGAATATAAGTACAATGGCTGCAATCCATTCATATGCTGCAATCGCTAAACCAACTGCATAACCTGAGCCCGACATTGCAATAAAGTGTTCTGCCGAAATATTCGCTGCAAGTAATGCTGCACCAATTGTCCACCAGGGTAGTGACCGGCCTGCCAGAAAATAGTCTGACGTAGTTTTTTGCTCCCCCTTCTTTGTCCTGGAGACCCATAATCCGGTGAAAACAATGATGGACGCATAACCAAGGAACACGATCCAATCGAGTAGGGCAAATCCTTTCATTTAGCTGGTTTTTCTATGTGTATTTAGTCTTAACAAACATAGCACACATTTTTTCGCTCCCTTTTTACATTCTTAGCAAAATGTAATGCTATTTTAGCTTATTTTATTGGAATTTCATTTTAACGGCAAATTTTATGAAACCATTCTATCAGAAACTTGTGGCATTGCCAACTGAATCAGTTATTTTCTTTGATGAAGAAAAACCCCATTTTTCGGTTCCCTGGCATTTCCATCCCGAAATCGAGATACTTTTTGTGGTTAAAAGCTCCGGAACCAGTTATGTTGGCGATGGCATTCATCGTTTTAAGGAGGGCGAAATCAGCATTATCGGCGAAAATGTACCACACTGGTGGAAAAGTGACCCAAAATATTCCGAAGGCTTAGATACAACCGGGGTCAAAGCCCTTATTATTCAGTTTAAAAAAGAGATTTTCGACAAAAATTTCATCAACCTGCCAGAGATGCAGGCCATTAAAGAGTTGCTTGAAAAATCGCAAAGAGGAATCCAATATTTTAGCAAGAGCAGAAAACTTTTGGGAGAACAAATCATGAAGATTTTTCAGCTTTCGGGTATTAACAGAATAACTGAGTTAATCATATTGCTTGATATGATGGCCTACACAAAGGATTATAAATACCACGCAAGTGTTGGTTATTCCAGGACGATAAATACCTTCGATTTTCACCGGTTTAATAAGATACATGAACATATCTTACTAAATTTCACCAACCCGATTAAGATTGAAGACGTTGCCAATACTGTAAATATTTCTCCCACTGCTTTTTGCAGGTATTTTAAAAAACGGACAGGCAAGACTTTCTTCTCTTTTCTGAATGAAATCAGAATTGGTCATGCCTGCAAATTGATGGTGGAGGGTAACATATCCATCTCATTGGCCAGTTTAGAAAGCGGTTTTAATAACTTATCTCATTTCAATGACCAGTTTAAAAGGGTCATGAACTTAACACCCACCGAATACTTGTCAGCCTATAAAAATGAGACCATGAAAACGACTGGAGGTGCTTTAAAACTTCAGTTAAGTGATTTAGAAGAAGAGGAATAACCAAAGTCTATCGCTTTATTTGGTGAAAAGGAAACCATCAGGAATTTTGCACTCTCGAATGGATATGCTGGAAAATACCACCTCCAGTTCATTGCCCATAATCTTCTAAATAGAGTAACCTAAATTCAGGGAATTCTTCTTCAATTGCGATTTCGCCATCTGCCTAATCAACAGCTATATACATATAATTAACTTATTTAAAAGATTTCAAATCATTTTCTCTATGCTTAACATCAAGGGTTTTCACCCTGATTATTTGATCATTAATAAGGGTTTACCTATCGATTATTAGGGTTTACACTAATTCTGGTTTCCTATATTTTATCTCATATTTGTGAATCATAATTTTGATGTCAATTGCTTTACCCAACCCCTTTGTCAGTACCTAAATTAATAATGGATTGTGAATGATCGAAAATATCTTCAGTGCTTTGAATTGATTGCGGGGCGAAAAAATCGCAAGTTTTGTGATGATCAATGCCGTGAACATACAATAACTTACAGTATTTGGAAGCAAATTCTACTATCAAATTAGTCAACAGGATATTAAAGAAAAACTTTTCTATCCTATCTTCGCTCAATACGAATGGAAAAACAAGTGTACGCAAAATCCATTTGCAGAATCTGGGGTACAGATTCGAGCATTTCACATCTATCTCCAAGACTCGTAGCAAAGATATATACTTTTATTGCTACAATCAGGGATACACAGAATTGAATGATAAAATGATAATGTTGGTTCTACCTGATAAGAATGATAACCTGGCATAATCCAGGAACATCGTTTGGATTTATGCCAAAATGGGAATTAAATCTGATTTTGGAAAAGCGACATTTTAATTCGCTATACAATGAAAATAATTAAATCGGTTGTCAGCATGCAATTTGATTGGTATAATTAAGAAAAGTTATTTATAAAATATTGTTTGGTTAGTTTCATAATTTGTTTGGTTTTAGATGTTTGATTTTTTGCCAAGTAACAGGATGGAGTTTCCACACTCTGTCCTGTTCAATTATTATCCATATACGAAACGGCCACTGAAATCTAACTGTATACAAAGACAAAATCCTAAACGACTGAAAATACCAATTACTTTTCTTTATAGTGTGTTATTCATGACTAATTTCGACGGGTGTAACCCGCTTTTTTCAGGGCTTTTTCCCTGGCAGCCTTGTTAATTTCCGATTCAATCTGTTTTTTATAGCTCTTGCTTTTTTGTGCAGTATAATTTTCCATTGTTAGTTGTTTGAAGTACCGTTAATAGTGAAAAACCATTTTGAATTCCATAACGTGCGATTCAAAATTCAGTTACACTTTTTCACAATTATTTTTTACACACAAGGCCGTTTCCAAAAAATTACTTACTCCATTCCAATGCAGTGAGAATCGAGATACACATGAGCGATATTTTCAAATTGCCTTATAGACAAGAAATTAAGGAGGAATTGCTCACTTATTATATTGTGTGTGGATTCTCACACCAGTAACTACCAATTGTTAAATATGACCGAATACTTTCCTTTGAATAGGGGGTATTCCATGCCGCATTAAGGATAGTAAGGCAGCAAAAGATATCCGGGACATGACTTTAAATGATGTTGGAGAGATTGTATTTGAAAAGCCGCCCTTTCGAACATAAAATAAGCCCCGTGCTTTCACAAGAGGCTTATTTAGTATTTGATAATCAATGTTTTATAGAGAGCCACTAAAGGGACTCGAACCCTCGACCTGCTCATTACGAATGAGCTGCTCTACCAACTGAGCTAAAGTGGCTTTTATGGTCGGCAAATGTAGTAAAATTGAGTTGGAGACCAATATTTAGTTTGCTTTTTTTAATTTTCCCAGTCGAGGATGATTTTTCCGCAATTCCCCTCTTCCATAATATCAAAAGCTTTCTGGAATTCAGTGTAATGAAACCGGTGCGTGATTACCGGCGAAATATCCAGTCCCGAAAGGAGCATTTTCTCCATCTTGTACCAGGTTTCATACATTTCACGCCCATAGATTCCTTTCAATGTCAAACCTTTGAAAATTACTTTATCCCATTCAATCTGAGTAGTGTCTGGTAAGATGCCGAGCAGTGAAATTTTCCCGCCATTATACATATGCTTAATCATGGAATCGAAGGCAATAGGCGAACCTGAAACTTCAAGTCCAATATCGAATCCACCTACCATTCCCACTTGTTTCATCGCTGAGGCAATATCATCTTTCATCGGATCAACGACCAGCGTGGCTCCCATTTTACGTGCAAGATCACGACGGTATGGGCTTACTTCCGATCCTACGACATTTCGTGCTCCTACAAACTTGCAAATTGCTATCGCCATACAACCGATTGGTCCTCCAGCCCCGGTCACTAAAACATCTTCTCCGATCAACGGGAAGGAGAGGGCAGTATGGGTTGCATTTCCAAATGGATCCATGATGGAAACGATCTCATCAGGAATCCTTTTATCAATGAATAATACATTTTCAGCAGGGACACAAACATATTCTGCAAAACCTCCATCCCGGTTGACGCCAATTCCGACAGTATGATCGCAGATATGACGCCGACCTCGCCGACAGTTGCGGCAGAAGCCACAGGCAATATGTCCTTCGACTGTTACGCGCTCACCTATCTGAATCTTTGTGACTTCATTACCGATCTCAACGACTGTACCTACATATTCGTGCCCGATGGTCATCGGCGTTTTAATTGTCTTCTGCGCCCATGCATCCCATTTATAGATGTGCAGATCTGTTCCGCAGATTGCAGATTTTGATATTTTAATAAGAACCTCGTTAACACCTGGTTGCGGCACTGGAATATCTTCGAGCCAAAGTCCGCGTGCCGGTTCCATTTTTCTGATCGCCTTCATTTTTAACGATTTAATTTATAGAATACAAAGTAAGATAAATTGTGTTCTACAATTCCTAATTTTAATCAGTAACATCAGATATTTCACAAAAAAAATCAACAACCATAATCCAAAATATTTGGTTTTGCTTCATGTAAATTATAAATGAATGATAGTCAATGTGTTTATTCAATTATTTTTTTGTTTTCTTTAAGATTTTACCCTTGCCAAAAGCGAAAATAAAAATATGCTGTATAACATGTTTTTATTTTCATCGTTCCAATCTTTTAAATATCAATGGAATAATACCATGTCGAAGGCCTGTTTTTTAACCTTTTGTTAATGTACCCTAACATCCATTAACATTTTTTAATAAAAACATCTAATTTAGCCATCGCTTAAATGAGGAACATTTAGTGATTATCGGACTTTTACTAAGACTACATTTTTTTCTAACTAGACAATCAAAAGAGCTAACCAATGGGGTTGGCTCTTTTTGCGTTTTGACAATTCGGCAAAGAAGAGGATGAGAAATTCAACAATGTGGCAATTCAGCAACTTTCCTGTCCACTTTGACTTTTAACCCGACCTTAAACTTTATATTTCAATATCTTTCATAAAAGGGCTCTCCATTCGCCCAATGCCAACAGTTAATTACTCAGCAATTAGCACTGTGACACTCTTCCTTAAAATTAAAGGAACTTTTTAAGAGATAAGAGTTTGGAATCAAATAAAATGTTACTACTTTTGCGCCACTCATTTATAGAGTATAATTGTTTAATATAAATCTTATAAGTATGTTGAACCAGTACGAAACCGTTTTCATTGCTACTCCCGTTTTATCTGAGGCTCAGATAAAGGAAGCGGTAGGAAAGTTCAAGGATCTGATCATTGCAAGTGGCAGTGAACTAATCCATGAAGAACATTGGGGTCTAAAGAAATTGGCCTACCCCATTCAAAAGAAATCGACAGGATTTTATCATCTGTTCGAATTCAAGGCTGATCCGGCTTACATTGGCAAACTTGAAACAGAGTTCCGTCGTGACGAGCGTATCATCCGTTTCATTACAGTGAAACTGGATAAATTCGCCGCTGCTTACAGCGAGAAGAGACAAAAGAAGGTAAATGCAAAAACTCAAAAGGAGAACTAAGTCATGACCACAAATTCAAGTGAAATCAGATATCTCACTCCACCATCGGTTGAGGTAAAAAAGAAAAAGTATTGCCGTTTCAAGAAAAACGGAATCAGGTATGTTGATTACAAGGATCCTGAGTTCCTGAAAAAGTTTCTTAACGAACAGGGTAAAATCCTTCCACGCCGACTTACAGGTACTTCATTGAAGTATCAGCGTAAAGTATCCCAGGCTGTTAAACGCTCAAGAATGATTGCGTTGCTGCCTTATGTAACAGATTTGATGAAATAATAATTAGGAGAGACAAAAATGGATATCATTCTTCTTCAAGATGTAACAAATCTGGGCAGCAAAGACGACAATGTATTTGTGAAAAGCGGGTATGGTCGTAATTACCTGATTCCCCAGAAAATGGCAATATTGGCTACTCCTTCTGCAAAGAAGGTGCTTGCCGAGAACCAAAAACAACGTGCCCATAAAGAGGCCAAGTTGAAAGATCAAGCTCTTTTGTTTGCTGAAAAACTAAAAACTATCGTTATTACCATCGGTGCAAAAACAAGCACAACTGGTAAAATCTTCGGTTCGGTTAACAGCATTCAGGTAGCTGAAGCATTAAAAGAGCAAGGATTCGAAGTTGATCGTAAGCAAATCCTTATTAAGGAAGATGCGATCAAAGAAGTTGGTAAACATACCGCGAAAGTGAAATTTCACCGCGATGTGGTTGTTGATTTCGAGTTCGAAGTTATCGCAGAATAAAGGAAGGTTTTTATAAATCACTTTTCGATAATACAATTTCAAACAGAATAAAGGCTGTCTCTTCCAAGGGACAGCCTTTCATTAATTTTAAGAATTGCAGAAACCTTAAAAAGTCAGCACTTTCCAGTTTTCTTTAAGGTAAACAGTCAGCACTGGTCCCATAGGTTTTACTTCTATTCCCATTGCTGCTAGCTGATCAGCAACTCCGTACATGTTTGCACAAGCCACGCAAGCTTCCACTTTTACTCCATCGGCGATCATCTGTTTGACTCTTTCCTGCAAAACTTTATTTTCGGATAGAAGTTTTGCTGAGGGTCCCCAAACAACCAGAACAACTTCGTTGAACCACCCTTTGAGTTTGGCATTTTGTGTATACATAAAACAAACCTTTTCGGCTACTTCAGGATCACTACTTGTCCAAACTACAGCAAGTTGTTGTCTCTCAGAAATTTTCATTTTTTCATCGTTTTTATTGCTCCCTATCAAGTTACTCGTTGTAAGAATTATAAGGAGTAAAGGTAAAATTGCTCTCATTTCAATTAAATATTAATTTTCAGAAAATTAATCAATATCCTGGTTTTACAGCATTTTTATTCAAACAAATGAATATTTTAATCAAGGAATAGCCTTTATTAATCGCTTCTAATTTATATTTGTATAATTGTAAAAAAGGAACTTTGAAAAAGAAAACTCAGCAGGATATTATCGACCTTTATAAGAAAAGGTTCATGGAAGAAAGTGTTACAGTTGAAATTTTACCTCCTTCGGGATCGTACCGCGAATACATACGACTGACCAGTCCACATTTTAAAGCAATAGGTACCTGGAACGAAGACGAGAAAGAGAATAACGCTTTTATCGAATTTTCGAAACATTTTAGGAGTGAAGGAATAAAAGTGCCTGAAATATACGATTATAAACCCTCCGAATGTATTTATCTTCAGGAAGATCTGGGTAATGAAACCCTTTACAGCTATTTAAGCGAAGTGAGGGAATTTGATGGATTTTCGGCAAAGATTATTGGAATTTACCGTAAAGTAGTACAGGAGCTGCCTAAAATACAGATTGTTGCTGGTAAGGATCTCGATTATAATTTCTGTTATCCGCGCAAAGCGTTCGATCGGCAGTCGATGATGTGGGATCTGAACTATTTCAAGTATTATTTTCTTAAATTGGCTAAAATTTCTTTCAATGAACAGCTTCTGGAAGATGATTTTACGACTTTTACCGATTACCTGTTGAAAGCAGAAAGCAATTTCTTCATGTTTCGCGATTTTCAGAGCCGCAATGTGATGCTTGTTGATGGTGAACCATGGTTTATTGATTATCAGGGTGGCAGGCAGGGAGCGCTTCAATATGATCTTGCTTCGTTGCTTTACGATTCGAAAGCCGACATTCCCCAAAATGTTAGGGAGGAGCTGATGGAAGATTATCTGGACGAATTGGAGAAGATTCATCCCGTCAACCGGATCGAATTTTGTCAGTATTTTTACGGTTATGTGCTCATCAGGATGATGCAGGCAATGGGCGCTTATGGTTTCAGAGGTTTTTATGAAAAGAAGGAACACTTTCTGAAAAGCATCCCTTTTGCGCTTGATAACCTTGAAATTGTACTTCGTAAAGTTGATTTGCCAGTCGAGCTTGGCGAATTGATTAAGGTATTAAAGTCGCTATCGGCATCTGAAACCTTGAAGAAAGTAGCTTCAAAACAGGTGGAACTGACCATTGCAATCACAAGTTTTTCGTATAAAAAGGGGTATCCCAACGACCTTTCAGGGAATGGTGGAGGATTTGTTTTCGATTGTCGCTCAGTGAGAAATCCGGGCAAATACGATCAATATAAATCACTGACGGGTAAAGATGATGCCGTGATCAGGTTTTTTGAAGAAGATTCAGATATGGAAGAGTTCCTTAATCCCGTATTTTCCATTGTCGAAAGGTCGGTTGAAAAGTATATTAAACGCGGATTTACCCACCTTTCTGTTGGTTTTGGTTGCACCGGTGGTCAGCATCGGTCTGTTTATTCGGCGGAAAGGATGGGAACATACCTGAGAAACAAATACCCTGTGAGGGTTGTTATCAATCATCGTGAACAAGATAATTGATTCAAAATGACAAAAAAGCGTTGCGAGAAAAAGGATTACGAAAAGCCGGAAGAACCCAAATTCGAATGTAAAAAGTGCGGTCGTAAAGCCATAAAGGAGAAACAGGTTTGTAAACCTAAGGAGATAGATTGAATGAGAGCGATGATCTTTGCTGCCGGACTCGGTACACGTCTTTATCCTTTAACGCTCCACAAACCCAAGGCGCTTGTTGAGATTGGGGGTAAAACATTGCTTCAGATGGCAATTGAAAAAGTGAGTCAGGCTGGCTATCATGATTTGGTAATCAACATACATCATTTTGGTGATCAGATTATTGAATATTTGGAGAAGAATAACAATTTTGGTCTGAACATCATCATTTCGGATGAACGGGACCAATTATTAGATACCGGTGGTGGTATTTTAAAAGCATCAACCTGGCTGGATGGAGATGAGGCTTTTCTGGTTTATAATGTTGATGTGCTGAGTAATATTGATTTACAGCTTTTTAGAAAGTGCCACCTTGAACACGGTGGATTGGCGACACTTGCTGTTCGACAACGCAATACTGCTCGTTACCTTGCTTTTGATGATACAATGCAACTTTCGGGGTGGCGGAATATTAAAACCGGCGATGAGATTGCATCGCGCAATATGCAGAATTGCAGTTTGCTGGCATTCAGTGGCATTCAGTTGATCGAACCAGCAATTTTTAAGTTGATTACCGAAACGGGAAGTTTTCCGTTGATGCCGCTTTATCTCCGGATTGCTGCATATCAGCGGATTATGGGGTATCGCGACAAGTCAACCTTATGGATGGACCTCGGAAAACCAAGTCAGATTATTGAAGCAGAAAGATATATTGTTTAACCAAAATTTTCAGATCATGACTATTAACAGACGTAATTTCCTGAAATTTTCCACCGGAACTGCTATATTGGCAGCTCTTGTGCCGGCTTCGTCGACACTTTTATCATTCACTCAAAAACCAAAGAAAATGAGCGCAAAATCTTTAAATGTTGTGGCAATTGCCGAAACTTCTGCTGATAGGGCAGAGGAATTAAAATCAGTATGCCTTGGATTGATCGAACCAACCAGAAAAGAAAAGGGTTGTATCAGTTATGATCTTTACCAGGACACCACAAATCCCGGAAGATTTACATTTATTGAAAACTGGCAAAGCAAAGAACACCTCGATGTTCATTTAAAAACGCCGCACCTTGTGGCAGCCGGCGCCGCTTTTGGAAAAATCGTAACCAAAGAAATGGTGGTTATGATGCTGAATAAATTGACTTAACTGATTACCATTTAATTGGTTCTTTCCCATAGACGAAAAGGTATTCATTGGCTTTGCTAAACTGATGATTCCCGAAAAATCCTCTGTGGGCTGATAACGGAGAAGGGTGAACTGAGCTCAATACCAGGTGTTTGTTGGTGTTAATCAGTTCACCTTTTCGTTGTGCATAAGCTCCCCAAAGCAGAAATACAAGATGTTCCCCGGAGTCGGAAAGCATTCGAATCACATTGTCAGTGAACGTTTCCCACCCTTTTTTCTGATGCGAACCAGCCTGATGTGCACGAACAGTAAGTGTTGCGTTGAGTAAAAATACTCCTTGTTCAGCCCAGCGTTCAAGGTTTCCCGATTTTGGAACCGGTATTTCCAGATCGTTTTTAATCTCTTTAAAGATATTTTGAAGCGAAGGTGGTAAACTGACACCATCAGGAACTGAAAAGCAGAGCCCGTGTGCCTGACCTGGTTCATGGTAAGGATCCTGCCCCAGGATGACCACTTTTACTTTGTCGAATGGACATTTTTCGAATGCATTGAAAATCAGCTTTCCGGGAGGATATATCTTTTGTGTGGTATATTCCGCTTTCACAAAACTGGTTAAATCGGTGAAATACGGTTTTTCGAACTCTTCCTTAAGATGCTCTTTCCAGCTTGATTCAATTTTAATGTCCATCCTTTTCTGCTGTATTATTTAGAATTCTGTTTCTCCTTCAAAATTAGGACACTTTTCGTTGCATCAAAACATGTTCCTGAAATATACCTGCCAACCAACCGTTTTTTTGCTTAGAATTGTGGAAAATTAATGCAAATGGATATTCGCGACAGAGACTTTCAGGATGAGTTTGTTTTTCAGGCCTCGCGAAGCGGAGGGCCGGGAGGGCAGAACGTCAACAAGGTGAGCACAAAAGTTGAATTGCGCTTTCAAGTTGTCGACTCTGCCTTGCTGACTCATGACGAAAAGGCGATTATTTCCGATAAACTGATCAATAAAATTAATAATCTTGGCGAGTTAATCCTTGTTTCGCAGAAGGAGCGCTCTCAGCTCAAGAACAAAGAGAATGTAATTGAAAAGTTTTATCTTCTTATTGAAAAGGCACTTACCCCACGTAAAAAACGACATCAAACAAAACCAACCAAGGCATCTGTTGAAAGGAGGCTTGAGTCAAAACGGGTTCAAGCAAAGACTAAAATCAATCGAAAAGATGTTGATCTTTAAATTTTTTGTATTTTCAGCGCCTGAAATTAAATGCCTTCTGGCTTACCAATCCTACAAATTCTCTCATAAAATCTGTTTGTTAATAAACAGGTGCAGAACAATTTATTAGGGTTCGAAAGATTAATAAAATAGACCCTTATGATGAATTGTTCATTGCGATTTCTCCCGCTTTTTCTATTGATATCAACATTGACTATTGCACAGCCCTCTATTAAAGGAGTTTTTGTTTCAAAAGCTCCGACAATTGACGGAAGATTAAACGATGATGCATGGATTAATGCCGCCCAGGTTGATCAGTTGTTTCAACGTGAACCCAATATTGGGCAGCCGGTTTCCGAAAAGACCATATTTTACGTTTGTTACGATGCCACTCATCTCTATGTTGGTATTAAATGTTACGACGAGCCTAAAAAGATAACGGCCAAAGAGATGGCGCGAGATGTGAGTTTGGGAAATGACGATCGTGTCCAGGTTATTCTCGATACTTACCTCGATCATCGCAATGGATATTGGTTTCAGATCGGGCCACGTGGTTCGATAGGTGATGCTACGATCAGCGAAAATGGGGCTGTTTTTAACAAAGCATGGGATGGATTGTGGGAAGGGAAAGCCCGAATTGTTGATGATGGCTGGGAAGCCGAGATGGCAATACCCTTTAAAACAATAGGTTTCGATAAGAACCAGACAACTTGGGGAATTAAATTCATCCGTCATATTAAACGAAAACTCGAATTGTCGTACTGGCCAACAGCTAACATCAACAGCTATATGTTCCAGGTCTCTGATGCCGGGCTGATCGAGGGAATTCAAAATATTACGCAGGGAATCGGATTGGATGTCTCACCTTATGTAGTTGGAGGGTTAGATACCAAACGCGACATAAAAAATAAATATCATGCTGATGGCGGATTGGATCTGTTTTATCAGATTACCCCAAGTTTAAAATCTTCGTTGTCAATTAATACAGATTTCGCTGAGACTGAGGTCGATGATCGACAGATTAACCTTACGCGTTTCAGTCTTCTGTTTCCTGAAAAACGGGATTTTTTTATCGATGGATCGAACCATTTTTCATTCGGAATTCAGGGTGATGATTTAAATCCTTACGGGAAGGGTATTATTCCGTTCTTTTCTCGCCGGATGGGTTTAGATAGCAATGGATTGCCATTACAAATCAATTATGCAGGCAAAATTACGGGTATGATTGGAAAATGGAATATTGGTGTAATGCATGTCAACGATGACCATTTTGCGGATAATTCAAGCTATTCGGTTGCCCGGATTTCGCGAAACATCGGACCGGAATCGTCGATCGGGGTGATAGGTACTTACGGAAATGCTGTTTCTCAGGCCGAAAATTATGTAGGTGGAATCGACATGAAACTGGCGACCTCGAAATTTCATGGCAATAAAAATTTAGCTCTGATATTATTTGGATTGAAGTCGAATACCAAAGGTTTATCCGACAGTGATTTGTCATGGGGCGGAACTATCTCTTATCCAAACGATTTTCTCTCTTTCAGTTTGGGTCACCATGAGATCGGTGAGAATTTTGTAGCAGGAATGGGATTTGTCCCACGTACCAATATCAAAGAGTCCTACGGAAATCTTAAAATCGGACCTCGTCCAAAAAAATGGGGACTTTTGCAGGTCCTTTCCGGTGTTGGGTTTGATCATATCGTCAACTTTTCGAATGTGCTCGAAACGCGCACGATTGACTTTTCGCCGCTGGACCTGAGGTTTAAGTCAGGCGAAGAGTTTGTGTATTCAATCAGCCAGAGCTTCGAGAATCTCGAACAGGAATTTAAAATCTTTTCAACTTATGTTATTCCAATAGGTGAATACGAATTTTATCGTCATTCCCTTAGATTTTTGACTGCCGGAAGCCGGAATTTTGCTGTTGAAAGTTCCTACGTTTGGGGTGATTTTTACAATGGAGACCGGAGGGACTTTTCAATAGGCGCTAATTACAAGATCGCTGTACCCTTCTTTCTCGGTGCAAAATACAAGCAGAATGAGGTAAGTCTGCCGGCAGGTAATTTTACCGCACGCATCTACCAGGTCAATGCCAATATTCTTTTTAGTCCGGATATTACGCTGTATAACTATTTTCAGTACGATAACAGTTCAAAGACGATTGGAGTACAATCAAGATTTCAGTGGATCGTCAAACCTGGTAACGAAATCATTGTAGCCTGGACCTCAAACCTTTCGAAACCGCTTGAGCGTTATGTGATGAATGAGAGTGCATTACGGTTTAAACTCAAGTACAACATCAGATTTTAATCAGATAATCTGACATTGAGGCAATTTGAAAATTGAAATATAAAAAGGTGATTAAATAGCCATTATGCACCGGTTCTGCAAAAGAATCCTCTTCTTTATAAAAAAAATAAATAACACCCGAATAGATCAGGAATGTTTTTATTAAGGCGAATAATTTCTAAATTGCCGTTCGAATATACAACCAAACGGAATTATGATTCTGATCACAAAAGAAGAGGCTAAACATTTATCAATTAATAATCTAAAACGTTACCGACTCAGGAAGATGGTACTTAGATACCTCTATGAGGAGCGATTTGTATCGGCAGCAGAAGTAAGTCAAAAGATAAGCGTCAGCCTTCCAACGACCAAAACGTTGCTTGATGAGTTGATTGCATTGGGAGCTGTGATGACAAGTGGTATCGGCGACTCACGTGGTGGACGCAAACCCGCCTTGTATAGTCTTGTTGCCGGAGCTTTTTATGTAATCACCATTGGTATTGAGCATTATAGTGCAAAAATAGCGATCTTTAATAGTCATAACGAATTGGTTACTGAAATTAGAACCGTACAAACCAATGTGAATCATCCCGATTTAGCTGAAAAGCTTCATACTGTTTCGATGGAATTGATTCATGAAGCACGTATCGACGATTCAAAGATTGTGGCTGTTGGAGTGTATATGCCGGGCCTTGTCAATTCCGTAACAGGAATCAATTATGCAATCAAAAATGAAGCCTATCAAAACATTGGCAAAACCTTAAAAAAGAGGTTTGGCAAGACCATTTATATTGACAATGATGCCAGAATGCAGGCGCTTGGTGAATTTATTTTTGGCAAAGCGAAGGATTCGCGTAACGCGTTGGTGATCAATTGGAGCTGGGGACTTGGATTGGGAATGATACTCAATGGTCAGTTATATGGTGGATCAACTGGTTTTGCCGGGGAATTTGGCCATATCAAGCTCGAAGAGAATGGTATTCTTTGCTACTGCGGAAAAAGAGGATGTCTCGAAACCATTGCTTCTTCGCAAAGTATTCTGAATATGGCTATTAGTGGAATAGAAGATGGCACAATTTCTCAATTGACCACCCGGTTTAAGGATAATCTTACCACGCTTAATCCTGAGGATGTTGTCAATGCAGCCCGTGCCGGTGATGAGTTTTCGATCTCTATCTTAAACAAGGTGGGTAACTCGTTTGGAAAAGGGTTGGCTGTATTGATTCAATTATTGAACCCTGAAATAATTGTGCTTGGCGGACCCATTTCAAAAGCACAGCAATTTATTCTGACACCGATCCAACAAACATTGAATCAGGATTGTCTTGAGAAAATATCGAGCATTGTCCGGATTGAAATCTCCGAAATTGATGACCACTCAGGCTTATTAGGTCTCTGTGCGCGTCTGTTTCAGAAGGTGCTCGGCGATGTAACGGAAGTGAAGTAAGAAAATAGAAATGACATCTAGTTTATTCATAATTAATCATTTGCTATAAATACTAGTTATCCCAAATAATAAAGTTGCTGATTGAGTTTTGAACTTCATCCATGATACTGTAAAGCAGCTTTGAAAGAAATCCCAAATCTTCACAAAGCGATTCAGAAAAAGGGCTTTGGTCAATAAAATTCTCCATTCATTATCCTTAATATTTACTTAATATTATTAGTTGTCAAAGTCAACTAATATAGACTATTTTTGTCGCTCATAAAAAAGGATCTATGGAATTAAACATACCGCTTGGGTACCTGTTAGGTCAAAGTCTCCGGGTTTTCAGAAACCAGCTGGCTTTTGAATTCAAGGAGAGGGAAATTAAACTTACGTTGGACCAGTTTGTTATTTTGCATCTGTTGAATGCTAACTGTGATCTGATTCAACAGGATCTGGCGAACCAGCTTCAGAAGGATAAATCGATCATCGTTCGTCAAATCAATTGCTTACTGGAGAATCAATATGTTATTCGGCTTACGAACAAGGAGGACAAACGGAAAAAGAACCTGATTCTCACAAAAAAAGGGTTTGAGATATTAAACCAAATGAAAGAAATAGCATCGGATTTATCGGGCAAATTACTTTCAGGCGTTTCCGTTATCGATCTTGGAATATTTCGGGATGTACTTGGAAAAATTCATGAGAATGGAGGATCAGCAGAGGAACTTTTTAATTGTGGACTTAATCAACCAAAATGAAAATTACACATAAAATCAAGATGAATACAACTATGAAAATTGGACAGCTGGGAATCATTTTAATGATGACGATAGCAATCTCTTGCAGCAATAAGCCCAAAGCCGGTCAAGCCGGAGGAGCTGGTGCAATAAAGGAATATCCTGTAATTGCTGTTAAGTCGCAATCGACCCAGCTTTTTAAAGATTATCCTACGAAACTACAAGGGCAGCAGACTGTTGAAATCCGGTCGAAAATTACCGGGTATATCGAACAGATTCTTGTCGACGAAGGTGCTTTTGTGAAAAAGGGACAGGTGCTTTTCCGTCTGAACGCCAATGATGTACAAGCGATGGTTCGTTCGGCGGAGGCGCAGGTAAAAGTAGCAGAAGCCGATGTCGTCATCGCTCAGGTGAATGTCGAGAAAACCAGACCGCTCGTTGAAAAGAACATTATCAGCAAGTTTGACCTGCAATCGGCCGAGTCGACAGAGAAAGCAAAGGAAGCACAATTGGCACAAGCCAGGGCAAATCTTGAAAATGCAAATGCAAACCTTCAATACACAAGAATCATAAGTCCGGCGGAAGGTACCATCGGAAACTTTCCGTTCAAGGTTGGTAGCCTGGTAAGCAGTTCAACTGCCGATCCGCTCACAACAGTTTCGAATACAAAGAATATGTATGCTTACTTTTCGTTCAACGAAAAAGAATTCCTCTCTATCACAAAAGGGCTGGAAGGAAAGAACCTGCAGGAAAAATTCACCAAACTTCCTGCTGTTTCGTTGATTACGGCAGATAACTCTGTGTATGACAAAACGGGGCGTATTGAGACTGCCAGTGGATTGGTTGATCCACAGACGGGTGCAATCAATGTTCGTGCAAGCTTTCCAAACTCTGATGGGTTATTGCGCAGCGGAGGAAGCGGACTGGTACGTATTCCGCAATACGTTGATTCTGCCATTGTCATTCCACAGAAAACGACCTACGAATTACAGGGCAAACACTTTGTCTATGTGGTGGGTGAGGGCAATAAAGTTCATAATACTGAAATTGAAGTGCTGGTTGGTAACCTTAAAGATTCGTATGTTGTGACCAGCGGATTGAAAGCCGGCGATCAGGTCGTACTGGAGGGAATTGCTGCATTACGTAATGATATCGAGATCAAACCCAAAGTGGTAGAAACAGGAAATCTTTCCGAAAACATGCCTGCAGATAACCAGGTTAAAAAATAACATAGACCATATGTTCAGAAGATTTATAGAACGGCCGATCCTGTCATCGGTTATTTCAATTATAATTGTTATCCTGGGAGTTTTGGGGCTGATCAGTCTTCCGATTGAGCAATATCCCGATATTGCGCCTCCTACAATCAGGGTATCAGCCTCCTATACTGGAGCCAGCGCCGAAACAGTACTGAAAAGTGTTGTAATCCCGCTTGAAGAGCAAATCAACGGGGTGGAAAACATGACCTATATGGCTTCGACCGCCAATAACAACGGTTCGGCGTCCATCGAAGTATTCTTCAAACAAGGAACGAATGCTGACATGGCGGCTGTGAATGTACAAAACCGGGTGGCGCGCGCCAACAGTCTGCTTCCTGCAGAGGTTATCCGTGCCGGTGTGATCACTGCCAAGCGCCAGAACAGCATGTTGATGGTGTTTACTTTGTTTAGCGAAAAAGGCGAATTCGACGAGACATTCCTTCAAAACTATAGTAAAATCAACTTGTTACCGCAGATTCAGCGTGTAACAGGTGTTGGCGAGGCAATGGTTTTTGGTGCCAAAGATTATGCGATGCGTATCTGGCTGAAGCCCGATGTGATGTCGACATACGGTTTGATACCTTCGGATGTGATCACTGCCCTGAGTGAACAAAACCTGGAAGCAGCTCCCGGGCGTCTGGGTGAATCGAACGGACAAACGTTTGAATATATTCTCAAATATAAAGGAAAGCTTGCTCAGCCCGAAGAATTTGAAAATGTCGTCATCAAAGCGGATAAAAATGGCAATACACTGCGTCTGAAAGACGTTGCGCGTGTTGAAATGGGTGCATTGAATTATTCGATTGCAACCACTTCGATGAATAAACCTGGTATTGCAATGGCTGTCTTTCAGGCGCCCGGATCAAATGCCCGTAATGTGATTATCGAAGCTAAAAAGGTACTTGACGAGGCCTCGAAGACCTTTCCAACCGGTGTAAAATACGAAATTCTGGTCGATGCCAATGAGTTTCTCGACAGTTCAATTTCGAAAGTGCTTCGTACCTTGCTCGAAGCATTCGTCCTTGTATTTATCGTGGTATTTGTATTCCTGCAGAATTTCAGAGCGACACTGATTCCCGCTATTTCGGTACCGGTGGCAATTATTGGTACTTTCTTCTTCCTGAACCTGTTTGGATTTACGATCAACATGCTCACCTTGTTTGCCCTGGTACTTGCCATTGGAATTGTGGTTGATGATGCCATTGTTGTCGTCGAAGCCGTCCATGCCAAGCTCGACCAAGGGGCAAAAAATGCGAAGGAAGCGGCCGTTACCGCCATGGATGAAATCTCCACGGCCATCGTTTCAATCACCTTGGTGATGTCGGCTGTATTCATTCCTGTAACATTTATTACAGGAACAACGGGCGTATTTTACAAACAGTTCGGAATTACGCTTGCCGTCGCGATCGTCATTTCAGCTATCAATGCATTGACGCTCAGTCCTGCTCTTTGCGCTATATTCCTGAAACCGCACAAAGAAAACGAATTACATAACAAAGGTATCATGGCCCGGTTTTATGCTGCCTTCAATGTTTCGTTCGATGCCATGACCTCCCGCTATAAAAAGACAACCCATTTCTTTATGGCCCGCAAATGGGTCGCTGTTGCAATGATCATCCTTTTTTCCAGTGGATTATGGCTCCTGATGAAAACTACACCAACCGGTTTCGTTCCTTCTGAAGACACCGGACGAATGTTTGTTGACATCAGCCTTCCTCCTTCAACATCGATGGAGCAAACCAAAAAGATTGTTTCGCAGGTCGATGATATCTTCGGCCGCATTCCTGAAATGGAGGCAAGAACAGCGATTGTAGGAAATTCGCTGATCAGCGGACAGGGCAGTTCGTACGGAATGTTGATTTGCAGCCTGAAACCTTTCGAGGAAAGAAAAGAGAAAGGTCAGGATATCAATACCATCATTGGAAAACTGTACGGGATGACTTCGCAGATTAAAGGTGCGAAAGTCATTATCTTCACTCCTCCTATGGTCCCGGGGTTCAGTATTTCGGGTGGATTTGAGCTTAAACTGGAAGATAAAACCGGGGGTGATATCAAACTGTTTGAACAAAATGCCCGCGCGTTCCTGGCGGCTTTGAACCAGCGGCCGGAGATTCAATATGCAATTACAGCGTTCAATACCAACTTTCCGCAATACCAGGTAGAGGTGAACGCGGCCCTTTGCAAACAATCGGGCATTTCTGTCAGTTCCGTTTTATCCTCGTTGCAGGGATACGTCGGCGGATTTTATGCTTCCGATTTCAACCGCTTCGGGAAACAATACCGCGTGATGGTTCAGGCTGATCCCCAATATCGTGGAAATCCCGACGATCTGAACAAAATCTTTGTGCGTACTTCAACCGGCGATATGGCTCCGATTACTGAATTCATCACCTTGAAGAGGGTTTTTGGTCCGGAGAATATTACCCGGTTCAACATGTACACTTCAATTGCAGTAACAGGTTCCCCAAATATCGGCTTCAGTTCGGGTGATGCGATTAAGGCAGCCCAGGAAGTGGCCGCTCAAACATTACCACAGGGTTACGGCTACGAATTCTCTGGGTTGACCCGCGAGGAGATGGCTTCCGGAAATCAATCGATCCTGATCTTTTTACTGAGCGTAATCTTTGTTTACTTCCTGCTTGCAGCACAGTATGAGAGTTTTATCTTACCTCTTTCAATCATTGTATCGTTGCCAATCGGGATCGCGGGTGCATTTATCTTCGCCAAAATAATGGGCGTCGAAAATAATATCTACCTGCAAATTTCGCTGATCATGCTCATCGGGTTGCTGGCTAAAAATGCCATCCTGATTGTTGAGTTCTCTTTGCAGCGGCGTCACCGTGGAATGAGCATCGTGCAGGCGGCCATCGAAGGGGCTACCGCCCGTTTACGCCCTATCCTGATGACTTCGTTCGCATTTATATTTGGATTAATACCTTTGGTTATCGGCGCCGGAGTAGGTGCAAATGCCAATCGTTCGATCGGAGTTGGCGCTGTGGGTGGTATGTTCATCGGAACAATGCTCGGTATCCTTGTGATCCCGGCGATGTTTGTGATCTTCCAAACCCTTCAGGAAAGAATCAGTAAACCCGAACCCGTTGAAATTTCAGGGTTTGATGATGTTGAAGAATAGTTTGAAAAGACAAATCAGAAAAGTAAAAATGAGAACAATTTCAATTAAATATATCATCCTGATTGCCGGATTTGCCGCAGTGTTGTATTCGTGCAACACTTCGCGTCAATTCCAGCGCGATACCATCAATACCGACAATCTTTATGGCAGTTCGGCGACTACCGATACGGCAACGATGGCCAGCAAGCCTTGGCGCGAGCTCTTTACAGAAGCTTACCTTCAGCAGCTTATCCAAGAAGGATTGGACCACAACCCCGACTTGTTGATTGCGGTGCAACGGGTTTATGAAGCCGAGGCTTATTTTTCGCAAAGTAAAGCGGCTTTATTACCTGGTCTTAATGGTCAGGGAAATGCCAGCTATACCCGTAATCCGGAGTCGATTTATCCTGATGGTCCGCGTGAGGTGACGAGTTATCAGCTGGGAGTCGCAGCAAGCTGGGAGATCGACCTGTGGGGCAAACTGCGCAGTTCGAAACGTGCGGCTTATGCCAACTTATTGTCGAGCGATGCGGGTCAAAAAGCGGTACAGACGCGACTGATCGCAACAATTGCATCGACTTATTACAGCCTCGTCGGATTGGATGCGAAACTTGTCATCACGCAGCAAACGGTGAAAAACAATATGGATCTGTTTGAAACGATTAAGGTCTTGAAGGAAAGCGGGAAAGTAACTGGTGCAGCTGTTGTTCAGAGCGAAGCGAACAGATATGCCACCGAAGTAACCATTCCCGATCTGGAACAGCAAATCCGCGAGACCGAAAATACCCTTTGTCTTTTACTGGGACGTACGCCCGGAACCATCGAACGCGGAAAAATCGACGAACAAACGCTGTCATCAGTTTTGACAACGGGTGTTCCGGCTCAGCTGCTTGACAACCGTCCAGATGTGATGCAGGCAGAGTTTGGCGTGATGAACGCTTTCGAGATTACCAATAACGCCCATGCGAGCTTTTATCCATCGCTGACATTGACCGCTTCAGCGGGTTTTGCAGCAACGGATCTGAGTCAGTTGATCGATCCGAAATCGTTTGCTGCCAATGTAATTGGTGGATTGGTTCAGCCGATCTTTAACAAGCGATTGAATATTACCCGACTACGGGTTGCCCAGGCGCAACAGGAAGAGACACTGATCGACTTCCGGAATACATTATTGAGAGCTGGACAGGAAGTGCACAATGCATTGGGTTCGTACGAATCGTCAGTTCAGAAGATTGCCTTGCGCAAGTTGCAACTCGAGGCATTGGTCAAATCGGTTGACTTTACAAAGGAATTACTCACCTATGGTTCTGCCAACTATACAGAAGTACTCAACGCACAAACAAGCCTCTTATCGGCACAGTTAAACAGTGTGAATGACCAGTTGCAGCAGCTTAACGCTGTGGTTTCGCTCTACCGTGCACTTGGGGGAGGGTGGAAGTAATTTAGATTTTAGTGACCGGGTGACTGTCCAAATCACGAACAGTCACCCGGTCACTTTGCTCCTGAAAAACCCTTGAAGCGGTAATAAAGAATTATAAATACTTTTAAAATCAATCAAATAGCCTCGTATTTTTACGGGGCTTTGTTTTGTAATGATGCTGCTGTTTAGTAGGTTTGTAAGATTAAGCTAAATGAAAATAATAATTAACAAAATGATTTGTCTGCTAATATAGATCTCTTACCATCTTTCTACTATCATTTGTTAAGGATTCTGTTATTGAGCGAAAACAATTAATATAACTTCTTTTGAAAAGAAGACAAATATTACTAAAAATTAAATTGGATATGGTTGAAGATACAAGAATTGATAAAAAACTAATGTCAGAGGACACAAAAAAGATTCTTCTTGAGACAACCGCTGATTTAATTCGAAATCATACCATAGATTTTGATGTGATAAGTAAATCAATCGAAATAGCAGCTTCCATAGAAAATAATGTTTCCCGAGCCGTAAGCAATGCTCAAAATATCAATTCAATGTTTGGTGATATTATCTCTAATGACGAGGAAGATTTACGGTTTTTCGATTTCTCAAATTTCAATAGTCTTTCAAAATACAGAATGATAATTGGATTCTTGGATCTTGATTTTGTTGTTGCAGCAAGAATGTATCTTACTGCGCAATTTCAATATGAAGGTGTATTTGCGGTACGCCAATTGTATGTTATTGCTAATGAGGGGTACAAACGAATCTTTGGTTTTGGTAATGCTAGAAAATCATCATTGTGGGTTGCAGAAATTGGAAAGATAATAGATAGTGATTTTCCTGAACTGAAATTAAAATATACGGCTATCACTTTGAGATTAGAAGAATATGAATCTGTTATAAGTCCTTTCAGGGATATTCGAGATCTTTCAGTACATTATAACATAGAACCAATGAAAGTTTATGATATGATGATAAAATTGGATGTTGATAAGACATTTCGGGAGATTATACCATTTATGAATATCTTGGGTGACATGTATCGTATTGTATCAGAATTGTTTATAATGAACTTTGAACTAATTATTGCTGGTAATATAAAATTCACAAGAGTTTTTGCTAAATTAAATCAGCAGGTTGAGGAATACAAAATTACAATGTCAGACCAGTCTGGAAATGAAGAATTGACTGAAGAATAAATTCTATATCTACTACAAGTAAATGTCTTTAGTTTTTTGACCGGTAAAGTACTCTTCAATTTTGAAACCCTATCCCCAGCGATTTGACAACCCTATCCCCTGTGATAAGACAACCTTATCGCCTGTGATAAGACAACCTTATCGCCTGTGATAAGACAATCTTGTCGCAGACGATACTTTTATGCAAACAAAAGAGGTGAGAAATCCCACCTCTTTGCCAAAAAACTTTATGATTGCAAGCTTAACTAATTAAAAGCGATTTATTGAAAATGCAGGTTCTTGGTACTTTTAATGGTTTTCCACCATTAAATTGTGTGACTTCCTTTAATGTATAAATTCCGGCCGAAAGATTTGGGATCATCGCGATCAATGAAGAAGGTTTGTTTTGTACAATGACCTGCGCCTTTACAGCTTCGCCCGATGCAGGAACGAACCACAAACCGCAGTCGGCGTTTTCACCAACGATTTTGATGTTAACACCCATCAATTCCACCACGCCACCAGGTGTAAGTTGCTCATTTACTTTGCCAGATACGCTGTCTTTTACCTCAAGAATTGTCGGTTGAGGGATAACAGTTCCGGTTTTTTCGATCACTACCTGGCTTTCAATATCGCGCATCACCGTCCCTTTGGTCAGGTTTACGTTTAGTTTGTGGCGGTTGCCATCGAAAGTGTCCATCGCGCCGTCGAACACTCCCGAGATTGAAAACGAGGTGTTGAATAAAGGGGTGTTCACAGTGCCACCGTCGCGGGTAATGTCCCTGACGGTTTCTTCAAAGCCGTTGAGTACGGCCAGGATGTCGGTACGGGTAAGCAAAGTTCCCCGGCGAAGCATTTCGGTAATGATTGCTTCTTTGTCATAAGTTCCCAGAGGTTGAACAAGTGCCGTGTAGTCATCGGGAGCTTCAGTCAACAAATTTTCTGTTAATGAGTACTGTAACATAAGCAAAGAAATTTAGTAGATTTATAAATAAAAATATCGTAACAAAACGTTTAGGTTTACGATGAGAAGTAATTCATGTTACGCGATTTTTTAATATTTTTAAAATTCTTTTTGCATTACATTTCCTGCACTCATAAGGCACGCTGTGTGTCCCTTACCTAACCTTTAAAAATAAGCTTAACTGGGATAAAACCGATTTAATTGTCAAAGGTTATCGCTCTAAAATGAGAGGTATCATAAGATGGATATTATTATACTCGGGTAGAAAATCACTCGAATGATTTAAAATGTATGATAATTAAAGGTATTATTGGCTGATTGAATTGGTAATAGATATGATTATTTAAACGATTTCCAATCCAGTCCTTTTCACCATATCTACTAAAGGTGAATTATCATTGCTATTGAATCGGCTGGTTCCGACTAAAAATGGTTCTATTCTTGAGTTTACCTTTTTAGTAAGTTTCCATATTTTACCTGCTAAATTATCATCATTTTCATTTTCAGTAACAATCATCAAATCAATATCACTTTCATTGGTGGCAGTATTCGATAAATAGCTTCCATATAAAAAGGCCTTGTGGACGGAGATTCCTTCGGCTCTCAATAGACAAATATATGATCTTAAAATTTCTATAACTTCATTTTTAGCCATCTAAATAATATTTTCATCAGCTCCAGCTATCCAATAATCTACCTGTTTCTGAATATTTACCATTGATCAAGTTGCATTTAAAACAACCAAAACTACAAAAATCTTTGCAGTTTTCAATTTGTCGCGTCTAAATCAAACGATCTCAATCATCTCCTGCTCTTTGCGACGCTTTAATGACTTCTGACTTTCGGCAGTGGTTTCGAGGTTGGCGGCAACCAGTTCGGCTATGTCTTTCACAGGAGCATCCGAGAATTGGCCAATGCTCTTTTTACACATGGGGCACGAGGTGGCGATGATTTCGGCGTCAGCGCTGTTGAGGTATTCGGAGGTGGCTTTCTGGATCGCACACCGTTCATCGGGGTTCATCGAGAGATTGCCCAGGCTACCCCCGCAACACAGTGAATTCTCCTTTTCCTGGAGGATGGGAACCAGGTTGTTGAAATGTTTGAGCAGGATACGTGGCTGAATGTAAATACCCGATCCTCTGCCTAATTCGCACGGGTCGTGGAAAACCACCTTTTTGCCAGATGGAAGTACTGTAATTCTTTTCTGAAGGATCAGTTCCGGTAAATATTCGCTGTGATGTACTACCTCTATATCAAGGTGATAATCTTCCTTAAAACTTTTGTAACAGATAGGGCAGGAGGTGACAAGTGTTTTTGCCCCCGACGCAATAATTCGCTGCCTGTTATTCTCGACCAGCTTTTTCGCCGCTTCGAACTGTCCCGATAATTTAAGCGGCCGTCCGCAACAAACGCTTTCAAGCTTATCCAGGAAGAGATAGTTGACCTTTGCTGCCTTGAATATTTTCTCCATCGATCGGCTGATGGTTGGTGAAAGATGGCTCATACACCCTGCAAAATAGACGACATCTGCTTTTGCGATCGGTTGATTCACTGGCAGATATTTAAATCCTTCGGGTTGTTCGAACGTGGTTTTTTTACGTTTCAGAATCCGCTGTTGCGTAAGATCAATACCTACCGGACAAGCCGCGGTGCATCTTCCACACAGCAGACAGTTGTCTGTCAGATCGGGGCGAAGCTGATCGTACCGGTAATCGCGCAGAAAATAGACCATCTGCGAAGTACAGTTTTTCCCCTGCGAATTCATCTGGCAGGTGTCGATGCAAATACCACATCGTGAGCACGATTGAACTTCAATTTCCGAAAATCCTGTAAAGGTTTCATTGGTCTTAAGTCCCCAGTTTCGCAGGAAAATAAGGAGAATCTCCGTGGGGATGTGCATGTAACGTGAGAATGGAATTGAGACCATGAAAGCGCCCAGCGAAATTGAATACATCCACCAGAAAACAATTGAAAGTGTTTGCACTGGAAGAAAATATCCCATAAAATCACCCAACGGTTGTGTCATAAAACTGCCATTTTGAGCATAACCGGCGGTTGCGCTCTCTGCTAAAAGCCGTAAAGGAAAGATCAGCCATAAAGCAGTCAATGCCAGGCGATCTCCGAGGGAATGTTTGGTATTCTTTTTCATCCCGGTTATTGCGGGGCGAAACCGGCGAAGAATGGCAACTACAATTCCGGATAATACCAACAGCAATGTAAAATCCATTACCGCATTAAAAACTACCAGCATGCCGGTTTTATGAGGGGTCAGTTCAAAGAACCGGAAAAAGACAGGATAGTAAAATTCGTTTGCAAACTTGCCTGTGTAAAAGAAGGTTTCAAGCTTTCCGACTACGATCAGCATAAACCACCCGAATGCCAGGCTCATGTGCATATATCCCAGCATTCTATTATTCCTGAATACTTTACGATGAATTAAACTCTCCATGAAAACTTCGCGAACTGCATACAAAGTTTTTACGGTAAAGATATTCAACCCGATTTTCGTCAGGTTCCCGGCTTCGAGACTACCAAGCCATTTGATGTAACGGAAGGCGAGCAGGACTGTCAGAATGACCATTCCTGCCATGAATGGAATTACAAACAGGCTATAATGCATGGCAAGTGTTTAGGGCTCGTTTTATATTTTGAATCACATTTCGGGTATTGATGCCGCGCGGACATACCAGCTGGCATTTCCCGCACATCATGCATTTTGCAACTTCCTCAGCAAGACCTTTTGTTTCGCCCCGCTGGATCAGTAAATTGATTTTCCGTGGATTGAAATTGGTCAGCCGGGCTGCCGAACAAGTGGCAGTACAGCTACCGCAACTAATACACCATTTGAAAGATGGTTCGTGTTGTGCAACAAATTGCGAGATCGAGAAATCATTGTTTTCGAAGTCAATCTGTCGTCCTTTCAATATGGAATATCCCCAATCCTTCACTATAAAATTATTAATCAGTTATTTGAATTTGATTCTTTTTCCCTGAGCCACGAAATAATCCTCATGGTTGCAGCCCTTGCATCAGTGAGTGTTTCTGCTACCGACAGGGGTTCCCTGCAAGTACCGGTGACAAATATGCCAGGCGTGTGGGTCTCATTCTGACTGAAATGGGTGTCGTTAGTCGCAAGGAAGTAACCTGCCGTAAAAGCCAGTCCGGCTGATTTTCCGATTGCTTCGGTACCGGTTGCCGGAACCATACCAACCAACAATACAACAAGGTCGAAATTCATTTTCATCGGGCGTCCCGAAAGGGTATCTTCCGCTTTCAACTGCAACGATCCGTCGATATTTTCAGCAATTTCAGATACACGTCCCCGGATAAAAGTGATGCCCCATTTTTGTTGGGCTTCGATGTACAGCTCTTCGAAATTCTGCCCGAACATCCTCAAATCCATGTAAAAATTGAATATTTCAGCTTTCGGTAAATGTTCTTTCATCTCGATGGCCTGCTTTACACCCGTGATGCAGCATACGCGTGAACAGTAGGTGTTACCTACCTTTTTATCGCGTGAACCCACACAATGAATAAATGCAATCCGTTGTGGCGTTGCACCATCAACCGTTTTTACAGGATGACCCGATTTGAGTTGTTGTTCCAGATCAACCGAGGTGATCACATTATCATATATTTTATAGCCGTATTCTTCCTTCTTTTCAGCATTAAAGACCTGAAATCCGGTAGCAATCAAAACAACATCAGCTTTTAAGATCTGGCCATCCGCCAGCATTACCTTATGATGGTTATCTTCCGGGGTGACACTGACAACTTCGGCTTTTGTAATAATTTCAGGCGGATTCATTTTCTGACCGTTAGCCAGATATTCCTGTACTTCATTAGATGGACGGAAGTCTGGAAACAGTTTGTACCATAAGCGTAGTTTTCCGCCTGTCTGTTCCTCTTTTTCTAACACAGTCACCTTATAACCCGAAGCGCCAAGCAATGAAGCAGCTTCGAGTCCTGCAGGACCACCGCCTATAATGATAATATGTTGAGTCATGTTGGTCATTAATAGTTTCTTAGATAGATTTATCAAACAATCAGGAACTGCGGTTTTTGAGGTTCTCCTATATTTTGGCCGTGTGCGCCAAGGTATTTTTCCTCTTTTTTGTACGCGATGCCCAATTTATCAAGAAGTGGTTCAACCGATACCTGGTGCATCTGCAATCCAAGTTCCCAGGGTGAATATCCCATCACCAGCCCGGCCATCTCTTCATAAGTCAGGACTGGAATACCCATCCCGTTATTGTCATATGTAATTCCCTCCAATTCAGCGATTGTGTACTGCCACCTGTCAAGAAACATTGAGCATCCGGGGCAGTTTGCAACAATGAAATCGGGTTGATAAGGTTGCATCGACTCAAATTTCTTTTTTGAATTCGATACTGAATATCCTCGGTTAGCCATAACAAGATATTGCCTGAATCCGAATCCGCAGCAGTGACGACGTTCGGGATAGTCGATTACAGAACCTCCCCATGATTCGATCATTCCGGTAAGTACTGAGGGAAATTCCGCACCACCAATTCCTGTTGCAGGAAACATCTTTGCATAATGACAGCCAATGTGTTCCACAACTTTAAGCGGTAATCCGGTCTTTTTATTGACGAGCGAAATCTTTGATTTCTCTTTGATCTGATTGCGGAATTTATAGATGATATCTGATGTATGAACCAGGTTTTCAGGTATTTTAAATTCTCTTTTGGTCGCCTTCCACAGGTAATCCCTGATTTTTGCTTCCATTTCAGGGAAATGTTTCCAGCTATCAAGTACTTCGGTATATAAACCAAACGAGGTAACGCACGAAGGAATAATATTGGTATATCCAGCTTCTGTCATCAGTGCGAAGTGACGCGCGATAACAGTCATAGTTGTTTCTAGGGGCACAATATCAGTGTGATATCCGATACCTGTGCAAGTTGTGTGACGGGCATCTTCAAAAACATCTTTCCCAAGATCATTCCTCATGATTTTCAGAAAGGCTGTCTCCGATCCCGGAAAGAATGTTTGTCTGATACAACTTCTTACGTAGAAATAATGATCATCGGCAATCTCCTTCTGATAATCTTCCCAAACTCTCTTTTTTCCTTCTGACACCACTTTTATTGAATTTGCTTTTAGCTGTTATGTGTTCCGTTGTTATCTGTAAAAACAGTCATAAAATATTCATTTCCAATACCCTCATCGGATATTTCAATGCCGAGTTCGTCAGCTTTGTGTTTCGAATGTTTCTCAATGGTTTCGAACATGGTTTTGCAACCTGTTACTTCAAAAATCTGATTGAGTTCTTCAAGTACCTCAGGTGCGATTGTTCGCATGCCTCCTACACCCTCTTGTTTGTAGTTGGACCCCATCTTCTCCATAATTTCGGGAGTATTCCTTGAAATCCAGTCCCAGACAGGACCTTGTTCAGGATGCATTTGCGGTGAGACAATATCAGGATTCACACAATAGCCGGTATTTAAGATATTTTCGCCAATGGCTCTTTTGATTGCAAATTGTTGTCGCCCTTTCTCTGAATCAGTAAAATAGCCCAATTCCTGCGAAAGTTTCCTTAAAGCCATGATGATAAAACCGGGGGTATTATTTCGGGGGCATCTTGTTTTGCACGACATACATTCACCACAATACCAGATTGTTTCGCTTCGCAGAAGTGCTTCGATGAGTTTTTCGTCCTTGCTTTGAACAGTGTCGCATATCACACGGGGATCGTAATGGTAAAACTCTGCTGCAGGGCAGATTGCTGTACATACACCGCAATTCATACATCCGTTTAATCCTTCAATAAATCGGATATCCTGATTTAGCCGATCGTATAATTTGCCCATTTTCGAGTTTTGGTATCAAATATTCGATAAATCGTCAATAGCAAAATTACACTTTCATTATCTGGAATGAAGTCGTAATAAATGGTATTTTTGAATGGGTACTAATACTTAGAGTAATAGGAGAGGAGTGATGGAGAGACTTAGAGAGGGTGAGAAAAGTAGACAATGTCTATCAGTTAACAGATGCCAGTTTACATTTCAATCATTTGATTCTTAATAGCATACATAACTAATCCGGCAGTATTTTTGCAATTGGATTTGCTAAGGATATTTGCCCGGTGTTTTTCAACGGTTCGCTTACTGATAAAAAGCTGGTCACCAATCTCCTGATTTGAAAGTCCGGAACAAATTAACAGAAGGATTTCGATTTCACGTTCAGATAATTCAGCCTCAGGTTCTTTTGCTTCCCTGACCGATTTGTAGTTTCGTAACAAACTTTGCATCAATTCCTGCGAAAAATAGTTTCCACCATTCATTACCGTGTCTATGGCCGTTTTGACCTCCTGGAGGTTGGTGTTTTTAAGTAAAAATCCCTTTGCGCCGGCATCAACCATCTGGTCGTAATACTCTTCATCGCCATACATGGAGAGGGTAATAATTTTCAGCTCCGGTTTTAACTCAATGGCCCTTTTAGCAGCTTCAATACCGTTAATTTCAGGCATCTCAATGTCTAGAAAAACAATGTCATAATCATGTTTTTCAATTAATTCCAAAAACTCCTTTCCATTCGAGGCCTCAGCTGTAACGACATATCCCGGAAGGGTATCAAGCAGCATCTTTAATCCATTGCGGAACAGGGTATGATCGTCGACTAACAGAATTTCCATGGAGTTGTTTATTTAATTAAACTGGTACTGTAATTAAAGCTTTTGTCCCTTTTTCTTTTTCGGAGGTAAGACTAAAACTTCCATTTAGCGAATTGATACGGGTAACCATATTTGAATAACCCATGCCAGAGTGTTGCGACGGAGATAACTTATTAATATCGAATCCTTTGCCGTTGTCCTTATACGAACATGCAATCTTACCGGGTGTTTTTTCGAGTGATATTGAGATTAAAGTAGCTTCAGCATGTTTGATTGTATTGTTAATAAGTTCACATAGAACACGATATAAAACTACTTCTGTATTACTATCAAATCGCTCATCTTCGAAAGCCGAAGAGAATTTAATTTTGATGGTATCAGAATAATTAATCTTGTTAATGAAGTTACGCATGGCCTTATTCAATCCGAAGTTATTGAGAATATGAGGACTCAGGTTATTTGATATTTCACGTATGCTTTTTATGGCTTCTTCGATCACCATATCGGTATTCCGAAGAATTTTTTTCGTCTGATCGTCTTTCTCGATCCGTGTCAGCGAGGAGAGGGACATTTTAACCGTTGATAATATCGGGCCAAGACCATCATGCAGATCTTTAGCAAAGCGCTTACGTTCGGTTTCTTCGGCCTGAATGATGGCATTTAGTAGCGTTTTTTCCATATCACGTTTTTCTTGTTCCACCTTTTTCATGTATTTGAATATTTTCTGAATCAGAAAAACTCCAACAGCGAAAAAGAATGATACTGCTACTCCCAGCCAGACAAACACTTCGCGGAAAGTCTGCGGTGCAAAATCGGAGATTGTGGTGAGGAATTCGACAAGGCATCGTATTGCCATGATGATAAATCCGGCACTGATAAGCATCCACGAGACATTATATTTGGTGACTCGTGTAAGTTTTATAGATACTCCTGCAGCAAAAACCTGCAAAAGCATTGCCAAAACCAAAGCAAACTGAAGTAGCATGATTTGAATTATTTAGGATACTTGCAAAATAACAATAATAGTTGAAATGACAATGATCGTTTAAGGTTTAGTATCCAGGGGCAATGAAAAAGGAATATTTTCATTGGGTATCATCACTTTTTCACCCAGAAAATGCGGTTGTCTGGAGGTAATCATGTCGAAGACTACAAGTATCCTTGCCGCCACTTCGCGAATTTGAACCTTAAAGGCAAGTTTACCGGGTTCATCTTCGGTATTAAAGGCAATCGCTTCAATTCCTTTTTTTCGTGCTATATAAATGGCTCGTTGGTTATGAAACGCTTGCGAGACTATTGTAAATTGATCCTGACCGAATACTTCTTTCCCGCGGACAACCGAATCGAGCGTTCGGAATCCTGCATAATCGAGAATGATTTTTTTGTTGGGAATTCCGGCTGCTATCAGATCGTTGTACATCGTGATTGGTTCATTATAATTTCTGTTGCGGTTGTCTCCGCTCACGATGATGAAGTCAACTTTATCGCAATTATAAAGCTCAACCGCGGCTTTGATTCTGTTAGTATAATAGAGATTTCGTTTCCCATTCCATAAGTATTTGCTTGTTCCCAGAACGAGTGCACAATGGTTATGCGGTATTGAATCAATTGAACTATAGCAATAACTGTTTCCTATTTTTGTGATTGTCACATTGACCCATGTAACAAAAAGAACAAAAAGGAAGCAAATGAATAATGTAATTAGTATGACTATTTTGAATCTTTTCAATACAATATATTTATAATCAGAATTTTAAAGTAAATACAGTTTCTACGTCGGGTTCTGAATGAACCGTCAATGTTCCGCCATGAAGCCGAAGAATCTGACGCGATAAACTTAATCCAATTCCTGAACCTTTTGGTTTTGTTGTGAAGAATGGGACAAATATTTTATCAAGTACTTCCGGAAGAATACCTTGCCCATTGTCAGAAAGTTGTATGATAATTTTGCCGTTTGCTTCTGTAAAAGCTTTTATTTCGATACGCGGATGTTCTGTTTTTTCGAGAGCCTGAATTGCATTTTTCAGAAGATTGATTAAAACTTGTTCAATAAGTTGTTCATCAGCAGATAATTCAAGATTCTCGGGTGTAACAGTGGTAATACATTCAATATTCCGCTGGTGCATTTCCTCTTTCATTAACCCCTTTAGATTGTCCAGCAACTGTTGTACCGGGAAGATGGTATATTTTGGTGTTGGGATGCGTGTGAGATCACGATAAGATTCAACAAAATGGAGCAATCCAATACTTCTTTTGTGAATTGTCTCAATTGCGAGTTCTATTTCTTCAATGGCCTCAATCTCTCCTTCGTCCTGAAATGCATTGGTGTAGGTCGACCTTACATCTTTAATCATGTAATTAAGCGTCTGAGTAATAGACGCTATAGGTGTAATTGAATTCATGATTTCGTGTGTTAGTACCCGTATCAGTTTTTGCCAACTCTCCATCTCATTTTCTTCCAGCTCATTCTGGATATCTTTGATGGTTGCCATTCTGATTAATCGGTCAGCAACTTTGAATTCAGTGACAAAAATGGCCAATTGGCAGCACGTCTGTTTCTGGATTTTCACCATAATACTTTCACCATTCGATATTGTCATTAGTTTTGAGACAAGCTCGGGCGAGAAACTATTTAATTCGCTTAAATTTTTAAGACTTGTAATTTTAAAGAGCTTCTTGGTCGAGTTGTTGATCAATTCAACTGAACCATCATCGCGATAGCTTATCAAACCAATGCCGATATGCTCAACGACAGTTTGAAGATAAAAGTAGTTTTGTTCTCTTTCTTCCCTGACTTTCCTAAAATCGTTTATTACCAGGCTGAAAGCTTCTGTCATACGATCGAATGAATGCCCTAAACCTTTTATTTCAAATGTTCTGGAAAAATCGGAATATCTCAGGGATTCCAGAAAGTTGGTCAGCAGTGTGTTGGTTGTTTCAACATGATTTATAAGCATTATAACCTGGTAGATCGCAATGCCAACAAACAGAACAATCGTAAAATAGTGACTTGTAGTAAACAACAGCCATATAATTAAATAGGCATTTGCAACTATTGCCAGTATTCTTATTATAAGAGATATTCTGAAATTTTTAGAGCCCATATTTTTCCATTCTTCGGTAAAGGGAAGTTCGTGTAAGTCCAAGTTCACTTGCAGCCTTCGAAATATTTCCCTGGTGCATTTTCATAACTTTAAGAATAATTGTCTTTTCAACTTTGTCAAGTTCATAATTATCCAGGTCCAGTTCCTCAGAAGCCTTACTTACAGATCTTAGCTGCAGGTCATTCGGATTTATCCATTCCGTTTCGGTCATAATAACTGCACGTTCAATCACGTGCTGCAATTCTCTGACGTTACCTGGCCAGCTAGCCTCTTCCAAACGTTTCATCGCATCTTTAGTAAATCCGCGCAATGGTTTCTTGTACTTTTTAGCGTAGATCTGGAAAAAATGAATAGCCAGCAAAGGAATATCTCCATAACGTTCACGAAGTGGTGGAAGGTCTATTTCGACGGTATTAATCCTGTATAACAAGTCCTGTCTGAATTTACCCTCTTCAATCATTTGATGTAAAGGCATATTGGTGGCACATATCAGCCGAATATCAATCGGAATTGGTTTATTCGCGCCAACCCTTGTCACTTCGCGTCGTTCAAGCATGGTCAGAATTTTTGCCTGAAGCGGCATTGGAAGATTTCCTATCTCGTCGAGAAACAGTGTGCCACCTGAAGCAATCTCGAATCTACCAGGGCGATCGACCTTCGCATCTGTAAATGAGCCTTTAGTATGCCCAAACAGTTCGCTTTCAAATAAGGATTCGCTGATAGACGTAAGATCTACGCTAATGAAGGCTTCATCAACCCTGTTTGAATTGTTATGCAATGCTCTTGCTACCAGCTCTTTGCCTGTTCCATTCTCTCCCAGTATCAAAACACTTGCGTCTGTGGCTGCCACTTTCGAAATGGAAGTATAAACTTTTTGCATCTCAGCCGAATTCCCGATAAAATCCTTGAACGTACGGTTCATCATATTATTGATGGCCTTGGCTTTGCTTTTAAGTTGTTCAATCTCTTTCTTCGATTTCCGCAGGTTAAGTGCAGAATTTAAAGTCGCCAATAACTTTTCATTCTGCCATGGCTTAAGGATAAAGTCTGTTGCTCCCTCTTTAATTGCCCTGACACTTTTTTCAACATCACCATAGGCCGTAATAAAAAGAACGACTGCATCCGGATCGATTTCGAGAATCTTTTTGAGCCAAAAGAAGCCTTCCTGACCGCTGATCGCGTCCTTTGTAAAATTCATATCCAGCAGAATTACGTCAAATTCTTCATTTTTAAGTAATTCTGGAATTGATGTGGCAGCATTTGCAGTGACAATTTTTTCAACATGCGGTTTTAGGAGTAACCTAAGCGAGAATAAGATATCCTCATTGTCATCAACCGCGAGAATTTTTCCAAATTTATCCATAACGAAAAGGCCTTTTTTATAGTTCAGAATTACAAACACCAAGCCATAAAGATCAGGAATAATAACAGGGAATTGCTTTAATTACTATATGTTTGTAAATCAGTACCGAATTAGATTTTATTCTTTTTAATTGGACAATATCATCCAAAATTTAAAAAGGTAAATGTACGAAATCGTTCAGTAAATGTACGATATCGGACGATTATTTTTAAACTATAATTTACAATTGTTTATTAATTAGTTTATTGCAAATGTGGTACGATTTATGAATAAGCACGCTTTTGATAATGAGGTTATTTTCCTATTTTGCGAAAGCATTTTCTCAAATCAGTAAACACGATAACAAAATTTTAACGTTTCACATTCAACTATGATTGAGCTAATTGATATATGTAAGGTTTTCAGAAACAAGGACGTTGAGACAAAAGCGCTGAGCAATATTAATTTATCTGTTGCTGACGGTGAATTTGTAAGTATTATGGGACCTTCTGGATGCGGGAAGACTTCATTACTTAATATCATTGGTTTAATTGATTCACCCAGTTCCGGAAAGTACATCCTCGATGGTCAATTGGTTTCCGAAGTTTCAGAAAGGAATAGAACAGATATCCGTAAAAACAATTTCGCATTTGTTTTTCAGAGTTTTAACCTGATCGACGATCTCACGGCCTGGGAAAATATTGAATTGCCACTTGTCTATCAAAAGGTTCCTCAGGCAGAAAGAGCCATAAGGGTTGATCAGGTTATGGAAAGGTTTAACCTTAAACACCGTTCCAATTATTTTCCGAATGAACTCTCTGGCGGACAACAACAAAGCGTTGCAGTTGCGAGGGCAGTAATCGCAAAACCCCGGATCATTCTTGCAGATGAACCTACCGGAAACCTCGATTCAACTCATGGTGAAGATATTATTCAGCAACTTACACAACTTAATGAAGGAGGAACAACCATTATTATGGTGACGCACTCTATGATGATGGCACAACGAACGCAACGCATAATATATCTATTTGATGGGCATGTAGTTACTGAGAGTTACTCAAAAACAACAGCCAATTTATAATTGCATTATGAACAGTTACCTGAAACTGGCAATCCGTAATCTACTGAGAAACAAGGAATATTTTTTCATAAATGTTTTTGGTCTTGCAGTTGGGATGGCTTGTGCAATTATGGTTTTGGTATATATTTGGGAGCAATCGAATTATGATGATTTTCATCCGTCATCCGACCGACTTTATCGGCTTTATATTGAATCGAAATTAGGAGGTTTGGAATCAAATGCTGCTTTATCATCGCCTATGTTAGCCAATGGTCTGAGGCCTTATGCACCAGAGATTGAACAAGCGTGCCGGATCTTTAAGAATGATCGTGATATACCGGTTATATCTCCTGTTTCAACGATTCTAGATAGTCGAACGCTTTTATATGTTGATTCAACATTCTTCGATATATTTGGTTTTAAGTTAATTGAAGGTGATCCCAAAACCTGCTTAAGTAAACCACGTTCAATTGTTTTAACCCGTTCAATCGCCGATCAATTATTTCCAGATGGTGCTGTTGTTGGAAAGACGCTCACAATTGAAGATGAGAAAAAACCGGCAAATAATGGTGACGGTGTTGCAATTCCCGGTGAAAATGATAAAAAATGGATTGTAACAGGTGTCGTAGAGGATTGTCCAATCAATTCACACATTAATTATCAATCACTTGTGTCTATCTCTTCGGTTGTATTACCTCATTTACTTTGGACTTCACATTATTTATATACCTATTTTCGGTTTAAAGAAGGAACAGACATGCGGGAACCGGCTTATGCGTCCTACCTGGGCCTGACAGCTATGGAAGATAAGCTTAATAAGGGGTTTTATAAAGAGGCCGGTGATTTTATTGAAAAATCATTGGGGACAACTATTGAAGAGATGAGAGATAAGGATGAGTATTTTATGCTTCGGTTGCAAAAGGTTTCTGATATCCATCTTTTTTCGCATTTGAAATATGAAACCTCACAAAATGTAAATATTCAGACACTTTTGATTATTGCAGGTATCTCACTTTTAATCATTTTGATTGCATGTATTAACTATGCCAATCTTTCCACTGCACGTTTGGCAGGGAGGGTACGCGAAATCGGCATCCGTAAAATATTAGGATCTCAAAAAAGGGAATTGTCAAGGCAGTTGCTTGCAGAATCGATAACGATCAGCTTTATTTCACTCTTTTTTGCATTGGTTATTGTCGAGTTGATTTATCCGAATACCAGCATGGTCCAGCAAAATCCAGACCTGAACATACAAATGCTATTATTTAAACTTTCACCTGTAATTTTTAGTGTCACCCTTTTCACTGGTATCATAGCTGGAATTTACCCTGCATTTTATATCATTCGATTCAGTCCGGCAACTATTCTGAGGCAGCAAAAGCAGTTTAGTGCTGGAGGCAAGGGATTAAGAGGATTACTCGTAATTATTCAGTTTGTGTTTTCGCTTGTTATAATATACTCAACATCAACGATATATCGTCAGTTGAGATTTGTTCAGCAAAATGGTGTGGGATTTCAGAAAGAACGACTTTTTGTAATTCAGAACCTATTCGGATTGGAGGATAAGGGACAGAAATTTATTAATAAGTTGGTTGAATTAAAAAATGTTGAGGGAATTTCCTGTTCAAGTTCAGTTCCTGGCAAGCTTATGGGGATGGAAAGTTTTCAGGATGAAAAAGATAGTGCTAATGTCTTGCTTATGTACGTAATGGAAGCAGATTCTAGGTTTTTTAGTACGTATGGTATGACACTCTCCGATGGAAGTTTCGACAGAAAAAAGTATTCGTGCAAAGATACCATTGATGTGATTGTTAATGAAGAAGCAGTAAAATACCTCAATCTGAAAAAGCCCATTAGTTCATCCGTATACAGGCAAAATGCTGATACTTCCAAGAGCATTTTGATCATTAAAGGGGTTGTGGCCAATTTTAATTTTGAGTCACTTCACACAAAAGTTCAACCGCTTATTATATTTCCTGTCAATCCCGAAAAAGTAAAATTTGCATCGGTACGATTAACTCAACCCGTAAATAGAAAGGAAATTGGTAGGGTACAGAAATTGTGGGAAACAGTTTATCCCAAAAATCCGTTTTCTCAGTTTACAATGAATGAGAGCCTTGGTGAATTTTATCAGGAGGAGGAATCAACTGGTCAGGTTGCTGTTGTATTCTCGTTTTTCGCCATATTTATTGCCTGTATGGGGCTTTATTCGCTACTCGCATTGACGACAGTTTATAGGACAAAGGAAATTGGAATACGGAAAGTGCTCGGAGCTGGAACCAAAGAATTGGTATTACTTTTATCAAAAGAGATTTTCAGATTGATTACGATTGCGGGAATAATTGCTTTGCCAATTTCATTTCTGCTCTCTTATTATTGGCTAAACCGATTTGCTTACCACATTTCCCTAAGTTTTACAAACTATTTTTTCGTTTTTATCGCCGTGTTTATAGTTGCAGTATTTACAATTTACCGTCAATTATGGCATACAATCAATTCCGATCCTGGTGATTCTCTTCGATTCGAATAAGTGTCAGTTGAATATACCGATGTCAATTATCTTTGACAATCAGCGAATTAATTGACAATGGCTTTCTCAAAAGCTTTTGCAACAGCCATTCGAAACCTATAAAGAGAATAAGTTGCTCCAGTTACCGCATCAACTTTCATGTAATCTTGATTTTTAATGAGTTCCTGTTCATATATTGGATAAGCAATAGAAGGCGAAGTTCCTGATTTTAGCATCTCCTGATTATAATCTATATCAGTTCTTTTGTTTTTCCCGTTTGCTTTTAACTCATCGTAATGAATGTCAATGATTTTTCCCTGATTAACCTCCAGAAAGACAAGGTGAATATATCCATAGTCATCAGCAGACGTAATTCCAAAAAATTTTCCATTTTTACAGTTTAAGGCACTTGTCCCCAACGCATTATTTTTGACAAATCGTTCAAAACTATCTTGCACTTTGTCAACTGATGACCGTTCGATCACCCAATGAAGATTTTCCCAATCAGCTTCGCTCGCTTTAATTGTATTTTTTTGATTCTCTTTTTTTTGCATGTAAGGACTTATCAATAGTGAGTTGCTCAAAAGAAATGTAATCAGGGCAATTCCAAGTAAAAATAGTGTTCTCATAGCTGGTTATTGTGTTGATGAGGTTATGACAAGCAGAAATAAAATTACCCTTAATCAAATTTATTTTTTTTGATTAAACCTTGTAATTTGATATCTGTCAAAGCGGAAACAAGTTCAGGATGGTTACCCCGGAAAAAATTCTGAATTTGAAGAGAACGAAAATGAAAGGTTTAATTCCGATGGTTTGTATAGGTACGACATGTACGCCTTCGGGTATTTTTAGGATCAAAATCGTTCAGTTGATTGTTAATTATTTATGATGTTAATGTTATCAAACATCTATGAATGAAACAAATAAATTGTTTGGCATGTTTAATGTCATAAATACAATGTATTATTTAAAACGATTAAAAGAATATTAAAATGAAAAAGCAAATTAATTCTGTAAGTAACTGGTCAGTTAAAGGTATAATTACTGTAGCTATATTAAGCGCAATGCTTTGTACTTTAGGTGCAAATGCAAATAACAAGCCGGCTGTGCCTAGTGCAGTTACAATGAAGGTGGAGTCAGAAAATGCAGCCGAAAGCTTGATGAACAGCAATGCAGAAAGTAACAACGAATATAAAGCTGAGGATTTCGTTAATGCCGAAATGGCACTTGAAACAGAAAGCTGGAAGAATATTGATGCTGAAAGTAATACAGAAGCGGTAGATGAATATAGTGCAAAGGAATTCGTTCAGGCTGATATGGTAAACGAAATTTATCGTTGGATGAATAGCAATTCAGAATCCAATAACGAATCAATAGAAGAGTACAATGCGGAAAAATGTGTTCAGGCAGATATGGCAAATGAATTTGAAAGTTGGTTGAAAAACAGTAGCTTTTGAGATTATTAGAATAGAAATAGGGTAGTTTTGATCTGAATATAGCTGACCGTTTCGGGATTGAGCCCGAAACGGTTTATTTTATGAATTCATGGTACAATTACGTTTAAACCATTGTTAATCAATGATATTTCTATTTTTTTCCCCATCATGCATGGTTCTCCGTCGATATGAATAACTCCTTCCGATGCTCTTTCCAATAAAATATTACTTGCTTTTTCACTATGCATAAGTGAGCTTTTGTCTATGTTTTTGGAAAATAGCCGGATGCCAATTCCCGGCGCTTTAAACAATTTGAATGGAGATAAAATACAAATGTCAAGTTTACCATCACATATATCAGCATTGGGAGCGATATATGCATTGTTCCCGTATTGTGAACCGTTTGCAAAAGTGATAAGAAAAGCCGGACGATTGATCATAGGCTTATTCTCAACCGTAATTTGATATATCTCAGGTTTGTATTTGAAATACTCAAGAATTACCGTCCTCATGTAATTTGTGGCTCCTCTACCTTTACACTGAGCAAATTTTTCGCTAATTAACGCATCAAAACCCACACCACAGGTACAGAAGAATGGTTTATTATTGATCAATCCATAATCGATTGTCTGATATTTTTGTTTGTTAATAACTTCTATGGCCTTTCGGGATTGTAATGGGATCTGAAGGTGACGTGCCAATCCATTTCCTGAACCTACGGGAATGATTCCCATTATAGCCTTTGTGTTAATCAATGCCTTAGCAATTTCATTAACTGTTCCGTCACCACCCACAGCTACGAAATACCGGCAATTTTCGGTCAGTTTCTGACTTACAATTTCCGTTGCTTCACCTTTATATTTCGTTATTACGATTTCAGTATCAAAAATGGCAGAATCGGCCAGTTCTTTAATTATTTCTGGCAGATGTTCTTTTTGACTTGTTCCGGAGAGCGGATTGATTAAAAACAAAATCTTCTCTTTTACAAACGATTGATCCATTGAAATATCAGTTCAATATGAGGGGGTAAAAGTACATTTATGAACTGAACTTTGAAAATTTCCTGACAAATTTATCAGTTTAGTAAATTCATTTTGATAGTGTGATACGCAATCTTTGGATTACCAGTGTACGTTTCTGCAAGTTAGTATTGTGTGTGGTCAGGTAACGGTTCTAAAGGTACAGTATATAACGTTTAAAACCTTTAACGACGGTATTGTGTTAGACATCGCGAATAAGGTTTCAATAAACGCAAAATCGGGCAAAAGAAAACTTGAGTTTAAAAATGAAGAATAAAGCATTAACACGTAATCTAAAGTAGAATAGCGCTGTCATTCCGTCAAACTTACCAGAATGGAAGGACCTGGTGGAAATGTTAGCCGTACAATATCCGTCCTTTAAAAAATTTTCTCAGGATGGAAATGGGCATAACTAGCAGTTTAACAGGGATTTCATCTCCTTTTCTAAAGTCTGGTAGGTGGGAATACTTACTGGAACGAGCGGAAGGCGAAGAATATTTTCGATAATTCCGGCGGAATGCAATGCAGCTTTTGCTCCGGCGGGATTACCGTCTATGAACAGTGCATCATTAAGTATTTGCAATTTGAGATGAAGTTCCCCGGCGGATTTAAAATTGCCTTCAAGCGCTAAATGTGTCATATCTGCAATTATTTTCGGGACAACATTTGCTGCTACCGAAATCACGCCTTCGGCTCCGATTGCGATCATAGGAACCACTAGACTATCATCACCAGAAATGACAGCGAAGTCAGCTGGCTTGTCGCGTAATACTTTGGTTATTTCGCTGATATTTCCTGATGCTTCTTTTGTCGCGATGATTTTATTTGACGCATGAGCGAGCCGCAAAGTTGTTTCGGCACTCATGTTTACCCCTGTTCTTCCTGGTACATTATAAAGAATCAAGGGAAGCGGACAGGTTTCCACAATTGCTATATAGTGTTGAAATATACCTTCTTGTGAGGGTTTGCTGTAATATGGAACAACTGAAAGAATTGCATCCGCATGTGATAGATCCATTTGAATGGTTGCGTCGATTACCTCTTGGGTATTGTTGCCCCCGATTCCTACTACGACAGGGATTTTACCGTTAACTCTTTTACATACAAAATCAACAATCTGTTGTTTTTCAAGCGCTTTCAATGTGGCCGTTTCTGCGGTTGTGCCCAAAACTACAAGATAATCAATCTGATTTTCAAGTTGGCTATCGACAATCTTTCCCAATCCTTCAAAATCAATTGTCAGATCGGCATTAAACGGAGTTATAAGAGCGACCCCAGCTCCATGGAAATTTTTCTTCATTCTGTTCATTCAACCCTTTTGATTAATACTTTCGAGATAAAAGACAACCTGTTCCATCAGGAATCTGCTTAGCGGTTTTTCTGATACGTCGATATTTAAATCGTAATAATTTTGTTCTGTTCCCTGCCAGCCTACTTTGAAGGTTGCTTGAGAATACACTAAAATATATTGCAATGCAATAGTTTTCAAAACTGAAAGATCAATTAAAATATCGAATGGCTCCTGGATAAACTCCATTCCGGCACTGGTTTGAGGACGGCCAAACCAACGCACATTTCGTCTGTGAAGTAGCCCGGAATGTGTAACGGTGGAAAGCGTCTCCATTTCACGGTTGGAATTGATATAAGCAATTCCAGTCGACTTAATCCCTTTAATTTGTAATGTTTTCCGAAGCAATTCGTATGTTTCTATACTTCCTTCGTCTGCCGGATTCCAGAGAATTCCAATGCTTTTTGAATTTTTCAGCGTCTTGATCCTGGTAGTTCGCTGCAGCGTCTGATAGTATTTAATTAATCGCTTATTTGCGAAATATCTTACAATTTTCTTAAACATGTCGTGTCAAAATTACAAAATCGTTTAATAGCTCTCTTAATTTTCGAAAATAGTTACAGATTCGTTTACTTTCAATTTGTAAGCAGAAGTAGATCATCCTCCGATATTATAGGGATTTTTAGCTTTTGAGCCTTTTCGAGTTTCGATGGTCCAATATTCTCTCCGGCAACTAGATAGTTCGTTTTAGCCGAAATTGATGTTACGTTCTTTCCTCCGTTTAATTCAATGAATGCTTTCAAATCATCACGTGAAAATTTTTCAAATGTACCTGAAATTATTATTGATAATCCTTTTAGTTTATCAGTTTGCCCCTCTTTTTGTTCGGATTTTATCTCAAAACTGAGGTTTTGACTTTTTAACCGATCCACTAACCGTTTATTCCGATCATCAGCGAACCAGTTAATAAGGCTCTCTGCAATTTTGCTCCCGATTTCTTCAACTCCGGTAAGCTCTTCAACTGATGCCAATTCAATGCGTTCAATTGATTTCAGATCACGGGCAAGTTTTTTTGCCACGGTTTCGCCAACATACCTGATTCCCAATGCAAATAAAACACGTTCAAAAGGAACTTGTTTAGAAGTCTCGAGACTTTCGAGTATCCGGGTAGCAGATTTTTCACCAAGCCGGTCAAGATCAACAAGATCGCTCTGTTTTAAATCGTATAGATCGGTAATATCATTTATCAGCTTTTTCTGGAATAAAAGCTCAATCGTTTCAGATCCCAGACCATCGATATTCATGGCTTTACGACTGATAAAATGCTCCAGTTTTCCTTTGATTTGTGGCGGACAACCAATTTCATTCGGACAATACCAGGCTGATTCTCCTTCCTGTCTGACTAATTGTGAATTGCATTCCGGGCATCGTTCAATAAACTGAATTGGTTCACTCATTGGAAGTCTGCCCGAGAGATCGACACTAACAATTTTAGGGATGATTTCCCCCCCCTTTTCAACAAAAACGGTGTCACCCATATGTAAATCGAGGGTTTTGATTACATCCGCGTTGTGGAGTGTTGCTCTTTTAACGACAGTACCTGCGAGTAAAACAGGCGTGAGATTGGCAACCGGTGTGACAGCTCCGGTCCGTCCAACCTGGTAACTAACTGAATTCAGGGTGGTGCTGACCCGCTCAGCCTTGAATTTATAAGCAATTGCCCATCGCGGAGACTTGGCAGTGAACCCCAACTCCTGCTGTATCCGCGACGAATTAATCTTGATGACAACACCGTCAGTTGCCACAGGTAAGTCTTTTCGTTTGACGTTCCATTCGTGTAAAAAGTCAAATATTTCCTGCAGATTTTTGCATTTGCGTGTGTGTTCCGATATTTTAAAACCCCACTGGGAGGCATGGTGAAGCAGTTCGAAGTGTCCGTCATCCGGAAGGTTATCGCCTAAGACGTAATAGAGGTAGGCATCCAATTTTCGGGAGGCAACAACTGACGAGTTTTGCATCTTTAATGTTCCCGATGCAGCATTCCTCGGATTTGCAAATGGTTGTTCTCCAATTTCTTCCCTTTCGCGATTCAGCATTTCGAAAACGCTGAAAGGGAGCAATATTTCACCGCGGATCTCAAATTCATCGGGATAATCTCCTTTCAATCGTAGTGGTATGCTTTTAATTGTCTTGACATTGGCAGTTACATCGTCTCCTTTTTCTCCGTCACCTCTTGTTACTGCCTTTACTAACAATCCTTTTTCATAGGTAAGACTAATTGATACACCATCAAATTTAAGTTCGCAAACATATTCGAAATTTTCATCCGTAAGTTTTCGGGCCCGCTGATCAAAATCAAATATCTCTTCCTCAGTATAAGTATTTGACAACGAAAGCATCTGGTATTTATGAGTCACTTGTTTAAACTCCTGGTTGAGATCACTTCCAACGCGTTGGGTTGGTGAATTGGCGTCGAAAAACTCCGGAAATTCAGTTTCAAGTCTGACTAATTCAGCCAGCATCTGATCAAAATTGTAATCGTCAATTTCAGGGTTATTCAGAACGTAGTAGTTATGATTGTGCTTTTCAAGTTCTTCCCGAAGATACGATATCCGGTTGGCTGCCTCAAGTCGATTCATAAAGTGACAAATTTGTTAAGGAATAAAAATAGTAAAATTTTCAGAACATTTTGACTTTCATCCTGTGTCTGCCTTCTTTTGATTACTCTTGAATATTCTTCCTCGTGATGGATTAAATCCGAATTGGATTCTCTATCTTTGCCATGTTTTTCGGTATTACCTGTTCCATGTCGGGGATGGGTAATGAAAAGGGAATCCGGTTCAAATCCGGAGCTGTACCCGCAGCTGTAAGCCATAATAAAAACTTTTTGAACTACAAGTCACTGTTTGTCAATCGACAGATGGGAAGACATCAAAAAGAAGGCAAGCCAGAATACCTGCCGCGATTCACTACAATATTTTTTGCTTTCCGGGAAAAGTCGCAAAAATGAACTGCAATTCATTGTTATTCATTTTCTCTTTTGAACAGAAAGTTGGCAAATTAACACGAGAAAATTCCGTTATGGAAAAAGTTTGTCCGCGCTGTAACAAGTCGTTTGTATGTCGAAACGACCAGATTCTGGAATGTTGGTGTCTGAACGAACCAATTGACGCTGAATTAAGGAAATTCCTTGCGGATAATTTCTCGGGATGCTTATGTGCCCAATGTATTACAGACTTACGTAAGTGCTTTATAAATTATCAACAACAAATTATTTTTGAAAATGAAAACTATTAAAAATCAGTTTATTGCGATTGTTTTAAGTCTGTTTGTTTTTACTGCTTGTGAAAAGGAACAGGGCGATTTGGCAGAGATCAAGACGGTTGATCTCGAGAGTTTATCCTTGGGTAGCACTTCGTATTGGAATGGCTCAGATAAAACGGGTGAATTTAATGACCTGGGGATTAAATTTCAAAATAATTTTGATGCGACCTACAGTTCATGGGCAGGCTTTATTTATTCTCAAAAAGCCGATATTACAAACGCAGGCTGGGATAATCAGTACAGTGTTTATGACGGAGCAAACGGAACGAATAAATTTGCTTTGTATTACCCCCCATTTGGAGCAGATGCTTTTGCTTCATTTTCAGTTGGTGCGGAATACAACATCAAAAGTGTAAGCATTTGTAATTCAACTTATACAGCTCTAAGTATTAAAAACGGCGACAGTTATTCGAAAAAGTTTGGAGGCACTTCAGGCAATGACAAAGACTGGTTTAAAATGACTGTAATTGGTTTTAATGCGGTTGGTGACTCTGTAAAATCGCTTGACTTTTACCTGGCAGATTACCGTTCCGACGATAATTCAAAGGACTATATTGTGAATAAATGGACAACCGTTGATCTTTCTTCACTTGGTAAAATCAATAAATTTACTTTTCGGCTTACATCAACTGATTCTGGAGCATTTGGAATGAATACTCCAGCCTATGTTTGTATTGACAACATTAAATATGAAGTTGTTACACCCAGATAAGAATAAAATAGTCTGGTTATAATCGTCATGTTTTTAGGATCAACAGTAAATTTGGATGTTAATTCTTGGTTATTCAGAACAATTTTCACGTTTTTCCGTTACAATGAATTGTATATTTCAGAATAACGTGTTTTCTTTGTGCCCTTAATATATAGATTCAAAAAACAGATTATGACAATTGCAAAAGATAAAATGGTTTCCGTCACTTACGAATTAAAATTGGACGGTAAAGAAGGTGATGTATTTGAAAAAGCTGGGAAGGATAGCCCGCTTATTTTCCTTTATGGTTCGGGAATGATGTTGCCTGCTTTTGAGAGTGGACTTTCTGAAAAGAAGGCTAATGATACTTTCGAAATTTTTATTCCTGCTGCCGATGCTTACGGTGAAGTGAATGAAGAGGCGATCGTTGAGCTTCCGAAGAGTATTTTTATGGTTGACGGAAAGATTGACGAACAATTGATTACACCGGGAAATTCAGTTCCGATGATGTCAACCAGCGGCCAGCGCATGGAAGGTCTAGTAGTTTCAGTTGATGAAAATTCTGTTCAGATGGATTTTAATCACCCTTTGGCTGGTGAAGATCTTCATTTTACAGGTGAAATTCTTGATGTACGCGATGCAACTGACGAAGAACTTAACGCAGCATACAGCGCAGGTTGTGGTTGTGGCAGCGGTGGAGGTTGCGGCGATGGAGGTTGTGGCGACGGTGGCTGCGAATCTGAAGGTTGCGGTAGTGGTGATTCGAAAAGTTCTGGTTGCGGTTGCCACTAAAATTTCTGTTTGATTTTCAGATTTCATTAAAATATCTTACTTTTATAAACCCGGAGCGAAAACTTCGGGTTTATTAATTTTTTATATATGAACACTTTAGGAAGGATTTTCAGACTTACATCGTTTGGCGAATCGCATGGCGGAGCAATCGGAGGTGTTATCGATGGTTGTCCTGCTGGATTAATGGTCGATATTGATTTCGTTCAAAACGAATTAGATCGACGTAAACCCGGGCAATCGCACATTACAACCCAACGTAATGAAGATGATAAAGTTGAATTCCTTTCCGGTATTTTCGAGGGGCAAACCATGGGAACTCCAATTGGATTCATCATTCGGAATAAAGACCATCACTCTGTTGATTATGACACGCTGAAAGACGTTTATCGTCCCTCTCATGCAGATTATACTTACGATCAAAAATATGGAGCACGTGATCATCGTGGTGGTGGGCGCTCATCGGCCCGCGAAACGATTGCAAGGGTTGTGGCAGGTGCAATTGCAAAGCAAATGCTTGCTGGTTTAGGTATTAAAATCAATGCATGGGTTTCAAGTGTAGGAGAGATCTCTTTGAATAAATCGTACCATGATATCGACTTATCATTGACGGAATCAAACATCGTCCGATGTCCTGATCCCGAGACTGCTATGCGGATGATTGCCCGTATCGAAGAGGCTGGAAGAAATCATGATACAGTGGGAGGAGTTGTAAGTGGCGTTATTACCGGTGTGCCGTCTGGCTGGGGTGAACCGGTGTTTAATAAACTTCATGCTGATTTGGGCCATGCAATGCTTGGGATTAATGCGGTGAAAGGATTCGAATATGGATCTGGTTTTGCAGGAACTGAACTTTCAGGCTCGGAGCATAACGATATTTTTATCAAAACGGGTGATCAGGTTTCTACAATTACGAATCATTCGGGCGGAATACAGGGTGGAATCTCCAATGGGCAGGACATATACTGGCGGGTCGCTTTTAAACCGATCGCTACACTTTTGAAAGAACAAAAGACAATCGACAAGAACGAGAACGAGACGACGATTAATCCTTCAGGACGACACGACCCATGTGTTTTACCGAGGGCTGTACCTATTGTTGAAGCGATGGCTGCCCTTGTATTGGCTGATCATTTTTTGCTCAACAGGTTATCGAAACTTTAGGTATCTCAATTGGACATCAAATATTCTTAAATTATTGATTTATATCTCTTTAAAATAAACCTTAATAAAGTATCGTTATGGAAACAAAGGAGCTTGTATTTAAAGCAATTGAAGATGCCGGCAAACCGGTAAAAGGAGGCGAAATTGCTGAAGCGACGGGAATCGATAAAAAGGAGATCGATAAAGCCATTAAAAAGCTGGTAACAGAGGGTAAAATTAATTCACCAATAAGGTGCTTTTACGCTCCGGTGAAATAGTAAAAAAAGGGTTTCGGCCCTTTTTTTATTTTGTACTTTTTTTGTTGGTGCGTTAAACCAATAGTCAATTGAGAAGTCAAAACACTTTTAATGGCTTTTCTAACAATAAGTAATTATTTGGTTATTTTGATTGGAGGAATAAAACCTGGAAAGTAAAACTGTTCTTGGATTGTAACTCTGTGTTTAGGAGAGAAGACAATAAAATGTTTTAATTTGTGTTATAAAACCAATTTCTACAAATGCATAAACTATTAGTCGGCCTGTTGTTTACAGTGCTCATTTCATTCTTATCGTGTGGTGGGGAAAATGAAAAAGCCAAAGTTGGCGAAAAGGCTCCAAAAGTTTCGCTTACCGTTGATGGATCAGTGGTAACAACTTCTTCAAAAGATATTTCGTATGCTTATACTGGTTCCCTGCTTGCAAACGAGGAGATTGATATTCGGCCTGAGATTTCAGCCAAGGTGACTAAAATTCTTTTTCAGGAGGGGACTAAAGTGAACAAAGGACAACTTCTGGTTAAAATGTTTGATGCTGATTTACAGGCACAATTCAAAAAAAGTAAGTTGCAGATTGAGCTGAAGGCTAAAGAATTTGAGCGCAAAAAAGAGCTGCTAAAATTGAACGGTATTAGTAAAGAGGAGTATGAAATATCCGAAAATGGATTGAATACCCTGATTGCTGAGGAGGATTTATTGAAGGCACAGATTTCTAAAACAGAACTTATCGCCCCGTTTAACGGTATTGTAGGGCTTCGAATGGTTAGCGAAGGATCTTTTGTCACCACAACTACGGTTATAACCTCTCTGCAACAGATAGATCCAATCAAAATTGAGTTCTCAGTACCTGAAAAATACAAAGCAAATCTCCTTGATAATATGGAGATTAAATTTACGGTGGAAGGGATAGATCGTATTTATTCTGCCAGAATCTATGCGCTTGAATCGAAAATTGATGCGGCAACCCGTTCAATACGGATAAGGGCGCTAGCTCCAAATCCCGACAGGAGTTTATTCCCTGGTTCTTTTGTTTCTATAAAATTAAATCTTTTCCCGGAGAAATCGTCAATATTTATAACTGCCCGGGCGATTGTTCCTTTAATTGATGGTGAGGAAATATTTATAGTAAAAAATGGTAAAGTTGCTCCTGTAAAAGTTACCACAGGTATTCGAACAGATACTGAAGTTGAAATAGTGAAAGGACTTCAGGAAAATGATACTCTGATTACCAGTGGCTTGCTTCAAGTTAAAGAAGGTATGCCGGTTAAGGTAAGAATTGCCAAATAATCATCCGATCACATAAATTTAAATAAATGAACATTGCTTCTTTTAGCATCAAGCGACCAGTCTTTGCCTCGGTTTTATCTATTACAATTATCCTGTTTGGAGTTGTTGGATTTAATATGCTTGGACTTAGGGAGTTTCCAAGTGTTGATCCACCAATAGTTACGGTTTCCACCTCTTATGTGGGGGCAAATGCCGATGTAATTTCCACACAAATTACCGAGATTCTTGAGGAATCAATCAATGGGATTGCCGGAATCAGGACGCTTACATCTTCAAGTGCCGATGGCCGAAGCAATATCTCAGTTGAGTTTAATATTGGTGAAGATATGGAAGCTGCTGCGAATGATGTTCGTGACAGGGTTTCACGGGTTATAAGACAGTTGCCACAAGATTGCGATCCTCCGGTAGTTGTAAAAACTGATGCTGATGCAGATGCTATTTTAGTTCTTGGTATTCAGAGTGATAGTCGAAGTTTACTTGATCTTACTGATTTAGGAATAAATGTTTTTAAGGAACGGTTGCAAACAATTCCGGGTGTAAGTAACATCAGTTTTTACGGAGAGAAAAAATATGCGATGCGGCTTCAACTCGATCCCGAAAGGTTGACTGCTTTTCAGATCTCACCAAGTGATGTTAAGGAAGCTTTGGTGCGCGAGAATGTAGAATTGCCTTCCGGAAGAATTGAAGGTTACGAAAGAGAATTGACAATCAGAACATTAGGTCGACTCACCACGGAGGAAGATTTCAATAATCTGCTAATTAAGGAGGTGAATGGTGCAGTTGTCCGTCTCAAAGATATAGGTGTTGCACATCTTGATGCGGAAAATCAAAGGAACGCCAACAGGGGAAACGGTAGTATTCTGCAAATAGCGCTTGCTATACAGCCTCAGCCTGGTTCAAACCATGTTGCAATTGCAGATGAATTTTATAAGCGTGTCGAGCAATTGAAAAAGGAAGTCCCGCCTGATATAAAAACGATTATCATTAGCGACAATTCGGTAAATATCCGGAAAGGGATCAAGGAGGTTGAAGAAACGATATTTTTTGCTTTTGCACTCGTTGTGTTGGTAATTTTCATATTCCTGAGGCAATGGAGGACGACGCTTATTCCTGTTCTGGCCATACCAATCTCACTTATCGGTACTTTCTTTTTGATGTATATCTCAGGTTTTACAATCAACTTGCTCACATTGCTTGGAGTCGTGCTGGCAACGGGACTCGTTGTTGATGATGCAATAGTCGTGCTTGAGAATATCTACAAAAAAATTGAAGCTGGCGAAAACCCTGTTGTGGCTGGTCACAAAGGATCGGAGGAGATTATATTTGCGATTATTTCAACTACCATCACATTGGCGGCTGTTTTTCTCCCCATTATCTTTTTGGGAGGTTTAACAGGAAGGCTATTCAGGGAATTTGCGGTAACCGTTGCCGGGTCTGTTATTATATCGGCTTTTGTATCACTTACGCTGACACCAATGATGTGCTCACGAATGTTGAAAAAATCGACATCAGAAAGTAAGTTATACCATTGGAGTGAAAGGCAATTCGAACGAATGAACGACGGATACAACCGCTGGCTTCGAACATTTATTCTCCATAAATGGATTTCGTTTTTAGTGATGGGGATTTCATTGGTGATTATATTTTGGATTGGCTCAAAGATTCCTACCGAGTTGGCTCCAATGGAAGATAAAAGCCGTGTAAGAGTAAGTATAACTGCTCCTGAAGGTACGGCATTTGAGGCTATGGATCAGTATGTTAAAGAAATCTCACAATTTCTGGATACGATACCTGAAAAGGCAACGATCATGACAGTTTCAGGCACTGGTGGCGGCTCTAATGGCGGAATGTCAAGAATTTCTCTCGTTCCACCAGCAGAACGGAAACGTAGTCAGCAGGAAATAACTGATTATATTAACGGCTACCTCAAAAAAATGAATTTTTCCCGCGCCTATGCGACACAGGAACAGACCATTGCAACAACAAGAAGGGGTGCAGGGTTACCAGTTCAGTTTGTAATTCTGGCACCGGATTTTGCATCGTTGAAATTAGCGTTACCAAAATTTGTCGAGAAAGCGCAGGAGAGCAAGGCTTTTCAGCTTGTTGATGTCGACCTGAAATTTAACAAACCTGAGCTTAGGGTGGAAATCGATCGCGACAGGGCAAAAGCGATGGGTGTCTCGGTAAGGGATGTCGCTGAGAATTTGTCATTGTATTTCAGCCAGCAGCGATACGGTTATTTTATTCTGAGGGATAAACAATACCAGGTGATTGGCGAAGCGACCAGGGTCAACCGAAACGATCCCCGTGATCTTTCTTCAATTTATATCCGAAATTCAGCTGGAAAACTGATTCAGCTCGATAATGTGTTGCGTCTCTCGAACCAAAGTAATCCGCCCCAGATTTACCGGTTTAACAGGTATGTGTCTGCAACTGTTTCGGCTCAGCCGGCTGAAGGTGTTGCGCTTGGAGACGGCATTGAAGAAATGCGCAAAATTGGTAAGGAAGTATTAGGTGAGAATTTTGCTACCACTTTGGCTGGAACTTCACGCGATTTAGCCGAAAGCAGCAGCAGCTTGCTTAATGCTCTTATTTTCACGCTCGTATTGATCTATCTCGTTCTGGCAGCTCAGTTTGAGAGTTACCGCGATCCCCTGGTTGTGATGTTTACAGTTCCACTGGCAATGGCTGGAGCGATGCTGTCGCTTTATTTCTTTAATCAAACATTGAATATCTTCAGTGAGATCGGGATTATCGTGCTGATCGGTATTGTAACGAAAAACGGTATTTTGATTGTGGAATTTGCTAACCAGAAAAAGGAGATGGGATTATCTTTACACAATGCAGTCGTCGAGGCAGCAACATTGCGTTTACGTCCGATTCTGATGACAAGTCTGGCAACGGCACTAGGCGCATTACCTATTGCTCTTGCACTTGGAGCTGCGGCAAAAAGCAGGGTTCCGATGGGAATCACCATCATTGGGGGTTTAATGTTTTCGTTGATTCTGACTTTATTTGTGATTCCTACACTTTATACGCTCATCTCTGGCAAGAAGAAAATAGTTAATGAGGAAGAATTAAAGTTGAATCTTGAAAAATAATTGATAAATACTGTATTTTTAATCAACAATGTTCTAAAAATGAGAGTTATAATTATAAGTCTTCTTTTGTTGTTCCTTCAGTCCTTTCAAACCAGAAGTCAGACAAAAGTAATGACTTTGGAGGATGCAGTCACGACTGGGCTTAACAACAATTTCTCGATTCTGATATCAAAGAATAATAATAAGATTTCAAAAAACAACAATACTATCGGAAATGCAGGATTTCTTCCAAGTGTTGGAGTCAATGGATCGGTGAGCAAGGGTACATTAACAACTGAATTAACAGACGTTGATGGTGTAGTTTCCAAAAGTGATAATAATGGGACTTCCGTGCTAAGTCTTGGAGCTTCGCTTGACTGGACACTCTTCGATGGGTTTAAAATGTTTATCCAAAAAGATAAACTTGGATTACTTCAAAAACAAGGTGAAACTTCGGCAAGAGTAACAGTGGAAAATATTCTTTCGGAAATCGTTGTTAATTATTACTTTATTATTCAGAATAAAAACAGGCTAAAGGTCTTGCAGGACGCCATTGATTTTTCCAATCGTCGGCGCGAATTGATCATGCGAAAATATCAGATCGGATCAGCATCAGAACTGGCATACTTGCAATCTGTTATTGATTTAAATGCTGACAGCGCGGCTTTTTTAAGGCAACAGGTAATATTGTCGAATGCAAAAGCAGGTCTGAACTATTTGTTGGTGACCGATCCGGCTTCGGATTATGAGGTGAGCGATACAATTACTTTCCTTGAATTGCCCGATTACAAAACACTTGTTGCTTCACTTCCAGGATCAAATGTTCAGATTGAACTTGCCAATCAAAATTCTTTGATTGCTGAAATGAATTATCGACTTACTCATTCACCTAAGTACCCGCAGATCAACTTTTTTACAGATTATAATTTTAGCCGTTCCAAATATGATTTTGGAACCACCAGTTTGAATAAAAATTACGGACCCGCGGTAGGATTAGGCGTTTCCTATTCTATATTTGACGGGTTCAACAGACGCCGGAATTCAGCCAATGCACTGATACAACGTGAAACTACTGATATTCAACTTCAACAGGTTACAAAGGAGATTGAATCGCAGATTTTTCAGCTTTATAACAATTATCAGAATAATCTTAAACTGATTAAATTTGAAACCGAAAACGTTAAAATGTCAAAGAAAAATACTTTCATTGCATTCGAAAAGTATAGGCTGGGCGAATTGAGCGACATTGATTTGAGGCAAATTCAGATAATGCAGCTTGAAGCTGAAAATAGCCGGCTTCTTGCGCAGTTTCAGGCAAAGCAAACTGAGACAGAATTACTTCGTATTAGTGGCAAAATATTATCAAATAGATAGTTGATAAAATTTAAAGAATTGTTTATTGAATATATCCTATTTATTCCGTAAAAAATCCGTTCCGCATATTCTCCGCGAAGCTGATCTTTTGTCAGAAAGCGGGAATAGAATGAGGCGCAATCTTAGTGTCGTAGACCTTACAGCACTGGGTGTTGCAGCTATTGTGGGAGCAGGGATTTTTAGTACCATTGGCAATGCAGCTGCCAGTGGAGGTCCTGCAGTCTCTTTGTTGTTTGTTTTCACTGCTTTTGCTTGTGGGCTTTCAGCAATGTGCTATGCCGAATTTGCTTCATCAATACCAATTAGCGGAAGTGCATATACCTATGCTTATGCCAGTTTTGGCGAATTGGTTGCATGGATTATCGGCTGGGACCTGATTATGGAATATGCAATTGGAAATATTGCGGTAGCAATTTCTTGGTCCGGCTATTTTACAGGGCTATTAGATGGTTTGGGTATACATATACCACCCTTTTTAACCACCGACTATTTAACTGCTTCAAGGGGTTACGATCTGGCAATTCAAACATTGCAAGGAGGGACGCAGTTCAGCAAACTCGGTTTTTCACTTCAGGATGCTTACAATGCCTGGATTTCGGCTCCACAGATTGGACAATTTCGTCTTATTGCCGATATTCCGGCTTTAGGTATTGTTGCGCTAATCACCTGGATATGTTATGTTGGAATCAGGGAATCGAAAGTTGCCAATAACATTATGGTGTTGCTTAAAATTGGTATATTGCTTTTAGTGATTGGTGTTGGTGCCTTTTACGTGAATCCTGACAATTGGCATCCATTTGCACCAAATGGAATTACCGGTGTTCTCAAAGGGGTATCAGGTGTCTTCTTTGCTTATATCGGGTTTGATGCCATCTCTACAACAGCTGAAGAGTGTAACAATCCCCGTCGCGATATACCCATCTCGATGTTTCTGGCTTTAATAATAACAACAATTCTATATGTAGCTGTAAGTTTAGTTCTTACTGGTATGGTTTCTTCTAATGAATTGGGCGTTGCCGATCCGCTTGCTTTCGTTTTCAAACGGCTGAACCTTCACCAATTATCCGGGATAATCGCTTTAAGTGCAGTGATTGCAATGGCGAGTGTATTATTGGTTTTCCAATTGGGTCAGCCTCGTATATGGATGAGCATGAGTCGTGATGGTCTTCTTCCCAAAGTTTTTGGCAATTTACATCCAAAATATCGAACACCTGCATTTTCTACAGTTGTGACAGGTATTCTTGTAGCCGTCCCCGCACTTTTTATGAATCTGACAGAAGTGACAGATCTCACGAGTATCGGAACACTTTTCGCATTTATCCTTGTCTCAGGAGGAATTCTTGTTTTAAATCCACTGGGGAAACGGGATACTAACGAGAAAGGATTCAAAGTACCCTACCTTAACAGCAGGTACTTTTTAATACCTATTTGGATGTTTATCTTTTTGCTTTTATTCTTATCCGGTAAGGAAAATGTCGATGGTAATGCAGGTGCTTTAAATGATTTTTTAGATTCTTATCATTTAATTCCATATTCAGTCTTTATCCTGGTTTCAACTGCTGTTTCATTTTATGCGATCCGGTTGAAATGGTCCCTGATACCAGTTCTAGGACTTTTGACTAATTTATATCTTATGAGTGAGTTAGGAATTACAAACTGGATGCGTTTTGGAATCTGGCTTGTGATTGGACTAATACTTTATTTCAGTTATGGTTCACGAAAGAGCCGTTTAAATCATCCTGATCGGGTGGGCTTAGAGACTGAAAAATAATATCCAAATTTTCATAATTTTGACAACCGCTCAATGCGTTTTGAATACATTTATAATTATCAAAACGTTAGAGCCTAACCGTTTTGAAGATTTGCGGTTTTAATATTTAAATTGAGTCTAATTAAGGGTTGGGATGTTTCATCAAAAATGATATTTTTGTTTGGAGTATCTGTTGCTGGTAAATTTTTCATTGATTGTTCAAATCGCTTGTATATGGTTCGTCGTTTATTCCAGATTTTTCTTATTTTTTTAATGCTTTTAATTGTATGTCAGGCTGAAGGACAATCATCGCGTGTACCTGCTGGCACAGCAAAATATAAGTATTTTCAAATTCCAGGCAGAGTAAAACTCGAGAAAGGCGATCCGTCAGGGGCTGTGGTGAGACTTATTGATCTTGATTCGAAGCAGATTGAAAAAAGTATGGCTATTCCATCCTCCGGTAAATTTGACTTTGAGCTTAGTTATTTTAAGGAGTATAAATTATCAATCTCCAAAGAAGGTTATTACGATAAGGAAATTAATGTATCGACAGTAATTCCGCGAGATGTTTGGGAAAAGGACAGCATATTTCCTCCTTTTTATATTGTCGTTACGCTATATAAGAAGGTTCCCGGGACCAAATTAAGTTTTGAAGGTAAGCCAATAGGCAAAGTGATATATTCTCCTAATGGAACGCTCGATAATTTCGATTCGAATATTTTAATTGATGATCAGGCTATTCAAGACGAGATTGATACCGCACTTAAAAATATTGACGACAAAGACTTTAACCTAAAAATGGCTGAGGCACTTGAGGCTGAGAAAAAGAATGATTTGTCTGCAGCATACAGCCTTTATAGTGTGGCTTCAAAAATTAAACCTTCGGATAAATTTGTAAAGGAGAAGCTTAAAGAGTTGGCCTCCGATTTGAAAAATCTTGGAAATGAAGCTAAAATTCAGGCCGAATATGACCGGCTGATGGCTCTTGGTGATGCCAATGTCAACGGCCTTAAGTATGGCGAAGCTATTCAGTACTATAAGGGTGCATTAAAAGTAAAGGCTAACGATTCAGTCGCCATTGCAAAGATTGCCGATGCCGAAAAACAACTTGCATTGGTTGGCGAAAAATCGAAGAAAGATGCTGAATTTAATCGTTTGATTGCTGCCGGAGACGCAAATGTCAATCAATCAAAGTATGCTGATGCAATTAACAGTTTTAAGCAGGCGCTTGTCATCAGAACAGGTGATTCAATTGCGCTGGCACGAATTGCCGATACCGAAAAACAACTTGCCCTTGCAGGAGATAAAGCAAAGAAAGATGCTGAATTTAGTCGTTTGATAGCTTTCGGAGATGCCAATGTTGGTCAGTCAAAATATACTGAAGCAATTATCAATTTTAAATCAGCGCTTGACATTAAGCCAAATGATTCAATTGCATTGGCACGCATTGCCGAAGCCGAAAAACAAATTGCCTTGTTGGGTGATAAAGCGAAGAAAGATGCTGAATATAAGCGTCTGATTGTTGCCGGAGATGCCAATGTTAGTCAGTCAAAATTTGGTGAGGCAATTATCAACTTTAAGTCAGCGCTTGACATTAAGCCAAATGATACAATTGCACTGGTACGCATCGCGGAAGCTGAGAAACAACTAGCTCTGGCTGGAGACAAGGTGAAGAAAGATGCTGAATTTAGCCGTTTGATAGCTGCCGGGGACGCCAATGTTAGTCAGTTTAAATATCCTGAAGCAATTATCAATTTTAAGTCGGCGCTTGACATTAAGCTAAACGATTCAGTTGCATTGGTGCGAATTGCCGAAGCTGAGAAACAACTAGCTCTGGCAGGTGATAAAGCAAAGAAAGATGCTGAATTTAGCCGTTTGATAGCTGCCGGAGACGCCAATGTTAGTCAGTTTAAATATCCTGAAGCAATTATCAATTTTAAGTCGGCACTTGACATTAAGCCAAACGATTCAGTTGCATTGGCGCGAATTGCCGAAACCGAAAAACAAATTGCCTTGTTGGGTGATAAGGCGAAGAAAGATGCTGAATATAAGCGTCTGATTGTTGCCGGAGATGCCAATGTCAGTCAGTTTAAATATCCTGAAGCAATTATCAATTTTAAATCGGCGCTTGACATTAAACCAAATGATTCAATAGCATTGGCGCGAATTGCCGAAGCTGAGAAACAACTAGCCCTTGCAGGAGATAAAGCAAAGAAAGATGCTGAATTTAACCGTCTGATTGTTGCCGGAGATGCCAACGTTAGTCAATCAAAATATAGTGATGCGATAATCAATTTTAAATCAGCGCTTGACATTAAGCCAAATGATTCAGTTGCATTGGCGCGACTTGCAGAAGCGGAGAAACAACTAGCTCTGGCTGGAGATAAGGCGAAGAAAGATGCTGAATTTAGCCGTTTGATAGCTGAAGGAGATGCCAATGTCAGTCAATTAAAATATGTTGATGCACTTAATTCCTACAAAAGTGCATTGAAATTGAAAAACGATGCGATTGTTGTCGCTAAGATTGCTGAAACAGAACGACTTATGCAACTTTCTGAGACTGAACGTCTTCGTCTGGAATCCGATAAACAGGCAATTGCATTGAAACAACAGAAGTATAAAGAAGCGATTGATAAAGCAAATCAGCTTTTTGCCTCAAAGAATTTTACTGAATCCAGACTGTTATACCAGCAAGCATTATCTATTGATCAGGTACCTGTTTATCCGGCTGAGCGGATTCGTGAAATCGATAAAATCATAGCTCAGATGCAGTCCGATGCACTTGCTAATGATCAGGAAACCGCTAAAACAAAGCTTTACAACGATGCAGTGAACCGAGGTGGTTCCAATTTTACTGCCAAGTTGTACTCCGAGGCAATCAATGCATATAGGGAGGCTCAAAAAATCAAACCTGCCGAAATTCTGCCTTCTCAAAAAATCAACGAAATTCAATTAATTCTTGACGGCATAGCTGAAAAAGCACTTGAAGATCAGAAATTTGCATCAGATAAGAATTTGAGTAATAATGAAAAATTGTATTTGGATAAGATAAAAATTGCTGACGAAAACTTTAAAAAGTCGCAATGGACTGTTGCAAGATTCTATTACATTGAGGCATTAAAATTCAAACAGACTGATAATTACTCAGTTGAAAAGGTCGATGCCTGTGATAAGATGATTGACTCGGGAATCACTGCTGAAAAGATGCAGGATTACAAGAATAAAATTGCCAAGGCTGATGCTGAGATGAAAGCTCAAAATTATAGTTCTGCAAGATTTTATTATAGAAGCGCTTCTGACATTCTGAAGTGGGAAACTTATCCTAAGCAACAGCTTAATGAGATTGATAGAATTGTTGCAGAGAAATTAAATGAATCTGATCAGAAGTTGTTTACAGAAAATCAGAGCAAAGCCGACGAGGCTTTTAATCGCCAGGAGTATCCTGTCTCGCGATTCTACTATAATAAAGCGATGGAAATAAGTCAGAGCGATCATGTTGCTTCCCGGTTGAAGGAGATTGAATCAATTGTAAATGGATCTGAAGCCAAAAAAAATGATGCTTCTTATGCTGATTTTATCAAAAAAGGTGACGATGCTGTCAAACAGAAAAATAGCGCTATTGCCCGTTTTTATTATCAGAAAGCCAGCGCTTTAAAGCCAAATGAGAATTATCCAAAGGAGGAGATTAAAAAAATTGATTCAGAAACTGTAAATCCTTAAGACGTGAATTAATTTTGTTTCTTGAATGCAGTTATACTTTAATAATTGATATTTATGAAAGATTTATATATCCAGTTGGCAGAGGGGTTTGAGGAAACTGAAGCCGTCACAATTATTGATGTTTTACGTCGTGCAGGACTGAATGTAATTTCAGTCTCAATTACCGGAAATCGGATGGTAAAAGGATCTCATAACATTGAGATAAAGGCAGATATTCTATTTGAGGAAGTTGATTTTGCATTAGGAGAAATGATTATCCTACCCGGAGGTATGCCCGGATCGAAAAATTTAAATGAACATGAAGGATTAAGGAGTCAGATTATTGACTATCAGAAGCAAGGAAAATATCTTGCTGCTATTTGTGCGGCTCCAATTGTATTTGGAAATCTCGGAATTCTTAAAGGAAAGAGGGTTGTGTGTTATCCGGGTTATGAGGCGCATCTGATTGGTGCTGAAGTTCGGAGCACTCCTTTTATCGTTGACAATAATATCATAACCGGACGTGGTGTTGGTGCTGCCCTTCAGTTTTCTATGGAAATCGTCAGAATTCTGAAAGGGGAGGAGAGTGCGATTGAGCTCCGCAAAGCAATGTTAGTTGAGTAGAAGTAATTTTAAATCACATATTTATCTTATTAATTCCCTATAATGGCAAAGTCGGGAAACACCTTGACAGGTATGCAATTGAGTGTAATGGTTATCCTCCGGGTAGCAATAGGCTGGCTTTTACTATATGAAGGAATTGGAAGAGCAATGAATTCAAGTTGGTCATTGACCGGCTATTTGTCTGGTTCAAAGGGGTTTTTTGCCGGGTATTTTATATCGCTGACAACTCATTCGAATCTGATGTACGCCATTGAAATAATCAATGAATGGGGATTGATATTGATTGGAATGGGATTGGTATTTGGTTTGTTTTCACGATTTTTCTCGCTGGCAGGAATGGTCTTCGTTTTAATTGGTTACCTGTCGCATCCTCCATTTTTTGGTCTGAATTATACTTCGATAGTACAGGGTGGTTATCTTATAGTGAATGAGTTATTAATACTTTTTTTCCTGTTTCTGGTGTTCGTTTTGTTTCCTACATCGCACATAGTTGGTCTCGATCGGCTGATCCTCGGGAAAAAGTAATTGATTATTAAAATATTTTGGAATCCCTGCTGTTCAATAAATCTTTCGCACACCTTACACGAAAATCCGGCGGGGATTCCTTTTTTTAGATGTCAGCGACCTTCAATTCCTGATTTTAGTAAAGATTATTTTGCTTTTTAGATTAATTGAAATACTTTTAACAAATATAAAATCAACCGTTTTATCCAAAAGTAATTCTTAATAAATATGGTAAACAGACGTAATTTTCTTAAATCATCTGCAGCTGTCGTTGTTGGTGGTTTAGTTGCGGATCAATTAATCACATCCTGCACTGCTCCTGCACCAAAAAAGAAAGTAGGACTTCAGCTTTATTCATTGCGTGATGCGATGAAAGAAGATGTTAAGGGAACTTTGAAAAAAGTGGCAGACATGGGTTATTCTACTGTCGAAACAGCTGGTTACAATGATGGCTTAATCTACGGATTGGCTCCCCTTGAATTTAAAAAAATTGTTGAAGGTTTGGGAATGAAGGTAACAAGTGCTCATCTTGGACAAACTTACTCGAAAGAGAAGGAAGTTGAAGTGATGGAGTGGTGGAAAAAAGCCTGTGGAGCTCATGCTGCCCTTGGTGTGAAATACATGGTTCAGCCTTTTATGCCTGTAAATGACCAGACAACAATTGAAGATATCAAAATGTACTGTGATTATTTCAACAGCGTAGGTTTCGAAACAGCTGCTTCAGGTGGGATTGCTTTTGGATATCACAATCATAGTTTCGAATTCCGTAAAATCGGCGATAAATTGATTTACGATTATATGCTTGAAAACACCAGTCCGAACCATGTTTTCTTCGAAATGGATGTTTATTGGCTCCAGGAAGGTGGCCAATCTCCTGCAGAATATATCAAAAAATACGACGGCCGTTTCCCCGTTTTACATATCAAGGATGAAAAAGAAATTGGAGCAAGTGGAAAGATGGATTTCAAACCAATTTTCGATGCAGCTTATTCGGAAGGATTGAAAGAGTATTATGTTGAAGTTGAGCAATATACCAACAACGATCCTTTTGCCAGTGTGAAACAAAGCTTTGACTATCTCTCGAAAGCAGAATATGTAAAATAAATTTCACAATAAAATAATAGAAAGGGACCTGTTGAATACAACACGTCCCTTTTTTCCTTTTAATTGAAAATTAAAGAGTTACACCCATTTTAAATATTGCAATCTCTTTGAAACCTGTTTTCTCGTGATTAAGTTGTTCTCCTTCGGCTACTTTGATGATGTAATTTAGAAAATTTTCGAGTAACCCACTCATCGATTCTCCGTTAAGCAGTTCACCTGCATTAAAATCGATCCAGTTCCGTTTTTTAAGGTAGATTGCAGTATTCGTCGAGATTTTCATCGTCGGAATAAAACTGCCAAACGGAGTTCCACGTCCGGTTGTGAACAAAACCATCTGGCATCCGCTGAAACCAAGTGCTGAAGTAGCCACAAGGTCGTTTCCTGGCGCTGAAAGAAGATTAAGCCCGTTTCTATGAATCCTTTCTCCGTATTTTAATACATCAACCACTGCAGCATTGCCACACTTCTGTGTGCAACCCAACGACTTTTCTTCCAATGTTGTGATTCCTCCTGCCTTATTCCCAGGTGACGGGTTTTCATAAACCGGTTGGTTGTGAGCTGCGAAATAATCTTTAAAATCGTTGATCAGACTCACTGTTTTCTCGAAAACAATTTCGTCTTCAGCTCGTTCCATTAATATGGTTTCTGCACCAAACATTTCCGGAACCTCCGTTAAAACGGTCGTTCCGCCAGCAGAAACCAGGTAATCCGAAAAGGAACCAAGCAATGGGTTTGCGGTTATTCCTGAAAATCCGTCAGAACCACCACATTTTAATCCGATCCGAAGCTTCGAAAGCGGCAAGGCCGTTCTTTTATCTGTTCGCATCACCTCATAGATTTCGCGGAGGATTGTTACACCTTCGGCGATCTCGTCCGAAACATCCTGTGCTTTCAAAAAGCGGATCCGTTGTTTGTCGTATTCTCCCAAAGATTCACGAAATTCTTCCATTTGAAGGTTTTCGCATCCCAGGCTAAGCACCAGAACACCGCCGGCATTTGGATGTTTCACAAGATCAGTAAGTGCCGTTCTTGTATTGATATGATCATCGCCGAGTTGTGAGCAGCCGTAATTGTGTTTGAAAACTTCAACCGCATCAATCTCTTTTGGATGGATCAGACTTTTAAAACGGTCGATGATTTGCTGCGCCTGACCATTTACGCAGCCAACTGTAGGTACGATCCAGAGTTCATTGCGGACTCCAACCTCACCGTTTTTTCGAAGATAACCCTTAAAACTCCTTTCTACAACTGGTGCAGTAAGTGTTCGGAGTTTTTGATTGAAATTATATTCAAGGTTCCCCGAAAGATTAGTTTTTAAGTTATGCGAATGGAGATGCGAACCTGTTTCTATTGAGCATGTTGCATGTCCGATAGGTTCACCATATTTGACGACGTTTTCACCTTCGGCAATCGGAAAAAGAGCGATTTTATGACCTGCGGGTATATCTTCATTCAGAATGATCTCCTGACCATTGATCGTGATTTTCTCACCCTTTAACATCGGCTCCAGGCAGACTGCGACGTTGTCGCGCGGATTGATTTGAATATATTTGTCCATTCGCATTGTTTGTTGCGTTTATTTACTCAACGTTTGATTCTGTAAATCCGGCTTTAAATCAGGTTCCGATTCCAGCCCAATCTTCATTAACGGATTTTTTTCATTAAGTACCGCTTTAACGGCCTTTTTCATACCCACCTGTTCAATCAGAAATAGGTAGCAAGTCACTGAAATTGTTAAGTTTGGAACCTTGTTAAGATCCTGTTTCCATACTTTATCCAATTTTAGTACTTTTTTGACAAGCGCTTCAATTGATACAGGCCGTCCATCACATTCCGCCCATGCTTCCTTATAAAAATCGAGGATCCATTTATCGTCCTGGACTTTATAGCTCACTCCGTTCGATTCTCCCTTGAAATAGGCGATCATTGCTGCCAGTGAAAAAACAATTTTTTGAGGCAGCATATTATGCGTTTCATAATAATTCAACAAAGTCGGGAGGTTTCGGGTTTCCCATTTCGACATGGCATTTAACGCAATACTCTGCCAAAGATGCCGGATATATGGATTTCTGAATCGCTCAAGAATTTTATTTGCAAACGATTTAAGCTCTTTCTCTGTTCCATCGAGTACAGGTAAAACTTCGTCATAGACCATTTCCTGCATAAAATGTCCTACCTCCAGATTTTCAAAAGCTTCGCGGACCGTTTCCATTCCGCTTAGGTATGATACCGCGTAACTTCCGGTATGACATCCATTAAGAACCTGTACTTTCTGTTCGCGGAACCGCTTCATATCTTTTACAAATTTCACTTCCAATCCAGCTTTTTCAGCGGGGAACTCTTTCTGCACCCAATCCGGACCTTCGATTACCCAAAGATGGAAATACTCCCCAACAACCACAAGATTATCTTCGTACCCCAATTCCTTTTGAATTGCATCAATCTCGTCTTTTGGGAAACCAGGTACAATTCTGTCGACTAATGAGTTGCAAAAAGCACATGAATTATTGAGCCACTGAACAAATTCAGGTTCAAGTTTCCAGTTTTCGCTGTGTTTAAGGACATATTTCTTCAGAAAATCTGCATTGCGATCGATCAGCTCACAGCAAATTACAATTAAACCTTTAATAGGATCGCCGTTAAAGGTTTTATAGCGCTGGTAAAGTAAAGCAGTCATCTTACCCGGAAATGAGTTTTGCAGATCCATCTCCAAACGATCGTTTTCATCCCAGGCAATTCCTGCTTCGGTAGTATTCGAAATGATAAACCTTAATTCAGGTTTGTCAATAACCTTCTTATATTCATTTAATTGAGTATGTGGATTTAATCCGCGCGTGATACAATCAACCAATGTAAACTCTTTGATGGGCTGGCCATTTTTGATCCCTTTCAGATAAACGTGATAAAGACCATCCTGCGCATTGATCATGTCAACCATTCCTCGCGCAATGGGCTGCACAACTACAACGCCGGTTTTGAAATCCGCGTTTCTATTCATTTTGGTAACCATCCAATCCACAAATGCCCGTAGGAAATTTCCTTCACCAAATTGAAGAATTCTTTCAGGATAAACCGGTAAATTTGGTACTGTACTTCTGTTAAGTTTTAACATCGTTTATTTCTTATTGTTTGATACTTCTCTGTTTTGAGAATTTTCAAGAAAAACAATCCGTGTTCGCACACGGAATCCAGCAAAAATAGATATATTTTCATGGCTAAATATTTTCAAATAGTTTGAAGTGAGATATGTATTAGTTTGTCAGGCGATTGCCTATTTGCAGGGTCGATGATTTAATGTAAAATTAATATTTACCATCAATGTGGACCGAAAACCAGCTGTTGCCAGCTAACGAATTGCTATTTTTAGGTCTAAATAGAATCCTGATGTTATGGTGTATGTGATTACGGGCGGCCCTGGGTTTGGAAAGAGTGTTCTGATTCAAAAACTTCATGAACTCGGTTACCCGGTAGGGAGAGAGATTGCACGGCAAATTATCGAACAACAAATAGCTGATGGGGGAGATCTCTTTCCATGGAAAGACGCGGCAGGTTTCGAAAAAAGGGTCATGGATGAACGAATAGAATTTCTTAAAAGTATTGATTTTGAAACTGTAGCATTTAGCGATAGGGGGTTGCCCGATCAGGCCGCTTTTTCGAGGTACAAAGGGAAAGAGATTTCCATACAATTAAAAGAAGCAATAACTGCGAATTATTATGCAAAAAAGGTATTTTTGACACCACCCTGGCGATATATTTATCGGAATGATACGATCAGAACAGAAACCTTTGAAGAGGCTGAAAAGATTCATCATTTTATCGTTGAAGCTTACCTTGATGGTGGTTATGAATTGATTAATTTGCCATTCGTTTCGCCTGACAAACGAATTGAGTTTATTCTGAAATCGTTATAAACCTATATATTAATAAATTATGAAAATGTCAGATCGCAGGAATTTCCTGAAAAATGCTTTTATTGGAACAGCTGGCCTGGCAGCTCTTCCTGTTGTTTTATCTGCGAACGAAGTAGATATGGCTTCACCTTCGCCAAAAATTAATGTTAATTCTTTGAAATATAGCAATGTAATTCTTTTCCAGGGAGACTCAATTACCGATGCCGGGCGAAATCGGGAAGCCAAAGACCCAAACAATCAGAGTGCACTTGGAGGAGGATATGCATTTCTAACTGCTGCTGAACTCTTAAATGAATTTCCTTCAAAAAACCTACAGATTTATAGTAAGGGAATCAGCGGGAACAAGGTTTATCAGTTGGCAGAACGGTGGCAGAACGATTGTATCGATCTCAAACCTACGGTTTTGAGCATTTTAATAGGCGTAAACGATTACTGGCATAAGCACAACGGTAACTACGATGGAACGGTCGAGATTTACGAAAGAGATTTTAGGGCATTGTTAAAAAGAACAAAAGAAGCACTTCCGGATACTAAAATCGTTATTTGTGAACCTTTTGCAGTTTTGGGTTGCAAGGCCGTCGATGGAACATGGTTTCCTGAATTCGATAAGTATAGAGTTGCAGCAAGAAAGCTGTCGGGCGAGTTTAGTACAATTTTTATCCCGTACCACGATATTTTTGCCAAGGCTTCAAAAGTTGCTCCTCCAACTTACTGGACTGCTGATGGAGTTCATCCGTCTATCGCCGGAGCGAAACTGATGACTGAAGCATGGATGAAATATGTTTTTGGAAAATAAAGATAACAAAACTGATGAACAAGCTATTGAATTAGAGTTTGTTCGTCAGTTTTGTATTACTCTTTTTTGTTTTTTCCTGATTTAAAAAGCAATACTCCAACATTTTCGATAGTTACCAAGCAACCGTAACGCATTGATTCAAGCTGGGGCCGAATGGTTTCATAAAAATTCCGAATCTTTTCCTCTTCGTCGATTAGTTCAATAACTATCGGCAACTTATCGGTGACTTCCCAGAATTTGTAGGAATGGATAACAGAACTGGCGCCATATCCAAGTATTCCTTTAAGTATCGTTGCACCTGCAAGCCCTTCATTCTTAGCCGAAAATACAATTGATTCAGAAAGCAGTTCCTGCTTTATATGGTCAGTTGAACTGATAAATATCCGGAGTAATGCGGTTGGAGTGTTGGTTTTCATTTCAGATTGATTTTATAAGTGTACGACCAAGATAAACGGCAACTAACCCAAGAAAAAAACTCAAAGAGGCATAAAGACTGACTTTAAGCCATTCTTTTTCCTGAAGCAGCATGAATGCATCGTTGGTGAGTGATGAGAATGTTGTAAATCCGCCACAGATTCCAACGGTCAGAAAAATCCGTATTTCAGGACTCAGTAAATTGCCTCGCTCCGACATTCCGTAGAATATTCCAATCAGCAGACTTCCAATGATATTCACAGTAAATGTTCCCCAGGGGAAAAGCGAAAAGGTATTTTCCTGAAAGTAGCGCGAAACCAAAAATCGTAAGACGGTCCCGACAAATCCACCGGTCCCCACAATCAACAATGATTTGAGCATAAATTGTATTTTAATTTTGTCCACATCGACTGTGGTGAATTAACTGATGAAAAGTGACAGATTACAACTGCATACACAAAGATAATAAAATGATATATAACAGCATTATAATCCAATTCTTCAAAGTGTAGCTTAAACCGTTTACATTATTATTAAATTTCAAGATCAGAGTTTATGTATCGAAAATTGCAATACTTTTAAACAAATTCTTCAGACAAATATATTTTAATCGGTAATTACTATGGACCAGGCAATTAAGTTATTTTTGAAAGAATCGATCGATTTAGAACTCAATATTGGAGACCTATATCAGTATTTTAGTGTAAAATACCCCAACGATTATGATTTTTGGTGGAAAATCTCAATTGAAGAGATGAATCATGCTGCACTGATCGAATCCATCAACGATGTCTTTTGGACTGATATTTTGCCTTTTGACTCTATAGAGACACAGGCTGATGATCTGCGAAAAATAAATTCTATTGTTAGAAATAAAATTGAGCAATCCAAACTGGTTCCTCTGACAAGGTTGGAAGCATTCAAATTGGCATTTGAGCTTGAGAACTCTGTTGGAGAATCACATTTCGAAATCTTTATGACTTCAGTGTCAGATTCGCCAGTGGTGAAAATCTTTCAGAAACTGAATGGTGAAGATAAAAATCATGCGATGCGCATTGAGAACTATATGAAAACCAATGGGATAATTTAGACCGTGCATATTTTAATCTATCGTTAATAATAACAACGTTTTCATTTCGATGATTTAATAAAATAGCCAGTAACAAAGGATTGTTTACTGGCTACATAAGAGGAAATTAGGAAAGAAATATTACTTCATAATTTATCGTTGTTTTTCAGGTAAATCTTTAACTCTAAAAGAAGTTCCTGGATCTCATTCATCAATTCCTTCATTGGAATTATTTTTAGCCAAATCTTCCAACATAAGGGTAAGTTGATATGCTTTTGGTGCCATGTAATTAGCAATCACACTTTTAAAGCTATGAATATTGAAGGCCAAATTAGTGAAATCTTTTTCTTCAATATTCTTTTTAGGTTACCAATCCTCTGATCATATTCGTCGATTAAGATATTGATAACTTCTTTAGCGATTTCTTTATTATAATACTGGAAATTTTCGTTGAATTGTGCCCAATCAATTGCTGCCATAACATTAATGCCATATATTTATTATCCAAGTCTTTGAATACAGTTTTTAACGCTGTCACTCCAGTAAGGTATTTTGATTTTGTAGATATCTTTAATTTTCGATTTACTTAATACGCTAAAAGGTGGCCTGGGAGCAGGTAAAGGATAGTCTTTAGTCCTGATGGGTATTAAGTTACAATTGATGCCTGAAAAATCGAGGATTATTTTGGCAAAATCGTACCAACTGGCAACTCCTTCATTGGAATAATGAAATAATTCAGTTCCGGAATGTTGAATAGCTGAAGGAATTATATCGAGAATCGCCTTAGCCAGGTCTCTTGCATAAGTCGGGGTTCCAACCTGATCATAAACCACTTTGAGCTCCTCACGTTCTATCCCATATTTGGTCATTGTTTTCACAAAATTATTACCAAAGGCAGAATATAACCACGAAGTTCGCAAAATAAGCCCTTTACTGGCATATTCGAATACTGCGTTTTCACCCGCTAGTTTTGTCCGGCCATATGCAGACTTCGGATTTGTTTCATCAGTCTCCGAATAAGGAAGATACGACTTTCCATCAAAAACATAGTCAGTCGATATCTGAACAATTAAAGCCTCAATCTTTGTTGCTGATTTCGAGAGATTTTCAATAGCAGTCGCATTTATAAGATAGGCGATCGCTTCGTCCGTTTCTGCTTTATCTACAGCAGTATATGCAGCACAATTGATAATTACCTGTGGTTTGTTTGCAACAAAAAATGCTTCAACCTTGAGCTGATCAGTAATGTCAAGCTCATCAACATCTGTATAAATAAAATCGAAGTCAGGATAATCTTCGGCTAATACACGTATTTCATTTCCCAATTGTCCTTTTGAACCTGTTACAAGAATTCTCACGGAATCATTTTTATGTTAGTAATCTTAAATCAAATTATTGATGCAAAATAGTCAATTGTTTTTATTAAACCTTCTCTTAGTTCAATTTTAGGTTCCCAATTGAGTTCTTTTTTTGCCAATTCAATGTTTGGCTGACGTTGTGTAGGGTCATCAGGAGGCAAAGGCATTCTGATAATTTTTGATTTTGAATTGGTTAATTCGATAACCAGTTGGGCTAGTTTCAGGATTGTGAATTCGTTAGGATTTCCAATATTAACAGGACCCGTAAATTCATCTCGCGAAGCCATCATCCTGATCATACCTTCTACAAGGTCGTCAACGTATTGAAAACTTCTGGTTTGCTGGCCGTCGCCATAAATGGTAATATCCTCTCCCTGCAGCGCCTGCATAATAAAATTGGAAACGACCCTTCCGTCATGAGGATGCATTCGGGGACCATAAGTGTTGAAGATCCTGATTATTTTGATCTTTACGTTATTCTGTTTGTGGTAGTTGACGAAAAGTGTTTCAGCCGAACGCTTTCCTTCATCATAGCACGAACGTTCACCGATGGGATTCACATGACCCCAATAGCTCTCAACCTGAGGGTGAACCTGAGGATCGCCATAGACTTCGCTGGTTGAAGCCTGAAGTATTTTGGCTTTTATTCTTTTGGCGAGTCCCAACATATTGATTGCACCCATCACAGATGTTTTCATCGTCTTGATCGCATTGTACTGATAATGAATTGGTGAGGCCGGACATGCCAGGTTATAAATTTCATCAACTTCAATAAAGAACGGCATTGTAACATCGTGTCTGATCATTTCGAAAAACGGGTTATTCAGCAAATGAACAATGTTTTGTTTTTGTCCCGTGAAATAATTGTCGAGGCAAACAACTTCATTTCCTTCTTTAAGAAGCCTGTCACAAAGATGTGAACCTACGAAACCGGCGCCACCGGTGACCAAAACCTTTTTCTTAATCATTTTTTGATCGTTATTTTTTATTACCTGATGCTTAAATATGGAGCATCAGGTAATAAATATGCGTTAATATTATTTTGTCGTATCAATTCCAATGCAAAAATAGTCGAATCCTTTGTGCTTCATTTCAGCAATTTCGTAGATATTTCTGCCGTCGAAAATTACTGGTTTGTTCAATAATTTTCTCATAATATTGAAATTAGGAACCCTAAATTCGGGCCATTCGGTGACAAGTACAAGGCAGTCAGCATCGATCAGTGCCTCATACTGATCTTCAGCGTAAATAATAGTATCACCGAGCGTGTGCTTCGCTTCTTTCATTGCTACCGGATCGTAGGCTTTAACTTTCGCGCCAGCTTCAAGCAATTTTTGAATAATTACCAAAGATGGTGCTTCACGCATATCGTCAGTTTGCGGCTTGAAAGATAATCCCCATATCGCAATTGTTTTGTCTTTGATATCACCTTTAAAATATTTCAGAATTTTGTGATAGAGTACTGATTTCTGATCGAGATTGACAGCTTCCACTGCTTTCAATACACGCAATTCGTATTTGAAATCCCGTGCTGTGTGAATAAGTGCTTTAACATCTTTAGGGAAACATGACCCTCCATAGCCGATTCCAGGGTAGATGAATTTATTACCAATCCGGGAGTCAGAACCGATTCCTTTTCGAACCATATTTATATCAGCACCAACAATTTCGCATAAATTTGCAATGTCGTTCATAAAACTGATCTTGGTCGCAAGCATCGAATTGGCTGCATATTTGGTCATTTCTGCCGACGTAATATCCATGAAAATGATCGGGTGTCCATTCAATGTAAATGGTTTATAGAGGCTTTTCATCAACTCTTCTGCATGGGGTGAATCAAGTCCAACAACAATTCGGTCTGGCTTCAGAAAGTCATCTATTGCGGCACCTTCCTTCAGAAACTCCGGATTAGAAGCGACATCAAATGGAATGTTCACTCCTCGTTTGTCGAGTTCTTCCTGCAAAGCATGCCTCACTTTCAGAGCCGTGCCAACGGGAACTGTGCTTTTGGTCACAATCAGCAAATAATCTTTCATGTTCTTTCCGCAATCACGAGCAACATTAAGAACATATTGAAGATCAGCACTTCCATCTTTTCCTGGTGGTGTGCCTACAGCCGTAAACAATACTTCACAGTCTTCAAGCGCTTCCGAAATATCAGTTGTAAATTGTAATCTCCCTTTTTTCATGTTCCGGTGAACCATATCTTCAAGACCAGGCTCATAAATCGGGATTATGCCGTTTTTTAAATTCTCTATTTTCTTCGCATCGACGTCAACACACATGACTTCAATACCTACTTCTGCGAAACAGGTCCCGGTTACAAGACCTACGTATCCACTTCCAATAATTGCGACTTTCATATTATTTCAGCATTTGTTCTTTAATATAAACAAATATAATAAATGTTCGATTGAAATATGGAAAGAAAGCTGTATTAAAATATTATGAATGATATTTATGCAAATTATGGAACTTGTTAAATAATTCATTAAGCGATTTAATTGGTCTCAATTATCGGCAATTTGCCTGATTACGATGCATAACAATTTTAGTGTCTGTAATATTCGTGAGTTTATTTATTATGTCAGCCTTATCTTTAACCGGTTTAAAAATGCTTACTTACTCTATGTATAAACAGCAGTCAACCGGTTATCTCCTTCATTTCCAAAAAAATGTGCTATCCTGTTTTTCTCGAAATGGGAAACCGTTATGATTTTATTTCTCATTTCATTTTCTCAACGTTTTGTGGTTTTCGTTATTTTATTAATAAATCTATTATCCACAATCTTAATTCATTGCATTTTTAATATTGCATAATGATGCCCATTTTTCAATTCCTGTCCTAACCTGATTAATAGTTAAAGGTTTGCTGATATAATCATCCATTCCTGCAGCGAGGTATTTTTCTCTGTCGTTTTTTAGTGCATTCGCAGTCATTGCAACGATCAATGGTTTTTGATCTCCCCATTGGGCAATAATTTTTTGGGTCGCCTCAAAACCATCCATCTCCGGCATTTGAATGTCCATAAAGACTATATCAATTTCCATCCGGTTGAGTGCATCGATTACTTCAAAACCATTAGCTGCAATTTGGATTGTATATCCCAGCATTTCGAAAAGTCTCAAAATTAGTTTCTGGTTAATGGCGTTATCTTCTGCTACCAGAATTTTCAATGGATAGATTTCATTGATCTTTTGAAGTTGTATTGGCTGATTCATGCTTTGGATTTGTGGTTTATTAGAACCGGACAGTAAATTTGTCACATGCGAAATCATTTGCGATTGTTTTAGTGGTTTGTTAAGCCGGACATGGAAATTATTGACAGTATTTAGTCCGCTATCGGATAGGGTAGGATAAGAGATTAGTATTAAAGGTATATCTGCATACTCCTTCGTTTTTTTTATTTCAGATGCCAATAAATTGATATCCAAATCCGAAAGTTCATTATCAATAAGAATCAGGTCTAAATCTTTTCTTTCGTTGATAATCTTTAATGTCATAGTCAGAGAATTAACCGATAACGGTTCCATCTTCAGATTTTTAAAGAGATCACAAAGAATTGCATTACTTGTTGGATTGGCATCCACAATCAGCATTTTTTTCCCTTTTAAGATTTCAACGTTTGAAGAAGGAATTTGAGATTGTTCATCTTTCCCTGGATAGGAAGTTTTAATTGTAAAAAGAAACTCTGACCCTTGATTGATTTCACTTTTCACTCTGATTTTTCCATTCATTAATTTGACAAGCTTAGAACAGATGACCAGGCCCAGACCTGTGCCGCCGAACTTTCGCGTCGTCGTGGCATCCAACTGACTGAAAGGTTTAAAAAGTCGATCAATCTTCTGTTCCTGAATTCCCATACCAGTATCTTTGACTGAGAATTCAAGAATTGCTTCATTCCCCAGTTTTTCAATTTGAGTTACCCTAATTACAACCTCACCTTTAGTTGTGAATTTGATGGCATTTCCAACAAGATTTACCAGTATCTGTCGTAAGCGTGTTAGATCGCCTGTAATTAGTTGTGGAATTGCCGGATCAATTTGAAAATACAACCCAAGTTTCTTTTGAGATACCTCTATTGCCATCAGATCTATTACATCCTCAATTGCCATTTTCAGATCAAAGCGGTGTTCTTCAAGAATCATTTTTCCGGATTCGATTTTCGAAAAATCAAGAAGATCATTGATTACATTCAGCAATAAATCACCGCTTATTTTGATTGTTTCAGTGTAGTCTCGCTGGTCTGGAGTTAGTTGAGTTTGCAATAGCAGACTTGTCATGCCTATTACGCCATTCATTGGAGTACGGATTTCGTGGCTCATCGTAGCCAGGAACTCCGATTTGGATTTTGTTGCATTTTCGGCAATATTCCTTGAATTAATCAGTTCATTCTCGATCGTCCTTCTTGAAATGCTGCCCCCAATACTCCCGGCAAGTGCCTTTAGAACTGATAATTCATTGGTTGTCCATTGAATTTCTTTTTTGCAGTCATCAAATCCCACCGTTCCCCAAAAATGATCGTTTACAAATATGGGAACAACAATCAGCGAAATTATATCCTGCGATTCTAAAAACCGACGTTCCTTTTCCGAAAAATCTGTAACCAGTCCGGAAAGTGTATCGCCATTTGAGAGGAGCTTATACCATTCCGGAAACTCCTCACTAAATGGCATATTTTGTAGTTCCGGATTATTAATTTGGGGAAAAGTACCTTCATTCGTCCATTCGAACCTCTGACTCAGAAATGATTCTCCGGTGACTTTATCTTCAACGTTTTCAAACAAATAGACACGATCGACGCCGGTGGCAGAACCAATGGTTTCCAGTACTTTTTGGATAGCCTGGTCAAAGTCGTGCAGCGTTAGTAAATAGTTCATGGCATTGGCAGTACCATTTAATATCTTGCTCTGACGCAGCAAATCTCTTTCATTATTTTTCCTTTGCGTAATATCTCTGTAGATCCACAATATCCCTTGATTTTTCTTTTCCGAATCTTGAATCGGGATAAAATCGCGCTCCAAAGATGTTCCGTTGGTCATCTGTAATTCATGATTGGTAATAACCTGCCCTACATTCAATGTGTTTTCAATATCAAGAATGAAAGCGTCAGGATCAGTAAATAGTATTTTTGATGCTTCATCTGTGTCGTTACAATTCGTTCCAACTAATTGTTCAGGAGGTATATGAATTGAAAACAGGTCGCAAAAGTGTTGGTTCACAAGAACAACTTTTCTTTGGTTGTTCTCTACCATAATTCCTGCCTGCATACTTGAAATCAGTGATCTGAACCGAAGATTTGCAATTTGTAATGCATCAAACTGTTCTTTCTCAATTGTGATTTCTTTCTGAATGGCAATAAAATTTTCCAATTGACCGCTTGAATCAAAAACAGGTTGTATTTGTAGTTTTATCCAGTATTTTTTGTGAGATTTTGAATAGTTAATGATATCAACTTCGATTGGCTTTTTGTTTCGAATAGCCTCAAAGAGTAATGCTACTGTTTTCGGATCGGTTTCTTCCCCCTGAAGAAATTTTCCAGGTATTTTTCCTCTTATTTCTTCAATCTTATATTCTGTCAAAAGCGTAAATGCATCATTTACCCATTCAATTTCGCCTGCTTCGTTCGTTATCACGACTGAATTTCCAGTTTCTTTGGCAATCAAAGCCAGTTTTTTCAACTCATTTTGATTGAGTATTTTATCATACATTGCTCCGGCCATACTACAAAATAAGGAGAGAATTGCAATATCATCATCGCCAAAGGCATTTGGTTTTAAATCTGCAATTCCCAATACCCCAATAACCTGATCACCATTAAATACAGGAAGATAAAGTCTTGAACGAGAAACAAATGAGCCTTCGTTGCGTTTTGCTGGCTCGTTGTCTCCATTGAGCGTATCTTGAATATAAACCATTTTGCCAGATCGATACACCAACCCGGGGAGACCATCAACTGCAGTCAATTCATCATTTACAAGTTCAATTTTATTGAAACTTTTCGCATTTAGAAGTATTAAACGATCTTCTGACGGATCATAAAAGTAAAGTTCTGCATTTTCAATATTAAATGTCTCTTTTAGAATTATTTCAACACATTGAACCATACCTTCAATCTTACTTATTCCGGAAAAGGCTAAGGCAAATTTATCTAACTGTTTAATTACTTGTAAATAAGAATTTCTCATAAATTAGTGCATGTTAAAAGCCCATGTGAATGATTAAACTCATTTTGCAGAATGAAATATTTCAGATTTTTAATTGAAGATATATTCGGTTTGTTACTGATAATTAAACAAATATACAAAAAAAATGTTTAAACAGATTTGATTTTCGAAAAATACTTCTCCCCCCGGAATTGGATGACTTTCACCAAATCATTTACCCTCATTGGTTTAGTTACATAATCGTCCATCCCCAATCTAAAGCTTCTCAGGTTGACAAACAGTATAAAATAAAAGAGGATGAAATTTGGTGACTAATTATTCCCTGCAGTTAAAGGTCTGCCGGATTAATGCAAATGCTTTTTCGTTCAATTTCTGATCATCAATTCCGGTCTGGAAGAAGACCGTCACTGTCTTCTGTGAGGAATTGAAGCAATAGATCACTCCTTCGAGTTTTAGCTCCTTTACAAAGGTTGTATAGCGACAACTAACACCTTCCATGCCTGCAAAAGTGTCGGGATCTACAGTTGCAAATTCGATTCCGGGATTACGGTACATGTTTGCCGATTTCATACTTTGCATGTGTTGCGCAATCGTATTCGCGGGAGTTTCAATTTTATTTGCCCATGTGACCGTAATCAGACCTGTTGCTTTTGGACCTGTCCTCTCTGCCGAAAAATAGTAAGCATTGTCACCAATCGAATCATTTGCAATAACTTTCCAGCCATCAGCAATCGAAAACGAGATTCCGTTCCGCAGATAGGGAACCTCTTTGCCCTTTGAGAAGGCGATGTTGCAGATTGTTAGTGAGATGACAACTATAAGTGATGTCCGGATAAATGTTTTCAACTTCATATTCAACTAATTTCTAATTACCAGACGGAACGAACTCCATTTTGGCAGCGTGAAAATAGCAATAAAGCGCCAGATTTAACAAATGTTGTATTTCCGGACTAAATTAGGATTTGAATGGGTGATATAAAATTCCGAATCTTCTTTATTTTTTTGTCTTTTTTTTGCTTTTTAATAATTTTATTTTTCGTATATTTGAAGTAGTTATAACCAGCATTCATTTATTTGATTCTTTGACAAAGAGAGATGGCTTGGTGTGATAAAAGGAGATATGGTATTGTAAATTACCATAGTAGATCGTCCAAATGTCTGTTGACACTGCATATATATGCACCACCATCATAAACTTAGTTATTGGCGTTACTGACGTTGTTGTTTGCATCGTGCATATCGTTATTTGCGCACTTGAAGCAATCAATTGTATCTCAGAAGTTGTTATTTGAATCGTGGAACCTTTTATTCGCCTAACGAAAGCAATCACTCGCGTCACGGAACCAATTAGTTGCTTCATGCATTTAGTTATTTACGTCACGGAACCAATTAGTTGCATCATGCATTTAGTTATTTGCCTCACGAAACCAATTAGTTGCATCATGCATTCAGTTATTTACGTTACAGAACCAATTAGTTGCATCATGTATTCAGTTATTTGCGTCACGAAACCAGTAAATTGCATCACGCATTTAATTATTTGCATTGTGTAATCAGACGCTGAATTATCCCTGCAAAGGGTTAATAAAACCGAAAGAAGTGATTTTATAAATTATACCGCACTTTGAATGTTTGAATTAGTTTTATTGTTAAACTTAAAATTTTACAGGTTATGTCTAAAGAAAAGTACACTGTTCCGGTGAACCCGACTGCTTGCATGGATTTTGAGAGCAATGCAATCGACCTTTGTAATGCTAATGCAGTTTCGTGGGAAATTCCCGATGAAAAGTTGACGGTTGTTAATCTTCTGCGTACCAATTATGAAAAGACGTACGTTATTGCAAATAACAGAAGTACCCAGAGTCCTGCTGCCACTGCGGCACGCGATGCCTCCTGGGAACTATTGAAACCTGCCCTGATCGAATTATATGATCGCTACATTCTGAATAATAATAATATTTCGGCGGCTGATAAGGAAGCTCTGCATATTCATTATGCTGTTGGAGGAGGAGGAGCTCCTTCGCCTGCACCATCTACCACACCGAATGTGACACTGACCTCAAAGGATATCTCGGTGTTGCGCGTGATTTATTCAGATTCTGCCACGTCCGGATCTCACGCAAAGCCGGCTAATGTTGCATTTTGCGAATTTTGGTATAAAGTCGATGGTCCGCCACCCACTGAACCCAAAGATTGCCCTGAGCGCCATAATATCTCCCGCTCGCATGAAAACATTGTCTTTACGCCCGCGGATCGCGGCAAAACAGTGTATGGATATGCACATTGGGTAAATAAAAATGGCAAGACCGGTCCTTGGAGTGGTCAGATAACGGCCATGGTGCCGTAATACAAACAGAAAAGGAGTCGAGCGGTACGGCTCCTTTTTGTTGGGGTGATGGGGTGATTTTTCCAGCCCTGACAGGGTTCCAAACCCTGTCAGGGCTGGAGATTGGAGTCACCAAAGTCGAAGAACTATTTGCGATTTATGATGCATTAAAAGAACGGATCAACGAAACACAGGTAACGCAGCTGAATCTGGCCGATGCGTTGGTGGATGGGGCGGTGGGGTGAGTTCAATAGCTACCCTTTCGGTGGTTTTGGACCCCGAAAGGGTTTTTAGAATAGGGTAGTCCCCGAAAGATTTTTTTTCTTCTTCAATAGCCCTCATCGGGGTTAGGAACCACCGATGGGGCAGCCGTACTTTATAACCCCAACCATTTTTCCAGATTGATAACATCTCCTGGATTTTCATGTGCAGTTTTGAAATTCGCCTGATTGTCAAACCAACCTATTACGGCATCACGCTTTAAATGCGTAGGTTTAACCGAAATGCAGGTAAGGTATGAGGACCACGGATAATCCATAGCATGTTCTGTAAATTTATGATGTACTGGGTTATTGTGAATGTAGACAACCAGGTTTTTAAAATATTCGATATCCGTTATTTCCTTCCGTTTAAAAGAACGTTCGAAGAGAGATCCATGACGGCCATACATTTTATTGAAGTATTTGCTGTATGCATTAAACAAATGGGAGAAATGCAGATATGCTTTGGGAATTTTGATGTTATAAGTTTCCATATCCGCAGCTGGGACAATGTCAAATGCTTTTACGTTATTGGCAGCAATGACACTGTCAGGTGCTTTTACGTTATTGGCAGCAATGACACTGTCAGGTGCTTTTACGTTATTGGCAGCAATGACACTGTCAGGTGCTTTGCACGCTGACAGGTCAGTCGTTTCCCATTTTTGTTCTTCAAACCTGACAGCGTCGATAGACCTGTCAGCGTTAGAATACTTATAAACAACATTCTCCCTTATTTTCACCAACAAATGAAAATGGTTCTTCATCAGCACCCATGCGTAGGTATCCGCCACAGGCGATATGAATTTTTCGTACAACCCAAGGAAGTATTGATAGTCAGATTGTTCTTTGAACAGATCACAACTATTAATTCCACGATTATAAATATGGTAAAATTTACCAAAGTTCAGTGGTTCGATTTGTTGCATAGCGCAGGAGTTATTTAAAGACTAAAGATAACAATATTACACCTCTGCAAATTGATTTTAGTATTCAAATGTTGAAATCTGATTGATGAGTCGGTTCAATATAAAAATGAAAAAACCCGGTGGAATCAATGAATCCATCGGGTTTTAAATTATTTGGAGGAGGTAATTACTTTACTTCCTGGAAATGCGCTTTATTTTTCTCAATGATCTGACGATAATACCAATCGGGATAAGCGGGGTGAAGCGGTGATGCAGGTACAATACCCGATTCGTTGCGTTCGAATTTACCATCCTTTTCAACCATTACATTTCCGTCTTTGTATTTAATCAACAGGAAATGACCCAGATCTCTCCATTTTGCAACAGAGGTTTCAACCTGATTTACAGAGTAATCTGTGAGGTATTGAAGTGCAAGATCTTTTTCCCCTTTGTTCCACAATGCCAATGCAGACTGATCGACAACTGGTGTAAGATTGAAAAACTTATTCTCGAGTTGTGACTGTACTTTCTGGAGATCAACAATCATATCGCTGTATCTTGTATAAACCTGGTTCGAAACCGTGTTAAATACCCAGAAGGCTGAATTGTCAGACCAGGTAAGCATATCGCCATCACCAACCTTTACTGAATTCGGAACCTGTTTGATTCCGCAATAGATGGGCATATAACAGGTCAGGTAGGTATCATCCAGTCCAAACCATAGAATACCACCAATTGGATTGGGAAGGTTGGGACGGCTCTGTGCGACGAAAGAGAACCCTGTTTGTTGGGTTGAAATAGCACGTTCGTGTACATAGGTTATAGAATCGACTTTCCATTCCATAGGGCGCCAGCGGTAAGGAGATCCGAATGGACCGGTTCCGGGATCTTTTGTCATATCCAGTTCTGTTCCTTCGTAATGGTCACGCATCATGTTCATCACATCTTTTAGTGAAAGGAGTGAGTCGGGTTTGATCCAGAGTGGCATGCGGTTCGTAGCAACCTTATTTGCATCATAAGTTACTTTTCCCATTGCATAGCTCTCATATTGTTTCATCTGCTTATTCACTTTATTAAAGCCAGACCAAACACGTGCGTCACAAAAACGGGCGCCGCTAAAATCTACAGGTGCGTAAGTGTCAGAGAAACTGAATTCGTTGTTCTTTCCTTCGAACCAGCCTTTCTCGCGGGCAAATGAGATAACATCGGTCGCATAGAGACAATTTTTCGGATCATTCAACGGAAACTGGGTAATACGTGCCTGGTTGGCATGTCCTGAAATATAACCATCAGGAATGCGCATTGCCACCCAGACTGCCCCTTTTTGTCCATCGCCTTTACCGATCATCTCCAAAATCCAGACTTCGTTCGCATCGGAAATTGAAAATGATTCACCACTCGATGCATAACCAAAATTCTTAACAAGATCGGTCATCACGGTAATTGCCTCACGTGCTGTTTTTGAACGTTGTAATGAGATGTATATCAAACTTCCATAATCTACAAGCGCATCCTTTTGTGTTGCAAGTTCTTTCCGGCCGCCAAAAGTGGTCTCGCCAATTGCAACCTGGTTCTCATTCATGTTTCCGGTTACCTGGTAGGTATGTTTTACCTGCGGTATTTTTCCCATGTACTTCCCGGTATCCCATTCAACAACATCGAGCATCGCACCATCGGGATAATCGGCAGCCGGCCAGTAATAAAGCTCTCCGTAAAGGACATGCGAATCAGCTGCATATGTGATCATCGTAGATCCATCTTTTGTAGCACCCTTGGTTATCAGAAAATTAGTGCAGGCATCAGATGATGTAATCTGTAAAGCAACTAATATCGGAAGAATCAATAAAAGTCTATTTTTTAACATTGTAAATATATTAATACAGTTTGTGACAAAAATATGAAATAAGTTGTAGGTACAACTTTTTAATCAGATGGATAAAATGCTTTTTTTAATGAGTTTTGTCACTTATTGCCCATATTATAAATGATTCCTCCTATGTGATCGCAGGTTGCCCCTGTAACCGAAGCACGAATGTTAATCTGACCATTAAAAGCAAGAACACCCAGAAAAGCAAATATGAGCGCCTCTTTGAAGTCGATTAATTTTTCTTCGGGGAGAACCACCTCGCATGAAGTTTTAAGCCTTAGCTGATTGATCAGGAATCTGTTTTTTGATCCGCCGCCGGTTGCCAGCAGCCGCCCTTTATTCCCAATCACGTTTGCAATCTGGGATGCAATGTGTTCATACATCGTAGCTGCCTGATCTTCAACGGAGAGCCCCGAAGCTGATAACAAAGGAATTATTTGTGTGTCGACCCATTCACGCCCAAGGGATTTTGGCCATTTTTGACGGTAGAAATCAAGATTGTTGAGTTTATTAAGTAATGGTTCGCTCACTTTCCCTGAAGCACCCAGGCGACCATCCTTATCGTAGGCAAATCCTTTTTGATTTGCCAACTCATTTAAAACTATGTTGGCCGGACAAACATCAAATGCAATCCGGGTACCATCCTGGTCAAAAGAAATATTGGCAAACCCGCCGATGTTCAGGCAATAGTCGAATTCTGAGAAAAGCAATTGATCACCTGTTGGAACAAGTGGTGCCCCTTGACCACCAAGTGCAACATCGAAACTTCTGAAATCGCTTACAGTTGTAATTTGGGTTGAAGAAGCAATTGATGCGCCGTTTCCCAGCTGATAAGTGAACTTTTTCCCGGGTTGGTGGAATATCGTATGGCCATGGGAAGCAATTAGTTGTGGCAACTCTTTTCCTTTAAGAAATTCATTAATCAATTTACCGGTATAGCAGCCATATTCATCGTTCAGCATCAAAAACTCCTCAGCCTTGAGGTTGGGGGCTTCCTTCAACTTTTCGAGCCACATGGACGGATAGGCAATTGTCTCTGCCGCTACTATTTCATAGGTCCATTTGTCGTCAGTCTGTGTAAAACGGCATAGTGAGATGTCGATTCCATCAAGCGATGTCCCCGACATGATGCCAAGCGCTAATGTTGTCATTTGTATATAACTGCTTTATATTCATTACTGTTTCCCTGGTAGTCGGTTACCATCAATCTAACCAGATGCGATTTTCCGAAAGCTATTCTGGTTTTATCGAAGGTGTAGGTGAGCAGGTTTGTTTTTGCATCATATTCGTAAAGCACCCAATTGCCGTCAATTTCACCACGATAGGATTTTATTCCCGAAAGATCGTCAGTAATTTTGAACTGTAATTTTGAAGGATTTGTAAGCATCTTTTTATCCTTAATACTCAGTGGTGTAATCGAAGGAGGTGTTTTATCAACTGCGACAGCAAAACTTCCCAGAAGATTTGTTTTCACAGTTACCCATCCTCCCGAATATTCGCCGCCAACCGCCGATTTTTGTCCTGATGCCGGGTCGACCAATACAATTAAAGCCTTATCTCTTAAGTTATCAGGAATCCAATCACATTTTATAGAAAGTGAATAGGGTTTCTGCAACGGGATAAACTTTGAACTTACCTGATGTAGTTCTGAATAACAGCCCGAAGGCTTTGGTGACGATTTCCAGACGAAGTCCAGGTTATCATACAAGGCACCAGCGGGCATATCAATCCTGATTTTGTTGTTTTCGAATTCGTTGGATTGATCATATTGAAATAGTTTACCAGAAGATTGATTTTTAGCAGGTAACGATGATTTTTTACTCGTGGTATGAAACTTCAGACTGGTTTTGTTTTTGAAGGCATCTGACACAACGATCTCGAATTCATGCCCTTTCCCGTCATCAAGGTTTAAAATCCCGTTTTTGTCCTCCGGATCATATATATCCAGGCGATTTCCTGGTTGTTTATATAACCGTTGAATCCAGTGATGCGATTTTTGGTACTCTTCGAAATCGGCTTGTGAATTGGCATACCGCGTATCGTCGAATGAAAAATTATTCATCTTAAAGCCGAAAACCTGCCGGCCGTCACAAAACAGTGCAGCGGAATAGATGCCAATTTTTAATCCAACACCGTTGAAATCATCATCAGCCTGAATTCCAAAACCTATTTTGCCGAAAAGGCCAATGGGGAGATTTAGTTTTAAGCGGTATCCGCCTGGTACAGGTATCGTTTCAAGCCTTTTTTTGGTCCGGTCCTGACCTACGTTGCTGTTTGCCGTCAACGGATAAACATACAATGCTGTTATTTTAGGTGCACTGTTGTCCTTAATTCCTAAATTGTAAAATAATGGATTATAAGCTCTTTCAGATTTTGTATTCCTGATTTCAAAATGAAGATGCGGACCACCCGAACTTCCGCTGTTACCAGACCATGCGATGATCTCACCTTTTTTAAAGTGAAATTCACCCGAAGCAAGGGTGATATTCAGCTGAAAACTCTCCCGGTCGTATTGTTTATTCCTTACGTATTCCTGCAGTCGGGTTTGAAACCGTTCGAGATGCCCGTAAACAGATGTAGTTCCGTCAGGATGGTTCATATATAGCGCGTTACCATAACCCGATGGAGATATACCGATTCTGGAAATATATCCGTCCTTTACAGCATACACAGGCAGTCCGGTTCGTCCCTGTGTACGGTAATCGAGACCTGAATGGAAATGTGAAGTTCTTAATTCGCCAAAATCACCTGAAAAAAAGAAAGGAGGTTTAAGGGGACTTGTAAATGAATCATTAACAGGGATGTTTTGAGCAGATGGCATAGAAGAAAAACCAATAAACAGTACTAAAATCAATAAAACAACTCTCATTTTTGACAATTTTCAAAGAAATGGCTAAATTAATAAACTTTTAAAAGCGTTTCGAAGCAATTAAATGATTAAGATATTTTCGCAATATGATTAAAATATTAACTTTGTCTCAGTAAACGATAGGTATGACGGAGCGTGAAACTGTTTTATTGCGGGAATTTAAAGGTAAGCTCGATAAACTAATCAATCTTCACTTACGGATGAAAAGGGAGAAACAGCAGTTAATCGAAGAACAATCGCAAATGAAAGAGCAGATCCGGTTACTCAATTTACAGAATGAGGAGCTGGCTAAAAAGCAGGAAGATCTAAAGTTTGCAAAATCGTTGCTTGGTGCGGAGGAAGATCCACATGAAGCAAAAATAAAGATAAACAGAATAGTGCGGGAAATAGACAAATGTATTGCTCTGTTGAATAAGTAATACAATATGCTATGGATGATAAACTTTCGATAAATATCAATATAGCCGACCGAATGTATCCTTTAAGGATTGATCGCAATGAGGAGGAGGGTATTCGTAAGGCAGCGAAAATTATCAACGAAAAGGTGGTTCAATATAAGCAAAAGTATGCTTCGAAAGACTTGCAGGATTGTCTTGCTATGGCGACACTCCAGTTTGTAATTCAGAAGTTTGATACCGAAAAGCGTATTGATATTTCGCCATTGGTCGATGAATTGGAAGTAATGAATGATTTTCTGGCAGAGTTTCTTGAAAAGGAGAATTAGTTTTTAAATTCTATATAGACCCGCATTTTTTAATTATTCTGGATGAACAGTTTTTACTGCTTATCGGGTAATTTGAAATTGCGGTATTTTTTTGTTAAACCTTTAATTGTATTTTACTAATGGACATAATTATCACGGGCATTCTTACACTGCTAATAGGAGGTACCGCCGCCTATTTTCTGTGGGAAATGATTCTGACGAAGAAAAAGGAAAAATTGCTTGCCGATGCGGAGGTACAGGCTGAAGTACTGAAAGAGAAAAAGATGCTTCAGGCGAAGGAGAAGTTTATGCAACTTAAATCGGAACATGAAACTTACATTAATGAGCGGAATCTTAGAATTTCGGGTACCGAAAATAAATTAAAGCAAAAGGAGGCTATTTATCTCCAGCGGAAAGAAGAGCTGCAGCGCAGTATTAAAGATTTTGAAAATTCCGAGCGTGAGATTGATTCAATTCGCGAAAACCTGAATGTTCAACTTGAATTAGTTGAACAAAAAGAGGAAGAGATGCAGAAACTGCATAAACAACAGGTACAGCAACTCGAGGCTTTATCGGGAATCTCGGCAGACGAAGCAAAATCACAGCTTATAGACTCATTGAAAAATGAGGCCAAAACGGAGGCAATGTCATTCATTCAGGAGATTATGGATGAAGCTAAGATGACTGCCAACAAAGAGGCTAAAAAGATTATTGTCAAATCGATTCAACGTGTTGCTTCCGAAACAGCGATCGAAAACTCTGTTACTGTTTTTCATATCGAAAGCGACGAAATTAAAGGCAGGATCATCGGGCGTGAAGGACGGAACATCCGGGCCCTCGAAGCCGCAACAGGTGTTGAAATTATTGTAGATGACACCCCCGAAGCTATTGTGCTCTCGGCTTTTGACCCGGTACGGCGCGAAATTGCCCGGCTGGCTTTGCATCAGCTCGTAACAGACGGTCGTATCCATCCGGCACGTATTGAAGAGGTTGTGAATAAAGTGAAGAAACAAGTCGAAGAGGAGATTATAGAAACCGGTAAACGTACAACGATCGATCTTGGCGTTCATGGATTACATCCTGAATTGATCCGCCTGATCGGTAAAATGAAATACCGCTCTTCGTACGGACAAAATTTATTGCAGCATTCGCGTGAAACTGCCAACCTATGTGCCATCATGGCTGCAGAGTTGGGACTCAATCCTAAACGTGCCAAACGTGCCGGATTACTGCACGATATTGGTAAAGTTCCGGATGATGAACCCGAATTACCACATGCAATTTTGGGGATGAAATTGGCTGAAAAGTTCAAGGAAAAACCCGATATCTGCAATGCAATCGGATCCCATCATGATGAAGTTGAGATGGATAGCTTGCTTGCACCGATCGTACAGGCTTGTGACGCTATTTCAGGTGCCCGTCCCGGCGCTCGCCGCGAAGCAGTTGAGTCATATATTAAGCGGTTAAATGACCTCGAAAACATGGCGCTTTCGTATCCTGGCGTTACAAAAACTTATGCCATTCAGGCAGGACGTGAACTTCGGGTGATTGTTGGAAGTGATAAGATGACGGATTTAGAAGCCGAAAATCTTTCGTATGATATCGCAAAGAAAATTCAGGATGAGATGACTTATCCTGGTCAGGTTAAAATCACAGTTATCCGTGAAACACGGGCTGTAAGCTATGCAAAATAGAAATTTTGATTCTGAATAAATATGAAAAATGGGGCTTTCGGCCCCTTTTTTCATATTTAAAACTTTCGAAGTATTTCGAGTAATTTTTCTGTCAGCTCTGCTTTTTCTTCATCTTCAACTGATTTGTAACATTGCTTAAGGGAAATGAGCAGTTTTTTAATCAATGTTTCTGCGCTCAGGGGAATTGCATTTTCAAGGCTTTCTTTATTCTCATGCACAAAATACTCTAACTCCTTTGCACCGATGATGGCGCCTTTATGCTCCATATTGATATAAAACAGGTAGGGATCGGCATTTTCACCGTAAACTTCTTTCGAAATCTGGGGTTCGTAATAACCTAAAATCAGGTATTGACCAATCCCAATCGGATGGATCGGAAGATTTAATTTTTGAGCAAGAATGCAATATAAAGTAGAAAGTGAGATCAGATTTCCTTTTCGTGAAACCAGCAGGTTATTTATAAGACAGTTCTCTGGAGCATAAATATCGGGTGTATTTAGCTCAAAATGGTACAATTCGAAAAAAACGTGGTTGATGATCGACACTTTTTCGAGCGAAGTCAGGGCATCGTTAAATTCAATCCAGGTATCGCGTACAATTTTTTGAATGAGGACATCAATCTTCTCGGGAGCTATTGAGGGATAATGTATTGTGTTTGCCAAAATCCATCCGTCCAAAAGTGTTTTATTTTCAGAAATTGCCCATTGTGCTGTTTTCTCGACCAGTCTTGATAGTTTAAGCTGATTAATAATCAGTTCAAGGCGATCATGTTGCAGCAAATTTTCTGCAGAGCTCAATGCGTACTCCAGAACAGGTAAAATTGCTGGTCCGGATTCGATTAATTTGTCCCTTACAGCGATGAAAACCTCTTCGTCGCGATCATCAATCAATGCAAGGAGTGTATCAATATTTACAATTTCATCCATACTTTTCTATTGGGTCAACTTATCGAGAATCTTAATTACAAGTCTTTTCATCACCGGTTTATAGTCGCTGCTTGCATCGCGGCTAATACGGTTTGCGATGATAATACAAACAGTAAGTGCCTGGTGTCCCAGTAATTGGCTAAGACCATATATTGCAGAACACTCCATTTCGTAATTCGTGATTTTCATCTCATTAAAGCGGAAAGCTTCAATCTTATCATTAATTTGCCGGTCTATTATATTTAAACGCAATTCTCTTCCCTGGGGACCGTAAAATCCGGGGGCAGAGATTGTAATTCCGGGGATAAAATCACCATCAGTAATTTTGTTGTAAAGGTCTTCATTGCAGTCAACAACATATGGTGAAGCCAGCAAAGGATTCCAGTTTGTATAACTCTTAAAAGCATTTTCAAATTCAATGTCGGCAATTTCTTCGCGCCTGGCGTAGAAATTCATCAAACCGTCGAATCCAATTGCTTTGCGGGATACCAGAAACGCATCAACCGGAATATCTCCCTGCAATGCACCTGAGGTACCGATTCTGATCAGGTTCAAACTTGTTTTTTTAGCTTTTATCTCACGTGTTCCGAGATCGATGTTCACCAATGCATCAAGTTCATTGATCACAATATCAATGTTGTCGGTTCCGATACCTGTTGAGAGCACTGTAATTCTTTTTCCTTTGTAACGTCCTGTAACAGTAACAAATTCTCTGTTTTGAGCTCTTACCTCAATCTGGTCAAAAAAATCTGCAATCATTTCAACCCTGCCCGGGTCACCGACCAGAATTACATCTTTGGCAATTTGGCCAGGTTTAAGATGTAAATGAAAGATGGAGCCGTCAGCATTTAAAATCAATTCAGATGGTGCTATTTTATTTGTCATTATTTTATAAACTAGTTTTAACCAAAACTATTCAAAAATATGGATATAAGCAAAATCAGTTTAAAATAATTGTTCTTGAATGTTGGTAGAAGCAGTTTTGCAGAAGCCATTTGGCCATATTGTCGGTTTTTTAGATAAAAAAAGGATTTCAAAGTTCGATTAGTTACACATGGTTTTTAATTCATAATTGATATTTTTGTAGAAAATTATAAAATAATGATACAGAGAATTCAAACAGTTTATTTGCTGATTGCAGAAATCCTAATCGGTGCCCTTTTCTTTGTTCCGTTTGCGGAAATCGCTGGGAAAGAGGGAAGTATTTATCGTTTTGATATTAAAGGAATTTATCTTGAAGGAGTTCAAAAATCTGAAATTATTTACAGCAGTCTGCCGTTAGTTTTGTTATGGGCTGTTAGTCTGATTCTTATACTGATAACTATCTTTCTTTATAAAAACAGGATTCTCCAAATGAAGATTTCAACGATTAATATTTTTATACTGCTCGGCCTTGGGGGATTAATCTTTTACTATGTTTGGTCGGGTGCCAAATTACTAATGGGGGTCTATTCACTCACAATTTACCTCGTTTTTCCTGTAATAGCTGCAATATTAATTTATCTGGCCATCAGGGCAATATCGAAGGACGAAGAACTCGTTCGATCAATCGACAGAATCCGATAAACAAAAAAGCTGGAGTTATCCAGCTTTTTTATTTTTATGGTATTTGAAATCAGAATAATACAGATAGTTTCTGACATATGGATGTCAGAAATTTTTCGTCGTCAATGGTAAACGGAGAAGGGGAGTGGGAATCAATGTCAATTTCTGCAACAAATTTACCATCCTTTAAAACCGGCACCACAATTTCACTTTGAACATCTATACTGCAGGCGATATAGTTACCTTCCTGACTCACGTCCTGAACGATTTTAAGTTTTTTACTCTCAGCTACTTGTCCACATACGCCTTTTCCAACCGGTATCATTGTATGTTCTGTGGTTTTTCCATCGAACACCTCCAAAATCAGATTTGAATTCTGCTCATCAAGCAGATAGAATCCAACCCAATCATAGTGATATACATTCTCCTTTAGTAATTTGCATGTATTCAGTAAAATCTCACTTCTGGTTGTTCCTGACGAAATGGAGCTGTCAATTTTCAGAAGTAGTTGTTTAAGTTCAGTTTTCATCTTGCCTTGCAATTTGTTGTTTTCGAATTTTAAAAGAAAACCATTTCGTTTTCATTCGTTATTTTTTCGCAATAGAAGCATTTCATTGCAATTGGTTTGTCTGAAAGCACTTCGAAACGGGTTGTAATGTTTTCGGCATTGGTTATACAGCTTGGATTGAAACACCTGACAATTCCTATGATTTCTCCCGGGGTTTCAACAACCCGTTTTTCGATCACGTTGTAGTCACGAATCGTATTTAGTTTTGCGTGAGGTGCCACCAATGCAATTTTATTCACTTCTTCGTCTGCAAAAAACCGGTTGGCGATTTTAATAATTGCTTTGGTTCCCATTGCTTTGCTGTCGAGGTTATTACCAAAGGTAACCATCTGACTGCATTCTTCAAGTTTGAGGATTTTAATTACCTTAAAAAGCGCTTTTGTGGGGATATGATCAATGACAGTGCCATCTTTTATTGCACTTACTTTCAGATGTTTTTCCATGGCTAATATTTTAAAGAATTATTTAAGGTTCAATAGATGTGCGATAATGGCCATACGTGTGTAAACCCCGTTTTTGGCCTGTGTGAAGTAATAGGCTTTCGGGTTACTATCCACATCGGTATGTATCTCATTGATTCGCGGTAGGGGATGAAGTATTCTCATATTCTCCTTTGTATTATTGAGCATTGCATTTCTGAGAATATATACGTTTTTAACTTTTTCATATTCAACCGGATCAATAAACCTTTCTTTCTGAACGCGCGTCATATAAATGATGTCGGCGGCATTGATAATATCGGTAAACTCGGTGTGCTCGAAATACTTTATCCCTTTGGAAGTTAGCAGTATTTTATACTCGTTTGGCATTGCAAGTTCCGGTGGAGCGATGAAATTGAAAATCGGATCTTTAAACTGCAGCATGGCCATAAGAAGACTGTGCACGGTGCGGCCATATTTTAAATCACCCACCATAAACAGGTTAATGTCATCGAGACTGCCCTGAGTTTTGGTGATCGAATACATATCAAGCAAGGTTTGCGACGGATGTTGGTTTGCACCATCACCTGCATTGATCACGGGAACGCTCGATACCTCCGAAGCATATCGCGCACTTCCTTCCAACGGGTGCCGCATAATGATCATATCAGCATAATTGCTCACCATCCTGATCGTATCATGCAATGTTTCGCCTTTCGAAACACTTGACGAGGATGAGTCAGAGAAACCGATAATCTTTCCACCCAAACGGTTGATGGCCGTTTCGAAACTTAACCTTGTTCGTGTCGACGGTTCAAAGAAAAGTGTAGCTATAACTTTTCCCTGAAGCAGTTTCTGGTTGGGGTTTGCCTCAAAATCTGCAGCAAGTTGCATAATTTTCAGGTACTCCTCTTTTGAGAAATCAGTAATTGATATTAAGCTTTTTGCACTCATAAGTTTATGAATTTGTGGTTAATATTTCAGCTTGTAAAAAGAAAAACCAACAGTAGCCGGATGAACAGCGTTGTTGGTTTCGGGTGAAAACGGTAATGTATATTGAATATTGATTGAATGGTAAAAGCAAATCTGCCGGTCAATGCGTTGACGCTTTATAAATTTGAGATTCATGGGTATTTTAATTTCCGCGTAATTGTTCTCCATTCTTTTCGGTCATTAATTGTTTACAAAAATATAAATTTTAGGTCTTATTCAACACGAACTTTTTATTAGTTATCCACAATTAATGAAGCACTTAGTCTGTCAATTTTGCCAAGCTTTTCCAAAATAATTTCAGTTAATTGTTTCCTGACCAATATTTTAGCCCTACATGAAAGATCAAAATGACTTTCCTGCATTTCGAGTTGGAACTCCTTTAGCAACGTCATAAAGTCGTTCATGGCAAGATATTCGAAATTTACCACAATGGCTGTTTCGACAATCTTCTCGATAACAGACGCATTTGCAAGCACATCGGAAGCTGCCTGTTTATAAGCACTTGTCAATCCATTGGTTCCCAAAAGAATTCCTCCGAAATACCGAACGACTACAACTAAAATGTCTGTTAATTCCTGTTGCTGAATTTGACCGAATATCGGTCGTCCGGCCGTTCCCGAGGGTTCACCATCGTCGTTGACCCTGAACAGTTGATGATCGGGACCTAATCGCCAGGCAAAACAATGATGCCGTGCGCTGTGGTGTTCTTTTTTTAATCTTGCTGTGATCTCCTTAATCTGTTGTTCGTTCGACACCGGAAAGGCATAAGCAATAAATTTGCTTCCTTTCTCTTTGTAGAGTCCTTCAGAAGGTGCTCCGATCGTTTTGTAGGTGTCTGTGTATTCCATCGAAGATAAGGATGTCTTTCTGCAAGATCATAATTAAAATGAACCGGGAATTATAATCAAAAAAAAACAGACCATCTGGCCTGCCTTCAATGTATTTTGAATTAGTATTTTAGCCTGTTTTCAATTTCATCAAGGTATACCTTGAAATTTTTATCAGTATCTTTTAGATTCGCTACGGTCCGGCATGCATGCAGTACTGTGGCGTGATCTTTTCCTCCAATTTGGGAACCAATGGCAGCAAGGGATGATTTTGTCATGCTTTTTGAAAAGTACATTGCAATTTGCCTGGCTTGTACAGTTTCTCGTTTACGCGTTTTCACTCCCAAAGAATCAATAGGTAAATTGAAATAATCACAAACGGTTTTTGTAATATAATCGATTGTAATTTCGCGTACAGAACACTTCACCAGTTTATTAATCATTTTAATAGCAAGATCGATGTTAATCTCTTTCTTATTCAGGGTAGCCTGGGCAAGAAGCGAAATCAGCGCGCCTTCAAGTTCGCGAACATTACTGTTAATGTGCGAAGCAATGTATTCAAGAACCTCTTCAGGAATTTCGATCCCGTCTTTGTAAATTTTCTTGCGCAGAATATTCATACGCGTTTCGAAGTCTGGTATTTGCAAATCGGCGGTAAGTCCCCATTTAAATCTGGAAAGCAATCTTTGTTCGAGCCCTTTTAGTTCGATAGGAGGTTTGTCGGAAGTAAGGATAAGTTGCTTTCCGGTTTGATGCAAGTGATTGAAAATGTGAAAGAATGTTTCCTGCGTTTTCTCTTTTCCGGCAAATTCCTGAACATCGTCAATAATCAGAACATCAATCATCTGATAGAAATGAAGAAAATCGTTCCGGTTATTGTTACGCGTAGCTTCTGAAAACTGGGTTTGAAATTTATTTGCGTTTACATACAAAACGATTTTTTCCGGGAACCGTTCTTTAACCTCTATACCAATAGCTTGAGCAAGGTGGGTTTTTCCCAGCCCCGAATTTCCATAAAGCATCAAAGGGTTAAAAGCTGTGCCACCCGGTTTTTGAGCAACTGCATAACTCGCGCTGCGGGCAAGGCGGTTACATTCGCCTTCAATGAAATTATCGAAGGTATTGTCTTGTTTAAGCTGCGGATCGATATTCAGTTTTTGAATACCTGGTATTACAAACGGGTTTTTGATTGCACTGTCGTCATGAAAGGAAGATGCTGCAACAGGTCTGTTTTTCAGATTGTTGTTCTGATTGGTTGGTAGTTTTACAGTATATGGTTTGTTATTGGCGTTGAGATTGTTATCAACGACAACACTATATTCAAGTTTGGCACCTGCACCGAGTTCTTTTCGGAGTGTCTTCCGGAGAATATCGATATATTGCTCTTCAAGGTACTCGTAAAAAAACGGACTAGGAACCTGAATAGTAAGAATATCGTTGTCCAGTTTAATGGGAACAATCGGTTCAAACCAAGTTCGGTAGCTTATAAAAGGCACATTGTCTTTGATAATTCTCAGACAATTTTCCCAGATATTATTGTGGTCTCTATTCATTTAGGATTTAGGCTCATGTAATATTGAACTTCGTTTTTAATTATCCAGTCGCAAAGATTGGAATAATTTAGTCGGAAAAAAATTGCTTAAAAAGTTGCATTTTCCTATGATTTTAATTTCCAGTTTATTGAGGTTAAAAGATTTTAATAAAAAATGCAATTTCCTCATTTATAATCAGTTACATTTCAATTATTTGCAAGCATTTGATTCATTGAACATTGTAAAAAACAATTTCTGACAAAATTTTTATGAATTTTATACTTTAGATTGGATATCGGAAACCGATAAAATTTCTCTTTCGAGTGGTCTAAAAGTAAATAAAAAACGATACGAAAAAAACTATTTTTTGTTTGTTTTTAGCGCATTTTTTAAACTTATTTCTTTCCCGTTTTTGTACGTCTTTAAAAATGCCTCAGGAAAAGCACTTTGGATCTTATTTAGACTCATTATAACTTTATCATAAGACGATTCCGGCGGGGAAACATAGAAATACATGTTGCCGGATTTTATTTCAGAAACCTCTTCAATCCCTTTAAACAAAGGGGATGTAAGGCTCACTGGATTCAACGAAGAGAATATTTGGACTCTATATGTAATATTATCAGATGCTTGCTTGTCTGAAAATGGTGAAATATATACTTCCCTGCCCATATCGATGGCAGAAAAATGGATATATTTCTTCGGGTTAAGGCGAAAATCGACCAACAATCGGTTTAAACTTTCACTTGTGCTGTTAAGACTTTGGTATAATCTTGGATCATTGACCAAAAGCCCAAGTGTCCCGTTAGTGGTATCAATTTTACTTATGATTCTCTGAAGATCCGAGATTGAGCCGTGCATATGATTGAGCGTGTTATTCAATTCCAATTTCGAAAGTGAATCGCTGAATGAAGAGAAATTATCCATCATATGGCCAAGCTTTCCGGAATTGGTTTTCAAATTTCCCGATACTTCGCTTAGATTGGTGATGGTTGATGCAAGATTTTTCTTTTGATCGGTAACCACATCACTCAAGTTACCTGAAATCTTTTCAAGATTAGTCATGGTAAGATTGATCTGTCGGATGCTTTCGGCTATATTGTGTTGTGAATCGCTGCTAAGAATTTTTGAAACAGCAGTAACAATGGAATCAAGATTTTCAATCATCCTTTCAGCCTTTGCTTTAAGGGGAGCAATCTGCTCATTAACCTGTTGCATAATATCCGCCTCCATCTTTGTGGCCATCGTGTCATTTGCATGTAAAAGCATCTCCGATTTGCCTAAATTAAGTTTAACGACCTTCGATCCGAGCAAATCGCTGCTGGCTATTTCTGCTGAAGTACCTTTTGGCAATGGAAAGTCATTGTGAATGGCGATCTTCACAATTAAATCTCCGGATAAATCCTCTGCAAAATAAATTTCTCTGACATAACCGACTTTCAATCCGTTCAATGTTACTATTGTGGTGGCTGTGAGCCCACCAACATTTTTGTAGCGGGCATAAAAAACCTTTTCTGTCCTGAATATATCCCTTCCTTTGAGAAAGTTTATACCCCATATTAACAGGGTGAGACAGATAACAACCAAAATTCCGATTTTTGATGTTTTTGTGAGCTTCATACCGGGTCAATTCAATTTATTTGCTAAAATACTAAGGATTATGGTTTAAAAAAAGAGGGACCTTAATGCCCGGCATTTAATGCCTCCTTCATCGGGATTGGCTCACCATTTTTGAATGCGACGATAAAGGCATCGGGTACCTTAGGCCTGATTGCCGAAAGATTCTGTTTCGCTTTTGCAAGAGAATTTGTTTCAAGACAATAGTATTTATAATAACCGGCTATTTTAATTTCTGATATATTTTCGATCCCTTTAAATGCTCTTGAAGTGAGTGGAATTTTTATCGGATTGGCAGCAAGTTGAATAGCAAAAATGATTTGGTCCGATTTCCTTGGCTGTTGTTTAACCTCTTCTTTAGCAGGATATAGGCTTTTGTTTTCCTTTACTTCTGGTTTACGGCTGTGAGTTTCATTTTTTATTTCAGCAACTTGATGGCTAACGGGGGCAGTATCTCTTACTTCATCGGGTTCTTTTATTGTATTACCCTTGGCAATGTTCAGTCGCGACTCATATTTTTCTTTATACTCTTTGAAAGAGTTAAAGATTGAAAAAGCCAAGGTCTCTCTTCCTTCACTTGTCATCAGATAATTTGCTTCGGCTTGATTGCTCAGGTATCCTGTTTCAATCAGGACTCCAGGCATTGCGGTTTCACGTAATACCAGAAAGCCCGCCTGCCTCACATCGCGGCTAGCCCTTTGGGCATGTTTTCGGAATGAATCCTGCAGAATCCCGGCGAATGCAACGCTTTGATCGATATGGGTATTCTGAATCAATTCAAACATGATGTACGACTCGGATAAATTAGGATCGAAACCTTCGTAACGCGTTGTGTAATCCTTTTCAAGCAAAATAACACTGTTTTCCTTCTTTGCCACATTGAGATTGTCTTCGGTGCGGTGAAGCCCTAATACATATGTTTCTGTTCCTTTAATAGAGGGAGTAGAGCAATAGTTGGCATGGATCGATATAAAAAGGTCGGCATTGTTCTTATTCGCAATGACAGATCGTTCGAAAAGAGGGACAAATACATCTGTATTTCGCGTGAATATGACCCGGACATCAGGTAAGTTTTCTTTTATATAATTTCCGAGTCTCAGTGCAATTTCGAGGACAATATCTTTTTCGCGTGCTTTTCCTACCACTGCTCCGGGATCCTTGCCGCCATGACCAGCATCAATTACCACTGTTTCGAGGCCTTTAGGTGTCTTGTTCCTGGCATATAGCGGGTTCATAACTAACGAAACAACAATTAGTAAGAGTAACTGATAAAAGTAAATTGAATCACAACATTTATATTTGTACAACTTTTTCATTGGCTTTAAATCTGAATTGTCCTGATGATGGAATCATTCGTCAAATAACTTTTAAGCATCCGCAGCACTAAAAAGAAGCTGTGCGAATAAATACTTCAGGTCTGCTTTTTTAACAAAATCATCACTGAATATATTATACAAAAATAGAAGATTAAATTATTTTTTCAGGGTGTAAGTTTCTCTAAATGGATTTTTTACTTTTGCCCTGTGCAATTAGTGGCATTTATGTTAGATTTTACTTGATTAGGAAAAATTTTGAGCAAGTTGCGATTTTTATCTTCCCTTGGGGTCATCCTGTTTCTGTTTTTGGGAACTATTTTTGGGCAAACGCTTGAAAATAAAAAGACTATGTCTCCTGAAAAACAGCGCCTATCAAAACAGGAGCGTGTAAACAGACTTACTTCGGCCATTCCGGACAGTCTTCGTATTTCGAAAAATGACTCCTTAATTTCTGACTCGATTGCTTCGGAACAAACAAATGGCTTCGATGCTGAAATAGAATACACTGCGGAGGGCGACATTACCTTCATAGGTACGAGTAAAGTCATCATGTCGAAGAATGCACAGGTGAAATATAAAGACATTGATCTGAAAGCTGCCTATATCGAATTGAACATGGATAGCAACCTTGTTTATGCCGTCGGAAAGCCGGATTCAACAGGTGCAATCGCGGGTAAACCGGTATTTAAACAGGGTGAACAGGAGTTTGAGGCCGACCAAATCAGGTATAATTTCAAAACTAAGAAGGGTATTGTAACCGGAGTTGTGACAGAACAGGAGGGGGGATTTGTTCATAGCGGAAGGACAAAACTGATCAACGATTCAACTTATTGCCTCCGAAATGGCAAGTATACCACCTGCGATGCCGAACATCCTCATTTCTATCTTGAAATGACCAAGGCGAAGGTACTATCCAATAAAAAAATTGTAACCGGGCCAGCATATCTTGTAGTTGAAGATCTCCCGATTTACTTCATATTTGTCCCATTCGGGTTTTTCCCAAATTCGCCTAAATACTCGTCAGGTTTATTGATGCCTTCATATGGCGATGAAGTCAATCGGGGAATTTTCTTAAGAGATTTAGGATATTATTGGGCTGCAAACGATTACTTCGATGCATCTGTGAAAGGCGATCTCTATTCAAAAGGATCAAGAGGAATTAAACTTCACACCAATTACCGTCTTCGATATAAGTTTAGCGGGGCTTTTGATCTGCAGTATTACAAAAATGTATTCGGAGACAAGGGATTACCCGATTATAAAACGCAAAATGATTTTGCCATTACCTGGAGCCACTCTATGGATTCAAAATCGAGTCCAAGTCAGACTTTTAGTGCAAGTGTAAACTTCTCTACAAGTCAATTCGACCAAAACAACTCCTATACCACAGAAAATTACCTTACAAATACAAAACAATCAAGCATATCATATTCAAAACGCTGGGAAAATTCACCATTCAACCTTTCGGCAAATTTGCGGCATTCTCAAAACAGTCGCGACACGACAATTAGTCTGACACTCCCTCAGTTGACATTCAATATGTCGAGAATTTATCCCTTTAAATCGAAGTCCCGTATTGGCAAGGAGAAATGGTACGAGAAGATTGGTTTAAGCTATTCCATGGATATGCAAAATACGATCAATACGAAGGAGAATAAATTAATGAATTCATCCCTAACGAAAGACTGGCAGAATGGTATAAAGCATAGCATTCCGGTCAGTACTTCTTTTAAGGCGTTGAAATACATCACAGTGAGTCCTTCTGTCAATTACAATGAGCGATGGTATTCGCAACAAATCAGAAAGAAGTATAACCCAACAACCAAACAGGTAGAGATTACAGATACCCTTTACGGATTTACGCGTGATTACGACTATTCAGTAAGTGTGGGTGCTTCAACAAAGATTTATGGGACTTACTTGCCCTTGAATCCAAAATCAAATATTAAGGGGATCCGACACATGATGACGCCCAGCGTTAGTTTTAGCCTTCGGCCCGATTTTAGTAATCCAAACTTCGGAATGTATGGAACTGTTGTCGATTATGTCGATGACAAAGGGATGCCGGTTATTTTGCGATATCCTTATCATGAAGGTGCAATATTTGGAACTGCAGGGGCTGGTAAATCGGGCTCAATCGGATTTAGCTTGAACAACACTTTGGAAATGAAGAAGGTAAATACGAAGGATACAACTTCAAAAGAAGCATATACCAAGGTTAAACTTCTTGATCAGTTATCGATTGGCGGATCTTATAATCTTGCTGCAGATTCATTAAATCTTTCAAATATTACGATTTCTGCACGCACGAAGGTTGCGGGAGTCGATCTCAATTTTGGCGCAATCCTTGATCCTTACGCTATGGACAACGGACATCTTATTAACCAATATCAGTTTTCGAAGAATGGTCAGCTGGCACGACTAACTAGCGCAAATATGTCATTCGGACTCTCATTCAAATCAAAGGAAGGCAAAGAAAAGGCGAAAGAGGAGGAAAAATTAACGCCCGAACAGAAAACAGAGTTAGATCAGAAAATACTCAGACAGCGTACCGGTGATATCCCTGAATATGCCGATTTTAGTGTTCCATGGGATCTTTCCTTAAATTATAGTTTCAGGTATAGTAAACCTGATCCCACTAAATCATCACAGATCACCCAGACCGTTGACTTCAATGGCAATGTAAGCATGACAAAACAATGGAAGATTGGATTCTCGTCAGGTCTTGATGTTCAGAAACTTCAGATCACTTTTACCCAATTCAATATTTTCAGGGATTTGCATTGTATGCAAATGTCGTTAAACCTGGTCCCATTTGGTTATCGCCAGAGTTACAGTTTTACCATCAGGGCCACCTCTACATTACTGCAGGATTTAAAGCTTAGCAAACGACAGAGTTCCTATGACAATGGCAATTATTAATGAATGGTTGATTAACGGAATTCAACCCGATTTTTCCCCCATTACTCGTCAGCAATTTGAATTAGTTTGGGCATAAATTAAATTCGGACGTAAAATATTTGTTTTCGGACGGTCTCAAGTTGAATTCGGTCGTAAACTAATTGGATTCGGTCGACTACTATTTGAATTCGGTCATATAATAATTGAATTCGGTCGGTCACAAGTTGGGTTCGGACGTAAAAGAATTGGATTCGGTCGGTCACTAATTGAATTCGGTCGACCATTAGTTGTATTCGGAAGGGGACAATCTATATTAGTCTGGCCGAAATGGTAGTTTCCATCAAAGTGAATTATTTTCCCGGTGCAAATACAGGTGATTTACCGCAAACTTTTATTTACAGGAAAATCGCGCACCATTCATTAAAACGGGCAACATTTTTACTTCCATATTTTTGCATCGATTTTCTGACATCACCCACCGTTTTCTCGCGAAAAATGTCGCCGCTTTTGGAAAAAAACTTATCTGCAAAACAGATGATCTGCTCTTCAACCGAAACTGGCATATAATCACGCAAGGGTAACGGAAGCTTATTTGAAATGATCTCCTCAATGGTTATTCCTACACCTGTATGTCTTTCACAAACCAGTCCATGCTCCGGATAACCCTCCGCGACCAATATTTCACGACCCAGGTAACCATGACAGAGGTATGGATATTCACCAAAACAATACAGATCGGGCGCATTCGTTTTGAAGATGCCGATGTCGTGCAGCATCGATGCTTCCTCGATAAATTTACGATCGGGAAGTAACTCTTTGTGATTTTGCGCAATTTTCAAAGCCTTTTCCGTCACCAGATTGGAATGGCTAACCAGGATCTTATAGGCTTTCGATCTTGGTTTGTAATACTTTGCAATAATCTCCAAAGGTTTCATAGGCGAAGATTTTGTTGTAAAAATAGTTCTTTTACGAACTCAATCAGTGATTGTATTTGATTATTACCATGAAAACCAACAATTGTTCAATAATTTTGCAAATAGTATACCTGTAAATAACTCATTAAAGCTAATTTTAGGCTCAATTTTGAATGAAGTATAATGAGTCAGATAATTGAAACGGCGCCACGTGCTTTCCGCAATGGAATTGAATCGTTGAAAAAAGGGAAAGTAGAAAAAGGTGTAAAAAGAATCGAATCGTCACTTAAAGACGGTTATAAACCAGCGATGGTATTTCTCGATATTTATCGAATTGAAAAAGATATCAGTCAATCGATTATAACATTCGAAGCGTACATGGAGAAAGGTCTTTCCAGTGCATCGTTCGTTATTGGCAAAAAGTATTACGAAGGAATCAACCGGCCGCTTTCACCCGAAGAATCGGTAAAGTGGTTCCTGGAGTCTGCCCGCGAAGGCGGCGTCGGGGCCTGCAATTATATTGGTGAGATGCGCGAAAACGGGAACGGACTTCCTGTTGATCTGAATAAAGCGTGGGAATGGTACGAACGAGGTGCCCAAAGAGGTGATATTATCGCAAAATACAATTTTGGCCGGTTATTGCAATCGGGCGATGGTGGTTATAAAGATTTGAATGAAGCGGTCGATAACTGGTACGAATCTGCAAAAGGCGGATACGCTCCTGCGATGTTTAAAGTTGGGGAGATTTTCGAACAGGGCTTAACGGTTCCGGTTAAACTGACCAAAGCTTTCGAATGGACTTTAAAAGCAGCCAAAAGTGATTACGTTCCTGCTTTTGAAAAGGCGGGTCTGTTTTTGTACGAAGGCAAGGGTACCGAAAAGGATGCAGCAGAGGCTTTTGCCTGGTTGACAAAGCTGGAAGGAACGATATCCTCGGAAGTTGCACTTGCACTTGGAAAAATGTATTTCGAAGGAATTGGTACTGAAAAAGACGTTGTTAAAGCGAAAGAATATCTGGAACAGGCTGCTAATGCCGATTATGTTGAAGCAATTTTCCTGATGGGCAGGCTCTTGGATGAAACCGGTGATGCCAATGCATCTGACTGGTACCAGCGGGCAGCAGACAAAGGAAGCGCCGATGCACAGAATGCACTAGCCGGTTTATATTTAAAGAAATCGGATGCCGAAGGTGTCGATTGGCTAAAGAAAGCAGCAGCTACTGAGAGTCCTGAAGCCTTGTTCCGTTTGGCGCAAAAATATGAAATTGGGGATGAAGTAGAGTCAAACAATAAAATATCAGTCGATTACTACAGACGAGCTGCAGAGAAGGGAATTATTGAAGCACAATTTAAATATGCCAGTATTCTTCTTGCAGGCGAGATGACAACCAAAGATAACCAATCGGCGGCAGACTATTTTAAACGTGCTGCCGAAGCAGGACATGCAAGAGCTAATTACCTTGTCGGAATTATACATGAAAAAAGTCTGGCTTATTGGTCCGAAAAGGAGAAAGCTTTCGAATGGTTTTTAAAGGCTGCTGAATTGGGCGTTCCAGGTGCAATGTTCAGGTTGGGAGTTTATTACGAAAATGGCATCACGAAAGATCAGAATACCGACGAAGCTTTCAAATGGTATCAGAAAGCAGCAAATGCCGGTTATCCCAAGGCTGCATTTAATCTTGGCGTGATGTACGAATCTGGTAAGGGAATCAGTCAGAATATGAGAACAGCCGTTCAACAATACGAAATAGCTGCTGAACTTGGTGTTGCAGAGGCCATGAATAATCTGGGGAATGCCTACCACCAGGGAAAAGGTACTGATGCAAATCCGTATGAAGCTGTGAAATGGTATACAAAAGCAGATGAGGCTGGTTTCTATTTAGGAACCTATAACCTTGGCGTGATGTACTATTTTGGTGACACGGGTGAGAAAGATTTTTCCAAAGCATTTGCATGTTTTAAAAAGGCTTCTGAAGCAGGTTACGCGCAGGCGCAATACAACCTTGCCGGTATGTACTATTTTGGTGAAGGAACCGAAAAAGATATCAATGAGGCATTTAACTATTATTCACGGTCAGCTGAAAATGGTTTTACCGATGCCTGGAAGAATTTGGGCGATATGTATTTAAACGGCGATGGCGTACAGAAAAATGTGGACAAGGCTATCACGAGTTTCGAAAAAGCAGCTGAAGCAGGAGACGATGAAGCACGTTACGAGCTTGGCCGCGTTCTCTTCACTACGCATGGTTACCAGGATTTTACCAATGCTGTGCTTCACCTCAAAGCTGCTGCGGAAAACGGTTATGCTCCGGCCTATAATCTTTTAGGTGTTGTGCTGGTCTCCAAAAAATTCTCCGAACGCGATCCTGCATCAGCATGGACGTGGTTCGGAAAAAGTGCCGACGAAGGTATCACTGCTGCAAAAATCAATAAAGCCACCTACCTGAAACGCGGTGAAAATGGTATCGTTGATTTTCAGAAAGCCTACGAAATCCTCGATTCACTTGTTCAGGAGGATCAGGATGAAGTAGCCACATATCTGCTTGCCTTGTTGATTTTATCAGGAGAATGTGATGTCAAAGATCAGGCAGTGGCCCGGAAATATCTTGAATTGTCTTCACAGAAGGGTTGGAAACCTGCGGATAAATTATTGGATAATAATGATTTGTTCACTGGTCCCGCGGTTCTGAATTTTTGGGAGGATTACATTTTGGAGGATACGGAGGAATAACAGGTTCTAACTCTATATTATTTGTAAATCAGATCATTAAATCGTTTATTTATGAAAATCAAATCAACCTTTGCAATTTTTCTTTTGTTCTCATTGTTTTTATCCGGGGTTAATGCACAGACAGCTAAATCCGGTAAAGTTTTACATCATGTGGTGATGTTTAAGTTTAAGGACAGCGCCACACCAGCGAATATTAAGTTGGTAGAGGAGGAGTTTGCAAAACTGCCTCAAAAAATTGGGGGTATCCAAAGTTACGAATGGGGTATCAATTCAAGTCCTGAAGGATTAAATCAGGGCCTGACACACTGTTTTTTATTGACGTTCACTTCCGATAAGGATCGTGATGCTTACCTTATTCATCCGGCTCATAAAGAGTTTGGAAAGATATTGGGACCTTATCTTGATAAAGTCACTGTTGTTGATTTCTGGGTGAAATAAAAAAAACGGTTAAAAGATTTATAGAAAATCTCTTAACCGTATTAATCTTATAAGGGAAATTGATGAAAATCAGTTTCCCTTTGTTTTTTTAATCCAATTCAACGCATTCACAAATGCTTCGATCCATGGTGTTACCTGATCATCTTTCCGGTCAGCGGGGTAATTTGGCCACTGCCAGGGATATACAGATCTTTCAATGTGCGGCATCATCGCAAGGTGACGTCCATCTTCCGAACAAATAGCCGCAGTATCAAAATCCGATCCGTTGGGATTTCCCGGATAGTTGCGGTAGGAGAATTTAACCGGAATCTGGTATTTTTCTTCAGCAAACGGCATTACAAACTTTCCTTCTCCGTGTGCAACCCAAACGCCAAGACTTTTGCCTGAAAGCGTTTTAAACATCACTGATTTATTTTCCTGAACGTCAACGCTCACAAAGCAGGACTCAAATTTATGTGAGTCGTTATGAGCCATTTTGATGCTTTCAGCGTGTCCCGGATTCACCAGGTCGAGTTCAACCATCAGTTGGCAACCATTGCAAATACCCAAACTTAAGGTATCAGTTCTCTTATAAAAATTTTCGAGTGCAGTTTTTGCCTTTTCGTTGCACCTAAAGGCACCAGCCCATCCTTTTGCAGAGCCAAGTACGTCTGAGTTGGAGAATCCTCCAACAAAAACGATCAGGCTCAGCTCTTCAAGTGTCTCGCGTCCGCTGATCAGGTCGGTCATATGCACGTCTTTCACATCGAAACCGGCCAGATACATACTCCATGCCATTTCACGGTCGCCGTTACTCCCTTTTTCGCGGATAATGGCTGCCTTTATTCCGGAAGGTTGACGACGTTTTGGATCGATTCCCAAATCTTTAAACTTGCCTGTAAATGAGCCAAAATCATATTTCAGTTCATTCTTTTTATAGTTTTCGAATCGTTCCAAAGCCAGTTTTTCTCCGCTCTGTCTACGATCCAGCAAGTAGGATGGTTTGAACCATTTATCACGCAGTGAATCTATATCAAATTGAAATTTGTCGTTCCCGTTTATAACTGATATTTCACGGGAGTTGGTTGGATTACCAATCCTGACAAATGCTATTTCGTTGCTGTTTAATGCTTTTTCAAATTCAGCGAAATCTTTTGGCTGAACCACAATGCCCGGATTTTCGCTGAACAACGCTTTCACACTGTCTGGCTCTTTCATCCCGGTTAAGTTTACTTCAATTCCACTTTCGTTTTGGGCAAAACACATTTCAAGCAGGGTGGTTAAAATTCCTCCTGAAGAAATATCATGTCCTGCAAGAATTGATTGATTTTCAATTAGCTTTTGTATTGTATTGAACGCCTTTACAAAATAGTCAGCATCGGCTACTGTTGGCGTGTTTTCTCCCAACTGACTCAACGTCTGAGCGAATGAACTTCCGCCAAGTGATTTAGGTGCTTTTGAGAAGTCGATAAAATACAACGGTTTCGAAGAATCAACCACCAGAACAGGCTCAACGATGTGACTAATGTCGGATACTTCACCCGAGGCAGAGATAATTACTGTTCCAGGCGCATAAACGACATCATTTTTATACTTCTGTGTCATCGAAAGCGAGTCTTTCCCGGTAGGAATATTAACTCCCAAAGCGCAGGCAAAGATCGAACAAGCCTCCACGCCACTGTAGAGCCGGAAATTCTCTCCCTGATTTTTTGCAGGCCACATCCAGTTGGCGGATAGTGAAATGCCTTTGATCCCGTGTGTGAGCGGAGCCCAGATAATATTGGTCAGCGATTCTGCGATCGAAAGAATTGAACCGTTTGCTGCATCTATTAAACCTGCGACAGGCGCATGTCCAAGGGAAGTCGCAATTCCCTTGTCACCCTGATAATCAATTGCTACAACACCTAAATTATTAAGCGGAAGTTGCAACTTACCTGCGCATTGCTGTTTGGCAACCTTTCCGGTAACCGAACGGTCGACTTTATTTGTGAGCCAATCTTTACAGCCCACCGATTCAAGTTGCAGAACCTGTTCTATGTATTTGTTAATTTGTGACTGATCGTATCTGATCTCGGAAAAGGTCGCCACTTTTGAATCATCCTCCAACACTGTTTTCGGTGGTTTCCCAAACATATAGGCTAGTTCCCAATTGATTGGTTTTTCACCAGTTTTCCGGTTTTCGAAGGTGAATTTGTGGTTGCCGGTTGTTTCGCCAATCACGTAAATGGGTGAGCGTTCGCGTTCAGCAATGCGTGTTATCAGTTCAATATTTTCGCCGCCTGTCACAAATCCCATGCGTTCCTGCGACTCATTGCCAACAATCTCCTTGGCCGATAGGGTAGGGTCCCCAACGGGTAATTGATCAATGTATATTTCACCACCAGTCTCTTCAACAAGCTCCGACAGACAGTTTAAATGACCGCCGGCACCATGATCGTGGATCGAAATAATCGGATTATTCCCCGATTCTGCGAGTGCCCTGATGGTATTGTAAGCCCTTTTCTGCATTTCAGGGTTTGCACGCTGAACCGCATTTAATTCGATATGACTCTCAAATTCACCTGTATCGACAGACGAAACTGCTCCGCCGCCCATCCCAATCCGGTAATTATCACCGCCGAGTAAAACAACTTTATCCCCAACTCCGGGAACACTCTTCAGGCAATCTTCGCCACGGGCATAACCGATTCCTCCGGCTTGCATGATCACCTTGTCGTAACCAAATTTTTTCTGATTTTCGAAATGCTCAAAGGTTAAAACCGAGCCATTTATTAGTGGTTGACCAAATTTATTTCCAAAATCCGATGCTCCGTTTGAAGCTTTGATCAAGATCTCCTCGGGTGTCTGATACAGCCATGGACGTGGTTCAGTTGCATCTTCCCATGAACGACCTTCTTCGTCATTTCTCGAATAGGCGGTCATATAAACTGCCGTTCCGGCAATCGGAAAGCTGCCCTTGCCGCCAGCCATCCTGTCGCGGATTTCGCCACCGCTACCTGTTGCGGCACCATTAAATGGTTCAACAGTAGTCGGAAAATTATGGGTTTCTGCTTTAAGAGAAAGAACAGTTTGAATATCAGTTACCTGGAAGTAATCAGGTTTATCTTGCGTAATTGGTGCAAACTGTTCTGAATCAGGTCCCTTACTGAAAGAGCAATTGTCTTTATAGGCTGAAAGAATTGTATTTGGATTGACTTTTGTGGTTTCCTTAATTAGCTGAAAAAGTGTTGAAGGTTTTTCTACGCCATCAATTATGAAATTTCCGTTAAATATTTTGTGCCGGCAATGTTCCGAGTTGACCTGTGAAAATCCAAATACCTCACTGTCAGTCAATTTTCGTCCTAACTTTTTCGAAACTTCGTTAAGGTAATTGATCTCATCTTCACTTAAAGCCAATCCTTCGCGACTACTGTATGTGGCAATATCGTCGATGTAAAGAATTGGTTCAGGTTGATGATATATTGTAAATATTTGTTGGTTAAGTTCTTTATATACAACCTGAAGCATCGGGTCGAACTTTGGATTTTCCGAATCTGCCTGAAAAAACTCTTCAATTCGGACGATCCCGCTAATACCCATATTCTGTGTGATTTCGACAGCATTCGTGCTCCATGGAGTGATCATTTCTTTTCGTGGCCCGACAAAAATCCCGGAGACTGATTCCTGATTAATTAAGGATGCCTGGTCAAATAACCAAATGAGCTTTCCGAGGTTGAAAGTGCATTGTTCCTTTTGAGTATCAACAGCTATGACTTTTGATTTTCCTTTAAAAAAGAGGATCATTGATGTGTATTTTAATTGACATTGTCAGGGTTACCATTCTTCGCAAAGATAACCAAAAATAGCTGCTGGCAAATGCTGAAGGGCTGCCAGGGATTAGTGGCAGGCATAGGGTGAATTGCATTTAACATTGTCAAATCGCCGAATTGTCACATTTGCAAATTATTCCGGTTTCCATTCAGTTACTTTTATCAGCGATGGAAATGCTTTTGGTTTATAGATCGATTGGTTGTAAAAGATCCGGATACACTCCTGAATGCCTTCTGTTACACTGGGATGCGGATGAATGCTTTGAAGTACCTCGTGGAGCCGGATGTCTGAATTGATCAGGTATGCGATGGAAACAATAAACGCTGAAGCCTGAGGTCCGGCAGCACGCATTCCAAGAATTTTTTCGGAGCCATCGTTGCTCACAATTATTTTTACGAAGCCTTTCGTGCTACGCATCGCGATAGCACGGTTCACCAGTTCATTCGAATAATATACTGCCTTATAAGGCATTTTTTTGTCCCGCAATGATTTTTCATTGGCTCCGACCGAAGCCAGTTCAGGTTTAAAAAACATTAGGGTAGGCATATAGGAATAATCGAGCCGATAAGTCGATGCTCCGAATATGGCTTCTACTATAAATCTGCCTTGCTCTTCCGCGACTCCATACAATGCTTTTTGTCCGGTAACATCACCTGCTGCGAAAATATTGCACTTTTGAAAATCGCCGATGGCACACTCCTCGTTGATATGGAGATAACCTTTTACGTTGGGTTTAATGGCAACATTTTCAAGTCCAAGACCATTTGTATTTGCATCGCGCCCAATTGAAACCAGCAGAATATCAACCTCCACTACCTGGCTATGTCCATCATCGTAATCAAGAACAACTTCCAGGTGATCTTTCTCTTTTCTTACGGTACGCATCGTTGCAGTGTGATGAATGATTACACCGTTCTTTTCAAGATTATCTGAAACAAAGTCACTTACATCGTCATCTTCGAAAGGGATAACCCTGTGGGTTCGGTCGAGTAAGTGAACTTCAGTCTGTCTGAAATTGGAAAAAATGGTGGCAAATTCGCAGCCGATAATTCCTGATCCCAGAATCATCATGCGTTCCGGAAAACTGTCCAGGTTAAGCAGCCCATCGGAATCGAAAATTTGTTTTTGATCGACGGGTAATTCGGGAAGTTCTCGGGGTCTCGAACCTGTTGCTATTATAATGTATTCAGCTTCAATAGTCTCAATTCCATTTTCGCCCTCTATCTGAAGGGTATTACGATTGAGAAATTTAGCAAAACCACGTTTATAAGTTATTGTTCCTGAGTCACTGTTTTTCTTTGAAAATGATTCGATTTGCGATAGCATCTGATACTGCTTCGTTTTTGCTGCAGCAATGACGGTTTTTTTCACCAAATTGTAATCTACCTGCAAACCTGAAGCGCGGTAACCGCGGTCAACGGCGGCGGCTATCGAATAGTCTACAGAAAGTTCCCACATCGTCTTTGAAGTTAATGGACCATTCATAATTCCCGTCCCTCCAATATGCCCTGCTTCGATCAAACAAACATTTTTTCCAAAATCAACAGCTCTCATTGTGGCTGCAAAGCCCCCGGGACCACTTCCGATTACAGCCAGATCAAATTTAACCATTTCTTTACATTGTTATTATAAAGTAAACATACGAATGTTTGTAAAAGTTCAAACCTAAATGGTTCAAATATTGGTATGTATTTCCAAAATCCGAACGATTCAAACCTATGGTTCGATTTTTTTAAAATAACTCATTTTTACCTCCCTTTTCTTTCTCTCAAGAATAATAATCTTTACCTTTGCGGCAATTTTTAAACAGTTATATTTTCATATGAAGCAAGTTAGATATGTTACTGCTGAAGATGCGGTCAAAGTTATTAAATCGGGAGACCGGGTTCATTTAAGTTGCGTAGCTGTTACGCCACACCGATTAATCGAAGCAATGGTCGAGCGTGGACGCGCCGGCGAACTTTATGATATCAAAATTCAGCATCTCCATATTGAAGGTGTTGTAGAATATGGTAATCCGGAATTCGAAGGTATATTCGATGCCCAGCAATTTTTTGTGGGTGCCAATCTTCGTAAGCAAACCCAGGCTGGTTATGCCGATTATATTCCGGTATTCCTTAGCGAGACTCAAAAATTAATCCGCGATGGATATCTTAAAGTCAACGTTGCAATGATCATGGTATCTTTACCTGATAAACATGGTTATGTTTCTTTGGGAACCTCTGTTGACGCAACGCTTGCTGCAGTTCAGTGTGCTGATGTGGTAATAGCACTTGTAAATCCTAATGTTCCGCGCGCCTGGGGTGATGCGATGATTCAACTCGATCAGATTGATATTTTTGTAGAGGATGATTCTCCACTCTATGCACATGATCTTGCCCCATTATCCGAAACAGACATTGCAATTGGCAGAAATGCTGCAGCATTGATTGAAGATGGTGCTTGTTTACAGATGGGAATAGGCGGTATACCCAATGCCGTCCTTGCTCAATTAGGCAATCACAAAGATTTGGGCGTTCATACCGAAATGTTTGCCGATGGAATTCTCCCGCTTGTTGAAAAAGGAGTTGTAAATGGCAGAAAGAAAAAGATAGATACCGGAAAGATGGTGGCAACCTTCCTGATGGGATCGAAGGCATTGTACGACTTTGTGGATGATAACCCGATGGTTGCCATGATGGATGTTGCTCATACTAATAGTGTTTCGGTCATTCGCAAACTTGACCAGGTTACAGCAATCAATTCAGCCCTGGCAATTGACTTAACAGGACAGGTTTGTGCCGATTCAATTGGAATCAAACACTACTCCGGAGTTGGCGGTCAAATTGATTTTATTCGGGGTGCAGGTTATTCGTTCCGTGGAAAACCAATCATCGCAATGCCATCAGTTACCGAAAAAGGAATGTCGAAAATCAGCCCAACCCTTATTGAAGGATCAGGAGTTGTCTCGACCCGTGCCAATATCCACTGGGTGGTAACTGAGTATGGTGCCGTCAATCTTTATGGTAAGACGCTCCAGGAAAGAGCCAGATTGCTGATATCAATTGCACACCCGAAACATCAGGAAATGCTCGATAAGGCAGCATTCGAAAGATTTGGACCTCATTATCGTTTTGTACCGATTCCCAGATAAAACATAAATCTAAAGGCAGGGTTTTCCCTGCCTTTACTCATATTAACTAAATAACACCAATTTAAGATGAATGTATCACATATTGAGCACATTGGTATTGCAGTAGTAAGTCTTGAAACTGCAATTCCCTATTATGAAACGCTTCTTGGAACGAAGTGTTATGCAACCGAAGATGTTGTAGATCAAAAGGTGAAAACCGCTTTTTTTAAAGTCGGCCAAACCAAAATTGAATTATTGGAATCAACAGATCCGGAAGGCCCGATCGGCAAATTTCTTGAGAAAAAAGGTCCCGGAATTCACCATATTGCCTTTGCTGTTGATGATGTAAACAGTGCACTTCAGCAGGCTAATGATGCCGGTATTCAGTTAATTGATAAGCAGTCAAGAAAAGGTGCAGAAGGATTGAACATTGGTTTCCTGCATCCCAAATCAACGTTAGGTGTACTTACCGAACTTTGCAGCGAATAATTTTCAGTTAAAAAATAAATAATAGTACGATGAGCAATCAGGACAAAATCAAACAATTGATTGACCTTCGTGCGGAGGCCAAACTTGGTGGTGGAGCGAAAAGAATCGAAGCGCAACATGCCAAAGGTAAATTAACCGCACGCGAACGTATCGACTTATTTCTTGACGAAGGGAGCTTCGAAGAATTCGATATGTTCGTCACCCATCGCTGTACCAATTTTGGTATGGAGAAAACTAAATTTCTTAGCGATGGTGTTGTAACCGGACGCGGAACAATAGATGGTCGCACAGTTTTTATCTTTTCACAGGATTTTACCGTATTTGGTGGATCGCTTTCTGAAACTTATGCCATCAAGATTTGCAAAGTAATGGATATGGCCATGAAAGTGGGTGCTCCATGTATCGGTATTAACGATTCGGGTGGTGCCCGTATCCAGGAAGGTGTTACCGCTTTGGCAGGTTATGCTGAGATTTTCCAGCGTAACATCATGGCTTCAGGCGTCATTCCACAGATCTCAGCTATTTTTGGCCCTTGCGCCGGTGGAGCGGTTTATTCTCCTGCCCTGACTGACTTTATTGTGATGAGTAAAGACACCAGTTACATGTTTGTTACCGGTCCTAAAGTGGTTAAAACAGTTACAGGAGAGGTTGTTACAGATGAACAATTGGGTGGTGCGGTTGTACATGGCACAAAATCAGGCGTAACACATTTTGTCTCTGATTCAGAGGAAGAAGGTTTGTTACTGATCCGCAAATTGCTCTCATATTTACCACAAAACAACCTTGAGGATCCACCAATTTCACGTTGTGATGATCCAATCGATCGTCTTGATGACAATCTGAACGATATTATTCCGGAGAATCCTAATAAACCCTACGATGTAAAGGATGTAATCCATTCAATCGTTGACAGTTCAGAATTTTTGGAAGTTCACAGAAATTTTGCACAGAATATTGTTGTAGGATTTGCCCGATTTAACGGTATGCCCGTTGGAATTGTTGCCAATCAGCCGGCTTACCTTGCAGGTGTTTTGGATATTAATGCATCCAGAAAAGCCGCGCGCTTTATTCGTTTCTGCGATGCATTCAATGTTCCGCTCGTTACGCTTGAAGACGTTCCCGGTTTCTTGCCAGGTACAGCTCAGGAGTATGGCGGTATCATTATTCATGGTGCAAAATTGCTATTTGCTTATGGTGAGGCAACTGTACCAAAAATTACAGTAATTCTCCGTAAGGCTTATGGTGGCGCTTATTGTGTAATGAGCTCCAAACATTTGCGTGGCGATATTAATTATGCATGGCCTCAGGCTGAAATTGCTGTAATGGGTCCAAAAGGCGCTATTGAAGTATTGAGGAGTAAACATATCAAGGCATTACCAGATGATGCTGCTCGTGCAGAGTATATTGCTCAGGCAGAGGCTGAATACAAAAAAGAATTTGCAAATCCATATAATGCAGCCAGGTATGGTTACATTGATGATGTTATTGAACCTCGAAATACAAGGTTCCGAATTATCAGAGCTTTACAATCGCTTGCAACGAAAAAAGATTCAATGCCGGCTAAAAAACATTCAAACCTTCCGTTATAATTTCGAGTAAATATGCTAAAAAATAAATTAAGTATTTTAAAGCTGATTGTGCTCGTTTTTCTCTGCATTGGGGTCAGGAATGTGAATGCTCAAAGTTCGATGGATTTGCGCATCAACGAAATTCTTGTTCATAATGATTCCAATTACGTAGATGATTTCGGGCAGCACAGCGCCTGGATTGAAATTTACAATTCAGCTTTTAATTCTGTGAATGTCGGAGGGTTATATCTGACGGATGATATCACAAATCCAACTAAATATCTAATTCCAAAGGGGCAGCCATTAACGTTGATCCCGCAGGAAAGTTATATTGTATTTTGGGCTGACAATGAGCCGGACAGGGGAATTCGTCATTTAAATTTCAAACTGGAGGAATCTAAAACAATCTGTTTGTTCGATTCGAACGGGAAAACCTTACTTGATAGCGTGACAATCAAGTCGCCCCAGAAAACCGATGTTACTTACGGGCGATTGGAGGATGGCGAAGCAAAGTGGGGTTTTCTTGAAAAATCAACCCCTGGTGCCAATAATGATACAAAACCCAAGGTTTCGGAAGCAGATAAATTTGTAAAATATGATCCAAGTGGAATAGGGATGGCATTGATTGCAATGTCAGTCGTTTTTTCCGGTCTCGCTTTATTGTATTTATTCTTCAAAGGTCTCGGACTTTTTATGACTAAAGATGCCAGAAAAGCTGAAAAATTATTGAAGGCTTCGTCTCCTGGAGTTGTAAAACCCGGATTATCAGGTGAGGTCAATGCTGCAATAGTAATGGCATTATATCTGTATGGAAATGAGATGCACGACCAGGAAGATCCTGTCATTACAATGACGAAGGTTTCGCGTACCTATTCGCCCTGGAGTTCAAAAATTTATGGATTAAGAAAATCACCAAGATAAATCGGACTGAAAATGAAAAAGTTTAAATTTAAAATAAATGGCAATCAATACGATGCGGAAGTTTTAAGTATTGAGGACAATATTGCCGAAATCGAAATCAATGGTACGAAATACAACGTTGAAGTCGATAAGACTATGCAACCTGTTAAAACCCCAAAGTTGATACGTAGTGTTTCTGTTCCTTCCACCGATAGTCATCCATCAGTTGCCAAAACCGCCAGTCCATCCGGGCCTAAGGGTGCAGGAACAATTAAATCACCGCTTCCAGGTGTTGTGCTTGAACTATTTGTAAAAGAAGGTGATATGGTCAAAATTGGACAGCGTGTACTTATTCTCGAAGCCATGAAAATGGAAAATAACATCGAGGCTGATAAAGCCGGAAAGATTATTTCGATTGCCAAACAAAAAGGAGATGCAGTGATGGAAGGTGATGTACTAATTGTGATTGGAGAATAACATGGAAAATACAAGTTTTTTTACTTTTATAATCGATCACCTTGGTCAGTTTCTTGAATATACGGCTTTTGCAAATATGACAATTGGCCATATAATCATGATCCTGATTGGTTTGGCGTTTATATACCTGGCTATTTCCAGGGAATATGAGCCAATGCTGCTGGTTCCGATTGGTTTCGGGATTTTAGTTGGAAACATCGCATTTCAGCCAGGATCGGAAATTGGGGTTTATGAATCTGGGAGTGTGATGAATTACCTTTATTTTGGGGTACTTAAAGGGGTATATCCTCCGTTGATCTTTCTTGGAATTGGTGCGATGACCGATTTTTCGGCGTTGATTTCGAATCCGAAATTGATGTTGGTAGGTGCTGCTGCTCAGTTAGGTATCTTTGGAGCCTATGGCATTGCATTAGCACTGGGCTATTCTCCATCCGAGGCCGGCGCAATCGCAATCATTGGTGGTGCTGACGGACCAACTGCAATTTTCGTTTCATCAAGGCTTGCTCCTGAATTGATGGGCGCTATTGCCGTTTCTGCCTATTCGTATATGGCTTTGGTTCCCGTCATTCAACCACCATTTATGAAGTTGTTAACGAACAGCAAAGAGCGTCTGATCAGAATGAAACCACCACGTCCGGTTTCAAAGCAGGAAAAAATCATCTTTCCAATTGCTGGTCTCTTGTTAACCTGCTTTCTTGTACCATCGGGTCTTCCTCTTCTTGCCATGTTATTTCTAGGCAATTTACTGAAAGAGAGTACTGTGACAAAGCGTTTGGCAGATACAGCCAAAGGACCGATGATCGACATTGTGACCATTTTAATTGGCCTTACAGTTGGTGCTTCAACACAGGCTTCAAATTTTCTGACAATGAAATCTTTGGGGATCTTTTTCCTCGGTGCTTTAGCGTTTGCCATCGCAACAATTGGTGGAGTCGGATTTGTAAAAATTATCAATCTGTTTTTGAAAGAAGGGAATAAAATCAATCCGTTGATTGGTAATGCAGGCGTCTCAGCCGTTCCGGCCAGTGCCCGCGTTTCGCAGGTTGTAGGTTTGTCATATGATAAAACCAACCATTTGCTGATGCATGCGATGGGTCCAAACGTTGCCGGCGTGATCGGCAGCGCGGTCGCAGCGGGTGTATTGCTGAGCTTTTTGTTTTAGTTACATATGATTTACAAAATAAGGCGATCTTTGAAAAAGGGTCGCTTTTTTTTTGTACTTTCGACACCATTAAATCACTTAAAATTACCTGAAATGAAACGAGCATGTTCTAAAAACAAAAACATGAATGAGACCTTCCTAATGCGAGTTCTATCCGGCATTAGAAAATCAAATTATTTCCGGATAAAAAATGTATTAATGCTATTTTTGGCATTGGCTGTTTCATTGGGTGTTATGGCCCAATCGGATCAAAAAGCAGCTGAGCAGAAAAAACTAAATGTGCTGGTCTTTTCGAAAACTGCTGGTTTTCGCCACACTTCAATTCCTGCTGGAATTAAAGCAATTACAACGCTAGCTCAGCAAAAGGGGTGGGTTGTTACGGCCACTGAAGATGCAACCTTATTTACGGATGAATTTCTTGCCCGGTTCGATGTCTGTGTATTTTTGAATCCAACCATGAAGGTGCTTGATGCCTCTCAGGAGAAAGCCTTCGAATCTTTTATCAAAAGCGGGAAAGGCTTTGTCGGAATTCATGCCTCAGCCGATTGTGAATACGATTGGAAATGGTATGGCGATCTGAACGGGGCATTCTTCAAAACTCATCCTCCTTATCAATTAGCAACAATTAATATCGAGAATACCAATCATCCCGCTATGAAACCATTTGTGGGAATGAAAACCTTTACAATTGAAGACGAATGGTATTCCTACAAAGAGAATCCACGCGGCAAAGTAACTGTTCTGGCAACACTTGACGAATCTTCGATTAAAAAACTTCCTAAGGATGACACATGGAAAATGGGTGATCATCCGGTGATCTGGTACCATGAATTCGAAGGTGCTCGTTCATTTTATACCGTTTTTGGTCATGGCGATACTTCATTTGAAAATGAAAAGATTCAGCAGCACCTTTTTTATGCAATAGAATGGGCTGGAAAAAGAATTGATTTATAGGATTATACTTTAATATTCCATTCCAACTTCGCCTCAAAGGACGTTAAATCCTTCATGGCGAAGTTTTTTTTTATAACAAAATCAAAGGTTCCGTATTATTTCATATTGTAATTTTATATATTTGATGTGAAATAAAATGAAACCAATTTTTCCGGATATGAGTTCTTGTGTCGACCGCCGAATGTTTATTCTGAAGAAGATCGAAAAAGAGGAACAAGTGAATGTTTCAGAACTTAGCCAGCAATTTCTGGTAAGCGAGGTCACCATTCGCAAGGACTTAAAGCACCTGGAAAAGAAAAATATCCTGGTCAGATCCCGTGGCGGAGCAATGAAGCAAAGTTTGATCAACACTGATCTGTCAATATTCGATCGCCGCAAGCAAAATATTCAGCTTAAAGAAGCAATTGGTATTGCAGCGGCCGGTTTAATAGAAAATGGCGAAACAATATTGCTGGACACAGGAACGACCATCATGGAATTGGCCAAGCACTTACCAAAAAAGATTGACATCACGGTTATAACTAATTCCGTGGATATAACATTCAGATTAGCTGAGTATCCCAACATCCGGGTTATCATGCCTGGAGGCATTTTAAGGCGGAATTCTCTCGCACTTGTGGGTGAACAGGCTGCCGAATCATTAAGAAACTATTATTGTGACAAATACTTTTTAAGTGCAGATGGTATTGATATTCAGGGTGGAATTATGACAATGAATATTGAAGAAACTTCTCTTGCAAAACTAAATATAAAGAATTCCAAAAAGATCATTGTTCTTATTGATTCATCAAAATTCCATCAAAAGGGAATCATGACAATTGCGCAACTTTCTGACATTGATATATTAATTACAGATAGCGGCGTTTCATCCGAAATGGTTGAAAAGATAAAAGGTCTGGGTGTGGATGTTCTTGTAGTAAACAAAGTCTGATAAATAAAACATTATCAAAATATTAGCGTCGTCTAAGTAACTCGAGTATGAATTTCTAGAAGTAAAAAAAAATGAAAAATGCGTTAAGATCAATTTTTGTTTTTGGTTTAGTTTTAATTTCCTTCTTCTCCCAAATCATGGCATCACCCCGTGTTTCCCCCGCAGGAAATCAAACTAAACAGTCAAGTGCAGCTTCTCTGCCACAAGCAGATAATAGTCAGTGGAGGCAGTTATTCAATGGTAAAGACCTGAAAGGATGGAAACATGTAGGTCCGGGATCTCAGTATGTTGAAGATGGTTTGATTAAATCTCATGGAGGAATGGGTTTGCTCTATTGGACCGGAGAAATGTTTGGAAATTGTACGATCCGGGTTGTTTTCAGAATGCGAGACACAAACAGCAACTCTGGCGTATTTATCCGGATTCCGATTGAACCCTACGAAGAGTGGATGCCAGTATTTTATGGATATGAAGTTCAGATTGACAACAAGCCGGAACTTTCAAAAGAGGACGATTATCATTACACAGGTATGTTGTATTCTTTGACAAAACCATTAGCCAAAACAGGAAAACCAGGTCCTGAATGGAATACGATGGAAATCACCTTAGACGGACTCAGAACCATTGTGGTTTTGAATGGCGTAAAAGTGACCGATTTCAAGGAAGGTGATCCGGTACCTGCCCGCAAATTTGACTTTGAACCCTACCATGGTCCCCGTCCTGAAAAAGGTTATATGGGTATTCAAAACCATGGTGATAAGGATGTTGTATTCTTCAAAGAGGTTTCAGTTAAACCTTTGAAAAAGTAAGATCACTAAATTCAGGATTGTTTTTAATTGAAACTTTAACCAGTTTTTAAATGAAAAAAATTAGTCAGGTAACAGCCAAATCGGGCAGTGTTACGCGCCGGAATTTTGTAAAAATAACCACGTCAGGTGCGGCTGCGTTTACCATTCTACCAAGTTTCACAGTTGGAGGTCTGGGTCATGTTCCTCCCAGCGATAAACTTCATATCGCCGCAATCGGTTGTGGTGGTGAGGGTGAAAGCGATATTCATCATTATGCTACTGCTCCAAAAAATAATGCAGTAATTTCCTGTCTTTGCGATGTTGATGACCGTCAGGCTGCACCGAGAATTAAAGAATTTCCGAAAGCTGCATTTTACCACGACTGGCGTGAAATGTTTGATAAAGAGGCTAAAAACTTTGATGCGGTGTCTGTGGCTATTCCCGATCATAACCATGCCATTGTAGGATTAAGTGCAATGCAGTTGAACAAACACCTGTATCTTCAAAAACCATTATCTCATGATATCTTTGAGGCACGTATTTTGACGCAAGCAGCTGAAAAATATAAAGTTGTGACGCAAATGGGTGATCAGGGAGCTTCGTGTGACGGCATGCGTACTTTACGTGAATGGATTGAAGCTGACATACTTGGTGTAATTGAAAAGGTTTATTGCTGGACAGACCGACCTGTCTGGCCACAAGGCATTCAATGGCCGGATACGCGTCCAGCAGTGCCAAAGGAACTTAAATGGGATCTTTGGCTAGGTACTGCCCAGCAAACCAATTACATCGATAATATGGTTCCGTTCAACTGGCGCGGTTGGTGGCAGTTTGGGACCGGCGCATTGGGTGATATGGGTTGTCACATTATGGGACCACCATTTAAATTGTTGAATCTTGGTTATCCGACAGAGGTTTCATGCAGTGCCAGCACGGTTTATAACGGCATCTTTAAAGAAGGTATTTTTCCGGATAGTGGCCCAGTATCAAGTTCAGTTCGTTTCAAATACCAGCAAAAAAATGGTAAGGATTTAAACCTTTACTGGATGGATGGCGGTATTACTCCGGAACGCCCAATGGAGCTCGATGCAGATGGAAACATGAATGATATAATGGCTGATTGGCCCGGATTAAATGATTATGAGGGAGGTACCTTGTTTATAGGCACAAAGGGAAAAGCTGCTTGTGGTTGGGGAGGACGTAATCCGATACTTTTGCCATTGGGCAGAAATAAAGAAATTAATGTTCCAAAAAAGTATCCGCGAATAGTTGGCGATATGGATGGCCATTGGTGGCAATGGGTTGATGCCTGTATTGCAGGTTATGGAAATGCTGAAGTGGATTCTCCATTTGTCGGATATGCGGGACCACTCACTGAAACGGTATTAATGGGAAATTTGTTGCTTCGAAGTTTTAATATTCGCGAAAAGGTAAAGCGTACAGACCCGGTTTATGGTGAAATGGAATCAAATATTTATCCGGGCCGATATATCAACTATAAATGGGATGGCCCCAATATGCGAATAACGAATTTCGAACAAGCTAATCAGTTTGTTAAAAGAGAATACCGGAAAGGTTGGGGAGAACTGAAACTTTAATAGATAGTGGATTAGCTGGTTTTCAAATTTTCAGGTAGTAAATGGTTTAATTTTACTACCTGAAAATAAGTCATTTGCTTAGAATTAACTTGTCAAAAGATTGAAATTTGAAATTTTCAGGATGGAAAAAATAGTTTATGAGAATTATTCCGAATTGTCGTTGAAAACTGCTGAACAGATTGCAACGATCATTTTGGAAAAACCTGATGCTTTGCTTTGTTTTCCGGCTGGAGATACTTCGGTAGGGACTTTTAATCACTTGATTGAACTGAATAAAGCTGGGAAAATCAGTTTTAAGCATTGCAAAATTGTTGGATTGGACGAATGGACGAACCTGGGAAAGAGTAAAAATGAAAATTGTTTCTCGTTCCTGAAAAAGCACTTGTTTGATCATATAGATTATTCTCTTGAAAATCTTTGCTTTTTCGATGGTGAATCTGCTGATTTAAAAGGGGATTGTAATAAGACTGATCAGTTTATCCGGGAAAACGGCCCAATTGATATGGTGCTGCTTGGTGTCGGGATGAATGGGCACCTGGGATTGAACGAACCTGGAACGTCATTTAATTTGTATTCACATATTGTTGATCTGGATGATGTTACTAAAATTGTTGGGCAAAAATACTTCACTGACGATGTAAGTTTAACAGGAGGAATTTCTTTGGGTGTTAAATATTTCATGGAGGCTAAAACGGTTATCTTACAATTGAATGGAGAAAAAAAAGCTGAAATCGTAAAGCATTTGATTGAAAGTGAAATAACTACTGATTTTCCCGTATCGGCATTGAAATCGCATAAAAACGCATTTTTACTTTTGGATAAAGAGGCTTCTAAATATCTATAAATAATTGAAGCTATGGAAATAAGAATTGCCGATGATATTCGTTTTATAGTTTCAAAGCTTCAGCAAAAGAAATTGACTGATATCCATGCTTTCCTTGGATTTGACGCATGTATTGATAATATTGTCCGGATCGTAATTGGTAAAGATGAGAATGGTGATGCACGGTTTTTTTCGAATAGCCGGCAATTTGGAGAATTTCTGATTGGCCATGAGAACAAAAGTTGTGGAATAGAGTTACGGACTCAACAATCAAAATTTGGGGGAAATATGGTTATCACAGGCAATGCAATGGGTAATCTGGGAATAAAAGCCGAATGCATTGGAACTTTTGGGCTTCCGGATGTTCTTCCAATTTTTCGGTCAATGTCAACCAACTGCGCACTTTATACAGTTGGAGAAACGATTACAACTTCAGCGCTCGAATTTAATGATGCTAAAGTGATGATGTTTGATCCGGGACCCTATGATAAACTCAATTGGAGCAGGATATTGGAATTGCTTGGAATCGAAAGGATTAAGCAGCTAATTTCGAATAAACAACTGGTTTCATTTCTAAACTGGAGCGAGATCATCAATTCAACAGATATCTGGGAAGGTATTCTGGAGGAAATTTTGCCTTTGGCGTCGCTTCCTGCTGTAAAACCTTATTTCTTTACCGATTTTTCCGATTGTTCGCGTAGATCAAAGGCAGAAATACAATTGGCAATTGCGTTATTGGCACGATTTAAAAAATATTTCAAAGTGATTGTCAGCCTGAACCAAAATGAAGCTGATATAATTGCCAATGCACTTGATCTGCCTGATAACAAATTGGATGAAAGTTTTGTAAAAATGATGTTTAATGCCTGTATGACAGATATTTTAATCATTCACCGCACAAAAGATGCCCTGGCCTATGATGGGTCTACCGTTGAAAAATGCGAAACCTTTTTCTGTAAAGAACCTACAATACTGACCGGAGGCGGTGACAATTTCAATGCTGGTTTCTGTTTTGCCAGATTTTGCGATTTTGATCTGTTTCAATCTTTAATTGTTGCTAACTCAGTTTCCGGCTATTACGTAAGAACCGGAATCAGCCCTGATGTTGACAAACTTATCGGATTTCTAAATCAGGTAAACGAATAGTTGTTACCAATATATTTTTTCAATTGCACCTTACCAGTTTTTGAACCACATTGCTATTGAATTGATATATTAGTCTTTAATCTCCACCACAAATTCCCTTTTAATTTTCATCACGCCAAAAGATTCGGGTTTCAGCCCATATTTGGAAGCGATTTCCAAAAAGGATTCCTTTCCTTCGGGTGTAACAGCTACCAACAGGCCGCCACTGGTCTGAGGATCACAAAAGAGGTGTTTCTGCTCATCGCTCATAGGTGATACTTTGTGTCCATAGCTGTCGAAATTCCGGAATGTCCCACCCGGAAAGGTTTTGTGCTCCATATAAAAACCAATGTTTTCGATCCTGGGGACTTTATTTGCAAAGATTTCAGCGCTCAGGTCACTACCTTCACACATTTCAACCAGGTGACCAAGTAATCCGAATCCCGTAACATCTGTCATCGCCTTTACTCCGTCAAGCTTGCCAAGTTCTTTACCTATTGTATTGATAGTTAGCATTAAATTGCGCGCAGTTTGACGGTCTTTCTCTTTCAGAATACCTTGCTTTTGGGCTGTCGATAAAATTCCGATTCCCAAAGGTTTTGTAAGGTAGAGTTCGCATCCTTCAGTGGCAGAGCAATTCAACCTGATTTGATCTTTTTGTGCAATTCCTGTAACAGCCAATCCAAAAATAGGCTCCGGACCATCAATACTATGGCCCCCGGCAATTGCAATTCCAGCCCGCGCACAGGCTTGCTTTGCTCCTTCAATAACCTGACCCGCAATTTCTGCAGAGAGTTTATTGACCGGCCAGCAAAGGATTGCTACCGCCATCAAAGGAGTTCCACCCATTGCGAAAATATCGCTGATGGCATTGACCGATGCGATGCCTCCAAAATCGTATGGATCATCTACAATTGGCATGAAAAAGTCAGTAGTTGAGATGATTACCTGATTATTACCAATATCGTAAACTGCTGCATCATCAAGCGTACTGTTACCCACCAACAAAGAAGGATCGGGGAATTCAGTTTTGCATTGTGCTAAAATAGCGTTTAAAACTTTGGGTGATATTTTACATCCGCAGCCGGCACCATGTGAGTATTGTGTGAGTTTTACAGGAGAATTATCTTGCGACGAGTTGATATTGTTCATGTTATAAATGATTGATATTTATCAATTAATTTTCATTGAGTTGATGCGGCTTAAAATAGATTTGCTGCCTTTTCAAAAATTAGGGCTGCATTTGTTTCCGAATCTCCATTTGGAAGTACTATTTCAGTAAGCGTCCTTTTAAATTTATCGCGACTGTACTGGTAAGATTGATCGTAATATTCGAGTAACTTTTCGGCAACACAAACAAGATCTTTCTCACGATAGCTCTGAAGGATGTCATTCATAAGCTTACTTCCCAGACGTTTAACAAGATTGAGAATTGCATTTTCCATTAATTCTTCAGGCAGTGTACCATATTCACTGACAAGCCGGTTGATTCGTTCGATATGCGGTACCTGAATCTCAATGCATTTTGATTCATTCATTCTATTCCAGAGTGGATCAGGAAGAAATACGCGTCCAACTGTCTGACTTTCACCTTCGATCCAAACCTTTTTAGCCAAATCAAAATCAAAGAATCCGTCAAACAAATCATTTTGAAATTGTTGGGTAGTGGGTTGTGGTGCTTGCCCAATTCCACCAAATGCGGAACCTTTATGGTTCGCAAATCCTTCAAGATCAATTATCTGTTCTCCAAGGGCTTTAAGTTTATGAAGTATTTCTGTTTTTCCGCTTCCTGTATGTCCTTCTATTACAATTAAATATGGAATATTTCCTATTCTTTCAAGCATATAATTCCGGTACGTTTTATATCCACCTTGTAAAATAAAGCATTCAATTCCAACGCGTTCAAAAAGCCAGGCCATGCTCTCAGAGCGCATACCACCCCGCCAGCAATGTACCAGGAGTTGACCCGATGATGCAATTTCGACAGCCTTACGTGCAAATTGAGCCATTTTGGGTCCAACAATCTCGAGCCCTTTTTCAATTGCAGGTAGTCGTCCTCTTTTTTTATAAATTGTACCGACGATTGCCCTTTCATCATCCTCAAAAATAGGGATATTGATTGCACCTGAAATATGACCTTCGGCAAATTCTCCGGGCGACCTCACATCCACTACTGGTAGCGATTTTTTCAAGGTCATAAATTGTTCAGCAATTAGAATTTGCATTTAAAAAATATTGTATAATTTGTCAGTCCAAAGATATACAACGAATTCAAAAGCATTGCCTTTTTTATCAACAGGATAATAAATCCTTTGATTGCACATAAATTTATCATAGGATTCAATCGTACTGAATATTTTTGTATATTTGAGAATCAAACCTTTATTCGACTATTGTTTCGCCCAACATGAAGAAATTCAACATTTTAGTTATTGATGATAATGTCCGGAATATGGTATCTCTTCAGGAGGTGCTTGTGGCAAACGATTTTGTTGTAAAAACTACTCCAAATGGAAAGGATGGATTGAAGATATTGACTGAAGAATCTATTGATCTTGTCTTTATTGGAGCAGAGATGGCCAGAAAGTCTGGGTATCAGACTTGTCAGGCGATAAAATCAAACCCGGGTATGAGGGGAACTCCTGTGATATTTATTATTAGCAGTGATGAGTTAATCTTTGTCAAAGAGATCTATGAATCGGGCGGTGATGATTATATTTCAAAGCCATTTGTTTGGGGCGAATTGTTGATGAAAGCCAGAATTCATCTTGAATTGAAATATAGCCGGGAAATGTCGAGGAATATGAATCAAATACTTGAAGCAAAAGTCGCTCAACGAACCTTCGAACTTGAGGAATCCTTGAAAAAACTTGGTGAGGCAAAAAAGGAGTTGGAATTACTTTCGATTGCCAAATCTGAATTTCTGAATCTTATTAGTCACGAAATCAGAACTCCGCTTAATGGTATCATGGGCAGTTTGGCATTGATAGGCAGGTACCAGTACACTGAGGAGGTGAATCGCTACTTCTCTCTTCTGGATACATCAGTTAAACGTCTCGAAAAATTCTCAAATACAATTCTTGAGGCATCAACGCTTCGGTTAAAAGGTGAAAAAGCTTTGAGAAAGCTTGAAATTGATATAGTTAGTGTAATTAAGCAGGCAATTGATGAGAGCGCCAAAAAATTTTCAGAGAAAGGAATTGATATTATTTTACAAAACGATGCCGTAAATTCCTCCATCAAAGGAGATCATAAATTTCTTTTAAAAAGTTTCTCTGCGGTTCTTGACAATTCCTTAAAATTCTCTCCTAAAGAGGGTAAGGTAGAGATCAAAATTAGCAATGTAGATGATGGTTTTGTAAAAGTAACTATCGCAGATGATGGAAAAGGTTTCTCTAAAATAGCAATGGATAATATTTATAAACCGCTCAGTAATCTTGAAGCTCATTTTGATCAAAATACGGGAATGGGACTCCATCTTGCAAAATTGGTGGTTGATGCACACTCGGGATTTATCTCAGCCGGCAACCGTGAACCGAAAGGTGCACTTATTCAGATTGTTCTTCCATTAAAACATTGATTATTATTTCGTTGTGATATAAATTATCGATTGCTTGAGTAATTTCCGATAATTGAGGCTATTGAAACTATTTTTGTCATGTCCGGGTTGGATAAACACAATTTTTGAGTTTGACTTTTTTAATGTCCATCCTATCAGCATATTGCTTTTGGGATGATCTGTTGAAAGAAGAGGATCGCTTTCGGGAAGAACCTCAAGGTTCCCATATATTTCGTCGTGTATTGAAAAATCGTTCAACCCTTTGGTAACGGGATGCGATGATTGTATTATATGTACATTGAAATCGACATCGTGCTGATAAGATGAAACTCCAAATTTATCATCCTTATTCGTTTCGTAATATTTCCCTCCGACAATACTTTCATATTCGGGCCAATCCTGATAAGCACATATTGAATGATGCAGGAATAAAAGACCTTTACCCGCATTTAGTAGTCTGTAATAGGATTTTTTCTCCACGTCAGTAATTGTCTTTGGCATATCATAAAACACTACAGCGTCGAATGAATCCAAATCAACGGTTCCAAGCAGGACTCTGGCTTCCGGATGTGTGAGTTCAGTATAGGTCAGATTACTAAATGAATCGAACATTTGAAAGAAAGATTCCCTGTCGAAATCGTGGCCTCCGGTAACAATCAGAATTTTCAGCTTACTTGCCGATAAGTTGAAACTTATTAATAATAAGGCAACTAGTAGAATCCGAGAGGTTCGTGATATCATCGTATAAAGGTCTTTAGTTAATATGGAGTTAAAAGTAAACGATTTTAAGGATAATCAAAACGAGTAAGACAAGAATCGTAATCGAGATTTGCCTTTACACTGTTCCAGCCTTTGGTCTTTTGAATAAACGAACAGAAAGATTACTAATTTTTCGGAGCCTCCGCCGGCATGAGCGCAACACTGATATAATTTTTAAAGTCAAATGTTCGTAAAGCAGCAGATTTTAAAGATTTTGAACTCAATCCTTCCACAGCTCCATCAAACTCTCCAAAGGTTTTGAAATTACCCTCCATATTCAGATAATAGGTTTTGAGTACACCTTCCCAGTAGCTATTTTCGCGCAAATTGGTTTCACGTTCACGTCTAATCTTTTCACGGGCTTTATCAACTTCCTCTTGTTTAGGACCATGCTCAATCAGATCACGAATCGCGGTAAAAACTGATTCTTTCAGTTCTTTGAGCTTTTCGGGAGCGGTACCGTAATAAATGGTCATTTCGTAATCCGTAACAGGCCATTTATTGTATCCTGGCTGTGCTCCAATATAATAAACGCTTGATTTATCTTGACGAATGCTTTCTAATAGCCTTGTAGTTAGTATTTTACTCAATGCGTCAAGCTCAATGATATCTTTGGTCGAATAATCAAGCTTTCCATGAAACAGTATGTATTGGATGGATTTGGATTCTTTTCCTTTATGCACAATCTTCTCAATTACACCTGTTGGTTTACGAATACCAAGATCGACCCAATGCTCCTTTATTTTGGCTACAGGTAGCGAAGCCAGGTATTTTTCGATAAGTGGTTTGATCGTAACAGTATCAATTTTCCCAACAAAGAAATAAGTAAATGCAGCAGGATTTGCAAATCGTTCTTTACCAATTTGTTCTATTCTTGTGAATTTTGCTTCATCCAACATTTCCTTTGATAAGGGTTTCATGCGTGGGTGATAATTTGAAGCAACAACATTGAACGTGTCGGCAAAGGCACTTTCAGGTGAGACATCTTTATTATCCAACTCGCTTCTCATTCGTGTGATGTACGAAGAAAATGCGGTTTTGTCGAAACGGGGATGGGTAAAATAGAGATTGATCAATTGAAAAAGTGTCTCAACATCCGATGCATTTGATGATCCTTCTAGGCTCTGGGTCAGCATTTTAATAACAGGTGTTACAGAGACTTCCTTTCCTGCAAGCATTTTTTGAAGCGTTGTCAGCTTAAAATCTGCAATCCCGCTAATATCCATAATTGTTGAGGCAAATGAGGCTGAAATATTGTCAGATTGAGGATAAAGTGATGATCCTCCCCACGAAAAACCATTGAAAAGTATCTCATCATCCTTAAAATCGGTTGGCTTGAGGACCACTTTTGATCCGTTGGAGAGTGTCCATTCTACAGCGTCCACTTCAGTTATTTTCTTTTCATTGATCACCCTACCGGCAACCGGCATTGTTTTCATCAAGGGTTCATTCGTTGTTTCATCTATATAGTCCACTATGCTTTGCTTTTGTACTTCGGAAAGAACATTTCTAATTTCGGAATCAGTAGGAGCAGGTACGCCATTTACTTCGGGAGCTGTGATTACTACGACACGATTCTCATCAGTTATCCATTTCCCGGCCAGCGTATTGATTTCTTCCAATGAAATGGAAGGCATAAAAGCTTTATAATAGGCAAATTCCAGTTCTATTCCTGGAACTGGTTCTTTACGCATCAAAAAATTGCGGCTATACTCTTCTGCGATACTCATTGATTCTCTTTTATCGCGCTCATTATAATATGATTCCATGGATTTAAGCATGGCCTCTTTGTTGCGGTCAAGTTCCGTTTGCGTGAAACCAAACTTACGGATGCGTTCATTTTCAAGTAATACAGCATTAAGTCCAACCGGAATTTTTCCGGGATGCGTAATGGCTGTGGAAGTATAAACATCTGCAGGACCAATTAAACCGCCATAATCGGATTGTCCCATCACAAATGGGGGGTTTTCTTTTTGAGTCAATTCCGAAAGCCGAAGATTAATCATTTGATTATAAAGGCTGTAAAGAATAGATGTTCTATATCCCTTCACAGTAAGGTCGATATCCATCGGATGTTTGATGTAAAGCGATGCAGCCGAATAAGTTGCTTCTTTATCGGTAACGATTTTCACGAGTGTTTCTGCATGATCTGGGACCGGGAAATTTTCTTTCTTCCTTGCGTTTATTTTTGCAGGAATGGCTGAAAACTTCTCTTCGATCATTTTAACCATTTGAGGCTGATCGAAATCTCCAACGACAATTATGGCTTGCAAATCAGGACGATACCAGTCGTTTCTGAAGCGTCTTAAAACTTCAGGATTACATTTATCAATGATCTCCATTTCTCCTATCGGTAATCGCGTCGCATATTTCGAATTTTTAAGAAATACAGGTAACCATTGATTCATCATTCGTTGTTGTGCACCCTGGCCTCCGCGCCATTCCTCATGAATAACACCACGTTCTTTGTTAATATCTTCGTCAGCATCAGTTACCTGAGAAGCCCAATCGTAAAGTACCTGAAGCCCTTTTTGAATATATTCTTCTTTGTCGAGTGGAACATTGAGCATATAAACAGTTTCATCAAAACTTGTGTAGGCATTGATCTCGGGACCAAATTCCATTCCGATGGACTCAAAATATTTTATCAGTTCATTTTTGGGAAAATTCCTGGTACCTTTAAAACTCATGTGCTCGCAAAAATGAGCAATTCCAAGTTGATCCGTATCTTCCAGTACCGAACCAGCTGATACAACAAGCATCATTTCTGCCCTATTTTTAGGCGTTGAATTCGACTTAACGTAGTAAGTCAATCCGTTTTTGAGGACACCTTTACTCGTTGCAGGATTAAATGGAATCTGATCTGACAGTCGGAAGGGTTGTGCAAAAAGATGAATGACCGCCACAATTAAAAGCGATGCCAGGATTATCTTTCTCATACTTTTAAGCAATTTATTTGATAGAATTCATTGGTAAACAATTAAATACTTGAATGGTTTTAATCCTTTCAATTATAAATGTTTATTCACGGCATGACTGAATCCGTCTTCGTCATGGGCAAGGCTAATCAGGTATTTAATTTTGAGTTCTTCCGGAGCATTACCAACAACATATGAATGATGTGTAAAGTCCAGCATTTCAAGATCATTAAAATCATTGCCGATACCCAAAGTGCTTTTCTGGTCAATACCGGTTATCCGGCAAATCTCCTCGATACCATGCGCTTTTGAAACGCCATTTGGGAAAATCTCCATCCACGTATAATCCGGATTTAGAGGTGAGGTGGTCCGGATAACACTTAACTCGGGGAAAGTTAGTAGTATCTTCTCCTTAAAAAGCTCAAATTGATTGCTTTCGCGTGGAAAGAACATCAGGAGTTGCGAAGATATAAAAGGTTCGTCAGGGTCTATCTTAACTGCATCACCAAATTTTTTGTGATGCTCGACATACCTTGTAAGCTCCGGACAATCGTAACTTGCCCACCATGCGAAATTATGGTTGTCGGGCAATTCCCGCGACACTTTAAAATTTTGGTTTTCGCTAATCAAAAAATGAATGATCTCTCCGGTAGTCACGGCAGGAATTGATATCGCACGGATCAACTGTTGAGATTTCCAATCTACTATTCCAGCTCCGGACGAAACGATCACAAAATCAAATGGAGAATTTTCGTTTAAAACCTGACGTACTTTATATAGATTGCGTCCTGTCGCTGCGACCCTGCAAACGCCTAAATTGCCTAATCTTTCCAGCGTATCGTTATCGGTTGGGCTGATCGACTGATCTGATTGCAAAAGAGTACCGTCGAGATCCGTGACCACCATTTTTACTTCTGCCATATATTATTGATTTATATCACTTTAATCGCGCAGCCTATGTTGCTGAAAAATGTGAATTAATTCTTAATTTGAAAAATACTAAAATAGCGCTTTGTATTGGTTGTTGCGTAATAAGATATGAGAATTATTTTGAGTATAAATTATCTGCAAATTTTAAATTTGACGAACGGTAGATGGTTATGTTATGTATTTCCGAAGAAAGGCAAACGTCCATCATGTGAATGGTATCGTTACAGTTAGCCGTATTCTTGCCGGGTCTAGGGTGACTCATAAGGTCACTTCACGGTCAATGATTCTAGCCGAAGCTTTTTGTGTAAACATCAGCAGTGTTATTACTACTTATATTTGCGTATGATCGTGCATTGATGCGTTTGATCAAAAATTTAATGATTCAGGCAATGACTTTAATAGTTCAACATGCACATAGAAAGTGCATTAAATATTTGAATTTTGTTATTTATTTCATTGTTAATGCTTCGTCAGGAGAATTTTTTCATAACAAAATATTATATTATTAATCTCTCATCATTGTTTTTTTGTAAGAAAAGTTTTCTAAATTTAGCCCACTAAATTATCTGTTGGATGAATTTTTGATTGACAGGATTTTTCGGGTTTTAACTTGGTGTTAAGAAATAAAAACTAAATTTATACTAATCTATTATGAACAACAGGCTTCAGGAACTCACCGATAAAATTTATCAGGAAGGAATTTCAAAAGGGCAGGAGGAGGCTGATTTGATAAAGACCAGGGCAAATACTGAGGCTGCAAAAATATTAGCTGATGCCAAACTCAAAGCCGATCAGATTTTGGATATGGCAAACAAGAAAGCAGCTGATATTAAGGATAATACAAATTCAGAAATTAAACTTGCTGCCCGGCAAGCTATTGAAGCTTTAAAACTGGAGGTTATTAATTTGATTAACGGAGCTATTACAACTGCAGATATTAAGGCTGGAGTGGGCGATGTCAAATTTATTCAAAAGGCCATCGAAATGATGGTTAAAAACTGGGCAACCAATTCAGATGTAGCACCTGATATGAGAATCCTTATTCCTCAAAAAGATGAAAAAGCAATTGTTGAATACTTTAGCTCAGTTGTTAAGGGGTTATTAGATAAAGGATTTTCGATTGAAACGGTAAATGGATTGAAGACTGGTTTCCAGGTTGCTCCGGATAAGGGTGGCTACAAAATAAGTTTTACGGATCAGGATTTCATCGCATTTTTCCAGGAATATCTTCGTCCGAATGTTGTTGAACTCCTGTTTGATAAGAAATAATTAAAACCTATTCATGTGAGTAAGTACTATTGTCTTATCGCAGGCCTTCCTGAAATTCGGGCTGAAGAATATAAGCTTCTTTATAATCTTGAGGAGTTTAAAGAAATTCTGAAGGACAGCCTCGACCCAAAAGATTTCGATCTTGTTATGTTGTTTTACCGGAAGTTCGACAATATTAACCTGCTGGCACTTCTTAATAAATCTGATTCTCAACCCGATCCTCGGGGAAGTATTACTTCTGAGATGCTTACAGCGTTTGTAAAACAATTGGAAGAGCAAGAGATTTTTAAGGATGAACGTTTCCCCGATTATTTCAGGGAATTTATTCCTGCTTTTCTGAACGATAAACCCATTTTCCCCGGTCTTAGTTGGGAGGACCAACTGACAACGCTCTATTTCAATGCTTCCATCAAATGCCCGAATCCGTTTATAGCCGAATGGTTTGAGTTTAACCTTGACATTACCAATATTTTCACAGCAATCAATAGCCGAAATTTCTCCATTGATTTATCTGGTGCCATTGTAGGTACAAATGAATTGGCCGAGACTATCCGAAATAGTAATGCAAAAGATTTTGGAATCGCTCCCATATTTTCCTACCTCGACGAAGTAATGCGAATTGCTGATGAGACAAATCTTTTGGAACGAGAGAAAAAAACCGACCTCTTGAAATGGTCTTGGATTGAGGAAAAAGTTTTTCATTACAATTTTAGCATTGAAAATGTATTTGCCTATTTGCTGCAAACGGAGATTCTTGAGCGTTGGATCAACCTTAATCACGAGACTGGAAGTAAGGTATTTAAGGATTTTATCGATCAGTTAAGGGGGTCTTTCCAATTTCCAGAAGAGTATAAACTAAATAAGTAATCCAAGCATATGTCAACCAATGGAAAAGTTAAAGGTATAATAGCCAACCTGGTAATAGTTGAAGCTGATGGCCCGGTTTCCCAGAATGAGATCTGTTATCTGGAAACAAAAGGTACAAAACTAATGGCCGAAATTATAAAGGTGATTGGTGCGAACGCCTACGTTCAGGTTTTTGAAAGTACACGAGGACTTAGAATCGGAGATGAGGTTAGTTTTTCAGGTCATATGCTTGAGGTCGTTTTAGGTCCTGGCATTTTGTCGCGAAACTACGATGGATTACAAAACGATTTGGATAAGATGGAAGGCGTTTTTCTGAAACGAGGTGATTATACGTACCCACTTGATGTAGACCGGCTTTGGGATTTTACCCCTTTAGCTATTAACGGAGATGAGGTTATTGCGGGTTCATGGCTTGCCGAAGTACCCGAAAATGGTCAGGCTCACAAAATTATGGTTCCTTTTATTTTTGAAGGAAAGTATACGGTGAAATCAATAATAGCTGCTGGCCAATACAATATAAATGAACAAATCGCCGTTTTGATTGACGAGGATGGAACCGAGCATCAGTTAACGATGATTCAGAAATGGCCGGTAAAAAAGGCTATTAAAGCGTATCGTGAAAAGCCACGTCCATTTAAATTGCTTGAAACAGGTGTTCGTACGATAGATACCATCAATCCCATTGTCGAAGGAGGCACAGGTTTTATCCCGGGGCCTTTCGGAACGGGGAAGACTGTTTTGCAGCACGCGATTTCAAAGCAGGCAGAAGCCGATATTGTGGTAATTGCCGCCTGCGGCGAACGTGCCAATGAGGTGGTGGAGATATTTACCGAATTTCCGGAACTGGAAGATCCGCATACAGGCCGTAAACTGATGGAACGTACTGTTATAATAGCTAATACCTCCAATATGCCGGTTGCATCACGTGAGGCTTCGGTTTATACAGCGATGACGATTTCGGAATACTATCGTTCTATGGGATTGAAGGTTCTGATGATGGCAGATTCTACATCGCGTTGGGCACAGGCCTTGCGCGAGATGTCGAATCGGCTTGAAGAACTTCCCGGCCAGGATGCATTTCCGATGGACCTTTCCGCAATTATTGCGAACTTCTATTCAAGGGCAGGTTTCGTTTTTCTGAATAATGGTAAAACCGGTTCTGTAACTTTTATCGGAACTGTTTCACCGGCAGGTGGTAACCTGAAAGAACCTGTAACTGAATCGACCAAGAAAGCAGCCCGTTGTTTCTATGCACTTCAGCAAAGTCGGGCCGATAGCAAGCGTTATCCGGCTATAAACCCTATTGATTCCTATTCCAAATACCTGGAATATCCTGAATTTGAAAAGTATATCGAAAAGCGTATTGGATCAAAATGGATTCCGATGGTCAACGAGGCCAAAACGATTCTTCAACGTGGTATGGAAGTGAGTGAACAAATTGATATTCTTGGTGATGATGGTGTTCCAATCGATTATCATCTTAAATTGTGGAAATCGGAGATTATTGATTTTGTAATCCTTCAGCAGGATGCTTTCGACAAGATTGATATGCTAACACCGCTCGAAAGACAACAATACATGCTTGAGAAGGTGATGGAAATTTGTAATCGTGATTTTACATTTGATAACTTTGCAGAGGTATCTGGTTATTTTAAGCGTATTATCAATACTTTACGTCAAATGAATTATTCTGATTACGAATCAGAGAAATTTATTGGCTATGAAAATGAGTTGAAGGATATTATAAAAGAGAGGGAAGTGGCATAATGGCAACAAAAGCTTTTCAGAAGATATACACCCAAATTACCCAGATTACCAAGGCAACCTGTTCACTAAAAGCAACAGGAATTGGTAACGAGGAACTTGCCGAAGTAAATGGTCGATTGGCACAGGTTGTAAAGATTATCGGTGATGAGGTGACCCTACAGATTTTTGGCGGAACCGAAGGAATCCCAACCAATGCCGAGGTGACCTTTCTTGGAAAATCACCAACATTGAAGGTAAGTGAGCAATTGGCTGGCCGGTTTTTTAATGCATATGGCGATCCGATTGATGGCGGACCGCCAATTGAAGGCGAAGAACGCGAAATCGGCGGTCCTTCGGTGAATCCTGTTCGCCGGAAACAGCCATCGGAGCTAATTGCCACTGGAATTGCAGGGATTGACCTGAATAATACACTTGTCTCCGGACAAAAAATACCTTTTTTCGCTGATCCCGATCAGCCTTTCAATCAGGTAATGGCAATGGTGGCGCTTCGGGCAAAGGCAGATAAAATTATTCTTGGCGGTATGGGACTTACCAACGATGACTATCTTTTCTATCGCAATGTATTTGATAACGCCGGAGCGTTAGACCGCATTATTTCATTCGTCAATACGACTGAAAATCCGCCGGTTGAAAGGCTTCTCGTACCAGATATGGCGCTTACCGCTGCAGAATATTTTGCAGTTGATAAAAACCAGAGTGTATTGGTACTGCTAACCGATATGACTCTTTTTGCCGATGCGTTGTCGATTGTTTCGAACCGAATGGATCAGATACCGTCAAAAGATTCGATGCCTGGGTCGCTCTATTCTGATTTGGCGAAAATCTACGAAAAGGCTGTTCAATTTCCGTCAGGAGGATCAATTACGATTATTGCAGTAACTACACTTTCAGGAGGAGATATTACCCACTCAATTCCTGACAATACGGGTTATATCACAGAAGGTCAGTTGTTTTTACGTCGCGACACTGATATTAGTAAAGTCATTGTCGATCCTTTCCGGTCATTATCGCGCCTTAAACAGTTGGTAATCGGCATCAAGACCCGGGAAGATCATCCTCAGGTAATGAATGCGCTTATCCGTTTGTTTGCAGATGCTGCCAATGCTAAAACGAAGATGGAGAATGGTTTCGATCTTTCGGAATACGATCAGCGAACGTTAACATTTGCGAAAGAATATTCCCGAAATCTTTTAGCCATTGATGTCAATATAAGTATTGATGAAATGATTGATCTGGGCTGGAGTCTGTTAGCCAAAAATTTCAAAAAGGAAGAAGTTGGTATCCGACAGGTATTGGTTGATAAATACTGGCCGAAATCGAATTAGGTTATGACAATTAAATTTCAATATAATAAAACCTCTCTTCAGGGCCTCGAAAAACAGTTTAAAATGAGGGTCAGGGCTTTACCTACCATCAAAAATAAAGAATCGGCGCTTAGGGTTGAAGTAAAAAAAGCCAAAGATGAGGTTGCAAGGTTGGATTCAATTCTTCAGAAAAAAATGGAAGATTATAATTCAATGGCATCTTTATGGGGAGAATTCGACACTTCGCTTATTAAAGTGAAAGATGTGAAGTTGGCAATGAAGAAAATTGCAGGAGTTAAAACGCCTGTATTTGAAGGTGTTGAATTTGAAATTGTCAATTTCAGCATCTTTAGTAAGCCAAAATGGTTTCTCGATGGAATGACGTTGGTAAAGGAATTAGCCTCAGTTGGTATTGAACGTGAATTTTTTAACCAAAAGGTGATATTGCTCGATTATGCCCGTAAAAAGACGACACAAAAGGTCAACCTTTTCGAAAAGGTACAGATTCCAGGATATGATGATGCCATTCGTAAGATAAAACGGTTTTTGGAAGATGAGGAAAACCTTTCTAAATCAGCTCAGAAAATTGTAAAATCACGCCAACAAATAGGGAAGGAGGCCGAAGAATGATTGTAAAGATGAAGAAATACGCCTTCCTCGTTTATCACAAAGATTACCAGCATTTTCTTGAATCGTTGCAGGAAAAAGGTGTATTGCATGTGAAAGACAGGGGCGCCTTAGATATTGAAGGTGGTCCGCAACGTGATAAACTGTTGTTGATGAATCGTATTCAGGAAGCAATTAAATTTCTTGAAAGGAAAATTGACAAGAAGAAGATTTCTGATTTGGTTCCGATCACGAAAGGATCCGGGATTTTGAAAGAATACGATAATTTTAGACATGATGATGAATTGCTTACACAATCTATTTCAATTGCAGATAAAGAAGCTTCTATTTTAGAACCTTGGGGCAGTATTGACTGGCCTGAAATCGATCAATTGAGCGACAATGGTTGGATTACCTCTTTCTACTCGACATCAGTCAGAAATTGGAATTCTGAATGGGAAACAAAATACAATGCTTTTCAAATTGCTCAAAATGGGACAAATATTTTGTTTGTGACATTAACCAGAAAAAACGAACCTTTCGAAATTGAAGCGGACAATATTAAACTTCCACGGAAAGTATTTACTGAGGTTCTTGAAGAAATAGAAGGGTTACAACAAGAAAAAAATCAGATTGATACCGATTTACGCAGTTTCGCATCATCAAATCTTTTATCCTTAATCCTGTATAAAAATCAGGTACAGCAGGAATTTGATTTTGATAAGGTAGTCTTAAACTCCGATAAAGCAGTAGAAGGGAAGATATCGCTTTTGGAAGGATTTTTGCCTATAGATAAGGAAGTTGCATTTCAGGAGTTTCTAAATAGTGAAGGCGTCTTTTATGAAGCAAGCAAACCCGGAATGACTGATAAAGTTCCGGTTTTATTGAAAAATAACTGGTTTGCAAAGCTTTTCGAGCCAATTGGGGCATTATATACCTTGCCAAATTATCACGAATTGGATCTAACCGCTTTATATGCACCATTTTATTGGCTGTTTTTTGGATTTTGTTTAGGCGATTTGGGGTATGGATTAATCCTTTCAATAGGTGGATTCATATTGTCAGGAAGGGTTAAACCTTCGATGAAAGGGACGATGAAATTGATAAGCTTTTTGGGGTTGTCAACAATTCTGTTTGGGGTATTGTCGGGTACTTGTTTTGGAATGAACCTTTATGAGATGCGTCTTGGCTTTTATGCCAATCTGGATGATCTTCTGAAATCAAAGGAGACATCTGTGAATAAGTTACTATTCAACCTTTCGCTGGTACTTGGTGCTATTCAGATTTTTTATGGAATGTTTGTAAAAGCTGCCAACGAAATCTATCAAAATGGATGGAGAAGTGCTTTAAGTACAATTGGTTGGATTGTAATAATTTTTGGATTTGGGATAAACTATCTGCTAAAAAAATCGGCTGTTGATCCTTTAATCATTAGCATTATTTTTTCATCAATCTTGCTGATCGGTTTTCTTGGAGCATTCATTTTCAATAATCCTAATCGGAATATTTTCGCCAATATGGCCTTCGGACTTTGGGATACCTATAATATGGCAACCGGCTTAATGGGTGATTTATTATCGTATATTCGTCTTTTCGCATTGGCCATATCAAGTGGTATCTTAGGATATGTTTTTAATAGTCTTGCAATTGCGATGGCGCCGGATATTCCGGTTGTAAAGTATATCGTGATCGCTCTAATCTTAATCGCTGGTCATACAATTAATTTTTCAATGGGAATTCTTGGGTCGTTTGTGCATCCTATGCGACTCACTTTTGTTGAATTTTATAAGAATGCCGGGTTTTCGGGTGGCGGAAAAAAATACGCCCCATTTAAACGCAGAATTGAATAAAATCAGATTATAAACTTGTAAATAAATTATCAGATGGAACCTATTACATTGGCTTACATTGGAATTGGATTAATGATCGGACTTGCAGGCGTCGGGAGTTCATATGGGACTACAATTGGGGGGAATGCTACAATTGGCGCTATGAAAAAGAACCCGGATGCTTTTGGAAGTTATCTTGTCTTATCAGGATTGCCCGGGACGCAGGGACTTTATGGATTTGCCGGATATTTTATTTTTGCTTCAGGCACGGTGCTTACTGCAAGCATAACCTGGACACAGGCTTCTGCTGTTTTTGGAGGTAGTCTTGCTTGTGGGCTAGTTTGTCTTCTCTCTGCTATCCGTCAGGGACAAATTGGAGCAACAGGAATTGCGGCAATTGGTGCCGGTTACGAAGTCTTCGGAAATACATTAATTCTGGCTGCTTTTCCTGAATTGTATGCTATAGTTTCATTAGCGGCAGTTTTCCTGATCAACTCTGCTATTCAATAAATTAGAATCCTCATTAACAGAAAACCCCGTGAAATGGGGGATTTCTATTATAAATATTAGATATTTTTAACAAAATTTAAGGTCTGTTTTATCGGCTTAACTAAATTCTTACGCATATTTGTGATGTAAGAGTAAAGCACTTTTTTTCATAGATTTTGGTTAGGTTAACATAGGCATCCTGTAAAGGATGCCTTTTGTTGTTAGATTGGTAATGTTTATAAACCAAGTAACTGTTCTTCGGGGCTTTTACCATCGAAAAGAAGCTTAGCTGGATTTTCGATTAACTCCTTTAGATTTACCAAAAATCCAACCGAATCTTTACCATCAATGATACGGTGATCATACGAGAGTGCCACATACATCATCGGACGGATTTCAACTTTGCCATTTACAGCTATGGGACGATCTTTAATAGAATGCATTCCCAGGATTGCGCTTTGGGGTGGATTAAGAATTGGTGTAGACATCAGTGAACCAAATACACCACCGTTGGTAATGGTGAATGTGCCACCGGTCATCTCCTGAATGGTGAGTTTTTTATCTCTTGCTTTCTCTGCGAGTTCTTTAATCTCACGTTCAATGCCCTCAATATTTTTAGTCTCAGCGTTACGAATAATCGGAACCATTAACCCTTTGGGAGTCTGAACTGCAATTCCTATGTCGTGGTAATGTGGTGTGATAATATTGTCTCCGTCAATCATCGAATTGATTGTGGGATGTTTAGACAGCGCAACACTAACGGCCTTTGTGAAAAACGACATGAATCCGAGCTTAATTTTATACTTATCGACAAAAAGTTGTTGGTAAGCTTTCCGTAGTTCCATGACCTGACTCATGTCGATCTCATTGAATGTTGTGAGCATAGCCGTCTCATTCTTGACTGCGACAAGCCGCTGACTAAGTTTTCGTCTCAGAGGCGACATTGCCACACTATCTTCCTCACGGTTTTTTTCTATTGCAGGTTTTGATGGTTCATTTTTTTGCATTGTCAACACAAGTTCGACATCCTTGCGACTGATTCTACGAAGTCCGTTCAGCAGATCGTCAATGCTTAAACCTTCTTCCTCCATAACCGCTTTAGCTGCCGGCGTCAATTTAATCTGATGGTTTTTTTCATCCGGAAAACCTAATTTGGTTTCGGTTGATTTGGAATTGGGAACTGGTAACACGTTTATTTTTTCAACTTCAGATTTTTGAACTGATTCTTTGCTTAACAGTATGGAGTCACTCTCTTTGGTCTTAAACGCCTCATCAGAATCAAGTGTACATACTACGGTACCAACAGCAACCCTTTCTCCCTCCTTTACAGCGATTTTTAGTTTTCCGTTTGCGGGAGCAGTCAACGATAAGGTTGCCTTATCAGATTCAATTTCAGCAATTTCCTGATCTTTTATTACAATTGAGCCATTTTCAACAAGCCATTTTCCAATTTCAACTTCAGTAATCGACTCTCCGGGAGATGGTATTTTGATTTCAAAAATCATGTCAGATAATTTAATTGCATAAAATTAGTTAAAAACAGCGTTTAGAATTCGCTCAAGACTTTTTTTGTGTTTCTCTAAAAGCCCGGTTGCAGGACTGGCACTTTCTGCTCTGCTAATTAACTCCAATTGAAGTTCGGGATATTTTCTGGAGATGTAAGGCCATGCTCCCATATTGGCGGGTTCATCCTGAACCCAGAGTATCCGCTTTGCATGGGGATTCTCATATTTAATCATTCGAACCTCTTCCGACGGGAAAGGAAATAATTGTTCAATACGGATAATTGCAAAGTTTGATCGTTCTAATTTTTCCCGTCGCTCAAAAAGCTCGTAGTAAATTTTGCCAGAAGTAAAAATGATAACCTCTGCTTTTCCTACAGGGACTTTATCATCACCAATTACTTCCATAAACCGATGCGAAGTAAGATGTTTAATGGGCGAAATTACCAATGGATGCCTTAAGAGACTTTTAGGCGTGAAAACTATTGTTGGAATCCTGAAGTCCCACAAAACCTGTCGTCGTAACAAGTGAAAAAGATTTGCGGGAGTGGTGGGCATCATCACTTGCATATTATAATTTGCGCACAATGATAACATTCGTTCCACTCGTCCGCTGGAGTGTTCGGGACCTTGTCCTTCGTAACCATGAGGCAGTAACAAAACGAGACCGTTCATTAAACCCCATTTTTCGCCGGCTGAACTTATGTACTGATCTATAATTACTTGTGCTACATTGCTGAAGTCTCCGAATTGAGCTTCCCAAATAGTTAATCCTTTAGGGTAAGAAAGAGAGTAGCCATATTCGAATCCCATCACGCCATATTCGTTCAGTGGTGAATTTAACACGGTGAATGTTGCCTGGTCTTCAGCAATATTTTTTAGGGGAAAGTACTTCTCATCACCCTCTTCCATGATAATAGCCGCATGTCGGTGCGAAAATGTCCCACGCTGACTATCTTGTCCGCTTAGCCGAACGGGAATACCCTCCGATAGTAGTGTTCCAAATGCAAGTTGTTCGGCCATTGCCCAGTCGACTTTATCGTCTGCAATTAGTTGTCGACGATCATCCAATACTTTAACAATCTTACCAAAGAATTTTTTATCCGTCGGTAACGTATTTATTTTTTCTGCCAGCTCCTTTAGTTTTATTTCGGAAACAGCTGTTGGTGTTGTATTTATCTCTGTCGGTTCAGGGAAACGATACGGTTTATATTCTTCGACCAAAAAACTTTTGATCTTCACTTTTTGGATGCTTTTGCTGATTTCGTATTTCTCTTCAAGATGCTGGTCAAAAGCTGCGATTTCGAGCTGTACCTCTTCAGTCGTCATCACTCCAGCTTCAATCAACTTTGTTGCATAAACATCACGTGGATTTGGATGTGCAGCAATTGCTTTATAGAGAATTGGTTGAGTGAATCGCGGCTCATCTCCTTCGTTATGTCCGTATTTACGATACGATAAGATATCAATAAATATATCGGCATGGAAATGCTGTCTGAACTCAAGCGCCAGCTTAACCGTAAAAATAATGGCCTCTGCGTCATCGCCATTAACATGGAAAACAGGTGAACGTGTAATTTTTGCAACATCAGTACAGTAAGTGCTTGATCGTGCTTCCAGGTAATCGGTTGTAAATCCAATCTGATTATTAACGACAATATGAATTGTACCGCCAGTTTTATATCCGGGCAGCTGCGACATTTGAACAACCTCATAAACAACACCCTGACCAGCAATAGCCGCGTCTCCATGAATCACAATCGGAGCTATTTTATTAAAATCTCCATTGTGAGAAAAGTCAATTTTCGCACGTACCATCCCTTCGACAAGTGGCGCAACAGTTTCGAGATGCGATGGATTCGGAAGAAGACTCAATTTGATTTTGGCGCCGTTTTTTGCTATGACCTCCTGATCGAATCCCAAATGATATTTTACATCTCCTAAAACTATGCCTTCTTCATATTCAGTTGCATAAAACTCTTTGAAAATATTCTCGTATGGTTTTTTTAAGATATTAGCCAGCACATTCAGTCTTCCTCGGTGTGAAATGCCAATTACATACTCTTCGATTCCCAATTCAACACCATGATCAATAATAGCGATTAAAGCAGGAATAAGTCCTTCTGTTCCTTCAAGCGAAAACCTTTTTGCTCCAACAAATTTTTTATGTATAAAGCTCTCGAAACCAGCAGCTTCTTTTAGGTGCTTAAAAATTTCTTTTTTGGATTCACCTGGAAGTTCTTCGGTGTTTTGCGAACGCTCCATTCGGATCTTAAGCCAGTCAATAAGCTCTGGATTTCGCATATAGAGATACTCTACTCCAACTGATTCACAATAAGTTTGTTCAAGATGCGCAATAATTGTGTTTAATGTAGCAGGTCCTATTCCAATCTCTTTTCCTGCTTCGAATACGATATTCAAGTCACCTTCCTCAAGACCAAAGTTACGGTATTCAAGTGTCGGGGAGTATTGTCTGCGACGCCTTACAGGGTTGGTCCGTGTAAAAAGATGCCCACGCTGACGGTATCCATTGATCAGATTAAGGATGTTAAACTCCTTTTGCAAATGACTTTTATTGACCAATTCCATTGATTTGGAATCGTATGCTTTGCGTGCCAGCTCGAATCCTTCGAAAAAATTACGCCAACTCTCATCAATCTCCTGAGGGTTTTGAAGATAACTTTTGTATAAGTCTTCTATCGCGCCGATTTCATGATTTCCAACAAGAGAGAACCTGTCCATGTTTAAAATTTAGTTTCAAATATTACAAATAAGCAATAGAATAAGTTCAATAAAACCGTTAATGAATTGCCGTTTTTGCAATTTAAAATAGTGCTTCGTTTTGTAACTTGATTGGTTTTTTAACAAACCAACGTTGCTTCTTTCAGATAATTTCCTAAAAAATCTAGAATTTTAAATGGTTTAACAAAAAAAATATTTTTCGAAAAATTTATGATTCGTAAAGAGTAAATTATTTTCATCCTGCTTGTTCTTTTTATCGTTACATATATATTGCATATGTTATTTAATTATTGTTAGGGCATTCCTCTTTAATCTTATTGATTCACAGTTATTTGCCAATTGTGTTTTTAATATTTTATAAATCCGGGCAGGCTTATCACTATTACCTGTCCTTCACTTTTTTTATCTTCAGGATTATGGCTTTTGTCAGCCCATGGCCTACAAAACAAACTTTGCATTTATTCATTAAAAGGAAGTAACACCAATTTATCAGAAATCATTTTCAAAATTAAATTATTATTTAAGACGTTTCTCATTTTGCACTTTTCAGTCATATTATCGTGTAGTATTTATCCTACACGATATAAGGATAATCCTACAAAAGATTCAGCATTTACCCTACAAATATTTAGCGCATATACTACAAAGAAGTCCGCAATGCATTAATATTTTCACCGTAGGTTATGTCGTCGTACCATCACAAAAAATAGGCAGAGTAATTAACAATATTCGTCTTCAGGTGGAATTTAGAAAGCGTAACAATAAATAATTCAGTAATTAATTTTATAAAGAAAAATTCTTAAAGGAAGTATAAACTTTCGGCTTTATAATACGTATAAAAGTCATATTCTTTGAATTGCAAATGTTTATAAGAAATTATGACTTAGTGAAATTGCTCTATAATTTATTTGGTTTCAATTTTTAACATTTTAAAATGCCACCGTTAGGAGCGGACTAATCTATGTTAATCAAATTTGAAACAGAAATGTAATTCTGATCTTCAACCTTATATTTTTGATGATTTTTACTAATTCGATTTTTGCCCATACGGATACTGCTTTTTTGTTTGCGGCACCAGAAGTTTCTGCTTCTCACGAAGACAGACCAATCATTTTACGGTTATCCTCGTCAGATAAACTAAGCAATATTACTATTTCCCAGCCAGCTAATCCAAATTTTACTGCTATATCCGTTCAAATACAACCGTTTAGCACTCAAACTGTTAATTTGACCCCTTATATTGAAGTGATTGAAAATAAACCCGCAAATACGATATTATATTACGATTTATTGATTAAGGCATCCACTGAAATAACAGCATATTACGAAGTTGGGATTTTATATAATCCAGAAATTTTCTCCTTAAAGGGACAGAATGCACTGGGAACCGAGTTTTATACTCCATTTCAAAATTTTGCAAACAATGGTGTTGGTTATTCCTCCTTCGATATAATTGCAACTGAAGACAATACAATAATTTCAATAACACCGTCAAATAATATTGTTGGCTATTCTGCAAATATCGTATTTACAGTAAATTTGAATAAAGGATAGACTTATTTTGCAACTGCCAGGAGCCAACTGGCTAGTTTGCATCTAGGCGGTTCGCATATTACATCGAACAAACCAATAGCTGTTACAATAAAAGATGATAGTATTACAAGTATGAGATGGTGAACATATCTGGACTTAGCAGGAGATCAGATTGTCCCTGTAAATAAAATCGGAATAGAATATATTGTGATGAAAGGCTTTTTGAATTACAATATCGAGAAAGTATTTATTTTGGCGGTCAATGACGATACTCAGCTATTTATTGATGGTAGTCTAACTCCAAATGCTACAATTAATCTAAAAGAAACCTACTCATTCGATATTACTCAGAATGCTACCTATTTTAAGACTTCAAAGCCCGTTTATTTTTTGCACATGTCTGGTTTTGGTTGTGAGTTAGGTGTCACACTTTTGCCTTCAATAAAATGCAGTGGTGCCGGGCAAATCAGTTTTGTCCGATCTACAGATGAATTATTTGGTTTAAATATTATGACAAAAAATGGAAATCAAGGAAATTTTATATTAAATGATAATCAGTCGAATATAAATGCAAATTCTTTTAAACCAGTACAAAGGACAAATAACGAATGGGTTGCTGCACAATTAACTTTTAGTACCTTTCAAATTAAATCAGGTACCGCGAATGTAATTCGAAATACAAGGGGAGTGTTTCATTTAGGTATGATTAATGGAGGCTCAACGTCAGGCTGTAGATATGTCTTTTTTTCTGCTTTTAATAAATAATCGCCAAAATTACAGAGTCAATATTTATGTATAAATGACACAGCAGATTTTCAATTATCCGATGCATCGGTCCTTGATTCTGTCCGTTGGAATTTTAACGATCCTGCGAGCAATCAAAACACCTCAATCTTACACCATCCAAAACACGTTTTTTACCAGTTTGGCACCTATAATGTGAGTGCAGTTTACTTCTATTAACCTGAGTTCGAAATAAGCAAAACATTAAAAAAGAGCTAATTGTCCATAAGTAGGTTCCACATCATATTTAATTGATGGTTTTTTAGGAAGAAAAGAATATGCTAACAATCCAGAGATAAGGTTT